>Ga0160461_1000017_pt1 | contig 311742 bp, 298 predicted proteins | sample HID1975I_E6MG_FD_108266 | JGI IMG/M metagenome (GOLD analysis project Ga0160461, IMG submission 108266) | Enriched soil microbial communities from UW Madison campus, WI, USA - HID1975I_E6 MG | ecosystem: Environmental > Terrestrial > Soil > Unclassified | place: USA: Madison, Wisconsin... | reverse complement strand
CCAGCCGATCAGGCCGCCGGTGAAGCTCAGCAGCGCGATGCGCTCGTCCTCGGTCAGCGCGGCGGCGTCCTCGTTGCTGCACGGGATCACCGAGAACGCGCCCTTCGGCAGGTCGGTCTCGGCGAGGATCTCGCCGATGATCAGCGCGCCGACCGGTGTCTTCGCCGCCGGCTTGAGCACGAACGGGCAACCGGCGGCGATCGCCGGTGCGACCTTGTGCGCGACCAGGTTCAGCGGGAAGTTGAACGGCGTGATGAAGCTGCAGACGCCGATCGGCACGCGCTTGACCATGCCGCGGTAGCCACGCGTACGCTCGGAGATCTGCAGCTCGATGACCTCGCCTTCGCCGCGCGTGGCCTCGCCCGCGGCGATGCGGAAGGTGTCGATCAGGCGCATGACTTCGCCGCGCGCGTCCTTGATCGGCTTGCCGGCCTCGATGCACAGCGACAGCGCCAGTTCCTCGAAGCGTTCCTCGAACCGGCGCACGCAGTGTTCGAGCACGTCGCGGCGCTTGTCGGGCGGGAAATTCGCCATCGCGCCGCGGGCCTTGTGCGCGGCGACGATCGCCTTGCGGATCGCGGTCGCATCGCCCATCGCCACACGCGTGGCGACGTTGCCGCTGTACTTGTCGCGCACCTCGAGATCGGTGTTCGCGGCGACTGCGGCGTTGGCGAGGTAGTAGGGATAGCTGCGGGCGAGCCCGGCGGTCTTGCGGGCGGTCTTCTGCTTGGCCATGGGGCGCTCCGGAATCGGATGGAGGAAGGGGCGGCGCGGATCAGCCGATCGCCGCGCTACGCTCGGGAATCTCGGTGTTGAGCAGGGCGTCGTCGTCGCGGTAGTCGATCGCCAGATCGATCAGGTCCACGCCCGGCGCGTCCAGCGCGGTGCGCAGGACGTCGGCGAACGCCGCGGCGCTGGCCGGGCGATGGCCGCGCGCCCCGTAGCTTTCGGCGTAGCGCACGAAATCCGGGTTGCCGTAGTCCATGCCGTAGGCCGGGTAGTCCTCGTGCTGCTGCTTCCACTTGATCATGCCGTAGGCGTCGTCGCGCAGCACGATGACCACGAGGTCGAGCTTCAGGCGCACCGCGGTTTCCAGCTCCTGCGAATTCATCATGAATCCGCCATCGCCACAGACCGCGACGACCTTGCGCTCGCTTTGCACCAGTTTCGCCGCGATCGCCGACGGCAGGCCCGCGCCCATCGTCGCCAGCGCATTGTCGAGCAGCAGGGTGTTGGGCTCGCGGCAGCGGTCGTTGCGCGCGAACCACAGCTTGTAGAGGCCGTTGTCGAGACAGACGATGTCGCTCGGGTCGAGCGCGGCCCGCAGCGTTCCGACCAGGTGCGGACCGTGCACGGGAAAGCGGTCGTCGGCGGCGAGCCGCGCGATGTCTTCGCACAGCGCGGTGCGCACGCGGTCGAAGAACGTGAAGTCCCAGTGCGGCTGCGGCGCGTCGAGCGCCTCGGCCAGCTGCCAGACCGTATTGGCGATGTCGCCGACGACCTCGATCTGCGGGAAATAGACCTGGTCGACGACGGCGCTCGCGTAGTTCACGTGGATCACCGTGCGCCGGCCGCGGTGCATGAAGAACGGTGGCTTCTCGATGACGTCGTGGCCGATGTTGACGATGCAGTCGGCCGCATCGATCGCGCGGTGCACGAAGTCCTTGTCCGACAACGCGGCGGTGCCCACCCACAGCGGATGCGTCTCGTCGAGCACGCCCTTGCCCATCTGCGTGCTGAAGAACGGAATGCCGAGCCGGTCGACGAAGGCACGCAGCATCTTCGCCGTGGTCTTGCGGTTGGCGCCGGCGCCGATCATCAGCAGCGGATGCCGGGCATTGCGGATCGCCTCGGCGGCGTGCGCGATCGCCTTGTGCTCGGCCAGCGGCCGGCGCGTGTACGGCGCGGGCAGCAGGCGGGCGTCGGTGTCGTCGCCGGCGATGTCCTGCGGCAGTTCGAGATGGGTCGCGCCGGGGCGTTCCTCCTCCGCGCGCTGGAACGCATCGCGGACGCGTGCGGGAATGCCGTCGGCCGAGACCAGCTGGTGGGTCGACTTGGTCAGCGGCCGCATCATGTCGACCACGTCGACGATCTGGAAATGCCCCTGCTTGCTGGTGCGGATCGGCTTCTGCCCGGTGATCATCAGCATCGGCATCGCGCCCAGCTGCGCATACGCCGCGGCGGTGACCAGGTTGGTCGCGCCGGGACCGAGCGTCGACAGGCAGACACCGGCCTTGCCGGTGAGTCGCCCGTAGGTCGCGGCCATGAAGCCTGCGGCCTGCTCGTGACGGGTGAGGACCAGCGCGATGTCGGACGCGCGCAGGGATTCAAGCAGGTCGAGGTTCTCCTCGCCGGGAATGCCGAACACGTGGGTCACGCCCTCGGCTTCGAGCGCCTGGACGAACAAGTCGGACGCCTTGGTCATCGTGCGGGAACTCCGTCGTGACGTGGGCGCCCAGCATGCCAGTGGGGGCGTGAGCGGCGGGCGAGGTGCGGCGGAACGCTGCGTTTGTTCCGGCCGGTGGCGGGTAGATCCCGGCCGAATTGAACCGGCGTACACGATTTGCCATCCGCTGCATGATCAGTTGCGCAGTGGCTGTGGGCGCGCGCTCGCGCGCGAAGGGGCTCTGCCGGGAATGCCACATCGCGCGCAAGCGCGCTCCTACACAGGCATGCGTCCGTCCGCTCAGAACTCCGACGACGCGACACCCGCGCGCAGGCTGCCATCCGCGTCGCATCCTGTAGGAACGCGCTTGCGCGCGAAGGGCTCTATCCGGAACGCCACGTCGCGCGCGCCCATCCACACAAGCGTGTGTCCGGCCGCTCAGGACTCCGACGACTCCACACGCACGCGCAGGCTGCCGTCCACGAGTCGCGCCTGCAGCGGCTCCCCCGGTGCCGCATCGCCGACCCGGCGCACGATGCCGCCATCGTCGCGCTGCAGGATGCTGTAGCCGCGGGCGATCGTCGCCAGCGGGCTGACGGCTTCGAGCGAACGTGCCATGCCCCGCAACCGCAGGCGGTCGCGTTGGATGTGCCGGACGAGCGCCGCGCGGGGACGCGGGCCGAGCGCGGCGAGGCGCTCGCGCAGCTGTTGCAGCCGGCGCCGCGGCGTGCCGGCACGCAGCACGGCTTCGGCGTGGCGCAACCGCGCGCCGCGCTGCTGCAGTTGCTGGCGCATCGCCATCGTCAGGCGCCGCAGGGCGTCGTCCTGGCGGCGGCACAGGGCATCCAGCCGTGCCTGCGGACGCTGGGCCTGCAGGCGCAATGCCGCGCGGTCCAGACGCTGGAAGCGCTGCTGCATCGCGCGCAGATGCGTGTCGTCGACGTGGCGTTGCAGGCGGCGCACGCGCGTCACGAGCTCGGCACGGTCAGGAACCAGCAGTTCCGCCGCGACCGAGGGCGTCGGCGCGCGCAGGTCGGCGGCGAAGTCGGTCAGGCTGAAGTCGGTCTCGTGGCCGATCGCCGAAACCACCGGCACCGGCGACGCGGCGACGGCGCGCGCGAGTGTCTCGTCGTTGAACGCCCACAGGTCTTCCAGCGAGCCGCCACCGCGTGCGAGCAGGATCACGTCGTAGCGGCCGCTCGCGCCGGCGCGTTCGAGCATCGCGCGGATCCTCGGCGGCGCATCGGTGCCCTGGACCGGGACCGGCAGCACGTCGACCTCGACCATTGGCCAGCGGCGCGCCAGCACGCTGAGCACGTCGCGCACCGCTGCGCCCGACGGCGAAGTGATGACGCCGATGCGGCGCGGAAACGCCGGCAGGGCGCGCTTGCGGTCCGCATCGAACAGGCCTTCGGCCTGCAGCCGCGCCTTGAGCACATCGAACGCACGCCGCAGCGCGCCTTCGCCGGCTTCCTCGAGCGAATCGAGGATCAGCTGGTAGTCGCCGCGAGCCTCGTAGAGCGTGACCCGGCCCCGCGCGCGGACCAGCAGGCCTTCGCGCGGGACGAAGCGCAGGCCCTGGCCGCGCGAGCGGAACAGCGCGCAGCGCACCTGCGCGCGCGCGTCCTTCAGCGTGAAGTACAGGTGCCCCGAGGCCGGCCGCGACAGATTGCCGAGTTCGCCTTCGACGACGACGTTGGGAAACGTGTCCTCCAGCAATCCGCGCGCCAGGGTGTTGAGCTGGGTCGGGGTCAGAACGTCGGAGGGGCTGGTCTCTTGCATCGGGACAGGATACCGGTTGGCTGTAAATGCGAGTTCGCGCGCAGGTTGCAGACGCTCGTTGCGCCCTTGGTGCAGAAGTGTGTCCGGTGGCCGGATGCTTCCACCCCCGTCATTCCGGCGCGCTCTCCAGTCGTCGGCGGCAGGTGCAAGCATCGCGACAGTGCCTCCCGATAGTTCAGCAATCACGTCCTGCTGAAGAAGTCACTGGATCCCGGCGTTCGCCGGGATGACGGCGGGTGGCGCCCGCCACTGCGACACCCGGTCGCATTGGCACTCCCACCTGCGCGCGGCCAGCATCATGGTGGTATGCGTCGCGCGACTGCCGGATATCGCGCGCTGCGATACTGCCCGCCAGCGGGCGCGATTCCGGCGCCCGCACGTCGACCCAAGGAGCACCGCGATGCCCGCACGCCGTCCGTTTTCCCTCGTCATCGGCCCCGTCGCCGCCGCTGCGATCCTGGCGCTCGCCGGTTGTCAGCCGGCGGCGCCGGACGCTTCGTCGTCGCCCGCGCAGGCGCCTCCCGCGAATGCGAGCGCCGATGCCGACCCCGGCATCGTCGTCAGCGAGGCCTGGATCCGCGAGACGCCGCCGACCGCCGCGGTCGCCGGCGGCTATCTCACGCTGCGCAGCGGCGCGGCCGACCGGCTGCTGGCAGTGGAAACACGGGCTGCGGCCAGCGTCGAGATCCACGAGATGTCCCATGCGGGCGGCATGATGCGCATGCGCGAACTGGCTGACGGCGTCGAACTGCCGGCCGGTGCCGAAGTGACGCTGCGACCCGGCGGCAACCATCTGATGTTCATCGATCCCGTCGAGCCGATGCGCGCCGGCCATTCGATCGAGGCCACGCTGCGCTTCGCCGACGCGCCCGAACAGACCGTGCAGTTCGAAGTGCGTCCGCTCGCGGGCGATGCGCCTGCGGCCGAGGCGCATTCGGGGCACTGATCGTGGCACACGCGTTCGCAGGATGGATTGAGCGCAGCGAAACCCATCGTGCCGCCGCACCTGGGGGAGTGCGCTCGCGCACGATTCGTGGCGCGCCTTGAATGCCCATCGCGCGCAAGCGCGCTCCCACAGGGCGACATGGTCATCGCGCGTGCATCGCTGACGGGTTCCGCTGCGCTCTACCCATCCTGCGCAGCGCTTTCAGCCGTCGGTCGGCGGACGCCGCTCCGGCCCCGGACGCTTGGCGAGCTTGCGCTGCAGCGAGCGGCGGTGCATGCCGAGCAGGCGTGCGGTCGCGGAGATGTTGCCGCCGGTTTCTGCCAGTGCCTGCTGGATGTGTTCCCACTCCAGCCGGTGCAACGGAATCATCGTCGGGCTTTCGAGCGTGTCGTCCTCGTCGCGTTCCGGCAGCGGTGCGCCGGGGGCGGTCTCGGTGTCGAGCAGGATGCGCTGCAGGGTGTCGGCCGAGACCGGCTTGGGCAGGTAGTCGTCGGCGCCGCGCTTGATCGCCTCGACGGCCGTCGCGATGCTCGCGTAGCCGGTGACCAGCAGGATGCGCATGTCGGCGCGGATCGCGCGCAGCGGTTCGATCAGCGACAGGCCCGAGGCGTCGCCGAGCTTGAGATCGACCAGCGCGAAATCCGGTGCGATGCGCGTGGCGACGTCCAGCGCGGTGACCGGATCGGCAGCGATCTCGCAGTCGATGCCACGTCGCGTCAACGCGCGCCGCAATGCGTCCAGGTACAGGGTGTCGTCGTCGACCAGCAGGCCCTTCATCGCATCGTCTCCGTTTGGCTGTCGCCGGCGCCGACCGGCACGCGGAAATGCACGCGTGCGCCGCCCCCGTCGGCTTCCTCCATGTCCAGTTCGCCGCCCAACTGCTCGATCGCCGCATGCGACAGCGCCAGGCCCACACCCAGGCCGTCCGGCTTGCCGCTGCGGAACAGCACCGGCAGGAACGGCGCCTGGGCGTCGAAGCCGGTGCCGTAGTCGCGGATCGCGCCGTCGAGCACGCCGTCCTCGATCTGCAGCCGCAGGTCGACGCGGGTACTGCCGTTGCCTTCACTGGCATCGGCGGCGTTGTTGAGCAGGGCGAGCAGCAAGTGGCCGATCGTGCGGTCCACGCGTTCGTGCACGTCCACGTTGCCACTGCGTTCGAGGACGATCGCAGGCCGCACCAGCTGCCAATGTTCGAGCACGCGGCCGATGTCGACGCGGGTGGTCGCCGCGGGATCGGCGGGATCGGCCAGCGAGCGCACACGGTCGCGGCAGGTGTCGACGAGCCGGCGCAGCGTCACCACGTCCTCGGCGCCGTCGGCGCCCATGGCGCTGGTGTCGAGATCGTCGAGCAGCAGGGTCATCGTGCCCAGCGGCGTATTGAGCTCGTGCGCGACCGAGGCCGCGTGCGTGGCCAGCGCGAGGATGCCCTCGTTGCGCACGAAGCGCTCGCGCAGGGCCGCGAGTTCGCGTTCGCGGCGGTCGCGCGCGGCGGCCAGCCGCAGCAGGAAGTACGAGACCAGCGCCATCGACAGGAAGAAGTTCACCGCCATGCCGGCCAGGTGCAGGTCGAAGTGGTCGTGCAGGTGCGGCAGCGGCTGCCCGAAGTTCACCGCCAGCATGTAGCCGGTCACGCAGGCCAGCGCGGCGGCGATCGCCCAGGCCTGCGGCAGCGCCATCGCGGTCAGCGCGATCGGCAGCAGGAACAGCGACGCGAAGGGATTGGCGATGCCGCCGGTCCAGGCCACCAGCCAGGCCAGCACCGCGGTGTCGACCAGCACGTGGGCGAAGGCCTCGGCCGGCGCCGCGTCGCGGCTGTGCGCCAGGCGCAGGTGCACGACCACGTTGAACGCCGCCAGCAGCAGCACCGGGCCCCACAACGGCCAGCGCGGCAGCGCCATGTCGAAGCCGTGCGTCGCCCACAGGATCGTCAGCGACTGCCCGCCGACCGCGAACCAGCGCAGGCTGTACAGGGTGCGGAGCAGGGCGGTGGCGGGCGGTTGCGGCTGCATCGGCGGCCATCGTAGTGCAGGGCGCCGCGGGCCGCCCTGCGGCCTTGCGTCGCACCCGCGGGCGGGTGCGTGGGCGGTTGGGCCGGGCGTCACCGAAAAGACCGGCGCGAACCGCTAAAATGCGCACATGTCCGCCCAGCCCGTTCCAGCGCCCGTCGCCTGTCTGTCAGACCCTGTCCCGCTGCCCGCCTTCGGCGCCGCCGCGCGCCGCGGCACGCGCCAGGTCCATGTCGGCGGGATCGCCGTCGGCGGCGACGCGCCGGTCGTCGTGCAGTCGATGACAAACACCGATACCGCAGACGTCGCCTCGACCGCGAAGCAGATCGGCGAGCTGTGGCGCGCCGGCTCCGAGCTCGTGCGCATCACCGTCAACAATCCCGAATCCGCGGCCGCGGTGCCGCGGATCGTCGAGCGGCTGGCGATGCAGGGCATCGAAGTGCCGATCATCGGCGACTTCCACTACAACGGGCACCAGCTGCTCGCCGGCGAGCCGGCCTGCGCCGAAGCCCTGGCGAAGTACCGGATCAATCCGGGCAACGTCGGCTTCGGCAAGAAGAAGGACCTGCAGTTCGGCCAGTTGATCGAGTTCGCGATGCGCTACGGCAAGCCGGTGCGCATCGGCGCGAACTGGGGCTCGCTGGACCAGTCGCTTGCCGCTGCACTGATGGACGAGAACGCCCAACGCGCCGTGCCCTGGGATGCGGGCCGGGTGCTGCGCGAGGCGCTGATCCGCTCGGCGGTCGATTCGGCCGAACGCGCCGTCGAATTCGGCCTCGGCCGCGACCGCATCGTGCTCAGCGCCAAGGTCAGCGGCGTGCAGGAGCTGGTCGCCGTGTACCGCGACCTGGCGACGCGCTGCGATTTCGCGCTGCACCTGGGCCTGACCGAAGCCGGCATCGGCAGCAAGGGCATGGTCGCGTCCAGCGCCGCGCTGGCGATCCTGATGCAGGAAGGCATCGGCGACACCATCCGCATCTCGCTGACGCCCGAACCGGGTGCGTCCCGGACCAAGGAAGTCGTGGTCGCGCAGGAACTGCTGCAGACCATGGGCCTGCGCGCGTTCACGCCGATGGTCACCGCGTGCCCGGGCTGCGGCCGCACGACCTCGGAGTTCTTCCAGGAACTGGCCGGCGTGGTCCAGGACCACGTGCGCGAGAAGATGCCGGAGTGGAAGATCACCCATCCGGGCGCCGAGAACATGACGCTCGCGGTGATGGGCTGCGTGGTCAACGGGCCGGGCGAGTCGCGCCACGCCAACATCGGCATCTCGCTGCCGGGCACCGGCGAAGCCCCGTCGGCGCCGGTGTTCATCGACGGCGAGAAGGCGATGACCCTGCGCGGCGAGAACATCGCGCACGAGTTCGTCGCGCTGGTCGACGACTACGTGCACCGCAACTACGGCCGCGGTGTCGATGCCGTCTGACGGCGGGGATGTCGTCGCCGATGGCTCACGCGCCACCGGCGGCCTGCTGCGCCGCCACGGCTGGAAATTCCTGCTGCTGTTCGTCGGCATGCTGCTGCCGATGTGGGGTTTCATGGAACTGGCCGACGAGGTCCACGAGGCCGAGGCGATCCCGTTCGACGAACCGATCCTGCTGTTCGCGCAGGAGGCCGCGCGCGAGGGCTTCACGCGCGTGTTCCTGTTCTTCTCCGAGATCGGCTACGCCTGGGGCGTGGTGCCGGTCGATATCGGACTGGTGCTGATCCTGCTGGCGATGAAGCGCTGGCGCGACGGCCTGTTCGTCGCGGTGGCGACGGGCGGCTCGGCGCTGCTGAATCTCGCGACCAAGCGGCTGTTCGCGCGCGACCGGCCGAGTCTGTGGGAATCGATCGCGCCCGAGGCGACCTACAGTTTTCCCAGCGGCCACGCGATGGGCTCGATGACACTGGCCGCGGTGCTGGTCCTGCTGGCCTGGCCGACCCGCGCGCGCTGGTGGGTGATCGCCGCGATGGCCGTGTTCGTGCCGATGGTCGGCCTGTCGCGCGTGTATCTGGGCGTGCATTACCCGTCCGACATCCTGGCCGGCTGGGCCGCGGCGTCGGCGTGGGTGGTGGGGGTGTATCTAGTGATGTATCACCGGCCGCGGTTCGGGCGGAGCGTGGGAACGCGGTAATGCGGTTTGTGGGAGCGCGCTTGCACGCGATGGGCTTTGCGGTATTGCCCGATCGCGATCGTAGGATGGGTGGAGCGGAGCGAAATCCGTCGCTCCTGCAGAAGGCGCTTGCTTCGTTTGACTCCGCGCTGCCCTACCAATTGCTTCGCAATTGGTCCCCCCCTCTCCCGGAGGGAGAGGGGCGTAGGCGTCTCCTGCCGCAGGCAGGAGACAACTTCTAGGTGGGCAACCGGATATCCGACAGCTTCCAGTGCAGCCCCTTGCGCGTCAGCACGAACTCGATCGGGCGGCCGCGGTCGTCGCGCACCGTGGCGGTGAAACGCGACGTCGAGTGGTAGCGGTAGTGCGCGTCCGCGAGCGGGGTCTCGCGCGCGGGATCGGCGCGGACCTGTGTCGGCGATGCGCCACCGGCGAGGCTCCACAGCCGCTGGCCGCGCATCAGCGCGCTCAGGCCAACGGGCGTCACCATCATGTCGACGCCGGTGCCGGCCGCGCTGCCGGCGAGGCGCAGGCCGATCGCACCGAGCAGGTTCGACTGCAGCTCCGGCCCCGCCTCGCGCACAATCGCATCGGCCAGCTGCAGCCGCAGGCTCTCGCGCAGCGCCGGGAAATCCACCTGCTTCGAGAGCGCGCGCGAGTCCTCGTTGCGGACGGCGTCGCGGATCGCATTGATCGTCAGATACGGTCCCGCCGCCACATAGCCGAGCAGCAGCACGAGGACCGCGAGGGAGAGCCAGCCGAGTCGCTTCATCGGGATCGTATCGAACGGGACGCATCGATTGTCGGAGACGACGGCGCAGTGCGTGCTGAACGACGACGCGACAACGCGATCGGACCGCGCGCGGTCAGAATTCCAGATCCAGCGCGGCGCACAGGTAGTCGACGAACGGGCCCAGCGTGACGAGATCGGCGGCGATGGTCTGTCGCAGCTTCGGACCGGTCATCGTCTCGTCGTCGAGCGTGCGCCAGAACACCCAGTTGCGGTGCTTGAGGTCGTCGATGCACTCGAACTGGGGATCGAAGCCGCGCGGCGGGCGGACCAGCATCTCGCTGGTCTCGAACTCGAACTTCTTCCGCAGCTTGGGCGCATGCGCGGCGGCCTTCCAGCTTTCGGGGTTGTCGACGATGAACTGTCGGACTTTCCGCTGGGTGTCGGACTCGGGATGCCACAGGCCGGCGCCGACGAAGCTGCCGCCGGGTTGCAGATGCACGTAGAACGACGGCGCCGGGGTCTGGCGACGGCGTTCGTGGAACAGGCGCGCGCCCTGCCAGGTCTTGTACGGCGACTTGTCGTTGGAGAAGCGCGCGTCGCGGTGGATGCGGAACAGCGAGCCGCCGACGGTGTGCGTGTCGGCGCGGAAATGCGGACTGACCGCGGCGACTTCCGGCTGCAGGTCGCCGATCAGGCGCAGGAACGGCTGGCGCACATGCGCCTCGTAGTCCTTGCGATGGGCCTCGAACCACGGCTTCTCGTTGTGGCGCGCGAGCGCGCGCAGGAACTTGAAGCTCTTGTCGCTGAAGTACGTGGTCATGCGGAAGTCGTGGGCAGCGTGGGGGACGGATGCAGGCGCGTCTGCAGGTCCCGGCCCCAGTCGAGCAGGGCATCGAGCAGCGGCGCGCGGCGTGCATCGCCCGGATCTTCGGCGCGCAGGGCGTCGATCTGCGTGAAGTAGGTGGCGAAATCCTGTTCGGCCTGCGTCGTGCCGGGCGCCAGCCGGGTGCGCCGGTAGTCATCCCAGCGCAGTTGTTCCTCGGCCGACAGCGTCTCGGGCCAGTTGCGCGCGCGGTAGCGCAGCAGCAGGGCGTCGAGACGCGGATCCTCGAAACCGAAATCGCGCGCGCCCAGCAGCGTCGGCGGCGTCGCGCGGACCTGGGCCATGCGCCGCTTGTCGCCGTCACCGGCGAAACCGTCGTAGAGCGCGCCGTCGGGATCGGACGGCGCGAACTCGCGTTCCACCGCGAACACCTGGCGGATCTTCTCGGCCAGCGCCGGGCCTGCGCTGCGCAGCCGTGCCGCACGCCGCTCGATGTCGGCCGGATCGACCGACAGGCGTTCGAAATCAGACGGGCGCAGATGGCTCCAGGCGACGAGCGCCGGGCAGCGGTTGCTGTGCACTTCCTTGAGCGGAATGCGCGCGACGCCTTCGGGCAGGTCCTCGCGGCGCACGAACACGCGCGCGGCGATCGCCTCGGCATCGAGGTCGAGCAGCCAGTCCGGATCGCCGTCGAGGTCGAACACCACGACGCGGCTGTCGATACGCGGGTGCCGCGCGATCGGCAGCACCGGCGCCGCGCACAGCCGCGCGGCCGGATAGCGCTGCGAGACGTGCAGCACCGGCGTCATCGCGATGGTGTCGAGCATCGACGCCGCGTGGCGCTTGTCGCGGAGCTTCGCCGCGTAATCCCACAACCGCGGCTGCGCGTTGCGGAACAGCCGCGCCAGGCCGATCAGCGCGCGCACGTCCGACAGCGCTTCGTGCGCGTCGCCGGTGCGCACGTCGTTGGCCGTCGCCAGATGCTCGAGCTTGAACGAGGTCGCGCCGTCCTCACGCGTCGGCCATACCAGCCCTTCGGGGCGCAGCGCATGCCACAGCCGCATCACGTCGAGCAGATCCCAGCGCGAATTGCCGCTGCGCCATTCGCGCTCGTAGGGATCGTGGAAATTGCGGTACAGGCCGAAACGCACGAACTCGTCGTCGAAGCGCAGCGAGTTGTAGCCCAGCGTGCAGGTCTTCGGCCGCGCCATTTCCTCGTTGATGCGCGCGAACGCATCGGCCTCGGTCATTCCGGTCGCCAGTGCATGCTGCGGGGTGATGCCGGTGATCAGGGTCGCGACCGGGGACGGCAGCAGGTCGTCGGCAGGCCGGACGAAGAAGTCGATCGGCGTATCGATCTCGTTGAGATCGGCATCGGTGCGGATCGCGGCGAACTGGGCGATGCGCGTGCGGCGCGGGTCGGAACCGAAGGTTTCGAGATCGTAGAAGAGAAAACTGTCGTTCATGAGCAGTGCTGCTGGCGCATCGTTTCTGCAAGCCGTTGCGACGGCATCATTCCGGCAGGGCGCGGCAACCTCGTCGAGGCGCGATCGTGGAAGAGAAAACTGTCGCTCACGCCGGCACATCCGCCAGCGGCGTCAGCAGCTCGCACACCTCGGCGTCGATCGCCTCCCAGTCCAGCGTCGACAGCGACGCATGGCCCGCCGTCGCGCGTTCGAGGATGCCGCGCTGGAGGTCGGTACGCGTCATCGCCAGCGAATAGGGGATGCGCATGAAGGTCACCATCGCGTAGTGCGGCACGAAGCGGCCGGGGTGGCGGTCCTGCAGCGCGAGTTCGAGTTCGCGCTGCAGCAGGTAGTCGGCATCGTCGACGCGGTCGCGCATCTCCAGATAGTTGTCGAGCGCCATGCGCTGGATCGCTGCGGCGTCGGGCTTGCGTTCGGCCTCGAACGCGGCGAACGCGGTCGCGAGGTCGGCGTGCGCATCGAGGTGCCGGGCCAGCGCCACGCAGTCCTCGAACGCGCAGTTCATGCCCTGGCCGTGGAACGGCACCATCGCGTGCGCGGCATCGCCCAGCAGCACCGCGCGACCGTCGAGATGCCAGCGGTCGAGATACAGCGTCGCCAGCTGGCCGACCGGGTTCGCGGTCCAGTCGCGGTCGAATTCGGGAATCAAGGCCAGCGCGGACGGAAAGTCGCGTTCGAAGAACGCGCGCGCGGCGTCGACGTCGCCCAGTTGGTCGAATGCGGGACCGCCGTCCGCGCCGGCGTGGTGCGGCAGGAACAGGGTGACGGTGAAGGTCTTCTCGTCATTGGGCAAAGCGATGCACATGTAGTGCCCGCGCGGCCAGATGTGCAGCGCATTGGGTTCGATGCGGAAGCCGCCATCGGCGCGCGGCGGAATCTCGAGTTCCTTGTAGCCGTGGTCGAGGAAATCGCTGCGTTCGCCGAGATCGCGCACGCGATGCATCGCCGCGCGCAATGCCGAGCCCGCGCCATCGGCGCCGACCAGCGCGTCGAACGGGACGTCGCGCGTGCTGCCGTCGCGCGGATCGCGGAACACCGCGGTCCGCGATTCGAAGTTCACGCCGTCGAGCCCCGCATCGAAGTGCAGGCGCGCACCGGCGGCCTGAGCCAGGTCCAGCAGCACGATGTTCAGATCGCCGCGATGCACCGACCAGATCACCTCGTCGTCGTCGCGGCCGTAGCGCTGCAGCACCGGCTCGGTGTCGCCGACGTGGACCATGCGGCCGCGCATCATGATCGCGTGGTGCATCACCGCGTCGTCGGCGTCGGCGGCGCGCAGCGCATGCCGGCCGCGTTCGGCCAGTGCCAGGTTGATCGAACGGCCGCCGCCGTAACCCTGCACGCGCGGGTCGCCGCGCTTCTCGTACAGATCCACGTCCCACCCGCGACGCCGCAGCAGGATGCCGAGCAGGGCGCCGGCGAGGCCAGCGCCGATGATCGTCAGATGGCGTGCGTCGCCGGTCACGCGTCGCGCCACCGCGCCACGGTGCGCACGAAACGCAGCACGTCGGCGTGGCTGTTGTAGAGCGGGGCAGGCGAGATGCGGATCACGTCGGGCTCGCGCCAGTCGCCGAGCACGCCGTTTTCGGACAAGTATTCGAACAGGGCGCGGCCCTGCTCGCGTCCACCACGCACGCGCAGCGACAGCTGGGCGCCGCGACGCGCGACATCACGCGGCGTGGCGATGGCGAGCACGTCGTCGAGCTGGCTGCGGATCAGCGTTTCCAGATAGCCGGTCAGCGTTTCCGACTTCGCCCGCAGCGCCGGCATGCCGGCATCGGTGAACAGGTCCAGCGAGGCGCGCAGCGGCGCAAGGCCGAGGATCGGCGGATTGCTGAGTTGCCAGCCTTCGGCGCCGGGCGTGGGCTGGAAGTCGGGGCCCATGCGGAAACGCGTCGTCGCGTCATGGCCCCACCAGCCGGCGAAGCGCGGACGATCGGTCTGCGCATGACGCGCGTGCACGAACGCGCCGGCGACCGCGCCCGGGCCGCTGTTGAGGTACTTGTAATGGCACCACACGGCGAAGTCGGCATTGCTGTCGTGCAGTTGCAGCGGCAGGTTGCCGGCCGCATGCGCCAGATCGAAACCGACGACGGCGCCCGCCGCATGACCGAGCCGCACGATCTCCGCGAGATCGAAGGCCTCGCCGGTGCGGTACTGCGCGCCCGGCCACAGCACCAGCGCGAGGCGGTGCCCGTGTTCTGCGATCGCCGCGGCGATCGCGTCCATGCCGAACAGGCCGTCGGCGCCGGGCTGCACCTCGATCAGATCGGTGTCCGGGTCGAAGCCGTGGAAACGCACCTGCGATTCGAGCGCGTAGCGGTCGGACGGAAACGCACCGGCTTCCATCAGGATCGCCGGGCGTTCGGCGGTCGGGCGGTAGAAGCCGACCATCAGGAAATGCAGGTTCGCGGTCAGCGAGTTCATCGCGACCACTTCCTCGGGCTGCGCGCCGACCACCTCGGCCAGCTGCGCGCCGACCAGCGCGTGATAGGTCATCCACTGCGAGTTGCCGCGGAAGTGGCCCTCGACCGCTTCCATCGCCCACTTGTCGAGCACGTCCTCGACCTGCGCGCGCGCGCCGCGCGGCTGCAGGCCGAGCGAATTGCCGACGAAATAGGCCTGTTCGACCTCGCCGAAGCGCGGCAGATGGAACTGCGCGCGGAAGCGCTGCAGCGGATCGGCGGCATCGGCGTTGGCGGCGTAGTCGTCGGAGAACAGGTGCTGCAGGTCGGTCATTTCGATCGCGTGCTCGTGTCGGGTGGGGCATGGGCTGTGGGCGGGCCCAGGGTGCCCTGCAGCCAGCCGAGGAATTCGGTTCTCAGCGCATCGCCTCGCGAAGGCGACAGGCCGCTGCCCAGCCCATGGCCCATGCCGTCGATTTCGCGATAGGCGAAGGCGGGATTGTCGCGCAATCGCTCGGCCAGCATGCGTGCCGAGGCGACGGGCGTCGAGTTGTCTTCGCTGCCGTGGAACATCAGTACCGGGACGGTCACGTCCGCGAGCACGTGCGCTTCCACCGCGTCCAGACGCGATGCCCAGGTGGCCCAGCTGTTGGCGTCGCCGTTCCAGGTCTCGTGCGGCGTCGGGTTGTGCCGCATCGCATCGAACTGCGCGCGCAGGGCCACCAGACACGCATCGCGATCGTCGCTGCGTTCGGGATGGCAGATGTGGAACTCCTCGAAGTCCTGCGCCATCGGACGGCCGCCGCCGAATCCGCCCAGCACCATGCCACGGGTTTCGGGCGTGAACGCGCCGACGCGCGCAGCGATCCGCCCGCCATCCGAGAATCCCCAGATCAGCAGCTCACCGTTCCACCAGTCGGCATGGGTGCGCAGGTGCTGGAGTGCGCGCAGATGATCCAGCACGCGCTGGTCGATCGTGTAGCGCGCGCGGAAGCCGTCGCTACATTCGAAATCCGGGCCGATGCGGATGCCGCCATCGGCATCGATCCCGGGCTGGGTGACGTCCGGCTTCTCCACGATCAGCGTCGCGTGCGCGGTCGTGTCAGACGCGGCCAGCAGGTCCGCGCTGCCGAGGCGCGACGGGATACACAGCGAGCCGTCGATGACGAGCAGGACCGGAACCGGTTGCGATGCGTCGGGCCTCGCGATCTGCAGCGTCAGATCGCTGCCGTCGATCCGCGACACGATCTCTTCAACGAACGCGACAGGCTCGCGTGCATCGGTCACGGCCGCCACACAGATGCCCATGACGAACGCCACCGGCCACCATCTTCCGATCACACTGCCGCCTGCGCCCCTCATGCGAACCGGCTGGCCGACAGGCCCAGCCATTCGCGCGCGGTGCCGTGGTACAGGCGCGCCCGCGATGCGTCGTCGAGCGGAATCTCCTCGATGCCGGCGCCGGGCACCTGCTCGCCGAGCGGGAACGGGTAGTCGGTGCCGAGCATCACGCGATCCGCGCCGCAGGTGTCGAGCAGGTACTGCAGCGCCCGCGGATCGGCGACCCAGGAGTCGAAATACAGCTGCTTCAGATAGCCGCGCGGGTTGTGCGGATTGTCGGTCGCGACGAGGTCGGGGCGCATGTTGAAGCCGTGCTCGATGCGGCCGATCGTGTACGGGAAGCTGCCGCCGCCGTGCGCCATGCAGATCTTGAGTTTCGGCAGCCGCTGCAGCACGCCGCCGAACACCAGGCAGCAGGCCGCGCGCGACTGTTCGGCCGGCATGCCGACCAGCCAGGGCAGCCAGTACTTGGGCATCGACTCGCTGCCCATCATGTCCCAGGGATGCACGAGGATCGCCGCGCCCAGATCGGCCGCGGCCTCGAAGAACGGGAACAGTTCCGGTGCGTCGAGGTTCCAGTCGCCGATGTGGCTGCCGATCTGCACGCCCTGCAGGCCCAGTTGATCCACGCAGCGCTCCAGCTCCTGGATCGCCAGCCGCGGCGACTGCATCGGCACAGTGCCGATGCCGGCGTAGTGGCGGGGATGCGCGGCGACGGTCGCGGCCATGTGGTCGTTGAGCGCCTGGTGCAGTTCCAGCGCATGCGCAGGCTTCGCCCAGTAACTGAACATCACCGGCACCGTGCTGATGACCTGCACCTGCACGCCGAAGCGCGCGTAGTCGTCGATGCGCTCGCGCGCATCCCAGGTCTTGGACCAGATCTCGCGGAAGAACCGCCCGTCCTTGTAGATGCGGTGGCGGCCGTCGTCGGTGTGGTGGATGACCGGAAACCGCGCCTCGCCGTATTTCGATGCCAGATCCGGCCAGTCGCGCGGCAGGTAATGGGCGTGGATGTCGATCTTCAGCATGGCAACAGGTATCCGGTCATGCGGCGCGTGTCGGGTTCCATGCCTGCGTCAGCCCATGCCGTGGAGCAGGACATCGATCTGCCTGCGCAGAGGCCCAAGCCGGCTCTGGACGATGTCCCAGACCAGCGCATCGTCCACGTTCGCGTAGCCGTGGATCAGGATGTTGCGGAACGCGATGATGCGTCGATGGTCATCGATGCGCGCGAGCAGATCCGGATCGCGCCGGCCGAGCTGGCTCAAGGCTTCTCCGATGATCTCGAACTGGCGTTCGACCGCGGCGCGCAGCATCGCGTTGTGCAGGTAATGGTCCCAGTCGCGGCCGTCCACGAAGTCCGCCAGCCGGGCGGCGGCACTCTGTACGTCGTACAGATACTTGGCGGTCTCAAGCCGCATACAGCGGCTCCCGCTGCGTGTTCACGGACCGATGGAAGTACGGGTTGCGGATGGCGTGCTCCACGACCAGTTCCACGGGCGCCTCCAGAATCTCCTGCAGGCCTTCCAGCAGCCCGAAATAGGTGTCGGCGTAGCCACCTGGCTGCATCGGCCCGAACTCCACCAGGAAATCGTAGTCGCTGGCGTCATGGTCGCGACCTGCGGCGACGGAACCGAACAGGTCCAGGCGGCGGACGTCGTACCTGCGGCACAGGGCGGTGATGCGATCGAGGCGGGCGTCGAGCCGTGCGTGGAGGCGGGATGCACTCATTGCGGAAGGGTAACCCAGCGGTGCGGACCGGTGCGTGCCGGGAGGGCAGGGACCTGATCCATGCGCGCGCGTTCCTGCGTCGACCGCTGCTGGCGATCGGAAACCGGAATGGCCCGTCTCGCGACCGGCTTCAGGTGATGTCGGCCAACGTGTCCGGATCGGGATCGTAGCGGGCGGGACGCGGATTCAGATGTCCGCAGGCCTCGCAGGTGCGGTGCTCGATCGAGCCGTAGAAACGGTCGAACACCGGCGGAAAGTCCTGCTCGATGTCGTACAGGTGGAAATACTGCTCGAACAGCTTGTGGTTGCAGCGCTCGCAGAACCACAGCAGCCCGTCCTGCTCGTGCGGCAGACGTTTGCGTTCGATGACCAGTCCGATCGAGTCGGGACCGCGCTGCGGCGAATGCGGCACCTTCGGCGGCAGCAGGAAGGTCTCGCCGGCGCGGATCGGGATGTCGCGCGGGCGACCGTCCTCCTGGATGCGCAGCACCATCTCGCCTTCGAGCTGGTGGAACCACTCCGGGCCTTCCTCCCAGTGGTAGTCGGTGCGCGCATTCGGACCGCCGACGACCATGACGATGAAGTCGCCGTCGTAGATGCACTTGTTGCCGACCGGCGGCTTGAGCAGGTGGCGGTGTTCGTCGATCCAGGCCTGGAAGTTCAGCGGTCCGGGGATCATGGGTCACTCCTGGTCGGTGGACGGGATGCCGACGTCTGTCGCCCTCACCCCACCGTCGGCGCCGACGACGGTTCCTCCCTCTCCCGCAGGGCGGGCGAGGGGCGTCGGTTCGCGGCCCGCGGCCGCGATGCATTTCAACTCGATCGCGATCGGTGTCGGCAATGCATCGATGCCCAGTGTCGTGCGGCAGGGCGCGGTGGCCGCATCCGGAAAATACTCGGCCCAGACCGCGTTGTAGCCGGCGAAATCGCCGGCCATGTCGGTGAGATACACGGTCACGTCGACGAGGTCTTCCCAGCGTGCGCCGCTGGCGTCGAGCACGGCGCGCACGTTGGCGAACACCGCATGCGTCTGCGCAGCGATGTCGTGGGCCACCACGTTGCCGTCGGCATCCAGCACGTTGCCCGGCACCGAATCGGTCGCCGGATCGCGCGGTCCGATGCCCGACAGGAACAGCAGCCCGCCTGCGCGCCGCGCATGCGGATAGCGGCCGACCGGCCGCGGCGCGGCACCGGCCTGGATGGTCTCAGGCATCACGCCGGCCCTGGGCCGCGACGCGTGCGATGTCGGCGACCGCCGATTCGTAGGCGGGGCCGATCTCCTCGTACGTCGCGACGTTCATGCCCAGCTCGCGGACCTGTCCGTCGCCGAGCGCGTAGACCCAGCCATGGATCGCGAGCGGCTGTCCACGCGCCCAGGCATCGCGGACCACGGTGGTCTTGCAGATGTTGAGCGCCTGCTCGACCGCATTGAGTTCACACAGCCGCGCATGGCGCAGGCCGACGTCGTCGACCGAGGCCAGCAGGTCGGCGTGCTTGTAAGCGATGTCGCCGACGTGGCGCAGCCAGTTGTCGACGAGGCCGACGCGCGCGCCGGTCATCGCCGCGTGCACGCCGCCGCAGCCGTAGTGGCCGACGAGCAGGATGTGCTCGACCTTGAGCACGTCGACGGCGAACTGGATCACCGACAGCGCATTGAGGTCGCCGTGCGACAGCACGTTGGCGATGTTGCGGTGGACGAACACCTCGCCCGGATCGAGACCGAGGATCTGGTTGGCCGGCACGCGCGAGTCGGAGCAGCCGATCCACAGGTACTTCGGTGTCTGCTGGTTCTCGAGGCGGTGGAAGAAATCCGGGTCGTCGCGGCGGACGCGCTCGGCCCAGTCACGGTTGCGTTGCAGCAGGGATTCGATATCGGTCATGGCGCAATTATCCCAGAGACAGGCCGACGTTCTTCGGCTCGGTGAAGAAGCGCATCGCTTCCATGCCGCCCTCGCGGCCGAGGCCCGACTGGCCGGTGCCGCCGAACGGCGTGCGCAGGTCGCGCATCAGCCAGGTGTTGATCCAGACCATGCCCACGTGCAGCGCCGCGGCGAGGCGGTGGGCGCGGGTCAGGTCGCGTGTCCAGATGGAGGCTGCGAGGCCGTAGTCGCCGGCATTCGCCAGCGCCAGCGCATGCGCGTCGTCGTCGAAGGGCTGCAGCGTGACCACGGGCCCGAAGATCTCCTCGCGGTTGGTCGCGCAGTCCGGCCCGAGGCCGTCGATGACGGTCGGCGCAACGAACCAGCCGGGCCGTTCCAGTGCGTGGCCGCCGCACAGCACGCGGCCGCCTTCGGTTCGTGCGCGCGCGATCGCGGCGAGCACCTTGTCGCGGTGCGCCTGCGAGACCAGTGGCCCCATGCGCGCATCCGGATCCATCGGATCGCCGACCCGCAGCGCGAGCGCCTCGGCGACGAAGCGCTCGCGGAAACTGTCGTAGATGCGACGCTCGACGAGGATCCGCGAACCGCACAGGCAGATCTGTCCCGCGTTCTGGAACGCCGAGCGCAGCAGCGTGCCCAGTTGCGATTCCCAGTCGCTGTCGGCGAAGACCAGCGTCGCGTTCTTGCCGCCGAGTTCGAGCGACGCCTTCTTCAACTGCGCGCCGGTACGCGCGCCGATCCGCCGGCCCACTGCGGTGCTGCCGGTGAACGACACCGCGCGCACGCGCGGATCGTCGACCAGCGCATCGCCGACATCCGCGCCGGTGCCGTGCACGACATTGAGCACGCCCGGCGGCAGGCCGATCTCGCCCGACAGGGCCGCGAACAGCGAGGCACTGGCGGGCGTGATCTCCGAAGGTTTCGCGACGACGGTGTTGCCGGCCGCGAGCGCGGGCGCGATCTTCCAGGTGAACAGGTACAGCGGCAGGTTCCATGGCGAGATCGTCGCGACCACGCCCAGCGGCGCGCGCAGCGTGTAGTTCAGACCGGCCTCGCCATGGTGCGATTCGCTGGCGAACTGCGTGGCTGCATGGGCGAAGAAACGCAAGTTGGCGACCGCGCGCGGAATCTCGGCATCGCGCGCGAGTGCGAACGGCTTGCCACCGTCGCGAGCCTCGGCATGGGCGAAATCGTCGATGCGGGCCTCGAGCGCCGCGGCCAGCGTTTCCAGCCAGGCCGAGCGTGCGCTGTTGGGCAATGCGGCCCAGGCAGGTGCGGCGTGGGCGGCGGCGGTGATCGCGGCCTCGACATCGGCTGCGTCGCCGGCGGCGACCTCGGCGTAGAGGGTCCCGGTCGCGGGCTCGTGCACCGGCAGCCAGTGGTCCCGGCCGGGTGCGTATGCGGCGCCATCGATCCAGTGCGTCAGCCGTTGCATGCCGCCAGCTTAACCGAGCGGTGCGTATCCCATGTTTGCCACCGATGGGATCGGCCAACGGCAGCTCCTGTAGGAGCGCGCTTGCGCGCGATGGGCGTGTCACGGATCTGCCAAAGACCCGCGAGATTCCCTTCTCAGATCTGGCAGCCGCGGCACCAGTACAGCCGACGCCCCGCGATGCGCTCCTCGACGATGCGCCCATCGCCGCGCGGGCAGAGCTCGCCCTTGCGCTCGAACACCTCGAAGCCGAACTGCGCGCGGGTCTTTGCGAGGTAGTCCTTGCCCGGCGGCAACGCGTCGTCGTGCTTGGCGCGGTAAGCGCGTCGCGGCACGTCGAGCAGTGCGTTCGCGAGGCGGCGACGCTCGCCGGTGCTGAGGTCCTGCAGCAAGCGGTACGGCGAAAGCTTCGCCTGGAACAGCACTTCCGAGCGCAGGTAGTTGCCCATGCCGGCGGCTAAGGCCTGGTCGAGCAGCAGCGCGGCCAGGCTGCGACGGGCGAAGCGCGGCGTGCGCATGTGCGCGAGCAATGCCTTGGCGTCGACCGCTGGATCGAGGACATCCGGACCGAGCTTCGACAGATAGGGCTGGGCACCGAGCTCATCGGTCCGCCACAGGGAGATCGACGGCGCCGCGTACAGCGCCGCGACGCCGCGCACGGTCGCCAGCACCAGCCGCGGCGCTGCGCCGTCGGGCAGGGCGTCGAGGTCTTCGGCGAAGCGCCAGAAACCGAACAGGTGACTGTGCGCGTACACCGTCCAGCCACCCTCGACCGCGGTCAGCAGCGCCTTGCCGCGCGCTTCGACCGCGAGCACGCGCCGATTTTCGAGCAGGCCACGGCGCCGCTGCAGCGCGGGATCGACGAAGCGCACATGGGTCAGCGTCTCGTCGACGAGCAGGGTCGACAGGCGATCGGCGAGTGCGTGGGTTTCGGGGCCTTCGGGCATCGCCGCATCGAAGCAATGGCGGTGTCGCGGTGTCGTGACTGCCTGCCGTTCTCGGCGTTACGACGCGGGCGGTCGCGACGCGGAGACGGCGCCGCACGGAGCCGTCATTGCCGTGCAGGCGGGCTGTATGTCCGGTCATCCAGCGCCTCGCGACGCGGAGATGCGGACGCGCTCGACCCTCGTTCTCCAACAGCCTGAAGCCGGGAACCTCGTCGATCGCGCCTTCGCGACCGGGGCCGGGCTTCTCTAGATCGACGCCATCCGCCCGCCATCGACCGGCAGGCTGACGCCGGTGACATAGGCGGCCGCCGGCGAGCACAGGAAGGCGATGACGCCGGCCGTCTCCGAGGCTTCCGCGAAGCGGCCGGCCGGCACGCTCGCACGCATCGATGCCAGCACCGCGTCCTCGTCCTGGCCGCTGCGGCGGACGCGGTCGGCGACCACCTGGTCGATGCGACCGGTGCGGGTGTAGCCGGGCAGCACGTTGTTGACGGTGATGCCGTCGGGCGCGAGTTCGCGCGACAGGGTCTTGGCCCAGCTTGCGACGGCACCGCGCACGGTGTTCGACACGCCGAGACCCGCTATGGGTTCGCGCACCGACGTCGAGACCACGTTGACGATGCGGCCCCAGGTCGCGGCGCGCATCGCCGGCAACACGGCCTGCACGAGCGTCTGGCCGCCGAGCAGATGCCGGCGGAACGCCGCATCGAACGCGTCGAGCGGCGCCTCGTGCGCCGTGCCGCCTGCCGGGCCGCCGGTGTTGTTGACGAGGATCTGCACGGGATGCGCGGCGACGTGCGCGCAGACCGTATCGCGCAGGCCGTCGGTGTCGTCCATGTCGGCAGCGAGCGCGTGGTGCATCTGGCCGTGCGCGGTGGGCAGGCTGTCGACGACGGTCTGCAACGCATCGGCCCGGCGTGCGAGCACGGTCACGCTGGCGCCGAGCTGGGCGAGTTCGAGCGCGGTGGCGTGGCCGATGCCTTCGGAGGCGCCGCAGACGAGGGCGTGGCGGCCGGTGAGATCGAGGTCCATGCGGGGCTCCGGGCAGGCATCAGGAATCGGTCGCGCGCATCATCGCGGCGATCTCGCGTGCGTTCGCGTCGCCTGCAGACAAGGCCTCGGCGACCGCATTGCGGTTGGCGGCGGGATGGTTCTGGCTGAGCTTGTGCTTGATCGCGACGGCATCGACATGGAAGCGGAAGCCGACGATGCCGCGCAGTTGCCGGCGCTGGCGCTCGTCGTCGGGCTCGAAATGCCAGTCGCCGCCGACGCGGGCTTCGAAGACGTCGCTGGTCCGCGCGACCAGATCGGCCAGCGCGGCTTCGTCGTCAAAGCGTTCGAGCCGGCCACGCAGATGCGCGGTCGCGTAGTTCCAGGTCGGCACGCGCGCGGCCGCCTCTTTATCGAGATACCAGCCTGGCGACACGTAGGCGTGCGGCCCGTGCACGATCAGCAGCGCGGGGCCGTCGTGCGCGGCCTGCGGATTCGGCCGCGCCCAATGGCCTTCGATGCGGAGCGCATCGCCGTCGCGTCGGTACAGCACCGGCAATTGACTGGCGAGCGGCGCGCCGTCGGGCGCAGACGTCACCAGGGTGACGAAGGCATCGCGCGCGAACAGCGCGTCCAGTGCCTGCAGATCATCGATGGCGAACGCACGGGGCGTGTACATCGGCTGGGCTCGGTCGCGGCGTTCTGCGTGGCAGGCTCAGGCGCGCTTGCCGAGCGACTGCACCATGCGCTCGCGCAGCTGCGCATCGTCGTCGGCCTGCGGCGGCGCGATCTCGTCGAGCGCGAAGCCGCGCTCGAGGGCGTCTTCGGGATCGAGACCGTCCCATTCGACGAACTCGGCGTCGAGCAGCATGCCGCGCGCGGTGTCCTCGCTGTCGTAGACGAGGGTGTTGCCGTCGCTGTCGAGGACTTCGGCGACACCGGCATCGAGCACGCGCAGGCGCGCCCAGATCACGGTGCGGCCGAGGGATGCGAGCCACCACTGGTCGTGGGTCATGAAGCGGAACTCCGGGTCAGGGGGCGATCGACCACAGCCACAGCACGGCCGAAGCGGCGAGTGCGCCGAGGATCACCATCAGGGAAATGCGGGCCGGCGTCGCCAGGCCCGTGAACTGCCGGTCGGGCACTTCGTAGTAGCGGCCGGCCAGCAACCAGCCCAATGCCGCCGGCTGCACGAACGCGTTCTCGCCGAAGCGGCCGCGCACCGCGGGATGCCGGTCGCGCAGATGCACCAGCGACAGCGGCCAGAAGATCACGAACGCTGTGAATCCGCCGATCGCGACGCCGAAGAAGCACAGGGCGAGGAAGAGGGTCATTGCGTAACCGTGATTCGTGATTTGTGATTCGTGATTCGAAACAGCACCTGCGCCTCCCCGGCCCGGATTCGTGACGCTGCCAGTGATCCGATCTTTCGAATCACCAATCACCAATCACCAATGACGAATCACCGCGCCTCAGTACTCCGCCTGCCCCGGCGCGCGCGGATACGGAATCGCGTCGCGGATGTTGGACAGGCCGCAGATGTAGACGATCAGCCGCTCGAAACCGAGGCCGAAGCCGGCGTGCGGCACCGTGCCGTAGCGGCGGAAGTCGCGGTACCAGCTGTAGTGCTCGCGGTCGAGGCCGAACTGGTCCATGCGCGCGTCGAGCACGTCGAGCCGTTCCTCGCGCTGCGCGCCGCCGATGATCTCGCCGATGCCCGGCGCCAGCACGTCCATCGCCGCGACGGTCTTGCCGTCATCGTTGAGGCGCATGTAGAACGCCTTGATGTGCTCGGGATAGTTGGTCACCACGACCGGGCGGCCGACGTGCTGCTCGGTCAGCCAGCGCTCGTGTTCGGTCTGCAGGTCCAGGCCCCATTCGACCGGGAACTCGAACTTGTGATCGGACTTGCGCAGCAGCTCGACCGCGTCGGTGTATTCGATGCGCTCGAACGGCGCGTTGACGAAGGCTTCCAGACGCGTGATCGCGTCCTTCTGCACGCGCTCGGCAATGAAGGCCATGTCGTCGGCGCGCTCGTCGAGCACCGCGCGGAACAGGTACTTGAGGAACTCCTCGGAGATGCGCGCGTTTTCGGCCAGATCGGCGAACGCGATCTCCGGCTCGATCATCCAGAACTCGGCCAGGTGGCGCGTGGTGTGGCTGTTCTCTGCGCGGAAGGTCGGGCCGAAGGTGTAGACCTTGCTCATCGCCAGGCAGTAGGCCTCGACGTTGAGCTGGCCGGACACGGTCAGGAACGCTTCCTTGCCGAAGAAGTCGCGGCTGAAGTCGACCTTGCCCTCGCGCATCGGCAGGTTCGCCAGATCGAGCGTCGAGATGCGGAACATCTGGCCCGCGCCTTCAGCGTCCGACGTGGTCACGATCGGCGTGTTGATCCAGTAGTAGCCGTTCTCGTGGAAATAACGATGCGCGGCCTGCGCCAGGCAGTGGCGGATGCGCGTGACCGCGCCGAACAGGTTGGTGCGCGGGCGCAGGTGCGCGACCTCGCGCAGGAATTCCAGCGAATGCGCCTTGGGCTGGATCGGATAGGTTTCCGGATCCTCGACCCAGCCGACGACCTCGAGCGAATCGGCCTGGATCTCGTAACTCTGGCCCTGGCCCTGCGACTTCACCAGCGTGCCGGTGGCGATGACCGAGCAGCCGGCGGTCAGGCGCTTCACTTCGGATTCGTAATTGCCCAGCGTGTCCGGGACGACGACCTGGATCGGCGCGAAGCACGAACCGTCGCTGACGTTGACGAAGCTCAGCCCCGCCTTGGAGTCGCGACGGGTGCGGACCCAGCCACGGACGGTGACTTCGCCGCCTTCTGGAATGTGCCCGGCAAGGGCCTGTTGGACGCTGATCGTGGTCATGCCTTGAATCCTGGAAATCCGGTCCGATAACACGCGGCAGCACAGTCTACCGGAGCCGGACTGCGCGCCGGCGGCTCCCTGCGCCAGCGGGCGTTCGGGTCCACGGGAGTACACTCACGTCATGGCCATCGCACTCGCCCCCGCCGCCCTCGAACGCGCCCGCCGCTTCCTCGCGGCCAGTCCCGATGCACTCGGCTTGCGCTTCGGCGTGACCAGGACCGGCTGCTCGGGCTGGGGCTACGTCGTCGACATCGCCCGCGAGGAACAGCCGGGCGATGCGATCAGCGAGCAGGACGGCGTGCGCATCTACGTCGACGCGCAGAGCCAGCCGATCGTCGACGGCACCGAGATCGACTTCGCGCAGAAGGGCCTGAATCAGGAATTCGTGTTCCGGAATCCGAATGCGGCGGCTGCGTGCGGGTGTGGCGAGAGTTTCACGACGGATCCGACGAAGTAGCTGGGTTGCGCTGAAGGGGAACACGCCTTTGCCCTCTCTTTGGAAGGGTGAGGACTGTCCGCGCAGCTGACGGAGGGGTGGCGTACTCGCCGCTGTATCGGGACACGCGTCTGCGCATCCGCCTGAAAGCGTAGGACGGATCGTTCGCCTCTGCGTCTGCCCTCACCCCAACCCCTCTCCCGGAGGGAGAGGGGCTCGGATTTCTGCGGCGTCTTGGCCTGACGATCTGCACGTCGACGGAGAGACGCGACGAACTGCCGGCGAGCAGACGCTTTGAGCCCCTCTCCCTCCGGGAGAGGGGTTGGGGTGAGGGCCGCCGTTCGCGCGCAGCCAGGATCACGCGAACCGGGCGGCGTCCACGTCCCCCAGCCAGTTCTCCGACCCCTCGGACCTCACCGCTTCCGCCGGAACTCGCTCCGCACGACGAACCCCGTCGCCAGCAACCCCAGCAGCGCCATCCCGAACCACGTCATCGCATAGCTGAGATGGTTGTCGCGGAAGGCCACCATCGTCATGCCCGGCACCGGCCAGTTGCCGCTGTCGATGCGGTCCTGCGCGTCGATGAAGAACGGGGCGGTCGCGCCGTCGACGTCGCGCGCGGCGGAGAACTCGTCCGGCGCGCGCGTGTACCAGCGGTCCTCGCCGGGCACGTTGGCGCGCAGGAACACACCGTGGCGCTCGGGCAGGCGCAGCAGACCGGTGACGCTGACCGTTCGGGTCTCGTCGTGCCGTGCCCGGCTTTCGCGCGAGCGATGCGCATTGTCGACGTAGCCGCGATTGACCCAGACGGTGCCGTCACCGGTCACCAGCGGGGTCATGATCCAGTAGCCGGGGCCGCGTTCGGTCGTGGCGTAGACCGCGACTTCCTGCGTGTGCAGCAGGCGGCCGGTTGCGGTCACGCGGCGGTATTCGTCGTCGGCGGAATCGAGCGCTGCCCAGGACGACGACGCCGGCAACGGGGCCGGCGTCGCGTGCACGCGTGCATCGACGCGTGCGATCAGGTCGCGCTTCCACTGCAGCCGTTCCACCTGCCACACACCGAGGGCGATGAAGCCCGCGGTGGCGGCGATCAGGAAACCCAGCAGCGCCCAGCGGATGAGCGGGCGTGCGACGGTGGCGCGGGGTGCCTCGCTCACGACTGGACGCGCGTCAGGGGGCGACGCGCATCTGCTCGGGCGACATCGGCATCATGTTGGTGTCGAGGTGGTGCATGACCCACAAGGATCCCACCAGCGCGATGACGATGATGATGCCGGTGAACAGCAGCGACATCAGGATCCAGCCGCCTTCCGATTTCCGGTTCATGTGCAGGAAGTAGACCATGTGCACGACGATCTGGATCGCGCCGAACAGCATGATCAGCGCGACCGTCCAGATGCGGCTTTCCAGGACCTCGCCCATGACCAGCCAGAACGGGATCACGGTGAGGATGACCGACAGCACGAAGCCGATCACGTAGTCGCGCATGCTGCCGTGGCCGTGCGCGTCGTGCGCCGACTCGTGGGCCGCGTGGTGCGCCGGGTGGTTGGTCTCGGTGCTCATCCCACGACTCCCATCAGATACACATACGAGAACACGCCGATCCAGATCACGTCGAGGAAGTGCCAGAACATCGACAGGCACATCAGGCGGCGGTTGTTGGCGGCGTTGAGGCCGTGCTTCTTGAGCTGGAACACCAGCGTCACCAGCCAGATCAGGCCGAACGTCACGTGCAGGCCGTGGGTGCCGACCAGGGTGAAGAACGACGACAGGAACGCGCTGCGCTGCGGCGTCGCGCCCAGGTGCGCGAGATGCTGGAACTCGTAGATCTCGATGCCGAGGAACGCCAGGCCGAACAGGCCGGTGACGAGCAGCCACGTGATCGTGCCACGCAGGTTGTTCCGGTAGGAGTTCAGCATCGCGAACCCGTAGGTGATCGACGAGAACAGCAGCATGAACGTCGCGACCAGGATCAGCTTCAGGTCGAACAGGTCGGCCGGCGACGGGCCGGCCGCGTAGTTGCGGCCGAGCACGGCGTGGACGGCGAACAGGATCGCGAAGATCAGGCAGTCGCTCATCAGGTACATCCAGAAACCGAGGTTGGTGCCGGTTTCGGGATGGTGGTCGTGCCCCTCGTCGTGGGCGTGCGGGTCCTCGATCACGTGGTAGACGCGTTCGGTGGTTCCGCTCTCGGTTTGAATCGTGTGTGCCATGTTCAGAGCGCCTGCTGCGCGAGTTCGCGCGTCCGTTGGTCCTCGGTGTCCGTCACTTCCTGGGCCGGGATGTAGAACTCGCGGTCGTAGTTGAAGGTGTGCCAGATCGCGGCGACGATCAGACCCACGAACGACACGCCGGCCAGCCACCAGATGTGCCAGACCAGGCCGAAGGCCAGGGCCACGCTGATCGCCGACAGCACCACGCCTGCGCCGGTGTTCTTCGGCATGTGGATCGGCACGAAGCCGGTCGTCGGACGCTGGTAGCCGTGCTTCTTCATGTCGTTCCACGCGTCGATCTCGTGGACGACCGGGGTGAACGCGAAGTTGTAGCTCGGCGGCGGCGACGACGTGGCCCATTCCAGCGTGCGGCCGTTCCACGGATCGCCGGTGGTGTCGGCCAGCTGCTTGCGGTTCTTCACCGCGACCACGATCGACATGATGAAGGCCAGGATGCCGATGCCCACCAGCGCCGCGCCGACCGCCGCGATGATGAAGAACAGCGACAGCGAGGTGTCCTCGAACTGGCTCAGACGGCGGGTGATGCCCATCAGCCCCATGATGTAGAGGGGGGTGAACGCGAGCCAGAAGCCGGCCAGCCAGCACCAGAACGAGACCTTGCCCCAGAACTCGTCGAGCTTGAAGCCGAAGGCCTTCGGGAACCAGTACACCATGCCGGCGAACAGGCCGAACACCACGCCGCCGATGATGACGTTGTGGAAGTGCGCGACCAGGAACAGGCTGTTGTGCAGCACGAAGTCCGCCGGCGGCACCGCCAGCAGCACGCCGGTCATGCCACCGATGACGAACGTGAACATGAAGCCGACCGTCCACAGCATCGGCACGTCGAAGCGGATGCGGCCCTTGTACATCGTGAAGAGCCAATTGAAGATCTTCGCGCCCGTCGGGATCGAGATGATCATCGTCGTGATGCCGAAGAACGCGTTGACGCTCGCGCCCGAGCCCATCGTGAAGAAGTGGTGCAGCCACACCAGGTACGACAGGATCGTGATCACCGCGGTCGCGTAGACCATCGACGTGTAGCCGAACAGGCGCTTGCCGCAATACGTCGCGACGACCTCGGAGAAGATGCCGAACGCCGGCAGGATCAGGATGTAGACCTCCGGATGACCCCAGATCCAGATCAGGTTCACGTACATCATCGGATTGCCGCCGAGATCGTTCGTGAAGAAGTTCGTGCCGACGTAGCGGTCCATCGTCAGCAGCGCCAGCGTCGCCGTCAGGATCGGGAACGAGGCGACGATCAGGATGTTGGTGCAGAGCGAGGTCCAGGTGAAGATCGGCATGCGCATGAGCTTCATGCCCGGCGCGCGCATCTTGACGATGGTCACGATCAGGTTGATGCCCGACAGCGTGGTACCGACACCCGCGACCTGCAGCCCCCACAGGTAATAGTCCATGCCCGTGCCCGGACTGTAATCGGCGCCCGACAGCGGCGGATACGCCAGCCAGCCGGTGCGCGCGAACTCGCCGACGAACAGCGAGATCATGATCAGCACCGCGCCTGCGGTGGTCATCCAGAAGCTGAAGTTGTTGAGGAACGGGAACGAGACGTCACGCGCGCCGATCTGCAGCGGCACCACGTAGTTCATCAGGCCCGTCACCAGCGGCATGGCCACGAAGAAGATCATGATCACGCCGTGCGCGGTGAAGATCTGGTCGTAGTGGTGCGGCGGCAGGAAGCCCTCGCTGCCGCTCGCGGCCATCGCCTGGTGGGCACGCATCAGCACCGCGTCGGAGAAGCCGCGCAGCAGCATCACGATCGCGAGGATGCAATACATGATGCCGATCTTCTTGTGGTCGATGCTGGTGAACCACTCCTTCCACAGGTACCCCCACAGGCGGTACTTGGTCAGCAGGAAGAGCAGGGCGATGCCGCCCAGCACGACGCCGACGAAGGTGACGCCGACGACGGGGTCATGGAGGAAGGGCAGTGCATCGAGCGACAGCCGCCCGATCCACGGTGAGTTGAGCTGGTCCTGGGGTGCGGACATGGGGTTCCTGCCTGGTACTGGATTGCGTTTGTGCGGTGCGGACGATCAGCGACCCGTGGGGTCGCCGTCGTTGTCCGGCTTGCCTGGGGCGCCCTGCTGCTGCGGCGCCTGACCGGGCGGAATCGGCTTGATGCCCTCGTCGTCGTCCTCGTTGGACGGCGTCGGTATCGGCGTCGCTTCTTCCGGCGACACGGCGCGCGGCTGGTGGCCCTGCGGCTCGTCGCCGCGTGCCTCGCGGCCCGCGTCGGGGAACGTCGCCGCCGGCGCCGCCGCCGGATCGTCGGCATGGCGGTTGTCGTAACGCAGGCGCGCGTAGTTGTCGTGGCTGTCCACGCCGCCGCCGCCGCTGCGGTCGATGTGCGCCATCTCGTGCACGCACATCGAACCCGGCGCGACGCACATGTTGAGGATCGCCTCGTACAGCGACGGGTCCACGTCGTTGAAGTAACGCACCGGCTCGCGCTCCGACGGTCGCTCGAGCACCAGGTATTCATCGCGGCCCAGCGTCACGCCCTCGGCGCGCACGCGCGCCACCCACGCATCGAAGCCGTCCTGTGGCATGCCGTGGAAATTGAAGTGCATGTGCGAGAAGCCGTCGCCGCTGAAGTTGCCGGAGAAGCCCTTGTAGACGCCTTCCTTGTTGATGACGGCGTTGAGCTTGGTCTCCATGCCGGTCATCGCGTAGATCTGGCCCGCGAGCGCCGGCACGAAGAACGAGTTCATGATCGACGAGGACGTGATCTTGAACTGGATCGGGGTGTTCACCGGCGCGGCCAGTTCGTTGACCGTCGCGATGCCGTACTCGGGATAGAGGAACAGCCACTTCCAGTCGATCGCGACCACTTCGACGACCAGCGGCTCGACGCCTTCGGCGATCGGCGTGTTGGCGTCGATGCGGTCGAGCGGGCGGTAGGGATCGAGCTTGTGCGTCGCGATCCAGGTCACCGTGCCGAGCACGAGGATGATCGCCAGCGGCGCCGACCAGATCACCAGCTCCAGACGGGTGGAGTGGTGCCAGTCGGGCGCGTATTCGGCGTCCTTGTTCGATTCGCGGTACTTCCAGGCGAAGAAGAACGTCAGGAAGATCACCGGCACGATGATCAGCAGCATCAGGACCGTCGACAGCACGATCAGGTCGCGCTGCTGGACGGCGATGTCGCCGGCCGGCGACATGACGACCCAGTCGCAGCCCGACAGCAGCGTGGCTGCCAGCAGCAGCGCAGAGACTCGAAGAATGGATTTCATTGAGGGAATCGACGACAACGGGAGAGGAAAACGACTTGACGGAGACGCCACGGCGCGGCCGTTAGCGTGGGGATGTGGCGGGGCACCGGACCTTGCTGCTGCGCACCTTGCCTGGCGGGCCCGTTTCGGGTTCACAATGCGGTGCATTATCCCCCATAACGACCGGAGAGAGCGCGCAGATGAGCGAAACCGCACAGCAAGCCACCACCGGCCTCGACGACGCGCCGGAAACCGACGACCTGGACATTTCGCCAGGCAAGATCGCGTTTCCCGTCGTCATGGGGCGGACGTCGGAGTTCTTCGACTTCTTCGTCTACGGCATCGCCGCGGTGCTGGTGTTTCCGTACCTGTTCTTTCCCGACAGCGATCCTGTGCAGGCGACGCTCAAATCGTTCGCGGTGTTCTCGCTGGCCTTCATCGCCCGGCCGATCGGCTCGATCATCTTCATGGCGATCGACCGCAACTTCAGTCGCGCGGCCAAGCTGATCGGCGCGCTGTTCCTGCTGTGCGGCTCCACGATGGCGATCGCCTTCCTGCCCAGCTACGCGCAGGTCGGCATGCTCGCGCCGGTGCTGCTGGCGGTGTTCCGCTTCGGCCAGGGCCTGGGCTGGGGCGGCGCCTGGGACGGCCTGCCGTCGCTGCTGTCGCTGAGCGCGCCGCGTGAACGCCGCGGCTGGTACGCGATGGTGCCGCAGCTCGGTGCCGCGCTCGGTTTCATGCTCGCCTGCGGCATGTTCTATGTGTTCACGCGCGCACTCGGCCAGGAGGACTTCATGGCCTGGGGCTGGCGCTTCCCGTTCTTCGTCGCGCTGGCGCTCAACGTGGTCGCGCTGTTCGCGCGCCTCCGCCTGGTGGCGACGCCGGAATTCAAGCGCCTGTTCGACGAGAAGGAACTGCAGCCGCGGCGCGTGATCGAGACCATCCGCACGCATCCCCGCCAGGTGTTCGTGGGCGCGCTGATCCCGCTGGCGACCTATGCGATGTTCCACCTGGTGACGATCTTCCCGCTGAGCTGGACGACGCTCTACACCGACCACGACGCCGCCGACTTCCTCGGGAGCCTGTTCCTCGGTTCGGTGGTCGGCGGGCTCGGCATCATGCTGTCGGGCATCCTCGCCGACCGCGTGGGTCGTCGCGGCCAGCTGGCGATCGCCGCGGTGCTGATCGCGATCTTCAGCTTCTTCGCCGCGCCGCTGCTGGGCAGCGACACCACCGGCGGGCGCACGACCTACGTGATCGTCGGCTTCGCCCTGCTGGGCCTGTCGCTGGGCCAGGCGAGCAATGCGATCGCGTCGCGCTTCGAGAGCATCTACCGCTACACCGGTGCCGCGGTGACGTCGGACATCGCCTGGCTGGTCGGCGCCGGCTTCGCGCCGCTGGTCGCGCTGTGGCTGTGCAGCCAGTTCGGTCTTGCCTACGTCGGCTACTACCTGCTGTCGGGCGCCGTGGTGACGCTGGCCGCGCTGGCCTTCAGCCGCACGCTCGAAACCGTGCGCTGATCCAGGCCGCCGCCTTGCGCGCACGCACGTCTCCCCGCGGGGAGCGTGCGTGATGCGGGGGCGGGCGGCTTGCACGGGAAACGATCCTCGGCGCCGCATCGGCGGCGCGCGTCTCGGGTCAGGGTGTGGATCCGGCCGGCTGACGCGATGGAAGGCCTGCGCCCCGGCACGCGCATTTCATCACGTCGCGTAGGTCCGTGAGACTGCGACCGAATGTCGCAGCGCGCGCATATCGCATCTCGCGCCCTGCATGCGCGGGCTTGCTTGCCCGGGCGGGCGGCTTCTGTGAGAATGCCCGGCTCCCTGCGGCGTCCGTCGTCGGGAGACCCTTGCCCCACCGTGCGGCCGCGCCGCGGACGGGGGGCTATCCAGGCCGCCGCGAACGCGCGGTCGATATCCGAAAGGAAACCAACATGCGTCATTATGAAGTCGTGTTCCTGGTCCATCCGGACCAGAGCGAGCAGGTGCCCGCGATGATCGAGCGCTACAAGTCGCTGATCGAAGGTGCCGAAGGCAAGATCCACCGTCTCGAGGACTGGGGCCGCCGCCAGCTGGCCTACCCGATCAACAACCTCGTCAAGGCCCACTACGTGATGTTCAACATCGAAGTCGGCCAGGCCGGTCTCGACGAGCTCGTCGAAGCGTTCCGCTTCAACGACGCCGTGCTGCGTCACCTGGTGGTGCGCCGCGACGAGGCCGACACCGAGCAGTCCCTGATCATGAAGAACAAGGACGAGAAGGGCGACAAGCCCGAGCGTGGCGAGCGTCGTCGCCGTGACGACGAAGGCGAGTCGACCGGCGGCAGCGATGCCGACGCCGACAAGTCCGACAACAACGCCGAAGCCGCCTGAGGATCACGCACATGTCCAAGTTCTTCCGCCGCCGCAAGTTCTGCAAGTTCACCGCCGAGGGTGTCAAGGAGATCGATTACAAGGATCTCAACACCCTGCGCCAGAACCTCACCGAGAACGGCAAGATCGTGCCGAGCCGCATCACCGGCACGAAGTCGAAGTACCAGCGCCAGCTGGCCACGGCCGTCAAGCGCGCGCGTTTCCTTGCGCTGATCCCGTACACCGACAACCACAACGTCTGAGGCCTTCGGGCTTTACGCGTTCTCGTCCGATTCGGACAGCAACCGTTGCGGCGCTCCGGCGCCGCTAACGAATACGGAGCAACACCATGCAACTGATTCTTCTGCAGAAGGTCACCAACCTCGGCAACCTCGGCGACAAGGTCAACGTGAAGCCGGGCTACGGCCGCAACTTCCTGGTGCCGCAGGGCAAGGCCGTGCCGGCCACCGCCAAGAGCATCGCCGAGTTCGAAGCGCGCCGCGCCGAGTACGAAGCCAAGGCCCAGTCGCAGCTCGACGAGGCGCAGCAGCGTCTGGCCAAGCTCGAAGGCGCCAGCGTCACGATCTACGCCAACGCGTCGACCGAAGGCAAGCTGTACGGCTCGGTCGGCCCGCGCGAAATCGCCGACGCGCTGACCAAGGCAGTCACGCCGGTCAACAAGTCGGAAGTCGTGCTGGGTGAAGGCGCGTTCCGCAACACCGGCGAGTTCGAGGTCGTGGTGCATCTGCACGCCGACGCGGAGACCACCGTCAAGGTCGTCATCGAAGGTGAGGTCGCCTGATCCATCGGATCGGGTGGTCCTGGAACGGGCGCCGCGAGGCGCCCGTTTTCGTTTGGGCTTCAGGGCGACGCTGAAAGCGTCGTCATTCCCGCGAAGGCGAGGCTTCCAACAGCCGCATGGCTGGTCATCCAGTGCCTTTGCGTTCAACGGCTCGAGAGTCTCCGGATTCCCGCCTTCGCGAGAATGACGAACAAGGACAGACTTGATCAGTGTCGCCTCGGCGCGTCTGCCGACTTCGGAACCGTGCAGCGGTCTGCCTGCGAGCTTCGCCGATTCTGCTCCGTTCCGGGCAGCACAGGGCGGGCACATCTCCTCAGGGAGATGTCGACACGCGACGCGCGGCGGGTGAGGGTCGGGCTTCCCGTGGCATGTGCGCGTGCCAGGAACCCAGGTCGCAGCCAGCGAGATCGTCATCGGCAAACCTGTCGAGCAGGCGGTCCGTAAATCTTATCCACAGGTTGTGGGGTCGCGTGTCCACAGGCGCGCGGCCTAGCATCCGATTGCAGCACTCCGTTCTTCCGAAACCGACCGCCATGCCCGCACGCAACGAATTCCGCAACCACGACCGCCACGAGCGCAGCGACCCGCGCGTCGAACAGCTGCGCGTGCCGCCGCAGTCGGTCGAGGCCGAACAGGCGGTGCTCGGCGGCCTGATGCTGGTGCCCGACGCGTTCGACCGCATCGCCGACCTGCTGGTGCCGGACGATTTCTACCGGCGCGACCACCAGAAGATCTACGCCGCGATCCAGGAACTGGCCGAGAAGAGCAAGCCCTTCGACGCGGTCACGCTCGGCGAATGGTTCGAGTCCAACGGCCTGTCGGAACTCGTCGCCGGTGGCGCGTATCTGGGCGAACTCGCCAGCACCACGCCGTCGGCGGCCAACATCCGCGCGTATGCCGAAATCGTCCGCGACAAGGCGATCCTGCGGCAGCTGATCGAGGTCGGCACCGAGATCGTCAACGACGGTTTCCAGCCCGAGGGTCGCGACAGCAGCGAGATCCTGGCCAAGGCCGAGCAGCAGGTGTTCAAGATCGCCGAAGCCGGCGCACAGGGGCGTACCGACTTCACCGCGATCAACAAGGCGATGGCCGACGCCTTCGACGTGCTGCAGACGCGCTACACCAACGGCGGCGGCGTCACCGGGCTGCCGACCGGCTACACCGAATTCGACGAGATGACCGCCGGCCTGCAGCCGACCGACCTGATCATCCTCGCGGCGCGTCCGGCGATGGGCAAGACCACGTTCGCGCTGAACATCGCCGAGTACGCGGCGATCAAGACCAAGAAGGCGGTCGGCGTGTTCTCGATGGAAATGTCGGCCAGCCAGCTCGCGCTGCGCCTGATTTCCTCCAACGGCCGCATCAACGCCACGCGCCTGCGCACCGGCGCGCTCGAGGACGAGGACTGGAGCCGCGTCAGCAGTGCGATCCGCATGCTCAAGGAAACCAAGATCTTCATCGACGACACGCCGGGCCTCGGTCCCGACGTGTTGCGCGCCAAGTGCCGGCGCCTCAAGCGCGAGCACGATCTGGGCCTGATCGTCATCGACTACCTGCAGCTGATGTCGGTGCCGGGCAACAGCGAGAACCGCGCGACCGAGATCTCGGAGATCTCGCGCTCGCTCAAGGGCCTGGCCAAGGAACTCAACGTGCCGGTGATGGCGCTGTCGCAGCTCAACCGCTCGCTGGAAACCCGCGCCGACAAGCGCCCGGTGATGGCCGACCTGCGCGAATCGGGCGCGATCGAGCAGGACGCCGACATCATCGTCTTCATCTACCGCGACGACTACTACAACAAGGAAACCTCGCCGGACAAGGGCCTGGCCGAGATCATCATCGGCAAGCAGCGCAGCGGCCCGACCGGTTCGGTGAAGCTCAAGTTCTTCGGCGAGTACACGCGTTTCGACAATCTCTCGCACGATTCGATCGGCAGCTTCGAATAACGTTTCGGTTCACCTGCGCGTCCAGCGGGCGCGCCGCGGCGAAGGCACAATAGACGGCCCCCCAGTCGCTGCGTTTCGCATGGCCCGCCCGATCACCGCCACCATCCACACCGATGCATTGCGCCACAACCTCGGCGCGATGCGTACGCGGGCGCCGGGGCGGCGGCTGATGGCGATGGTCAAGGCCGACGGCTACGGACATGGCCTGGAGACCGCCGCGCACGCATTGCGCGAGGCCGATGCATTCGGTGTCGCCGCGATCGAGGACGCCGCGCGGATCCGCGCCGCCGGGCTCGAACAGCCGATCCTCGTGCTGTCGGGCTTCGACGATCCCGACGATCTCGACCAGCTGCGCGCGCTGCGCGCCGAGGCGATCGTGCATCACGCCGCGCAGCTCGACCTGCTCGAACAGACCGACGGCGCGCCGATCCGCGTCTGGCTCAAGGTCGACACCGGCATGCACCGGCTCGGCTTCGCGCCCGACCAAGTCCGCGACGCGCACGCGCGGCTGCGCGCGGCGCGTGGCGTCGCCGGCGACATCGTACTGATGACGCACTTCGCCAGTTCCGACGAATTCGACGCGCATGCGCGCAACGGCCTGCAGACGCCGGCGCAGATGCGCGCGTTCGCGGCGGCGACCGAAGGCCTCGACGGCCCGCGTTCGCTGGCCAATTCCGCCGCGGTGCTCGGCTGGCCGGATGCCTACGGCGACTGGATCCGGCCCGGCGGTGCGCTGTACGGCATGTCGGTCGTCGCCGGTCGCAGCGGCGCCTCGTTCGGCCTGCGGCCGGCGATGACGTTCGAGACCCGCCTGCTCGCGGTCAACCGCGTGGCCAGGGGCGAGCGCATCGGCTATTCGGCGACCTGGGAAGCGCCCGAGGACATGCCGGTCGGCGTGGCCGCGGTGGGATACGGCGACGGCTATCCGCGGCTCGCGCCGGCCGGCACGCCGGTGCTGGTCAACGGCCGCATGGCATCGGTGGCCGGCCGCGTGTCGATGGACCTGATGACGATCGACCTGCGCGGCCAGCCCGACGCGCGCGCCGGCGATCCGGTCGTGCTGTGGGGCGATGCGCTGCCGGTCGAGACCGTGGCCGAGGCCGCGGGCACGATCTCCTATGCGCTGACCTGCGGCATCACCCGCCGCGTGCGTTTCGTCAACGCCTGACGTCCGGCCTCAGGGCTGGACGTGGCGCAAGCGGATGCGGCCCACGTGCACGTCGATCGCATCGGTGGCGATGTGCACCGGGACGCGCGTGTCGGTGACGAAGCGCAGGCTGCCGTCGGGCATCGACACCGACGCATGCAGACCGAACTGGCCGCCGTCGCGCAGACGCGCACGCGGCACGTCGATCGCGAATTCGTAGGGCCCCGGGCCGACGGTCGTCACCTGTTCGGCGAGCACCGCCTGCTGCGTGTCGGCGAGCTGGTTGTCGAGAACCTGCACCCGGAGCTGCGAGCCTTCGGGCAGCAGGATCTTCTCGAAGTACATCGCCTCGCCCTGGATGCGCACGCTGGAGGTAGATTCGGTCATCGACGCATCTCCGGAAGCGGGCGGTGGCGGCGCGGTCTGGCACGCGGCGAGCAGGGCGGACGCGCACAGCGGCAGTGCGGCGAGGCGGAGCAGGGCACGGGACATGGGCAGGCTTCCTGGGCAGGTCGTCGCCGAGCATGCGCCGGCGCGGCGGAACGCCGGGTCAATGTCCGGTCGGGCGCAGCACGACGAAGAGGCCGAAGTGATCCGACGGCCAGGTGCCGTCCGCACCCGGCGTGTTCAGCACGATGCGAGCTTCCTGGATCTCGAAGCGTCCGGCTTCGGCGAAGACGTGGTCGATGCGCGACCGGAAGTCGAAGAAGTGCGGATTGAGGGTCGTCTCGCCTGCGGCATCGGCGCCGGGATGCAGCACGCCGTAGGTGTCGACGAAGCCGTCAAGCACCGTCAGCTCCGGCGCCGTCGCCGGCGCGTTGAAGTCGCCCAGTACCAGTGACGGCATCGCATCGGCGCGGCGTGCGATGAATCCACGCGCGTCCTCGAGCTGTTCGCGGCGGATCGCGCCGCCCTCGAGCGTCCAGTGCAGATGGGTGAAGTAGACGTCGAGCGGTCCGCCATCGAATCGCAAGCGCGCATGGCCGAGGCTGCGCGAATCGTCGCGGGGGTCCAGCGCTGTCCAGTCCTGCTCGATCACCGGCAGGCGGGTCAGCAGCGCGTTGCCGTAGCGGTGCGGCTGGCTTTCGGGATCGGTCGAGACGAACTGCACCGAATAGCCGAGCGCGTCGCCGAGCGTCTGCGCCTGGTTCGGCAGGTCCGCGGTCTGCAGCACCTCCTGCAGCGCGATGACGTCGGCATCGAGCGCGCGCAACTGTTCGACGATCAGCGGCAGGCGCTTCGGCCAGTCGGCCTTGTCGTGGTAGAGATTGAATGTGACGACGCGCAGCGCGGGCGCTGCGGTCCCGCGCGGCGAACTGGCCGCGCAGGCGGCGAGCGAGAGGACGAGCAGGGCGGCAAACAGGCGCTTCATGGCGTGACGTCTCCGGTGGTCGGCACGGTGTCGGTGCGCAGCACGGGATAGAGGTTGTAGCGGTCGTCCCAGGCGCTGTGGCGGCGGTAGAAGAAGTCGAGGCGCGCGGCGGCATCGCCGGCGAACGCGGCATCGTCGCGGAGTTTCGTCTCGAACTCGGCGCGCAGCGCCGGATCGCGCGCCAGCATCTCGCGCGCGACCTGTTCGGCGACGTAGTCTTCCATGTATTCCTTGCGCTCGAAGTGCGTGTTGAACCGGCCCCAGGCCGCGAGCGAATCGGGTGCCTGCGGTTCCAGCAGTGCGGCGACGAGTCGGGCCCTCGGCTGCGCGATCGGGACGAACAGCGCGCCGGCGCCGATGGCGTGCTGCTCGACCGTCCACGCACCCTGCAGGTCGAGCCGCTGGTGGCCTTCGACCGGTGCGGCTGCGGGCGTCGCCTGTGTTGCGCGGAACACCTCGACCGCGCGCGCGGGCTGCGCGGCGTCGAGCGTGCGGAATACGAGGCCGTGCTGGCGCAGCTTCTCGCCGATGCGTGCCGCGTGCGCCGCCGGTACCAGATAGCCGCCGCGCGGCAGCATGACCTCGACCGACGGCCGCAGCGTGTCGCGCATTGGCACCCGCCACAGCTGCGGCGTGGTTTCGTCGTAGCGGGTCATCAGCGCGCCGGACACCTCGGACGGCGTGCGCGTATAGGCATAGCCGCGGAAGTCGACGGTATGGCTGGCGTCGGTGGCCTTCCATGCCAGCGGCGCGCGCGTGCCGCCGAGCGTCGCGGCTCGGGCATCGGCCTCGCGCGCGATGCGCATCCAGTCGCGGCCGTGCCGCGCGATCTGCTCGACCACAGAGATCACCGTATTGCGGGTGATGCGCACGCGCACCGGGTATTCCTTCCACGAATGCGTTTCGACCAACATGCCCAGCCGGTTGCGCAGCAGGAAATAGCCGGTCGAGAACCGCGGCGGCGACACGCCGTCCTCGAAGCCGGATTCCGGGTTGTCGTGTTCGACGAACGAGGGGTAATAGGGCAGCGGCAACGAGCCCTGCGCCGCGAGATCGGCCATCACCGAATCGCGGAACGTCCGGCCGACCTCGCGCAGCGCGGCATCGCCCGCGTGCACTGGCTCGACCTGGATCGAGATGTCGTGCTCGAACTGCGCACCGTTGGTCGCATGCAGGTCGATGTAGGCGATCGGATCCCAGGCCTCGACCAAGGCCAGCATCGCCTGCATCTCGGGCGCGTCGGCCTTGGCGTAGTCGCGGTTGAGGTTGAGGTTCTGCGCGGTCGTGCGCCAGCCCATTTCGCGCGGGCCGCGCTGGTTGGGCCGGTTCCATGCACCGAAGCGTTCGTGGCCGTCGACGCTGAACACCGGCACGAACACCAGCACCGCGTCATCGAGCGCGCCGGGCGCGGCGCTGCCGTCGAGCAGCTCGCGCAGCGCGAGGAAGCCTGCGTCCTTGCCGTCGATCTCGCCGGCGTGGATGCCGCCCTGCACCAGCACGACCGGGACGCCGGCCTCGCGCGCGGCTTCGGGATCGAGCGCGCCGCTGCGACTGGCGATCAGCGCCTGCATCGGCCGGCCTTCGGGCGAGGTGCCGAAGCGGATGCAGCGCACCGCGTCGGCATGCAGGCGCGCGAAGGTCTCGCACAGGGCGATGACCTCGTCGTAGCGGCCGGTTTCGACGAAACCACTGCGCTCGGCGACGGTGATGCGCGGATCGTCCGCTGCGGTGACGGGCAGGGTGGACAGCAGCAGGGCGAGGGCGAGCGGCAGGCGGGGAAGCGGCATGGCGGAGTCCGGGCGGGCAATCGGCCATGATGCCGCGCGCGGCGCGCAGGCCCAAGCCGCCGGGCCGCGCACCCGGCCCTGTCGCCGACACCTGCCCCGGATCCGACGCATATGCAAGGGGCTGACGCGCCCGCGGGATCGGGTAGGCTGTGCGGCTTCCCAACGCCCGAAGTCGCCGATGTCGACCGTCCAGACCACCAACGGGCCGATGCCCCGCCAGATCGGCTACATCATCGGCAACGAAGCCTGCGAGCGCTTCAGCTTCTACGGCATGCGCAACATCCTGGTGCCGTTCCTGATCAGCTCGGTGCTGCTCGGCTACCTGCCGCAGGGCGCGGAGCGGGACGCGGCGGCGAAGGACATCTTCCATACCTTCGTCATCGGCGTGTACTTCTTCCCGCTGCTCGGCGGCTGGCTGGCCGACCGGTTCTTCGGCAAGTACCACACCATCCTGTGGTTCTCGCTGATCTACTGCGCCGGCCATGCGTGCCTCGCCGCGTTCGAGAACAACGCGGCCGGCTTCTACACCGGCCTGTTCCTGATCGCGCTCGGCTCGGGCGGCATCAAGCCGCTGGTGGTCTCGTTCTGCGGCGACCAGTTCGACCAGACCAACAAGAGCAAGGCGAAGCTGGTGTTCGACGCCTTCTACTGGATCATCAACTTCGGCTCGTTCTTTGCCTCGCTGCTGGCGCCGCTGTTCCTGCGCCACTACGGGCCGGCTGTCGCGTTCGGCATCCCCGGCATCCTGATGTTCATCGCGACCTTCGTGTTCTGGCTGGGCCGCAAGGAATACGTCAACGTGCCGCCGGCACGGCGCGATCCGCACGCGTTCTTCGAAGTGGTCAAGACCGCGCTGCGCGCGCGTCTCGCGGGCGAGGGGCGGCCGGGTCTGGCGGTGGCGATGGTCGGGGTCGTCTCGGCGGTGGTCATGCTGCTGCTGTGGCTGCTGTCGGCGACGGTCTCGCTGCCGTGGTGGCCGACCCATTTCGGTTTCGTCATCACCGCGTGCCTGTCGCTCGGCGTGATCATCGCGCTGGGCGGCTGGGGCGCGTCGATGCAGCTCGAACGTGCGCGTGGCCTGCATCCCGACGCGGCGGTCGACGGCGTGCGCGCGGTGCTGCGGATCCTGATCGTGTTCGCGCTGGTCACGCCGTTCTGGTCGCTGTTCGACCAGAAGGCCTCGACCTGGATCATCCAGGGCCGCGAGATGGTGATCCCGCACGCGGCGGCGTGGTGGCCCAGCTGGCTGATCCAGGACGCGGCGCAGATGCAGGCGCTCAATCCGCTGCTGGTGATGCTGCTGATCCCGTTCAACAACCTCGTGCTGTACCCGGCATTGCGCAGGCTCGGCTTCGAGCCGACCGCGCTGCGGCGCATGGGCTGGGGCATCGCGATCTCCGGCACCTCGTGGATCGTCGCCGGCGGCCTGCAGCTGTGGCTCGACGGCGGCCAGGAGGTCTCGCTCGCGTGGCAGTCGCTGCCGTACCTGCTGCTGACCTTCGGCGAGGTGCTGGTGTCGGCGACCGCGCTGGAGTTCGCCTACAGCCAGGCGCCGCAGGCGATGAAGGGCGTGATCATGGCGTTCTGGTACCTCACCAGCACCTTCGGCAGCCTGTGGGTGCTGCTGACCAACGCGGGCGTGCGCAACGAGGCGGTCACCGCGTACATCGCGTCGACCGGCATGAGCGAGAACGCGTTCCTGATGTTCTTCTTCGCCGCGTTCGCCTTCGTCGCCGCGCTGGCGTTTGGACTCTATGCGCGGCGTTACCCGATGCAGGACAACTACCGCGTCGCCTGACGCGCAGGATCCACGATGAATTTCGGCCCCGTCACCCTGTTCCTGATCGCCGTGACCGTCCTGGTCTCGTGGCAGGCCTTCGAGAAACCGGCATTGCTCGGCCGGTTGATCCTGTGGCCGCCGGCGATCGATCGCCACAAGCAGTACGACCGGCTGATCGGGCACGGCTTCATCCACGCCGACTGGCAGCACCTGATCTTCAACATGATCACGCTGTTCTTCTTCGGCGCCGGCATCGAGCGCGCGTTCGCGCCGTACATCGGACCGGTCGGCTTCCTGCTGTTCTACCTGTCGGCGATCCTGGTCGCGATCCTGCCGACCTATCTGCGCCATCGGCACGATCCGAACTACCGCAGTCTCGGCGCATCGGGCGCGGTGTCCGCGGTGCTGTTCGCGTCGATCCTGATCAATCCCTGGCAGCTGCTGCTGGTGCTCTTCATTCCGATGCCGGCGATCGTGTTCGGCGTCTGCTACATCGGCTACAGCATCTGGATGGACCGGCGCGGCGGCGACAACATCAACCACAGCGCGCACCTGTGGGGCGCGGGTTACGGCATGTTGTTCACCGTGATCATGGAACCGCGGATCGTCGGCGTGTTCCTCGACCGGCTGATGTCGCCGTCGTTCTGACACTGCCGTTTTTTACGGCGACTGCTCACCGCATCTGCATGCAGCGCGTGATAGTTCTGGCCGCACGTCCAACCACGGAGTGCGATTCATGGCCGTTACGCGAGCGAAAGCCACCGCCCTGCTCAACAAGACCGAGATGGGTCTCTACGACGACAGTCGTGCCAATGCCCTGCGCGACCACAGCGAAGCGCGTCTGACCCAGCTGGTGTCGCGTGCACGCACGGCGCGCGATCGCGCACGTGACCTGGAGAAGCGTCAGCGTCTGGCATCCCGCACATCGAGCGGCAGCAAGTCGGGCCGCACCGGCGTGGCGAATGCGCGCACGGGCGAAAAGGCGGAACTGCTGGCCGACATCCTGACGCGTCTCGAGACCCGCCAGCGCGAGGCCACCAAGGCCGCGAAGACCTCGGCACGCGCCGAAGCGAAGGCCAAACCTGCGACCCGAAAGTCGACGGCAGCCGCCGCGCCGAAGCGGGCGCCGGCCAAGGCGACGAAGACCGCGGGCAAGACCACGAAGACGAAGACGGCGTCGGCCGGGACGAGCGCCGGGGCGAAGGCCACGAAGAAGGCCACGAAGAAGTCTGCGACCAAGACCGCTGCAACGCCCGCAACCAAGGCCGGCTCCGCGAAGAAGGCGGCCGCGAAGAAGACCGCCGGCAAGACGGCTGCGCCGAAGACCGCCAAGCCTGCACGCGGCGCCGCGGCGAAGACCGCCACCGCGAAGGCGTCCGCGGCCAAGGCCGCGACATCGACCGGCCGCGGCAAGCGGGGCATCACGCCCGAACAGGCACTCGAGAACACCCGCAAGCTGCTCGAGCAGCACGAGGCGGAGGCGAAGGCCGGCAAGTCGTGGGAGACCCTCGGCACCGACGGTGCAGACGTCGATACGCCCGGCTACCAGTCGCCGCAGGCGCGGTCCAAGGCGCTGGCGCTGCACGAGGCCGAAACCCGACAGGCGTCGATCCAGGGCAGCATCAGTACCCGTGACCGTCGCAACCAGGGCAAGCGCGACCACCGCAATTCCAACGATTGACGGTGCAGGGCGCGTCTCCCGCAGGGAGGCGCGCCCGGTGCCCATGCGCTCAGGCCACGGCGCGCAGGGCGACGTCTGGCGTGTCCGGATAGGCGTCGAGGAGGCGCTGCTGGACGAAGTGGTCCAGCTGTTCAAACTCGCTGGATCCGGTCTGGTCGAGGCGTGTCAGCTCGAACAGTCGCTCGATGGCTTCCCGCAGATCGGTGCGTCGTGTGTTCATGGCTTCCCCCGTATGCAAACTAACGCAGCACGGTCCGTGCCAGCCTCGACCTCGCCAACGGCGCGTCCGCGTTGACCGGCGGCGTCACTTGGCTGACGTGTTCCGCGCAACTCCGTGACGCGCCGCGTCATGCACAGGTGTCTCACCGGCTTGCGCATGCCCCCGGCCTGATCTCGCAATCCAGGGTCAGGAATTTCCGATCCTGATGTAGGACTATTGGCCCATGTCGAATCCACCGGTCCGTCTGGACGCCACCCGCCACCTGTTCGAGATCAGCGTGGACGGACACGTCGCGCATCTCGAATATCGCGAAAAACACGGGGTTCTGACCATCCTCCACACCCTCGTGCCGAGCGCGCTCGGCGGCCGGGGATTCGGCGCCGCACTGGTCGATGCCGCGCTTGCGCATGCCGCCGGCAAGGGGCTCCAGGTGACCTCGGAATGCTGGTACGCGACCCGCCATATCGCCGCCAGGCAGGCCGCGGAAACAGGGGCGGAAGCGGGCCGCTAAAGGCCGTTCCCGCATTCACCTTTTCTTTTGCAATTGCGGTATCGTGCGCGAACTGTTCAAGGCGGGATCACGGTACATCGTGGCTCCGATGCGGTAGATCCAAGTTCAACGCCCGGTTCGCCGGTCGGGACGATCCGCTCCATCGCTTTCGCGTTACCCCTTGCTCGACAGTCGCGGCACCCGGACCACAGCGTCGGCGGGTGTCGTGTTCCCATTAAAACTGCTTCAAGGAGTAACAAAATGTCGGATCGTCAGACCGGAACCGTCAAGTGGTTCAACGATGCCAAGGGCTTCGGCTTCATCACCCCGGAAAGCGGCCAGGACCTGTTCGTCCACTTCCGTTCGATCCAGGGCACCGGCTTCAAGTCGCTGCAGGAAGGCCAGAAGGTGACCTTCAAGGTCGTCCAAGGCCAGAAGGGCCTGCAGGCCGACGAAGTGCAGGCCGTCTAAGACGTCCCGCCTTCCGCGAGACCCGGCCCCGGACGGAAACGTCCGGGGCTTTTCGTATGTGCGATCGGTGCTGGCCTGCCGTCACGACAATCGCACGGCGCCCCCATTAGGTTTTCGTTTCGCCACGTCATTTGGAGCGACGATGTCCGCACCGATCCGGTCCCTGTACTGCCTGCCGCTGCTCGCCTTGGCCCTGTCCGCATGTCAGCGCGACGTGCCGGCGCCCGCGCAGCCGGCGGCCGGCGACACGCCGCCTGCCGAGGCCGTGCAGCCGCTGGAGGAGACGCCGGGCGAACTGAAGGACGTGGTCGAGATGGACCCGAAGTTCATCGTCGGCATCAGCTATCCGCCCGAGGCCAACAAGTACCCCGGCCTCGCGGCGGCGCTGCACCGCTACGCGCAGGCCGCGCGCGACGAATTGATGGAATCCGTGGGTGGCGCCGAGCTGCAGCCGGGCACGATGTACGACCTGTCGCTGAGTTTCAGCACGCTCGTCGACACACCGGACATGCTGGCGATCGCGGCCGACGGCAGCAGCTACACCGGCGGCGCGCACGACAATCCGCTGATCGAGCGCTTCGTCTGGCTGGTGCGCGAACAGACCCTGCTGACCGCCGAGACCCTGGTCGCCGGCGAAGGCGACTGGAAGGCGATCTCCGGTTACGTGCGCGAACAACTGCATGCGGCGCTGTCGCAGCGGATCGATGCCGACGAGCTCGAGCCCGACGAGCGCAGCCGGCTGATGCGCTCGGCCGGCAGGATGATCGACGAGGGCTCGGGCCCGGACGTCGCCAACTATCAGCAGTTCGAACCGATCCCCGGCCCCGGCGGCAAGCTGTCGGGCCTGCGCTTCGTGTTTCCGCCCTACCAGGTGGGGCCGTACTCGGACGGCATCCAGACCGTCGACGTACCGGCCGCGGTGCTGCTGCCGCACGTGGCACCGGCCTACCGCGATCTGTTCGTCCAGGGCTGAGGCTCAGAGCGCGAGCGCGCCCAGCGTCGCGCCGATCTCCGCGTCCAGACGCAGCGTGGCCAGCGCGTCGGCGCGCGTGGTGCCGGCGTTGAGGATCGCCAGCGGCAGGCCGGCATCGGCCGCCGTCTTCGCGAAGCGGTATCCCGAATAGACCATCAGCGACGAGCCGACGACGAGCATGGCGTCGCTCGCGGCAAGCGCTGCCTGCGCGTCCTGCACGCGTGCGCGCGGCACGTTCTCGCCGAAGAACACCACGTCCGGTTTCAACAATCCGCCGCAGCGCGGGCAGTGCGGCGGCACGAAGACGGTCTCGGCATCGACAGCGATGTCGGCGTCGCCGTCGGGCGCCATCGCCGCGGCACCGGGATGCCAACCCGGGTTGTCGGCGGATAGGCGCGGCTGCACTGCATCGCGCGGCGTGAGGTCGCCGCAGGTTAGACAGGTGACCTGGTCGAGCCGCCCGTGCAGATCGATGACGCGGCGGCTGCCGGCGGCCTGGTGCAGGCCATCGACGTTCTGTGTGAGCAGGGTCGTGACCGGACCCTCGCGTTCGAGCGCGGCCAGCGCATGGTGGGCCAGGTTCGGTCGCGCGACCGAGAACTTCGGCCAGCCGACGAAGCTGCGCGCCCAGTAGCGGCGATACACCGCGGGGTCGCCGGTGAAGGCCTGCCAGGTCACCGGCGCGGGGCGTTTCCATGCGCCGCTGGCGTCGCGATAGTCGGGAATGCCCGAGCCGGTGCTGATGCCCGCGCCGGTGAGGACGAAGACGCGGCGGAAGCCGGTGAACCAGTCGCGCAGTTGCACGGTGGCGTCGGTGCTGTCGAGGGCGATCGCGGACATGCGGCCATGCTACAGGCGGGCTTTCGTAGGAGCGCGCTCGCGCGCGATCGGGCTTTGCCGGGAAGGCCTTTTCGCGCGCGAGCGCCCTCCTACGGAGGCGAAAAAGAACGCCCGGCGCGGGGCCGGGCGTTCGGGTCATACCGTGCGCAGGACGATCAGTTCGCGGCGTCCTTCGGATCCGGCGCGAGGCCACGCTTGATCAGCAGCGGCTCGATCTGCGGCTCGTGGCCGGTGAAGTCCACGAACAGCTGCTTGGCGTCCTTGCTGCCGCCGCGCGACAGCAGGGTGCTGCGCAGGCGGTCGCCGTTGGCGCGGGTCAGGCCGCCGTTCTGCTCGATCCACTGCACGGTGTTCGCGTCGAGCACTTCCGACCAGATGTAGGCGTAGTAGCCCGCCGCGTAGCCGCCATTGATGTGGCTGAAGTACGGCGTGCGGTAACGCGGCGGCACCGGCGCGTAGTCGAGCCCGGCCGCCTGCAGCGCCGCGGCTTCGGTCGCCATGACCTGCGAACCGCTGGGCAGCTGGTCGGCCGGCAGCTGGTGCAGGTACTGGTCGAGCATCGCCGCGCCGAGGTACTCGGTCGTCGCGAAGCCCTGGTTGAACTTCGCCGCGGCCTGCACGCGCTCGATCAGCTCGGCCGGCATCGCCGCGCCGGTCTGATGGTGCTTGGCGTAGTTGGCGAGGATCTCGGGCCAGTCGGCCCACATCTCGTTGACCTGCGACGGGAACTCGACGAAGTCGCGCGGCACGCTGGTGCCGCTGAAGAACGGGTACTTCACGTCCGAGAACATGCCGTGCAGCGAGTGGCCGAACTCGTGGAACATCGTCGTCACTTCATCCCAGGTCAGCAGCGTCGGCTGACCGGCCTGCGGCTTGGGGATGTTCTGGTGGTTGGCGGTCACGGTCAGCGTGCCGTCGAGCTCGGACTGCGAGACGTAGGAGTTCATCCACGCGCCGCCGCGCTTGGACGCGCGCGCGTACGGGTCGAAGATGAAGATCGCGAGCTTGCTGCCGTCCTCGTTGAAGACGTCGTAGGTCCAGGTGTCGGGGTGGTACTTCGGCAGGTCGGTCCGCTCCTTGAACGTGATGCCGTAGAACTTGGTCGCGGCGAAGAACACGCCGTTCTCCAGCACGTTCTTCATCTCGAAGTACGGCTTGATCTGCGCGTCGTCGAAGCTGTACTTGTCCTGGCGAACCTTCTCCGAGTAGTACGCCCAGTCCCAGGCCTCGAGCTGGAACGTCGGCTCGCCCTTGGCGGCCTGCTCGCGGTCGATCATCGCCTGCAGTTCGGCGGCTTCGAGCTTCGCGTTGGCGACGGCGGCCGGAGCCAGCTGGCCGAGCATGCCGTTGACCGCCTCGACGGTGCCGGCGGTCGAGTCCTCGAGGATGAAGGTCGCCTGGTTCGGATAGCCCATCAGGTTGGCGCGTTCGGCGCGCAGCTTGAGGATGTCGGCGATCACCTGCGTGTTGTCGTACTGGCTGCCGCGGCTGCCGCGGTCGACCGATGCGGTGTGGATGCGCTCGCGCAGGCTCCGGTTGTTGACCTGCGGCAGCACCGGCTGGCCGGTGGTGTTGAGCAGGGTGATGACGTACTTGCCTTCGAGCCCGCGGGTCGTGGCTTCGGCGGCCGCCGCGGCGATCTGCGCGTCGGTCAGGCCGTCGAGTTCCTCGAGCGTATCGACGACGACGGCCGACGCGTTGACCTCGTTGAGCACGTTCTGGCTGAAGGTCGTGCCGAGCTTCGCCGACTCGGCGTTGATGCGGCGCATCTCGTCCTTCTGCGCTTCGGTCAGGTTGGCGCCGGCGCGCACGAACATCGTGTGGTAGCGCTCGACCAGGCGCTGGCCTTCGGCGTCGAGGCCCAGGTCGCCGACGGTCTTGTACAGCGTGTCGATGCGCGCGAAGAGCTTCGGATTGAGCATGATCGCGTCGCGGTGCGCTGCGAACTTCGGCGCGTAGTCGGCGTCGATCTTCTTGCGTGCGTCGTTGGTGTCGGTGCCGTTGAGGCTGCTGAAGATCACCCGGGCGCGCGACAGCACTTCGCCGGACTGTTCCAGCGCGATGATCGTGTTGTCGAAGGTCGGTACTTCGGGATTGTTCGCGATCGCCTCGACCTCGCGCAGGTTCTCGGCCATGCCGGCATCGAACGCCGGGCCGAAGTGTGCGTCCTGGATCCGGTCGAAGTGCGGGTAACGCAGGTCCAGCGTGCTCTCGACGAACAGCGGATTGTCGGCGGGGCGCTGGGCGCTCGCGGCGGGCGTGGCGGTGGCGGTGCCGCCGGTCTGGGCGAAGACGGGCAGGGCGGACACGGCGAGGGCCGCGCACAGTGCGACGGCGAGCGGGTGCTTCAGCAAGGGGATTCTCCCGGTGACATGACCCACTAGGCTAGCCGATCGCGATGCATGGCGGCCCATGCCGGAAGTCCGGGCACCGAGTACCAAGTTCGATCAATCGCTTGCGGCGCATATGGAAAGTGATTCCTACGATGCACGGCACGGTGCCAGGCGATGCCGCAGACTGCGGATCCCCTGATCCGGACGCGCGCATGACCTCCGCATTCGACTTCGAGGCCGTCACCCTGGACGGCCAGCGCCAGCCGCTGTCGGACTATGCCGACCGCGTGCTGCTGATCGTCAACGTGGCGTCCCGGTGCCGTTTCACGCCGCAGTACGCCGGGCTGCAGCAGCTCTGGCAGGACTACAGCGGGCGCGGTCTGGTCGTGCTCGGTTTTCCGTGCGACCAGTTCCGCCAGCAGGAGCCGGGCGATGCAGCCGACATCCGCAGTTTCTGCGCGTTGAACTACGCGGTCGACTTCCCGATGTTCGCCAAGGTCGACGTCAACGGCCCCGCGGCCCATCCACTGTGGGCGTGGCTGCAGGCGCAGAAGCGCGGCGTGCTCGGCACGCGCGCGATCAAGTGGAATTTCACCAAGTTCCTCGTCGGCCGGGACGGCGGTGTCGTCGGCCGCTATGCGCCGTCGACGGCGCCGGGTGCGCTGCGCGACCGGATCGAGCGCGTGCTCGCGGAATGAGTGCTGGCGGCGCAGGCCGCGGCCCCTGCATTCGGACCGGTGCGTGAGATCCCGGCGTCGTCCCGCTCACGCGGAGCTTCAACAGCCGGATGACAGCTCATCCAGCGTCTGTCGAGCGGGTCAGCACACGGCGTGGTGATCGCGCCTGCGCAGCCCCCTGGTCCATCGAGAGCCGCGGGGCTGACGGCCCGATCGGGACAAAGACCGTCAGCGGACGATCGTCACCGGAATGTCGGTCTGCGCGATGACCTTGCTCGACACCGATCCCAGCAGCACGCCCTTGACCGCCGAGCGTCCGTGCGAGCCCATGACGATCAGGTCGGCCTTGCGCTTGCGGGCGACGCCCAGGATGGTCTCGGCGATCTCGCCGACTTCGCTGATCTCCTCGACCTCGACCTTGCTCCGCGCCAGTGCCTTGCGCGCGACCGAGAAGACGTGTGCGTGGTTGTCGGCGTGGTAGGACTGCACCGCGTCCTTGCCGATGCGCCGCTGGACACCGGGGAATACCGGCTGATCGACGTGCAGGACGGTGACGGTGGCCTTGTCGAACTGCTTCGACAGCTTGGCGGCGAACTTGAGCGCGCGCGTGCTGATGTCGCTGCCGTCGACGGTGACGAGGATCTTCATGGCGGCTTCTCCTGCGGAATTGCCGCGATTGTAGCGTCGCTCGACTACTTCTCGACGAACGCCCGCTCGAAGACGTACTGGCCCGGCGTGCCGATGCGCGGGGCGGCCTCGAAGCCGCGGGCGTCGAGCAGCTGGCGGAAATCGGCCAGCATCTGCGGGCTGCCGCAGATCATCGCGCGGTCGTGCTCGGGATCGAGCGGCGGCAGGCCCAGATCGGACGCCATGCGGCCGCTGTCGAGCAGCTCGGTCAAACGGCCGCGGTGGCTGCGGCCGTTGAAGTCGAAGTCCTCGCGGGTCACCGCCGGGTAGTACAGCAGTTGCTTCGACATCTGCTCGCCGAGGAACTCGTGGTGCGGCAGTTCGTTGACGATGTAGTCGCGGTAGGCCAGATCCTGCGGCGTGCGCACGCCGTGGGTCACGATGACCTTGTCGAAGCGCTCGTAGGTTTCCGGGTCCTTGATCACCGACAGCCACGGCGCGAAGCCCGTGCCGGTGCCCAGCAGGTACAGGTTGCGGCCCGGATGCAGATCGTGGATCAGCAACGTGCCGGTCGGCTTGCGGCCGATCAGCACCCGGTCGCCCGGTTTGATGTGCTGCAGCCGCGAGGTCAGCGGGCCGTTGTCGACCTTGATGCTGAAGAACTCCAACTGCTCCTCCCAGTTCGCGCTCGCGATCGAGTACGCGCGCAGGATCGGCTTGCCTTCGGTTTCCAGCCCGATCATCACGAACTGGCCGTTCTCGAAGCGGAAGCCGTCGTCGCGGGTGGTGGTGAAGCTGAAGTAGGCGTCCGTCCAGTGACGGACATCCAGCACCGTTTCGGTGCCAAAGGCGGCTGACATATGCGTAAGGGCACGACGCGGGAAGCCGGCCATGATACCAGCGATGAGAGCCGTTCCCATTCCGGCCCTTCACCCACCGGCAGGGGCGCGCCAGCGCGCGATGGGGCCTGCTGGGAAGGCCCCGTCGCGCGCCAGCGCGCTCCTACAGTGGGGTAGTGACAACGGCGGTACACGCCCCGAGGGGTGTGGCCCTGCGGGGGTTTAGTTCGGCCCGCGTTCCTCGTTGGGCTTGGCGCGCTTGTCGCCGAGCAGGGCGCTGAGCACGATCGCGATGCCGAGGCCGGCGCCGGTCAGGAACAGCAGCAGCGCGATCGCCGGATAGCCGAACAGCCGCGGGCCGCCGGGGTTGTCCATCATCATCGCCGAGGCCAGGATCAGCGCCGCGGTGACGATGCCGGCCGCGATGCGGTTGGCGATCTTGTGCAGGCTTTCGAGCAGGTGCGATTCCTCGAGCCCGGTCAGCCGCACGCGCAGCCGGTTCTCCGACAGCAGCGACAGCACGTTTGACACCTTGCGCGGCGCGTCGCGCACCAGCTCCTGCATGTCCATCAGTTCGCTGGCGAGGTTGGCCGGCGACAGCGACTTGCGCAGACGCTGGCGCATCATGTTGTTGAGGTGGTCCTCGACGACGCGCTTCATGTCGAGCTCGGGATCGAGCGCCTGCACCACCGATTCGAGATGCAGCAGGGTCTTGCCGAGCAGGCTCATCTCGGGCGCGGTGCGCAGGCCGCAGGCGGTCGCCAGCCGCACGAGGTCGAGCATCAGCCGGCCTTCGGTCTGGCCGGTCGCGCCGGACTGCGCGGCGTAGCGCGCGACCAGCTGGCCGACGTCGCGGTAGTAGCGCGCCTCGTCGAAATCCTCCAGGCGGGTGCCCATCGCGATGCCTTCGGCCGCGACCTGTTCGCCGCGGCCGTCGACGGCGGCGAACAGCAGTTTCAGCAGGCGCTCGCGGGTGCGCGGCGGCACGTGCGCGACCATGCCCAGGTCGAGCAGTGCCAGACGCCCGTCGGTCGTGAACAGCAGGTTGCCGGGATGCGGATCGGCATGGATATCGCCGTGCACGAACACCTGGTCGAGATAGCCGTGCAGCAGGGCCGTCGCCAGCGGGGCCATGTCGCGCTCGGTGCGCTGCAGGCCGGTGATGTCGGTGACCTTGGTGCCTTCGACCAGCTCCATCGTCAGCACCCGGGCGCGGGTGAGGTCCCAGATCGGCTTCGGCACGAACAACGAGGGATAGGCGACGAAATGCGCGTCGAAGCGGTCGAGGTTCTCGGCTTCGACGCGGTAGTCTAGTTCGGCCAGCAGGGTGCGCCGGAACTCGTGCACCCAGTCGGCGAAGCGGATGCGGCGGCCGACTTCGGTCACGCGGTCCACGCCGCCGGCGAGGCGGGCGAGGGTGTCGAGATCGTCGCGGATCTGCTCGGTGATGCCCGGGCGCTGCACTTTCACCGCGACCTTGCGCCCGTCGCGCAGCGTCGCGCGATGCACCTGCGCCAGCGACGCGGCGCCGATCGGTTTTTCGTCGAAGCTCTCGAAGATCTTGCTGATGCGCACGCCCAGCGCCTCCTCGACCGCGTCGTGGATCACTTCGAACGGCAGCGGCGCGACGTCGTCCTGCATGCGCTCGAGCGCGGCGAGATACGCCGGCGGCACCATGTCCGGACGTGTCGACAGGGCCTGGCCGATCTTGATGAAGGTCGGCCCCAGCGCCTCGAGATCATCGACGAAGGCTTCCGGCTTGCCGTCGCCGGCGTCGGGCGCCATGTCGGTCGCGGCGGCATCGAGTTCGAATCCCGACAACACCCCCGCGCTGCGGTACTTCATCAGGAATCGCAGGATCTGCGCATGACGTGCGAGGGCGCGGCTGGTATCGGTCATTCGGTGTGCTCCGTTCGTGATGCGCAGCCTACGCAGCGCGGCGTCAACGCCGACTCACGGCTGCGGTTCCTGTAGGAGCGCGCTTGCGCGCGAGGGGCATTCCCGGCAACGCCTCATCGCGCGCAAGCGCGCTCCTACAGAAGCGGATCAGCGGTAACCCGCCGCCTGCAGTTCGAACAGCTCGGCGTAGCGGCCGCCCTGCGCCATCAGTTCGGCATGCGTGCCGCTGGCCTCGATGCGGCCCTGTTCGAGCACGAGGATGCGGTCGGCCATGCGCACGCTGGAGAAGCGGTGCGAGATCAGCACCGCGGTGCGGTCTTCCGACAGCTCCTTGAACCGGCGGAAGACCTCGAATTCGCTGCGTGCGTCGAGCGCCGCGGTCGGCTCGTCGAGGATCATCACCTGTGCCTCGCGCATGTAGGCGCGGGCGATCGCGATCTTCTGCCACTGACCGCCCGACAGATCGACGCCGGTCTTGAAGCGCCGGCCGATCAGTTGGTCGTATCCGCCGGGCAGGCCGGCGATGAGTTCGTCGGCCATCGAACGGCGCGCCGCGTCCGCGATGCGTGCGGCATCGTCCATCGCCTCGACCCGGCCGACGCCGATGTTCTCGCCCGCGGTCAGGTGATAACGCACGAAGTCCTGAAAGATCACCCCGGTGTTCGCGCGCAGCGCGTCGAGGTCGTACTCGCGCAGGTCGCGGCCGTCGAGCAAGATGCGGCCTTCGTCCGGGTCGTAGAGGCGCGCCAGCAGCTTGACCAGCGTGGTCTTGCCGGCGCCGTTCTCGCCGACCAGCGCCAGCACTTCGCCGGCCTGCAGGGTGAAATCGAGATGCCGCACGGCCCAGCGCTCGGCGCCCGGATAGCGGAAGCCCACGTTCTCGAAGACGAAGCCCTCGCGGATCGGTTGCGGGAACGGCGCCGGATCGGCCGGCGAGACGATCTCCGGTTCGATCGCGAAGAACGAGAACAGGTCGTCGAGATACAGCGCCTGCCCCGCGACCTGCGAGAAGCCGACCAGCAGGCTTTCGAGCAGCTGGCGCAGGCGCCGGAAGCTGCCGGCGAGGAACGTCAGGTCGCCGATCGTGAAATCACCGCGCACCGTGCGCCACGCGATGTAGGCATAGGCGACGTAATAGCCCAGCGTGCCCAGCGCGGCCAGCAGCGTGCCCCAGACCGCGCGCCTGCGCGCCAGCGAGCGGTTGGCGCGGAAGAAGCCGTCGGCGAGCCGCCGGTAGCGGTCGATCAGGAACCGGTGCAGGCCGAAGATCTTGACCTCTTTCGCGGTCTCGAGGCTGGCGCCGGTCTGGCGCACGTATTCGAGCTGGCGGCGCTCGGGCGTCCACTGGAAGTTGAGCGTGTAGCCGAGCGCGTTGAAGTGCGACTCGCCGATGAAGGCCGGCACCAGCGCGATCGCCAGCAGCACGATCAGCCACGGCGCGTAGACCGCCAGGCCGATCGCGAAGCTCACCACCGTGATCGCGTCCTGCACCTGGCCGAACAGCTGGCCCATCAGGTTCATGCGGCCCATGGTCTGGCGCCGCGCGCGGTCGAGCTTGTCCTGCAGGTCCGGGTCCTCGAAATCCTCGAGGTCGAGCGTCGCGGCATGTTCCATCAGCCGCACGCTGGTCGCATTGGTGAACAGTTCCGACAGCAGGTTGTCGGCGTAGCTGACCAGCCGGCCGAGCAGGTCGGAGCCGATCGCCAGGCCGAATTCCAGCGCGAGCAGCCAGGCCAGATGGTCCAGGGCGCCGCTGCGCCAGGCCGTCGCGAGATCGTCGAAGGCCACGCCCGCCCCGACCAGCCGGATCGCCTCGTCGATGATCAGCTTGCCGATGTAGAGCATCACCACCGGCAGGAACGCGCGGATCAGGCGCAGACCGAGGCTGGTCAGCGTCAGGCCGGGACTGGTCTGCCAGATCAGTTTCAGGAACGGCCGCAGGTTGCGCATCGCATCGAAGCGTTCGCGCAGGCTCGGACGTTGCGCGCTCGCGGCGGCGCGCGTGGGGGCGGCGCGCTTTGGGGGGGATGGGGACATGGTCGATATCGTATGCGGGCGCGTGACAGGCCGCTGCGACGATCAGCGCATCGCGTCGGGCGGCTCGCCTTCGCCGCCCGACTGCAGCGCGACCGGCAGGTGCCAGCCGAAGCGCAGCGCCATCATCCGCAGGCCGAAGCACAGCAGCGCGCCGGCGATCGCACAGGGCATCGGTGGCCATTGCAGCCAGTAACCCACAGCGACCACGGCTGCACCGGCCAACGCCGCGACCGCATAGAGTTCGGCGCGCAGCACCAGCGGCACCTGCGCCAGCAGCACGTCGCGGGCGATGCCGCCGCCGATCCCGGTCAGCATGCCCAGCGCGGCTGCCATCGGCGGCGCGATGCCGAAGTCGAGCGCCTTCTGCGTGCCGGCGACGGCGAACAGCGCGAGGCCCATCGCATCGAACATCCGCACCGGCTGCTGCAGGCGCTCGATGACCGGCGCCCAGACGAAGGTGATCAGGCCGGCCGCGAGCGTGATCGCCGGATAGCGCCAGTCGCTGAGGGCTGCGACCGGCGTCGCGCCGATCAGCACGTCGCGGGTCATGCCGCCGGCGGTGGCCGCGGCGAAGGCCAGCACCAGCACGCCGAACAGGTCCAGCCGGCGGCGCACGCCGAGCATCGCGCCACTGAGTGCGAAGACGAAGGTGCCGACCAGATCCAGCACGAGTACGAGGGTGTCCATGCGTGCATTGTGCGCCGGCGCGCGACGGGCCGGCAGCCCAGGCCAAGGCGTGCCGGTGGGTCGATGGCCTAGAATGGGCGGGTTTTCCGCCAGCCTTCGAGCCAGCCGTGACCGTCAGCCATTCCGCATCCCAGGTGTCGTCGACGCCCGTGTCGATCCGCCAGGACGACTTCATCCAGTCCGTCGCCGACGCGCTGCAGTACATCAGCTACTACCATCCGGTCGACTACATCCGGAACCTCGCCGCCGCCTACGAGCGCGAGGCCTCGCCGGCGGCGAAGGACGCGATCGCGCAGATCCTGATCAACTCGCGCATGTGCGCCGAGGGCCACCGGCCGATCTGCCAGGACACCGGCATCGTCACCGTGTTCCTCGAGATCGGCATGTCGGTGCGCTGGGACGACGCGACGATGGGCGTCGAGGACATGGTCCACGAAGGCGTGCGCCGCGCGTACAACCATCCGGACAACAAGCTGCGCGCCTCGGTGCTGGCCGATCCGGCCGGCAAGCGCATCAACACCCGGGACAACACGCCGGGCGTGGTCAACGTCAAGATCGTGCCGGGCAACAAGGTGGATGTGATCGTCGCGGCCAAGGGCGGCGGCTCGGAAGCGAAGTCGAAGTTCGCGATGCTCAACCCGTCGGATTCGATCGTGGACTGGGTGCTCAAGACCGTGCCGACGATGGGCGCCGGCTGGTGCCCGCCGGGCATGCTCGGCATCGGCATCGGCGGCACCGCCGAGAAGGCGATGCTGCTCGCGAAGGAATCGCTGATGGAGCCGATCGACATCGTCGATCTGCAGGCCCGCGGCGCATCGAACCGCGCCGAGGAACTGCGGCTGGAGCTGTTCGACAAGGTCAACGCGCTCGGCATCGGCGCGCAGGGCCTCGGCGGCCTGACCACCGTGCTCGACATCAAGGTCAAGGATTTCCCGACCCATGCGGCCAACCTGCCGGTGGCGATGATCCCGAACTGCGCGGCCACCCGCCATGCGCATTTCACCCTCGACGGCAGTGGTCCGGTGATGCTGGATCCGCCGTCGCTCGCCGACTGGCCGGAGCTGACCTACAACCCGACCGGCGCGCGCCGCGTCGACCTCGACACGATCACGCCCGACGACGTCACAACGTTCAAGCCGGGCGAGGTGCTGCTGCTGAGCGGCAAGCTGCTGACCGGCCGCGACGCCGCGCACAAGCGCATGGTCGAGATGCTCGACCGCGGCGAGACGCTGCCGGTCGATCTGAAGGGCCGTTTCATCTATTACGTCGGCCCGGTCGATCCGGTACGCGATGAGGTCGTCGGTCCCGCGGGTCCGACCACTGCGACGCGCATGGACAAGTTCACCGAGCAGGTGCTCGCCCAGACCGGCCTGCTCGGCATGGTCGGCAAGGCCGAGCGCGGCCCGGCCGCGATCGATGCGATCCGCAAGTACAGGTCGGTCTACCTGATGGCGGTCGGCGGCTCGGCGTATCTGGTGTCGAAGGCGATCAAGGCGGCCCGGGTGCTCGCGTTCGAAGACCTCGGCATGGAAGCGATCTACGAATTCGAGGTGCAGGACATGCCGGTGACCGTCGCGGTCGATTCGGCCGGCACCTCGGTGCACGAGACCGGCCCGCGCGAATGGAAGGCGCGCATCGGCGGGATTCCGGTGGTGGAAGTCGCCTGACTCCACGGTCCGCCGGGATCGGAACGGCGCCCGAGGGCGCCGTTCTCCTTTCTGTAGGAGCGCGCTCGCGCGCGATGAGGCTTTCCCGGGCACGCCACTCGCCAGCGCGCTCCCACAGCCCAACGAAGCTTCCTACTGCGCTTTCATCCTCAACCCGCATTCCAGCGCGCAGATCAGACGGGCTTCCAGGCATTCGTTCTGGTTCGGACCGGTGGGGTAACGGTCGTGCGCCGAATCGGCGTGCGCATTCGCGAGGCATGCATCGCGTTTCCTGTCGCACGGCACAAGACAGGCGGCCTGTTGCGGTGTTTCCACGCGGGTCAGCGGCGGCTCCTTGCGACACCCCGCGATCAGGATGACGATCGCGCACACGCTGCCGGTCATCACGCGCCGCATTTCCAGGTCCCCGGTCCACGAACGCGTCGAGCGGCGGGGGCGGGCAGCGGCAGCGTCCATGCGTGAACCGGTCGGCGGGAGACGCTACCGAGCATAGGGCAGAACGCGCCGCCGCCTGGTTGGACGACGGCGGCGTCAGGCCGTCAGTGGACGCGTCTCAGAACCACTCGAGCAGGGAGATGCCCAGGCCCACGTAGGTCGCCCGGTGGTTGTAGTCGATCAAGCTCTCGCCGTAGCCGTCGAAGATCTGCAGGTGGCCGCGGAAATTGCGGTGGATCGGAAAACCCCAGTCGAACTGCAGCGCGCCGCGCGAGCGGTCGCCGCCGCGCAGCGTGTGCCGGACCATCAGCGAGTACTCGTGGCCGCCGCGCAGGTGGGTCAGCGTGATGTCGCCGCGGCCCATGTAATCCTCGATGTCGGGATTGTTGTCGCCGTCGCCTTCGGAGATGCGTAGCCACGGGCGGAGCATCAGCGCCCAGTTCTCGCGGTCGAGGCCGACGTTGAACATCACCCGGTTCCAGCTGCGCGACAACGGATCGTCGCGGCCGTTGGACTGGTGGTTGATGCCGATCGCGGCCATGCGGCCGTTCCAGCCGGCGAGGTGGTAGCCGTTGCGGAAGACCAGCAGCACTTCGGGTTCGTAGTTGGTCTCGCGGAACGGGCGCGACTCCTCGCTGTTGTAGGTCTGCCACCGCGAGCTCTGGGTGTAGCCCATCCAGATGTCGCCGTTGGTGCCGAACAGGTTTTCCACCGCCTTGGTCTTGAAGCTCAGCTGGAACTTCGTCTCGAGGCTGTCGAGCGCCTGCGGCGTGGTCACGGTGTTCTCGGGATTGGGCGAGGACGGCGACTTGTTGACGTTCGAGGTCCAGAACGCCGGGAATAGGTAGACCGGCTTGTAGGCCCGCATGTTGAAGATGCCGAGCTTGGAGTCCTTGGCCAGTTCCCAGCGGCTGTCGAGCAGCGAACCCTGGCCGGCATTGGCGATCGCGTCGGCGAGCCGGTCGCCGCCATCGTGGGCGTAGAGGCCGTGCGAGACCGTGCCTGCCGCGAGTGCGTCGGCGCGGACCGCCGGGTTGCTGCGCAGTTCCCGCGCGACGGCGGCTTCGGTGTCGGCCTGCTCAGGCGTACGCGTGGCGCGGCCGGTCACCGCATCGAAACAGGCCAGGCGCTGGGCGTCCTGCTCGAGCGCCACACAGGCATCGAGGCTCGCCGGCGCGCTGGGTGCGCCGGTCGGCGCCTCGGGCGCCTGCGCGTGGGCGAGGCCGGTGGCCGCGGCCAGGGCGGCGGGAAGCAGGTAAGCGTGTCGCATGGTCAGGTCGCGTCCTTGAGGGTGAGGAGATTGCGGTCGTCGGTACTCTGCACTTCGGCGACCTGGCGGTCGATGTCGCGGTTGACCGAGGTGTCGACGCCGGCACTGGTGGCCGGCTCGTGGTCGGCGATCGACGGCGTCGCGGTCTTCTCCTCCCGGGCCAGCACCACGTGCGTCGTGGTCCTCGGTCCCTGGATGCCTTCGCGCCAGAACGCGCCCTTCACGAGGCGGATCGCCTCGCTGCGGGTCTTGCCCAGGTCGCTCTGGCGCTGGTCCACCCAGCCGAAGAAACGCAGCACGATGCCGTTGGCGCCGAACTCGACGACCGTCCACGACGGGCCGGGATCGGTCAGCACGCCTTCGATGCTGGCGATCTCCTCGAGCGCCAGCGCGTGGGCCTTGCGGATCGACTGGCTGGCGTCGATGTTGAAGGCGAAATCGAAGCGCCGTTTCGGATTGCTGGTGTAGTTGAGGACCACCGCCTTGAACACCAGCGCGTTGGGCAGGCGCAGTTCGTTGCCCTCGAGCGTGATCAACGTCATCGTGCGCGCGCTGAGCGAGGCGACCTTGCCCTCGAAGCTGTCGATCTTGACCATCTCACCGGGCTCGAACGGCCGACGCAGGCTCAGCAGCACGCCGGCGATGTAGTTCTCGGCGATGTCCTTGAAGGCGAAACCCAGCGCCAGGCCCAGCACGCCGGCCGAACCGAGCATCGCACCGACCAGCGCGGTGGCGTTGAGCAGATCCAGCGCGACGAGGATGCCGACCAGCAGGATCACCGTGCGCACCGCGCGGCGGATCAGGCCGTCGAGATAGGGATTGCGCGTGCGCAGGCGCAGCCAGTGCAGCCGCTGGGAGACGAAGCCGCCGATCCACGAGGCGATGAAGACGATCAGCGCGGCGGCCAGCAGCAGCGGCAGGGACGCGACGAGTCGCAGCACGCGCGCTTCGGCCTCGTCGTAGACCTGGTCGAGTCGTCCGCGCACGTCGATGTCGTCGATGACGGCCGCGGGCGCGGCGGCCGCCGGTGCGGCGGGATCGGCCTGGGCGACCGGCGCGGCTTGTGCGACCGGCGGCGCGGCGTATAGCGGAGCGGCGAAGACGGTCGCCAGCAGGACGAGCAGCCCGACGGCCAGCATCGGGATCGTGCGCGTGGGTGCGCGGTCAGGCGTGGCGGGATCGGGCATGTGGCGTGCGGTCGTGGTCGGGCTCAGGCGCGACGATAGTGCACTCACCACCACCATGCGAATGCGAAGACCGCGAGCATCAGTACCGCGAGCGCGAGCTTGAGCGCCACGCCGATCGCGATGCCGATCCATGTGCCGATGCCGACGCGTGTCGCCCGGCCCAGTCCGCCGGGACGCAGGTCGCGGCGGCTGATCAGCTCACCGATCACCGCGCCGACGAAGGGACCGGCGAACAGGCCCGGCAGTCCGAAGAACAGGCCGACGAAGGTGCCGATGATCGTGCCCACCAGCGCGAGCCGGCTCGCGCCCACGCGTTTGGCGCCGAGCGCCGTCGCCCAGAAATCGACCGCGAACGACACCGCGGTCAGCACGCCCAGCATGACCAGCGGCAAGGCACCGACGCGCTCGAAACCGTCGGCCCAGGCGGCGAGCAGCATGCCCGCGAACATCAGCGGAACGCCGGGCAGAGCGGGCAGCACGACGCCCGCGAGACCCACCAGCACCAGCAGCGCCGCGAGCACGTAGAACAGGCCGCTCGGATCCAAGTTCATGTCCTTTCGAAAGGCGCCGCAAGCCGGTTCCGGCGGTCGCGAAAAGATGGGGAGAGCCCGGATTGCATTTTCATAAACAGCGGGGTACTTTGCGGTCGCTGTGTTTGTCAAGGTCACCGTGAACCGTGACCCTGCATGAAGTAGATTCGTGTCGGCTTGTCCCACCCGGTCCGCTGCATCGTCGCACCCGTGTTCTCCTTGCAACCAGCCGCCGCATCAGGCGTTCCATCGATCAGCTGTCGAACGTTCCAGGGAGAGAGAGCAACATGGCAAATCGCGAGACCGGTACCGTCAAGTGGTTCAATGACGCCAAGGGCTTCGGCTTCATCAGCCGCGAGAGTGGTGAAGACGTATTCGTGCATTTCCGCGCCATCCAGGGCACCGGCTTCAAGTCGCTGCAGGAAGGCCAGCAGGTCTCGTTCGAGGTCGTGCAGGGCCAGAAGGGCCTGCAGGCGGACGCTGTCACGCCGCTCTGACCCAACGGGGACGAGCCAGAAAAAACCCGGCCTGCGCCGGGTTTTTTCTTGGCCGTGCGCAATGCGCGGTCAGTAGGCGTAGGCCTGTCCGTTCTGCACGCGGACATTCGAGCCTTCGCGGATGCCACCGATGTCGCTCTGCGACAGCACCGCCGTGCGGCCGTCCTGCATGCGGACGTGCACGTTGTAGTAGGTGCCGCCTTCGGTGCGGTTCTGGATCGCGTTGCCGGCGACCGCGCCACCGACTGCACCGGCGCCGATCGCGACGTTGCGACGTCCTTCGCTGTCGGTATTGCGGCGCGCGAGTTCCTTGGCCGCGACCGCACCGACGACACCACCGATCAGCGGGCCGGCGATGTTGGGATTGCTGTTGCCACGGACGGTTTCGATCCGCGTCACGGTGCCGCAGTCGTAGCAGTTCGCTGCAGGGCGGCCGTAACCGCTGTTGCCGCTATTGCCGTAGCCGGACGAGTATCCAGGCGAGGTCGCACAACCGGCGAGCGCGACGGATGCGGCGAGTACGGCAGTTCCGATCAGACCAGTCTTCATGGGCATATCCTCCGGTGCTTCGCAGCAGTCTCTAGGGTGGGCGGGCAGTGGTCCGCCCGACGTGGCAACGCTAGGCGTGCGCGCGTGAATGCCGCAGCAATTCCGCGGCTTCCGCCCGCGGCGTGCAGGGTCGGTTCAGTCGCGGCGCACCGGCTTGCGTCAGCCGCGCATGTCCTGGTGGCACGCACTGCAGTGCGTGCCGATCGTATCGATCGTCGTGCGCAGCTGCGCACAATCCGTCGGCGGCGATGCGAGCGCCGCGTCGAGGGTGTCGCGGGTCCGGCCTGCGTGCGCGACGAAATCGCGATGGTCACGCAGGTCGGGAAATGCGGGCTCGAGATCGTTCGACAACGCGCGCAGCGTCTGCAGGTGCGCGAGAGTGTCGGCCGGCGCGCAACGGTTCGCATCGAGGGTGTTCGAGAGCTGGGCCATCTGCGCCTGGTAGAGCTGCATCAGCGCGGCGGGATAGCGGTCTTCCCAGGTCCTGCGGCCCTCGAACGCGCGCAGCAGCACCACGATCAGCACGATGCCGACGAGCAGGCCGATCGCGAACACCACGAGATAGCCGGCGGCGGACGATGCGCGAGGCGGCGGCGGTGCGGCGGGAGGTGTGGTCGACATCGCTGGGCTCGTCCTGGCGCGGCGCTGGGCGGCGGCACCTTAGCATGCTGCGTCGCGGTGCCCGGCCGTTAAACTGTGCGCATGGACGAAGACGCACGCGCACGCTTTTCCGGCATCGAACGCCTGTACGGCCAGGGCAGTGTCGCGCGCCTGCTGCAGCGGCATGTCGCGGTCGTGGGCCTGGGCGGCGTGGGCTCGTGGGTGGCCGAAGCACTCGCGCGCACCGGCGTCGGCGCGTTGACGCTGATCGACGCCGACGACATCTGCGTGTCCAACACCAACCGCCAGTTGCCGGCGCTGGCCGGGCAGTACGGCCGCAACAAGGCCGAGGCGATGGCCGAGCGCTGCCGCGCGATCAACCCGTCGATCGAGTTGCATGCCGTGCAGGCCTTCGTGACCCCGACCAATCTGGAAGAGATGCTCGGCGGCGGCTTCGATCTCGTCATCGATGCCTGCGACAGTTTCCGCAGCAAGGTCGAACTGATCGCGTGGTGCCGGCGCCGCAAGCTGCCGGTGATCACCGTCGGCGCCGCGGGCGGGCGCATCGATCCGACCCTGGTGCGCGTCCGCGACCTGTCGCGCACCGAACACGACGCGATGCTCGCGCTGATCCGCAAGAAGCTGCGCGCAGACTTCAATTTCCCGAAGACCCCGAAGCGCTACTTCGGCGTGTCGGCGATCTATTCGCTGGAGAACGTGCGCTATCCGCAGGCCGACGGCACGGTCTGCGGCATCCGTCCACAACTCGGCCCCGATGCCGCGCTGAATCTCGATTGCGGCAGCGGACTGGGCGCGGCGACGCACATCACCGGTGCGTTCGCGTTCGCGGCCGTGGGCCGGGCAATCGAACTGCTGCTCAAGCCGTCCGCCGACGCGGCGGCCTGACCGGCCTCAGTCCGCCGCGATCCGGAACAGCGCCCGCGCGTTGCGCGTGGTCTGCGCGGCGACCGCGTCCGGCGCGATGTCGCGCAACCGCGCGACCACGTCCCGGATACGCGTCAGTCGCGCAGGCTCGTTGCGTTCGCCCCGGTGGTCGGCATCGGGCTGGTCGGGTGCGTCGGTTTCGAGCAGCAGCTGTTCGAGCGGAATCTCCGCCGCCACGCGATGCAGGCGCTTCGCCCGGTCGTAGGTCAGAGGGCCGCCGAGCCCGATCAGGAACCCGATCTTCCACAGCTGGCGCGCCTGTTCCGGACTGCCGCTGAAGCTGTGCACCACGCCGCGCAGGCCGTCGAAGCGACGCAGCAGCGCGATGGTCTCTTCGACGGCGCGCCGCGCGTGGACGATCACCGGCAGGTCGTGGGCATGGGCGAGACGCAGCTGTCCTTCGAAGTAATGCAGTTGTGCGTCGCGATCGAGACCTTCGACGAAATGATCGAGTCCGCATTCGCCGACGGCGACCGGCCGCTCCCGCTCGATCCAGTCGGCAAGCGTCTCGAGGTGCGCGGGCCGGTGATGCGCCATAAACGTCGGATGCAGGCCGTACGCGGCATGCAAGCCGGGCGCCGCGGCGCAAACATCGCGCAGCTTCGGCCATGCGTCCGCATGCGTCGCCGGGACCACCTGGTGCGCGATGCCGACCTGCCGTGCACGTGCGACAACCGCGTCGCGATCGGCGTCGAACTCGGATGCGTCCAGATGACAGTGGCTGTCGACCAGCATGAGGAAGCTCAGGAGCGGCGCGCCTCGCCGTCGATCGGCGGTCGCGGCGCACCGTCGCCGGGTTTGGGCGCGCGCTTGCGCTTGGCCAGCACCACGGTGGCCAGGCCCAGCAACACCTCGTCGATCAACAGGATCGGATCCGGGATCAGCAGGTTCACGCCGAACAGCACTGCCGTGACCATGAAGATGCGTGGATAGCTCAGCCGCGACAGCCAGGCGATGAGCGGGACGGACAGTGGATTGGGCACGGTGGTCTCCGGGGACGGACTTCAGGTGTGCAGATGGACGCTAGCACGCCGTTCCGCAACCCCGGTTTAGCGGGTCGTCAGTCTGGCGAGCGGAATTCCGGCGGCTGTTCAGCATGCGGGTGCTGCAATCGGCACTGTCACGAACAGGCTGCGCAAGGCCGGAGGAGAGAGCGATGAAGAGCAATACGATCGCGGTTGCAGTGGCGTCCCTGCTCGTGGGCGGCGTCGCCGTCGGCGCGTATCACAACAGCCGCGATGCGGCCGCCCCGGTCGCGACTGCGGATGTCGCCGGCACTGTCGACGCGAAGACCGGCGAACCCGCCGGCGAGGTGCGCGATGCGCTCGACTATGCCGACGTCGTCGATGTGCGTCCGGTCACCGAGACCGGACAGCTCTACGCCACCGTGCTCGGCAGCGAGCCGATCCGCGAGACCATGACCAGCAGCTCGCCGCGCGAGGTCTGCCAGGACGTGGTGGTGCAGGAGCGTCTGCCCGAGCGCGACGGCAACGTCGGCGGCACCGTGGCCGGTGCGCTGATCGGTGGCCTGGTCGGCAACCAGATCGGCAGCGGCAACGGCCGCAAGCTGGCGACGGCGGCCGGTGCGACCGCCGGCGGCTTCGTCGGCAACCGCGTCGACCGCAACCATGTCGGTGGCCGCGTCGTCGAGCGCGTCGACCGCCAGTGCCGCACGGTGCAGGATTCGTCGCAGTCCTCGCGCGTCGTCGCCTACAACGTCAGCTACCGCAATCCGGACGGCACCACCGGTTCGATGCGCACCGACGTCAAGCCGGGCAACCGCATCCTGCTGGGCGACGAAGAGCGCACGGTCGGCTACGACGTGACCTACGTCTACGACGGCACCGAGCGCACGATCCGCATGGACGAGCGTCCCGACGAGCGCCTGCCGGTCATCAACGGCCGCATCATGACGGCTGCGCTGGAGACGTCCGCCGACCGCCAGTAACTGGCTGCGCCATCGCGTCACCAGAAGGGCCGGCCCATGCCGGCCCTTCGCATGTCCAGTCCCGGTCGGCACGCAATCGTTGCCGTCGATACAATCGGCCGATCACCCTCCGGGACGATCCGCCATGGCCCTGCATCCCTACGATCTCTACGACGTGCGCGCGCTGCTGTCCGACGAGGAGCGGGCGGTGCAGGACGCGGTGGCGCGCTTCACCGACGAGCGGGTGCTGCCGATCATCGGCGACTGCTTCGACCAGGCGCGCTTCCCCGCCGAACTGGTGCCCGAGATGGCCGGCCTCGGTCTGCTCGGCGCGACGCTGCCGGAGGAATACGGTTGCGCCGGCCTCAACGCGGTCAGCTACGGCCTGATCTGCCAGGAACTCGAACGCGGCGATTCCGGCCTGCGCAGCTTCGCCAGCGTGCAGTCCTCGCTGTGCATGTATCCGATCTTCGCCTACGGCAGCGAGGAACAGCGCCGACGCTGGCTGCCGGACATGGCCGCGGGCGAGGTGATCGGCTGTTTCGGTCTGACCGAGGCGCACGGCGGCTCGGACCCGGCGAACATGAAGACCCATGCGAAGCGCGACGGCGACGACTGGGTGATCAACGGTTCCAAGATGTGGATCACCAGCGGCAATCTCGCGCACGTGGCGATCGTCTGGGCGCAGACCGACGACGGCATCCAGGGCTTCCTCGTCGAGAAGGATTTCGCCGGCTTCACCGCGCAGGAGATCAAGCACAAGATGAGCCTGCGCGCGTCGGTGACCAGCGCGCTGTACTTCGACGGCGTGCGCGTGCCCGAGGCGAACCGCCTGCCCAACGTCAAGGGCCTGAAGGGTCCGTTGGGTTGCCTGACCCAGGCGCGCTACGGCATCACCTGGGGGCCGATCGGCGCGGCGATCGCCTGCCTCGACGAAGCACTGCACTACGCCAAGGAACGCATCCTGTTCGAGCGCCCGGTCGCGGCGACGCAGAGCGCGCAGATCAAGATGGCCGACTGGGCGCGTCGCATCACGACCGCGCAACTGCTGTCGCTGCAGCTCGGCCGCCTGAAGGACGCCGGCACCATGCAGCCTACCCAGGTCAGCCTGGCGAAGTGGAACAACTGCCGCATGGCGATCGACATCGCGCGCGAGGCGCGCGACCTGCTCGGCGGCGCGGGTATCACCACCGAACACAGCCCGATCCGCCACGCGCTCAATCTCGAATCGGTGATCACCTACGAAGGTACCGAGACCGTGCACCAGCTCGTGGTCGGACGTGAACTGACCGGCATCAACGCGTTCTGAAATCCGGCGTGCCGGGCGCCGTGCATCGGCGTTCGGCATCCAATGCGGTGCATGCGAAGACGTTCCAGGAGGCCTGACGTGACGTATCCGGATGTCCAGCTCGAAACCGAACGCCTGATCCTGCGCCTGCCGCGGATCGAGGACTTCGAACGCTATGCCGACCTGATGGCCGACGAGGCCGCCTGCCGCCACATCGGCGGACACCTGCCGCGCGCCGCGGCCTGGCGCAAGTTCCTGCAGATGCCGGGCGCCTGGGCCGTGCAGGGCTTCGCGATGTTCTCGGTACTGGAGAAATCGAGCGGACGCTGGATCGGCCAGATGGGTCCTTGGCGACCCGACGGCTGGCCGGGCACCGAAATCGGCTACGCCTTCCATCCCGATGCCTGGGGGCGGGGTTACGCGGTCGAATCGGCGGTGGCCGCGATCGACTGGGCGTTCGATGCGCTGGGCTGGGACGAGATCGTCCACTGCATCGCGCCGGAGAACCTGGCCTCGCAGAAGGTCGCGCAACGCCTGGGTTCACGCCTGCGCGGGCCCGTGCGCCTGCCGCCGCCGGCGCACGAGGTCGCGGTCGAACTCTGGGGCCAGAGCCGCGCGCACTGGCAGGCGGGCAGGGCGGCGCGCGGATGACGATCGTCCACGGCTATTCGCCGTCAGGCAACTGCCACAAGGTGCGCCTGCTGCTCGAGCAGCTGGGCCGGACCCACACCTGGATCGAAACCGACAGCAGCCGTGGCGAGACCCGCACGCCGGGCTATCTCGCGAAGAATCCGAACGGCCAGGTACCGATGCTGGAACTCGATGACGGGCGCGTCCTCGTCGAGTCGAACGCGATCCTGTGCTTCCTCGCCGCCGGCACGCCGCTGCTGCCGAACGATCCCTGGCAGCACGCGCAGGCGCTGCGCTGGATGTTCTTCGAGCAGTACAGCCACGAGCCGGCGATCGCGGTCGCGCGTTTCATCCGCGGATGGACCGAGATCGATTCGCCGCGCCGCGCGGAACTGCCGGCGCTGCAGGCGCGCGGCCATCGGGCGCTGACGGTCATGGATGGGTATCTCGCCGGCGGTGCGGCGTGGTTTTCCGGCAGCGCCTACGGCGTCGCCGACATCGCGCTGTTCGCCTACACCGCGGTCGCACCCCACGGCGGTTTCGACCTGGCCCCGTATCCGGCGCTGCGCGACTGGCTCGCGCGCGTGCGGCAGACGCCGGGCTTCATCGACATGCCGGCGCCCGCGCCGGTCAACGCCGCGAGGCTCGCGGCCACGGACTGAAGGTGCATCGATGTTCGCAGTCGTTCCCGATCCGATCCCGGCCCGCATGAAGGGCCTCAACCGCGCCGAGATCTGCGACGCGAACTTCCTGCAGTTCGTCCGCGACTGGGATGGGCCGCGCGAAGCGGCGCCGACGGACGACGAGGCGATTCTCGACGGCAGCGCACTCGACGCGCGCGGTTTCCGCGAGCTGTTCGAATCGCAACTGATCAGCCGCCATCTCGACCTGATGGCGCGCGTACTGCGCGTGCAGAACAAGGTCTTCTACACGATCGGCTCCAGCGGCCACGAAGGCAATGCGATGGTCGCGCGCGCCACGCGGCATACCGATCCGGCGTTCCTGCATTACCGCAGTGGCGGCTTCATGGCCGAACGCTTCCGCAAGCTGCCCGGCATGGATCCGGTCATGGATTCGGCGCTGTCGTTCGCCGCCAGCGCGGACGATCCGGCCAGCGGCGGCCGCCACAAGGTCTGGGGCAGCAAGCCGCTGTGGGTGCTGCCGCAGACCTCGACGATCGCCTCGCACCTGCCCAAGGCGCTCGGCACCGCGATCGCGATCGAACATGCGCGCCGCATCGGCCATGCGCTGCCGGTGCCGGCCGACAGCATCGTCGTGTGTTCGTTCGGCGATGCGTCGAGCAACCACGCGACCGCGCAGACCGCGTTCAACGCGGCGGCCTGGACCGCCTACCAGAAACTGCCGGCGCCGGTGCTGTTCGTCTGTGAGGACAACGGCATCGGCATCTCGGTGAAGACGCCCGACGGCTGGATCGCGCGCAATTTCGCGCATCGTCCGGATCTCGACTACTTCGCCGCCGATGGGCTGGATCTGGCATCGGGCTACGGCGACGTCGAGCGCGCCGTCGCGCACTGCCGGCGCACGCGCCGGCCGACCTTTCTGCATCTGCGCACGACCCGGCTCATGGGACATGCCGGCACCGACTTCGAGATCGAATGGCGCGCGCTGGCGGAACTGTGCGCGGTCGAGGCCAGCGATCCGCTGCTGCGCAGCGCGGTGATCGCGCTCGAATCCGGACTGATGGCGAAGGACGCGGTGCTGTCGCTTTACGAGCGCACCCGCGCGCGGTGTTTCGCCGCTGCGGAAGACGCCGACCGGCGTCCGCGGCTGACCCGGCTCGACGAGGTGATGGCGCCGCTCGCGCCGTATTCGCCCGAGCAGGTGCGCGCCGAAGCGACGCGCGTGCCCGACACCTCGGCGCGCATCGCGGCCTTCGGCAGCGAGGCCGCGCTGCCGGAACGCCAACCGCCGAAACATCTGGCGGTGCAGATCAACCAGGCGCTGCACGATCTGTTCGCGAAGTATCCAGAAGCGTTGCTGTTCGGCGAGGACGTCGCGCAGAAGGGCGGTGTCTACACCGTGACCAAGGGCCTGCAGAAAACCTTCGGCGGGCGGCGCGTGTTCAATACGCTGCTCGACGAGACCATGATCCTCGGCCTGGCGCAGGGCTTCGCGAACATGGGCATGCTCGCGCTGCCGGAGATCCAGTATCTCGCGTACTTCCACAACGCCGGCGACCAGATCCGCGGCGAGGCCGCGAGTCTGCAGTTCTTCAGCAACGGCCAGTACCGCAATCCGATGGTCGTGCGCATCGCATCGCTGGGCTACCAGCGCGGTTTCGGCGGGCATTTCCACAACGACAACTCGATCGCGGCGCTGCGCGACATTCCCGGCATCGTCGTCGGCTGCCCCTCGCGCGGTGACGACGCGGCGACGATGCTGCGCACGCTCGCCGCGATGGCCAAGGTCGACGGCCGCGTCTGCCTGTTCCTCGAACCGATCGCGCTGTACATGACCAAGGATCTGTACGCCGCCGGCGACGGTGGCTGGTCGACGGCGTATCCGCCGCCGGACCAGGCGATGTCCTTCGGCGAGGCGCGCGTCTACGGCGCGGACGCGACCGATCTGGTCGTGCTGACGTTCGGCAACGGCGTCCCGATGAGCCTGCGCGCGGCGCGTGCGATCGAGGCCGAGCGCGGCTGGAAAGTGCGCGTGGTCGACCTGCGCTGGCTGCTGCCGCTCAACGAAGGCGAAATCGCACGCCACGTCGGCGAATGCGCGCGCGTGCTGGTCGTCGACGAAGGCCGGCGCAGCGCGGGGGTGGGCGAGGGCATCGTCACCGCGATCGCGGAAGCGGGCTTCGGCGACACGCCGCTGCGGCGCGTGGCGGGCGCCGATACGTTCACGCCGCTGGCGGGGGCTGCGTTCCTGGTGATTCCGTCGGAGGCGGACATCGTGGCGGCGGCGTTGACAATGGTGTGAGGGCGCAGCCGTTGCTTCGCATGCCCAGAGCGCTGGCGATCGCTCGATTCGCGATGCCTTGCGCGTCCGCCCTCACCCCAACCCCTAACCCAAGGGGAGAGGGGCTCAAGTAGCACTTCGCAGAATGGTTAGAGCGCAGCGAAACCCATCGATGCGGAAGAGTGATTCGGAATTTCAATCAGATCTTCTCGAGCGTCTACCCTCCCTCCAACCCCTCTCCCAAGGGGGAGGGGCTCAAACAGCACTTGTAGGATGGGTAGAGCGAAGCGAAGCCCATCGCGCGTCTTTCAGTCCGCCAACCGCACCCGCACTTCCACGCGCCGGTTCGGCGCCAGGCACGCGATCAGCGCCTGGCCACGCTCGGATGTGCACTCGACCACCGGTTCGACATCCCCGCGACCCACTGCGGTGATGCGGTCCGCCGGCACGCCGTGTTCGACCAGATAGCCGCGCACGGCCTCGGCGCGGCGGTTCGACAGGCGCAGGTTGCCCTGGCGGTTGCCGATGCGGTCGCTGTGGCCGATGACGTGGACCACGTCGAGCGGGCGGCCCGACAGGCGGCCGGCGAGTGCGTCGAGTGCGGCGCGGCCGGCCGGGCTGATGTCGCGGACATCGGCCTTGCCGAACGCGAACAGGCCGTCCGCATCGAGCTGCTCGACGAACGCGGTCGGCTCGGGCGGAGGCGGCGGGGTTGCGGATTCCTGGACCGGCGCCGAACTGGCGCAGGCGGCGAGGACACACGTGACCACGGATGCGGCGAACGCCGCAGACAGCGAGCTGTGCTTCATGACGACCCCTTGGATGGTGCCCCAGATCCGTGTCGCCACACCGGCGGCAGGCCGTAGCGGCGACGGTTTCGACATTCCCCCGGGCGCGTGCGCCCCCTGTCGCGGCCGAGCATAGCAGCCGGATCACGACGGTCGGTGGTGGTCCGACGGGCGGGAAACGCCGGTGGAATCAGCGGGCGAGGCCGTCCAGCAGCGGCGTGTCGACGACGTCGACACCGGCGACGCGCACAGGCGCGTCCGGACGTTCCAGCGGCAGCACGGCCAGCAGCAAGTCACCGGCCACGGACACGACCTTGCCCAGTGCCTGTTCGCCGGCCCTGACGTCTTCGCCCGGGATCGCAGCCGGCGCGCCGCGCAGCGCTGCCAGGCCGCGCTTGGCCTGGCCGAGGAAATGCGTGCGGGCGACGATCTCCTGTCCCGGGTAGCAGCCCTTGGCGACGCTGAAGGCGCGCAACCGCTCCAGCGACAGCTGCTGCGGGGTCCATTGTTCGCGCTGCTCCTCGCCCAGACGGGGCAGGCCGTGCGCGATGTCGACGGCGCGCCAGCGCAGCCGTGCATCCGGATCGTCTGCGACCCCGGCGTCGGCCTCGCGCAATACGAGGGTGCGCGGCCCGGCCGGCGTGCCGAGGTCGAGCTCGATTCCGGACGCATCGATCGCGGCGGTCGCGCCCTGCGCGGCCGGGGGCGCCGCGAACCGCCCGAGCGCCGACACATCGCCGCGCACCTCGATCGAGACCTTGCTGCGGAAGACGTAGCGTTTCAGCGATGTGGCCAATGCGGCGACATCGGCATCGAGCACGATCAGATCGAGCCGCTCCGCGCTGTAGCGGAGCACGGCGAACAGGGCGATCACGCGCCCCTTCGGGGTCAGCCAACCGCTCCACTGCCACTGTCCGTCGGCAAGCGCCGCGACGTCGCTCATGAATTGCGCCTGCGCGAATGCGATGCAATCGCGTCCGCACAGCGTCAACGACGCGATGTCCGGAAGCGCGAATACGGGGTTCGAAGTGGATTGCAGCTTGTCTGACATGCCTGCGGGAACTAAAATTGAACGAATGACCAACCCGGACATCATAGGCGAGCAGGCGGACACACCGTCGCCCGCGCCTGCGGAAATGCCTGTTCCGGCATCGCCGCCTGCCGACGAGATCGGAGGCCGCGACGGCCTCGATCCGACGCGCTATGGCGACTGGGAAAAGAACGGTCGTTGCATCGATTTTTGATCCGTCACGTCGTGTCTGGCGGGCAGATCCGCAGTACCAGCCACGCGGCGAGACGCCGCCAGCGAGGAGAGCACCACAACGATGGCAAACCGTAACCGTCCCTTGTCACCGTTCATGCTCGGCACGCTGTATCGCCTGCAGATCACATCGGTGATGTCCCTGATGCACCGGGTCACCGGCATCGTCGCCTCGGTCGGTGCATTCGGCCTCGCCTGGTGGTTGCTGGCGGTCGCCAGGGGCGACGACGCCTATGCGAGCGCGTCGGCCTGCCTCGGTTCGCCGCTGGGCACGCTCGCACTCGCCGCGTTCTCGTTCGCGCTGGTCTATCACCTGCTCAACGGTATCCGCCATCTGATGTGGGATGCGGGCATGGGCTTCGAACTGCCGGAGGTCTATCGCTCCGGGTACACCGTGATCACGCTGTCGGTCGTGCTGACCGCCGTGATCTGGTTCATTGCATTGCGGGGTGGCGCATGAGCGAGTCGAAGACGCCGGACGAGGTCGTGCGCCAGCGCGATTTCCGCACGCCGGTCGGCCGCGCACGCGGCCTGGGATCTGGCAAGACCGGTACCGGTCATTTCTGGTGGCAGCGCGTCACCGCCGTGGCGCTGGTGCCGCTGGTCGCGTGGTTCATCGGCACGCTGGTGTCGCTGGCCGGCGCCGATCTGATCACCGTGCAGGCCGTCATCGCACGTCCGTTCAACGCGATCGCGTTCGGACTCTTCGCCATCGCGATGTTCTGGCACGCCAAGCTCGGCCTGCAGGTGGTGATCGAGGATTACATCCACCAGCGCGCGCTGGAGGTCAGCCTCCAGCTCCTCGTCACATTCGCCTGCGCCGCCGGCGCGCTCGCATCGCTGTACGCGATTGCGCGCATCGCACTGCTGGGCTGAGAACCACATGACCAACGCTTACAAGATCACCGAACACACCTACGACATGATCGTGGTCGGCGCCGGCGGCGCCGGCCTGCGCGCGACCTTCGGCCTGGCCCACAAGGGCCTGCAGACGGCATGCCTGACCAAGGTCTTCCCGACGCGCTCGCACACCGTCGCGGCGCAGGGCGGCATCTCCGCCGCGCTCGGCAACATGGGCGAGGACGACTGGCGCTACCACTTCTACGACACGATCAAGGGCTCGGACTGGCTGGGCGACCAGGACGCGATCCAGTACATGTGCCGCGAGGCCATCCCCGCGATCATCGAGCTCGAGCACCAGGGCGTGCCGTTCTCGCGCACCGAAGAGGGCAAGATCTACCAGCGCCCGTTCGGCGGCATGACCACGCAGTACGGCAAGGGCATCGCGCAGCGCACCTGCGCCGCCGCCGACCGTACCGGCCACGCGATCCTGCACACGCTGTACCAGCAGTCGCTGGCGCACGATGCGCGCTTCTTCATCGAGTACTTCGCACTCGACCTGATCATGGACGCCGACGGCGCCTGCCGCGGCGTGCTCGCGCTCGACATGGCCGAGGGCACGCTGCACCTGTTCCGCGCCCAGGGCGTGGTGCTGGCGACCGGCGGCTACGGCCGCGCGTACTTCTCCGCGACCTCGGCCCACACCTGCACCGGCGACGGTGGCGGCATGGCGCTGCGCGCCGGCCTCGGCCTGCAGGACATGGAGTTCGTGCAGTTCCACCCGACCGGCATCTACGGCGCGGGCTGCCTGATCACCGAGGGCGTGCGCGGCGAAGGCGGCATCCTGCGCAACGCCAGCGGCGAGCGCTTCATGGAGCGCTATGCGCCGAACGCCAAGGACCTCGCCTCGCGCGACGTCGTCTCGCGTTCGATGACGATGGAAATCCGCGAAGGCCGCGGTGTCGGCGCGCACAAGGATCACATCCATCTGGATCTGACCCATCTCGATCCGAAGGAGATCCACGAAAAGCTCCCCGGCATTGCCGAGAGCGCGAAGATCTTCGCCGGCGTCGACGTCGAGAAGCAGCCGATTCCGGTGATTCCGACGGTCCACTACAACATGGGCGGCATTCCGACCAACTACCACGGCGAAGTCGTGCAGTTGAAGGACGGCAATCCGGATGCGGTGGTCCCGGGCCTGTACGCGATCGGCGAAGCCGCCTGCGTGTCGGTGCACGGCGCCAACCGTCTGGGGTCGAACTCGCTCCTCGACCTGGTGGTGTTCGGCCGCGCGGTGGCCAACCGCTGCGCCGAAACGATCACGCCGAACGCGCGCCACAAGCCGCTCGCCAAGGACGCCTGCGACAAGGCGCTGTCGAACCTCGATGCGCTGCGCAACGCCAGCGGCGGCACGCCGACGGCGGTGATCCGCGACAACATGCAGCGCACGATGCAGAACGACGCCGCCGTGTTCCGCACCAGCAAGACGCTGGCCGAGGGTGTCGACAAGATCCGCGAGATCCACGCCTCGTTCGCCGACGTCAAGGTCAGCGACCGTTCGATGGTGTGGAACTCCGACCTCGTCGAGACGCTGGAGCTGCAGAACCTGCTGGGCCAGGCGCTGGTCACCATCGTCTCGGCCGAGAACCGCAAGGAATCGCGCGGCGCGCATGCGCACGAGGATTTCCCGGACCGCGACGACGAGAACTGGCACAAGCACACGCTGTGCTGGGCCGACAACGCCGGCAACACGACGATCGATTACCGCCCGGTGCACATGTACACGCTCGACGACGAAGTCGAAGTCGTGCCGCCGAAAGCACGTGTTTACTGAGCCGGGGACCCCAGATGGCAGAATTTTCGCTCCCGAAGAATTCCAAGGTGCAGCAGGGCCGGCACTTCCCGGCCACGGGCGCCACGCGCACGCGCACCTTCAAGGTCTACCGCTGGAATCCCGACGACGGCCGCAATCCGTCGACGGACACCTACGAGATCGATCTCGACAAGTGCGGTCCGATGGTTCTCGACGCGCTGATCAAGATCAAGAACGAGATCGATCCGACGCTGACCTTCCGCCGCTCGTGCCGCGAGGGCATCTGCGGTTCGTGCGCGATGAACATCGACGGCACGAACACGCTGGCCTGCACCCGTGCGATCGACGACTGCAAGAAGGCCGAGGTGCCGATCTATCCGCTGCCGCACATGGAAGTGGTCAAGGATCTGGTCCCGGACCTGACCCACTTCTATGCGCAGTACGCGTCGATCCAGCCGTGGATCCGCACGCAGAGTGCGGCGCCGCCGGACCGCGAGCGCCTGCAGTCCAAGGAAGACCGCGCCAAGCTCGACGGCCTGTACGAATGCATCCTGTGCGCCTGCTGCTCGACCAGCTGCCCGAGCTACTGGTGGAACGGCGAGCGTTACCTCGGCCCGGCGGTCCTGCTGCAGGCCTACCGCTGGATCATCGACAGCCGCGACGAGGACACCGGTGCGCGTCTGGACGATTTGGAAGACCCGTTCAAGCTCTATCGCTGCCACACGATCATGAATTGCGCGCGGACCTGTCCGAAGGGCCTGAACCCGGCCAAGGCGATCGGCGAGATCAAGCAGCTGATGCTGGCGCGGCGGGGTTGATCGGTTGGCGCCTGGTCGGTGCGGGTGCATCGATCGGGCGCGAAGCGCGGATACGTGGCGGTCACTAGGTATCCCGTCATATCCGCGAAGGCGCGCCGCCTTTCCGGAAACAATCACCGTCGCCCCGGCGGCTTTCAACAGACGCATGTCTGATCAAGCTGGGGCCCATCTTGACCTTGATCTTGGCCGCGAAAATGGGTCCCAGCGTTCGCTGGGACGACGGACGGGTCCAGTTCGCCCCGGACGCAGGCTCTCCGGAGGCCACCGGGATGACGGACCTGAATCCGGCTTGCCCGAAGCAGATCTTTTGATGACCCAGGACGACGCCACCGAACTCCGCCGCCTGCGCTGGCGCAGCCGGCGTGGCATGCGCGAACTCGACCGGCTGTTCGAACGCTGGCTCGACCGCTGCTGGGCGACATCCACCGACGCCGAGCGCGATGTTTTCCGACGGCTGCTGGATTGCGAGGACGATAGGCTCTGGAAGTGGTTCCTCGGCCATGCGCATTCCGACGATGCAGACCTCGACACCCTCGTCCAGTCGATCCGGCAACTCCCGCCCGACTGAGCCCCTGCCGCTGCGGCTCGCGTGGCGGCCTTCGCTCCTGCTGCAGACCGCGCTCGCGTCGATCGGCATCTGCGCCTGCATCGCGTTGTGGCTGTCCGAACTTCCGCTGATCGCCGCCGTGTGCGCGACGCCGCTGGTCGTCGCTGTCACTCTGCATCGCATCACCCTCGAACGACGTGCGCCGATGCGCCAACTCGTCATCGATGCCGATGGCGCCGCGTACCTCGACGGCGTCGTCCTCGACACACCGCAACTCGAGTGGCGCGGCCCGCTGGCGATCCTGCGCTGGCGCGATGGTCGTCGCGAGCGTCGACTGCTGTGGTGGCCCGACACGCTGCTGCCGCCTGCGCGACGTGAACTCCGTCTGGCCGCATCCGCGCTCATGACGCGACCGGCACCGGATTCGATGGCACCATAGCGACGCCCCGGGCGGGCGGCGTACCGGCCCGGCGGCCGCGGACGCCGCGGCCCCCATGACCGGACGTCCATGCTCAGACCCATTCCTGCCGCCATCGGCCTGCGTTATCTCAGGGCCAAGCGGCGCAACGGCTTCATCTCCTTCATCTCGCTGGCTTCGATCCTCGGCATCGCCATCGGCGTGACCGTGCTGATCACCACGCTCGCGGTGATGAGCGGCTTCCAGAAGGAAATCCGCGACCGCATGCTCGGCATGGTCGCGCACGCGACGATCAGCGCCGATGGCGACACGCTGGCGAACTGGCAGCGCGCGGTCGATGTCGCGCGCGAGGATTCCCGCGTCGCCGGCGCCGCGCCCTACGTCGATACGCAGGCGCTGCTGCGCGGCCGTCGCAACGAGCCCGCCGCGGTGCGCGCGATCGTGCCCGAGGACGAGGCGCAGGTCTCGGATCTCACGACGTCGATGGTCATCGGCAAGCTCGAGGACCTGCAGCCGGGCACGTTCAACATCGTGCTCGGGCGCGAACTCGCGTTGTGGCTCGGCGTCGGCGTCGGCGACAGTGTCATCGTCACCACCGATTTCCAGGTCACGCCGATGGGCGCGGTGCCGCAGCTCAAACGCTTCACCGTCAGCGGCATCTTCGAGGCGGGTTACCAGGATTTCGACCGGCGCCTGGCCGTGGTCAACCTCAGCGACGCGCAGCGCCTGCTGCGGATCGGCGACGGCGTGACCGGCGTGCGCCTGAAACTGCACGACATGGACCGCGCGCAGCAGGTCACGCGTGACCTCGTGCACAAACTTGGCGGCGTGTACCGGGTCAGCGACTGGAGCATCGAGAACGCGAACATGTTCCGGGCGCTGAAGCTCGAGAAGACGATGATCGGCATCCTGCTGTCGCTGATCATCGTCATGGGCTCGTTCAACCTCGTCGCGTCGCAGGTGAGCCTGGTGACCGACAAGCAGGCCGACATCGCGATCCTGCGCACGCTGGGGCTCACGCCCGGCGGGGTCATGCAGGTGTTCATGGTGCAGGGCACGATGATCGGTGTGATCGGCACGATCCTCGGCATCACCGGCGGCCTGCTGCTGACCTTCAATCTCGAACACATCCTCGGCGCGATCGAACGCCTGTTCGGCGTCGTGCTGATGCCCGAGGACGTCTATTACGTGACCGGCCTGCCGATCGACCTGCAGGTCAGCGACGTGGTGATGATCGCCAGCGTCGCGCTGGCGATGGCCTTCGTCGCGACGATCTATCCGGCGCTGCGCGCGGCGCGCACGGCTCCGGCGGAGGCGCTGCGCTATGAGTGAGTCGACGACTGCGATCCCGACATCCGCGCCGGACACCGTGGTGCTGGCGGCCGAAGGGCTGGGCAAGACCTACGCCGAGGGCAAGCTGCACACGCCGGTGTTCGACGGCCTGGATTTCGCGGTGCGCGCCGGCGAGACGGTCGCGATCCTCGGCGCGTCCGGTGCCGGCAAGAGCACGCTGCTGCATCTGCTGGGCGGACTGGATACGCCGACCGCGGGCGAGGTGTTCGTGTCCGGGCAGAAGATGAGCGCGCTGTCGAATGCCGCGCGCGGCACCTTGCGCAACCGCTCCTTGGGCTTCGTCTACCAGTTCCATCACCTGCTGCCCGAGTTCACCGCGCTGGAGAACGTCATGCTGCCGGCGCTGCTCAACGGTGCCGGCGATGCCGATGCGACGCAGCGTTCGCGCGATCTGCTGGAGACGGTCGGCCTCGGCCATCGCCTCGGCCACAAGCCGGGCGAACTGTCGGGCGGCGAGCGCCAGCGCGCTGCGGTCGCACGTGCCCTGGTCAACAAGCCGGCCTGCGTCCTCGGTGACGAGCCGACCGGCAACCTCGACGAGCGCACCGCGGCGACGGTGTTCGAGCTGATGCTCGACCTCAACCGCGCGCAGCACACCAGCCTGGTGCTGGTGACCCACGACCGGCGCCTGGCGCGCAAGCTCGACCGGGTCATGGAACTGCACCAGGGCAAACTGCGCGAGGTCGCGAAGGACGACGTCTGAGGTCTGCGCGTGGCGAAAGCGCTGTAGGAGCGGCCTTGGCCGCGATGGGGCTTGCCAGATGAAGCATCGCGGCCAAGGCCGCTCCCACGGTTACTCGCTCGGCTTCGCCGCCTCGGCCGGCCGCTGCGTCGCGGCCCGGCGCGACAGCACCGCCTCGCGGTGCGCGATGTAGCCGTTGGCGCCGAAGACGATCGCCGCGCCGACCGCCGTCCACAGGTCGATGACTTCGCCGAACAGCCACCAGCCGAACAGCACGACGATCGGCAGCTGCACGAAGCTGATCGGCTGCAGCGCCGACACTTCGCCCAGGCGCAGTGCCCGCGTCCACAACCACTGGCCCAGCGTGCCGAGCACGCCGGTCGCGACCAGCCACAGCCAGACCGTCGGGCTCGGCCAGACCCACTGGAACAGCGCCGGCGCCAGCGACAGCGGTACCCACAGCAGGTAGGTGTAGAACACGATCGTGTCGGGCGGATCCAGCTTCGAGAGCTGCTTCATCTGGATCGCGACCAGCGCTGCGAGCAGCGCGCCGGCCACGGGCACCAGCATCGCGGCCGAGAACGCCACGCCCGGGCGCAGGATCACCAGCACGCCGATGAACCCGGCCGACACCGCCATCCAGCGCCGGATCCGCACGATCTCGCCGAGCCACAGCACCGCGGCGATCGTCGCGAACAATGGCGCCGCGTACGACAGCGAAACCGCCTGCGACAGCGGCAGATGGCGGATCGCCCAGAACGCGCACAGCATCGAGCCGAGGCCGACCACGGTGCGGATCACGTAGCGGCCCAGATTGCGCGTGCGCGGCAGGCCGGCGCCGCTGCGCAGGAGGATCGGCAGCAGCGCGAGCAGGCCGAAGAAATTCCGGAAGAACGCGACTTCGGTGGTCGGGATGGTCGCCGATGCGAAGCGGATCGCGATCGCCATCAGCGCGAAGGCCGACGTGCTGCCGAGCATCAGCAGCGCGGCCCGTCCCTGCACGGTCGCGGGTCGCCAGTGGAGCAGGGCGCGTGCGTTCACCAGGCCGCCCCGACGATCCTCGGTTCGGGTTCCAGCGCCACGCCGAAGCGCATCTGCACCGAGGCCGCGATGCGTCGCGCCAGTCCGAGCAGTTCAGTGCCCTGCGCGCTGCCGTGGTTGACCAGCACCAGCGCGTGGCCGGGCGCGACGCCGGCATCGCCGTCGCGATGGCCCTTCCAGCCACAGCGGTCGATCAGCCACGCGGCCGAAAGTTTGCGCAGGCCGTCATCGACCGCGAACACCGGGATGCCCGCGTGCGCGGCGACCAGGGCGGCGGCCTGCGCGGCCGGCACGATCGGATTCTTGAAGAAGCTGCCGGCGTTGCCGATCACCGCAGGGTCGGGCAGCTTGCTGCGACGAATGTCGATGACGGCCTCGGCCACGTCGAGCGGGCGCGGCGCGGTGATGCCGCGTGCGGCCAGCACGTCGCGCAGGCCGGTGTAGTCGAGCACCGGCTGCGCGAAGCGATGCAGCGCGAACTCGACCGCGGTGACGATCCAGCGGTCGGGCACCTGCTTGAACACGCTGTCGCGATAGCCGAAACGGCAGGCGTCGGCATCGAGCCGCACGAAGCCGCGCGTGTCCTGGTCGAAGGCCTCGACCGTGACCACGTGCTCGCCGACCTCGACGCCATAGGCGCCGATGTTCTGGATCGGCGCGGCCCCGACCGTGCCCGGAATCAGCGCGAGGTTCTCCAGACCGCCGAGTTCCTGCGCCAGCGTCCACAGCACGAAGCCGTGCCAGTCGGCGCCGGCGGCCGCGCGCACGACGACCTGTTCGCCGTCGTCGGAGACCACACTGCGGCGTGCGTCGACGATCGCGAGCGCCTCGTCGGCGTCGCCCGCGAACAACAGGTTGCTGCCGCCGCCGATGACCAGCGGCCGCGCATCGCCGTCGAGCGCGGCGAGGGCCTGCGGCAAGGCCGCCGCGTCCAGCACTTCGACCAGCCGGCGCGCGCGCGCGGCCACGCCGAAGGTGTTGCGCGGGCGCAGGTCGGCCGGCTGCAGCAGACGGAAGGGTTCGGACATCGCTGCGGTCAGAGGCTGGGCAGGTTGCCGCGGCTCGGGGCTTCGCGGCGACGGCGGATCGCCTCGACGCAGTCGCCGATCAGCGCGGGCCCGCGATAGACCAGGCCCGAATACAGCTGCACCAGGGACGCGCCGGCGGCCATCTTCTTCACCGCATCGGCGCCCGAGAGGATGCCGCCCACGCCGACCAGCGGAATCTCGCTCGCCAGGCGCGTGCGCAACATCCGCAGCACCGTGGTCGACTTGTTCATCAGTGGCTCGCCCGACAGTCCGCCGGTTTCCCCGGCGCGGCGGTCGTCCTGCACGCTGATCCGCGAGATGGTGGTGTTGGTGGCGATGACGCCGTCGACGTGCAGATCCGACAGCACCCGGGCCGCGGCCTCGATGTCGTCGTCGCTGAGATCGGGCGCCACCTTGACCAGCAGCGGCACGCGCCTGCCATGCTGCGCGGCCAGGCGTTCCTGCGCCTCGCGCAGCGTGCCGATCAGCCGGCGCAGCGCCTGCTCCTCCTGCAGTTCGCGCAGGCCGGCGGTGTTGGGCGAGGAGATGTTGACGGTGATGTAGTCCGCCAGCGGATACACGCGCTCCAGGCAGAACAGGTAGTCGTCGGCCGCCGATTCGTTCGGCGTGTCCTTGTTCTTGCCGATGTTGATGCCGAGGACGCCGGCGCGTTTCGCGCGGCCGACGTTCGCGACCAGCGCATCGACGCCCTGGTTGTTGAAGCCCAGGCGGTTGATCAGCGCCCGGTGACGCGGCAGCCGGAACATGCGCGGCTTCGGGTTGCCGTCCTGCGGCTTCGGCGTGATCGTGCCGATCTCGACGAAGCCGAAGCCCAGCGCGAACAGCGCATCGATGTGGTCGCCGTTCTTGTCGAGTCCGGCGGCCAGCCCGACCGGGTTGGCGAACTGCAGGCCGAAGGCTTCGGTCGGCAGTGGCTGCGGCGGCTTGGCCACCAGCGACGACAGGCCGGCGCGATGCAACAGGTCCAGGGTGCCGAGCGTGAGGCCGTGTGCCCGTTCGGGATCGAGCCGGAACAGCAGCGGACGGGCGCTCGCGTACATCAGGACGCGGCCGCGATCACGGCCAGCAGGCCGCCGAAGAACAGGAACACGAACAGCAGGCCGACGAGCGCCATCGCGACCATGACGTAGCCCAGCACCAGACCGGCCACGGCGAGGCCGTCGCCTTCGAGCGCCTCCGGACGCCTTCGGATCTCGGCGCGGGCCAGATGCCCGGTCACGATCGCGACGATGCTGCCGATGACCGGCAGCAGCGACCAGCCGAGCAGGCCGGCGACGAGACTGACGATCGCCAGCGCACTGGTCTGGCGATAGGCGACGGGAGTGTTCATGCGACCGCACCCCGCGTCGCCGCGCGCACGGGCGCGGGTGATGCGCAATTGCGCAGCATGGAAGACGGGCAGGCCGGAATGCGCGGCGCCATCGGCGGCGGTCCAGGGAAAGCGGGGGAAGTCACGATTATTCAGACACCCGGGCATCGCGCGCAAGCGCGAGGGCGTCGCGGAATCGGATCCGCGACGCCCATGGTCGAGCTCAGAGGTCGAACTTGATGCCCTGTGCCAGCGGCAGCGCGTCGGAGTAGTTGATCGTGTTGGTCTGGCGGCGCATGTAGGCGCGCCACGCGTCCGAACCCGATTCGCGGCCGCCGCCGGTCTCCTTCTCGCCGCCGAACGCGCCACCGATTTCCGCGCCGCTGGTGCCGATGTTGACGTTGGCGATGCCGCAATCCGAACCCCATGCGCTCAGGAACTGCTCGGAAGCGCGCAGGTCGGTCGTGAACAGCGACGACGACAGACCCTGCGGCACGTCGTTCTGCAGGTCGATCGCTTCTTCCAGATCGCTGTACTTCATGACGTAGAGGATCGGCGCGAAGGTCTCGGTCTGCACGACCTCGGCATCGTTGCTCAGGCCGCTGACCAGCGCCGGCAGCACGAAGTTGCCCTTGCGGTCATCGAGCGCACGGCCGCCGCTCTCGATCGTGCCGCCACTGGCCCTGGCCTTGGCGATCGCATCGAGATAGGCCTGCACGCCGTCGCGGCTGTTGAGCGGGCCCATCAGGTTGGCGGCATCGGTCGGGTCACCGATCCTCGATTCGACCTGGCCGTAGGCGGTCTTCAGCTTGGCCAGCACGTCGTCGTAGATCGATTCGTGCACGAACAGGCGGCGCGTCGTCGTGCAGCGCTGGCCGGCGGTGCCGACGGCGCCGAACACGATCGCCGGGATCGCCAGCTTCAGGTCGGCGGTGGGGTCGACGATGATCGCGTTGTTGCCGCCCAGTTCCAGCAGCGAGCGGCCCATGCGCTTGGCGACGCGCTCGCCGACGTGGCGGCCGACCCTGGTCGAGCCGGTGAAGCTGACCAGCGCCACGCGCCTGTCGTCGACGAAGGTCTGCGCGAGATCCGAGCCGGCATCGTTGAACAGGAAGAAGATGTCCGGGAAGCCGCCGGCCTTCAGCGCGTCGTTGCAGATCTTCATCGACGCGATCGCCGACAGCGGCGTCTTCGGCGACGGCTTCCAGATCGAGATGTTGCCGCAGACCGCGGCGACCAGCGCATTCCAGGCCCACACCGCGACCGGGAAGTTGAACGCGCTGATGATGCCGACCACGCCCAGCGGGTGCCACTGCTCGTACATGCGGTGGCCCGGGCGCTCGGAGTGCATGGTCAAGCCGTAGAGCTGGCGCGACAGGCCGACGGCGAATTCGCCGATGTCGATCATCTCCTGCACTTCGCCGTCGCCTTCCGGCTTCGACTTGCCCATCTCCAGCGCGACCAGCGAACCCAGCGCGTCCTTGTGCGTGCGCAGCGCGTCGGCGCACAGGCGCACGGCTTCGCCGCGGCGCGGGGCGGGGGTCTTGCGCCAGATCTTGAACGCGGCCTGGGCGCGCTCGACGATCAGGTCGTAATCCGCCTGCGAGCTGGCCTGCACGCGGGCGAGGACCTCGCCGTCGGTCGGATTGACTGGTTCGATGACGCCGGCATCGCGGGTCTTCGACCACTCGCCGTTGCCCAGGTAGGTGCCCGATTCGGTATCGGACAGGCCGAGCGCGGTGAGGACGGAATGGGTCATGCGGAAGAACTCCTGGTGCGGCGCGTCTCCGGACAGACCGGACACGCGGGGATGCGCGGGGCATCGGACGGCGCGACACGGCGCGGAGGCCGATGGGGGATGGTCGCGGACTGGTGACCCCGGCCCGATTCGAACGGGCGACCTGTCCCTTAGGAGGGGACCGCTCTATCCAGCTGAGCTACGGGGCCGTGAAGCCGTACAGGATACCGGACTGCCGCATGCGCACGAAACAACGTCGCCGGACGACCGCCGCCGGCTCAGGCCCGGGCGGCCGCCAGCTCCACGCAGTCGCGGCCGTTGGCCTTCGCGGCGTAGAGCGCGCGGTCGGCGATCGCCAGGGCGGAGTCGACCGCGTCCGCCGTCCCCGGCGCGACCACGTGCACGCCGATGCTCGCGGTGACGCGGATGCGCGCATCGCCACTGGTGCAGGGCTCGTCGCCGAGCGCGTGGCGGATCTCCTCGGCGATGCGCCCCGCGGCCTCGAGATCGCAGCCGGGAATCGCGGCGATGAACTCCTCGCCGCCGAACCGCGCGAGCAGGGCGTCATGGGGGCGCAGGATCCGCCCGATGCGACGCGCGGCCCAGCGCAGGCAGTCGTCGCCGGCGAGATGGCCGTGGCGGTCGTTGATCGCCTTGAAGTGGTCGAGGTCGATCATCAGCACCGCCAGCGGCGTGCCGGCCTGCTGCCCCTGCTGCGCGAGCTCGTGGAAGGCCTCGTGGAACCAGGTGCGGTTGTAGAGGCCGGTCAGGCCATCGCGCCGGCTCGAATCGCGCAGCCGCGCATGCGCTTCCTCCAGCTGCAGCAGTGTGCTGCGCACCTCCTGCGTGCGCTGGGCGACCTTGCGTTCGAGCTTCTGGTTGGCTTCGGCGGTGATGCGCAGGTTCTCGTGGCGCAGCGCCGCGTAGCGATGGCCGAGCGCGATCGACAGCAGCAGCATCTCCAGCGCCGAGCCGATCTGCACGCCGTATTCGGTGGCGAAGTTCTTCGGCAGCAGGCCGAATGCGAGCAGGGTGAACACCGCGGTGCCGAGCAGGAACATCGACCAGGCCAGCAACAGCAGCCACGCCGGCGCGTAGCCGCGCCGCAGCACGACGATCGTCGCGATGACGATGCCGACCACGCCCAGCAGCACCGCACGCGAGGCCACGGGCGTGGAGAGCCGCAACGGCAGCCAGATCGAGGCGATGCCGAACAGCACGAAGAACCCCATCAGCGCGAGCAGCAGCACGTTGCCGCGCGGCCAGCGCCTGGGCAGCTCGAGGAACGTGCGCGAGAACTGCAGCATCGCGATCAGCGCCAGGCAGATCGAGATCGGCACCATGTGGTCGGCCATCCACGCCGAGCCCGGCCACAGGTATTCGAAGCCGAACCCGTTGAGCGTGAACAGCACCAGGCCGAACGCGGTGATGTGGCACAGGTACCAGAAATAGCTGGCGTCGCGCAGCGACAGCCACAGCACGAGGTTGTAGAAGAACAGCGCGAGCATGATCCCGTAGTACAGCCCGATCGCCAGCTGCGCATCGCGCGAGACTTCGGTGAACGCCTTCGGCGTGTAGAGCTGCAGCGGCACCTGCATCGAGCTCTGGCTGCGCACGCGCACCAGCACGTCGACCGGCTCGCCGACCGGCAGCTCGAGGCTGAAGTTCGGATGGCGGTAGCGCACGCTGCGCGCCGCGAAGGGCCGGTGGTCGCCGCCGGCGTGGCGCACGACGCGTCCGTCGGCATAGCGCAGCAGCACGTCGATCTCGTCGCTGAGCGGATATTCCTGCACCAGCATCCAGCGCGGTTCGTGCGGATCGCGGTTGACCACGCGCGCATGGAACCAGAACGTGCCGCGCTGGAAACCGAATGCGTCGTTGCCGCCGGGCAGGGGCGTCATGCCGCCGTCGTCGACACGGCGCCACGCGGCGGCCTCGTCGTCCGCGTCGACGGTGTCGTGGTGGTGGCCCAGGTACGGCCCCAGCGCCAGGCTTCCGGTGCCGGGCGCGAGCGCGACGTCGGCGCGTTCCGACGCCATTGCCGGCAGCGCACAGCACAGGCAGGCCAGCAGCAGCCAGCCTCGCCATGTCCGCATCGTCGTGCCGATCAGCGTCATCCATTCGCCCCCGTGTTCCATGCATCCCCGCATCGGCCACATCCATGGCCTCCGAACGCGTGAAGCGTAGACCAGCGGCCGGGCGAACGCATCCGGCGGCATAATCCGGCGTGTCCCGCAGCACGCAGGTGCCATCGATGTCGCCCATTCACCGTCGTCCGTTCATGCCGCCTGTCGCGCTCGCGCTGCTGCTCCTGTCGACGGGCGTGGCGGTCGCCTGCGATGCGGGCCGGGTGGTCGGTGTCGACGATGAGGGACGCAGCGCGGGCTTGCCGGGCGTGCGCGTGTCGGATGGTCGACGCATCGTCGAGACCGGCGCCGACGGGCGTTTCCGGGGATTGTCGGGCCGGACCGCGCCGGTGTTCGTCATCAAGCCAGCCGGCTGGACGCTGCCACGCGAGGGCGCGCATCCCGCGTTCTGGCGCGCGCCCGGCAGTCGCGGCGCGGCCTGCACGTTCACGCTGCAGGCGGGCGAAGCCGACGGCACGCTCGATGTGGCGGTGTTCGCCGATCCGCAGACCGGTACCGAGGCGGAAGTGGGCTACTACGACCGCAGGGTGATCGAGGCTGCGCGCGCCGTCGGCCCGTTCGGGCTCGGCCTGATGCTCGGCGACGTCACCAACGACGAGCCCGCGCTGTATCCGCTGATCGATCGCGCGACCGCGCGCCTCGACACGCCGTGGCTGCATGCGCCGGGCAACCACGATCTCGATTTCGATGCGGCGGACGACGTGGGATCGACCGCCTCGTTCCGCGCCGCCTACGGTCCCGAGACCTACGCCTGGGAAACGCCGCAGGCGAACGTGCTCGTGCTCGACAACGTGATCCACCAGCCGGGCGCGCGTCCGGCCTATGTCGGTGGTCTGCGCGAGGACCAGTTCGCGTTCGTCGAGGCGTATCTCGCCGCCGCGCCGGTCGATCGCCTGCTGGTCGTCGCCGCGCATGTGCCGTGGTTCGACACCGCATCCGCCGGCGGGCCCGAGACCATGCGCAGCGCGGATCGCGCGCGCCTGTTTGCGGCCCTGCAGCGGCACCCGCGCGTGCTGCTGCTGACCGGCCATCGCCACACCCAGCAACACGTGCGCCACGACGCGGCGAGCGGCTGGCACGGCGCGACGCCGCTGCACGAATACAACGTCGGCGCGGCCAGCGGCGCGTTCTGGAGCGGCGCGCCCGATGCCGCCGGCATTCCCGATGCGACGATGGCCGACGGCACGCCGAACGGCTTCGCGACGCTGCGCATCGAGGCCGATGGCGAATACCGCCTGGCCTGGCATCCGGCGCGCACGTCGGATGATCCGGCGACCACGCAGGCGATGGCGCTGCATGCGCCGCGCGTGCTGCGGCAGGACGCGTATCCGGCCTGGGGCGTCTACGCCAACGTCTACATGGGCCAGGCCGATACACGCGTGGAGTTCCGCGTCGGCGACGGCGACTGGACGCTGATGCGCCGCATCGAACGCGCCGATCCCCGGCTGCTGCTGGAGAACGCGCGCGACGACCTGGCCGATGCACTGCGCGGTCGCGACCGTTCGCCCGAAGCGACGCCGTCGATGCATCTGTGGCGCGGCGCGCTGCCGACCGACCGCGATGTCGGCGAGCACGTCGTCGAAGTGCGCGTGTTCGACCCGTGGCAGGGCGAACAGCGCGCCCGCACGACGTATCGCCTCGACCGTTTCGACGACACCGGCCGCGTGCGATGAACGGCGGCGAGCGCCTGCACGGCTGATGTCGCCGCCGCCCGAGTGGCCGGCAGCATCCGGAATGAAAAACGCGCGGCCCTGGGGTGCGCGTCCTTTTCATCCGCTCTCGCCGGTGAGCAGAAGCGTGTTTCGTGTCGAGAAGCACCCTGATGCCGGACGCGCGCGGGCGTTGCCGTCAGAGACGTCCGTTCTGGCGCAGATCTGCGCCCAACGCCTGGATATGCCGCTCGGCTTCCGCCAGGGCAGCGCGGCTGGTGTGAACTGAGTGGTGACCGATCGCCAACGCGTGTTCGTGCCACGCCGAGGCGCCGAGCACGAAGCGCGTGTCCGTTACGGCCTTGAAGGTGACGGCGCGTTCCGACCGTTCGAAGACGACCACTTCGCCGGTCACGACGCGATCCGGTACCGACAGCTCGCCCTTCGACACGCCGATCCAGAGCACGTCCTGGCGCTCGGGCGGGACAAACCGCCAGCTTTCGCCGGCCGCGAGCGCCACCGTCAGCAGGGTGATGGGTAGTCCGGATGCGAACCTGCCCCTGGCAGCGCCGAGTCGGCCCATCAGAACGCGCGCAGGACCCTCGGTCTCGATGTCCTCCGCTCGCCAGTAACTGGATTCGTGCGGTGTCAGCTCGAGTTCCGGCGGCAAGGCGACCCAAAGCTGAAAGCCTGCGACACGTCCTTCGACCGCGCCGCCGCCGTGCCACATGCCCTTGCCGGCCATCATCCATTCAACGCCGCCGGGCAGCACGGTTCCGCTCGTGCCGTCCGGATCGGTGTAGTCGATGGCGCCTTCGAACACGTGGGTGACCGTTGCGATGCCGGAGTGCGGATGCAGGCCGAACATCATCTCGGGGCCATCCTTGTCGAACAGGTCGAAATAGACGAACGGCTTGACGACCTGCCCGAGATCATCGGGACGGATGTACCGGAAGTGGCTGCCCCGCGCGCGATGGGTGATGGCCCGCCCGGATGGCTCCACCGGGTGTCGAAGGGTGCCGGCAGGGCTCATGCCTCGAGCGCTCTCGCAGCCATCGTCGCCTGGGCCCACCAGACCAGTTCGTCGAACGCATTCTTCGCGTAAGGCAGCAGGTTGGCCTCGATGTCCTCGATCGGCCGGTCATGGCCGAAGGGCGAAACGGTGAAGAAATCGCCGCCCCCGATATGGACGGCCGCGGCCGTCGACACCATCTGCAGTTCCACGCCGATCTGTCGCAGATGCTCGATCGCGCGTGCCGCCCCGACACCGCCATAGCCGATCGCCGTGAACGGTTTGCGGTTCCATTCCTTGTAGGCCTCGTCGAGGGCGTTCTTCAGCACGGCGGGCAGGGAGTGGTTGTATTCCGGTACGACGAAGATGAAGCCGTCGTATTTGCCGATGGTTTCCTGCCACCGCACGGCCTCGGGATTCCGGCTCGGCACGAATCTGTTCGACGACAGTTCGTCGAAGAAGGGCATCGGATGGTCGCGCAGATCGACCAGCTCCACGTCGATGTCGGTGCGGGCCTGGGCCTGCTTGAAGATCCATTGCGCCGGCTTGTCGGCGAACCGGGTCGGACGGGTGGAGCCGATGATCACGGCAATTCTGGGTTTCGAGCGCATGGTAACCTCCTGTTTGCTGGTATCGATTGGAAACCAATCTACAAAAGGCACCCGAGGCCGACAAGGAGGCACTTTGAGGAAACCTGCTCACCATGGAGACAGCGCCCAGTGCGAGCACGTCAGCGGCATGATCGCGCGGGTCAGCGACAAGTGGACGATGCTCGTGGTGCACGTTCTCGGCAGTCGTCCCCATCGTTTCAACGCATTGCGCCGTGAGGTCGGGGAGATCAGCCAGAAGATGCTGGCCTCGACCTTGCGGGATCTGGAGGAGAACGGCTTCGTCTCCCGTACGGTGACGCCCGTGAAACCGCCCCAGGTCGAATACGCATTGACCGAACTCGGTTTCGAGCTCCTCGTCCCGGTGCGGGCGCTCGCCGAATGGGTCATCGCAAACTCACCGCGCATGGACGCGGCGCGCGCGAACTACGCCAGGCGTCGCGACAGCGAAGAACGAAAGAGGATCTAGTTCCATGAAAATGTTCGCCGACAAAGTCGTGCTCGTGACCGGCGGTACATCCGGTATCGGCCGGGCCACCGCGCTCGCGTTCGCGCGGGAAGGGGCCAACGTCGTCGTTGTCGGACGGCGGAAAGACGAAGGCGCCGAGTCCGTCGCGCTCATCGAGCAGGCAGGCGGCAACGGGCTTTTCGTGCGGGCCGATGTGTCGGCCGAAGACGAGGTTGCGGCCATGGTCGCAAGAACCGTCGAGGTGTTCGGCGGCCTGCATTTCGCCTTCAACAATGCGGGTGTTTTTCTCCCGCTCGCGCCCATCACCGAAACATCGGTCGAGGCCATCGACCGCATTCTGGCCGTCAACGTGCGTGGCACCGCACTGTGCATGAAACACGAGATCCCGGCGATCATCGAAAGCGGTGGCGGCGGCATCGTCAATACCGCCTCGTTCCTCGGCATCCGGGCCTTTCCGGGCTCGGCGATCTACAACGCGAGCAAGTCCGCCGTCATCGGGCTGACCAGATCGGCGGCGGTGGAGTTCGCTGCGCAGGGCGTCCGGGTCAATGTGGTGTGCCCGGGTGTGATCGACACGCCGATGAACGAGGAAATGCGGGCCGAAGAAAGCGGCCGTGCGTTTCTCGATGGACTGCAGCCGATGAAGCGCACGGGTCGCCCCGAAGAAATTGCCGGGGCGGTCCTCTATCTGTGTTCGCCGAGCGCCGGGTTCACCACGGGCACGGCGCTCAGCGTGGATGGAGGCATCACGGTCTAGCGAGCTTCGACCGGGACTCGACCCAACCGGCGAAGGACCAGCCGGGGGCGTCGTCAACAAAAAACCCGCACAGGGCGGGTTCTTCGAAGGTGACCGGCTGGCGCGCAATGGCTGGCGGGCTGGTCGTGCGCGTCGCGGGCTGGCGATGGCTGGCTTGCAGCGCGGGGCGATTCTAGCGAGCCGGCGCAGGACCATGACGAAACGAGAATCACTCTCGGCGGAATGGCGCTACCCGCATCACTTGGACGAAGTAGTCTCATATGGGAGCGCGCTTGCGCGCGATGGCGCTTCGCCAGGAATACCTCATCGCGCGTCCCCGAAAAGGGGATGCAAGCACAAGCGCGCTCCTACGGAGAATTTTCAAACCGTATGCCCGTGCCCGGTACTCAGGGCGCAATCGGATACGGATAGACCGCGGGTGGTGGATCTGCAGGCAACGTTGCCTGCCAGCGCGCGAGCGTCGCGCCGATGTGCGCGCCGCTCGCGATCTGCGGGCCCGAACGCGGATAGCCGAGCTTGCGCTCGCGCTGCTTGATCGCACGCGCCGCGAGGCGCCAGGCGTTCGCGAAGTCGCGGTCGGCATTGAGGCCGTCGAGCAGCCAGGCGTGGCCGAAGAAGGTGATCGTCGATTCGCTGCCGCAGCCGAACGAGGGCCGGTCGGGACGCGCGGCGGTCAGGACCAGCGTGTCGGGATCCTTGAGCGCGGGCACGAAGCCGCCGGAGTAGCAGGCCGAGATCACGACGACGCGGTGGACGATGCCCGAATCGTCGAGCGCAGCGCGCAGCGCGGCGGGCGTGATCGTGTCCTCGCTGCCGTCGGGCAGGGCCAGTCCCAGCGTGTGGTCGGGCGAGCCGTGCATCGTCAGGTACAGCAGCAACACGTCGCGCTCGCGGTCCATGTGCGCGCCGACAGCGGCCAGCGCATGGCGCAGGTTCGGCGCAGTGGCGAGCGGGGTGCCGGCGCTCTCCAGGCTGTCGGCGTGGTTGACCAGCGCGAGCGCACGCGTGCCCGCGCCCAGACGCGGCGCGACGTGTCCGGTGAGGAAGTGCACCTCGTTGCGGAACACGTCCTCGCCGGCATCGCCGGCGACGCCGACCACGTACAGCGCGGGCGCGTCCCCTTCGCCGACCGGCATCGCGGCGACCGTGGCATCGATCAGTGTGCGGTCGCGCGTGGCGATCGGATCGGCGGCCTGCAACGGCACGCAGACGAGCAGGCACAGCAGTGCCGCTGCCTGCATCCATCGAGGTGCCATCGGCCGACCGCGCGCCGGCCACATGTCAGCGGATCGCGTCGATCTGGTCGAACGCGGTCACGCGCGTGTGTCCGTTCGCGGCGCTCGCATCGCGCGGCTGCGGATAGTCGTCGAGACGGTCGACCAGCACGGTGCGCATGCCGGCGTCGCGCGCGGCGTCGAGTTCCTCGACCACGTCCGACAGGAACAGGATCTCCGCCGGCGCGGCATCGAGCGCGTCGGCGATGCGCGCATAGCTGTCGGCCTCGCGCTTGCCGCCGACTTCGGTGTCGAACCAGTTCGACACCAGTCCGGTCAGATCCCCGGCGTCACTGTGGCCGAAGAACAGTTTCTGCGCCGGCACCGAACCGGACGAGTAGACCGCCAGCGTCTCGCCATCCGCATGCCAGCGGCGCAACGCGTCGGCGGCGTCGGGATAGATGTGCGCGGTGAAATCGGCGTCCTGGTAGCCGGCCGACCAGATCATGCCCTGCAGCGCCTTGAGCGCGGTGTGCTTGCGGTCGGCGTCGATCCAGCCCTGCAGCGTCTCGACGATCACCGCGTCGTCGCAGATCGCACCATGTTCGGTCGCGACCACGTCGAGCCAGCTGCGCACGTCCGGATCATCCCGGTGCGCGGCGACGAAGCCGGGCAGGGCGCGGCGCGCGTACGGAAACAGCACGTCCTTGACGAACGAGATGCTGCTGGTGGTGCCTTCGATGTCGGTCAGGATCATCCGCGCGTCAGCCGGTGGTCGGGGGCGTTGAAGTGTAAGGCGTCGCGTGCGGAGATGCCTCGCACAGAGCGTCGTCCTCGGGACTCAGCGCTCTGGAAACACGCGGCCCACTCGAAACCCGTCATTCCCGCGCAGGCGGGAATCCAGCGCCTTTCGCGACGGGTGACTGGAGAAATCCCCGCGGGCCATCACGGCTTCCGAAACTGACCCATGTACCGATCGCTGCTGTCCGCACCTGCGCGCAGATGCCAAGGCCCTGGATTACCAGCCATTCGGCTGTTGGCAGCCCCGCCCGCGCGGGAATGACGGTGGATGGTGGACTGCGAGACCAGAGCGCTGGATCGCTGCACCGCCGACGCGCTCGGCTGAAGCTGTCGAACCCTCAGCGCGAACCCGGCTCGTACCGCGGAAACTTCTGCGCGATGTCCGACCCGGTGAAGTGGCCGATCCAGCCGTCGGGCTGTTCGAAGAAGCGAATCGCGACGAAGCGCGGTTCGCTGCCCATGTCGAACCAGTGGGTCACGCCGTCGGGCACGCCGATCAGGTCGTCCTTGACGCATTCGATCTCGTAGACCTTGCCCTCGACGTGCAGGGTGAACAGGCCCGAGCCGTCGACGAAGAAGCGCACCTCGTCTTCCTTGTGGAAGTGTTCGTCGAGGAATTTGGCGCGCAGTTCGTCGCGCTTCGGGTTGTCGGGCGCGATGCTGATCACGTCGACGGATTTGAAGCCGCGCTCGGCGCTGATGCGGTCGATGTCGGCCTTGTAGGCGGCGATGACCTCGTCCTGCGAGGCACCGGCGCCGACCGGCTGGGCGGCCTGCCAGCGTTCGAAGGTGACGCCGATCGTCTGCAGTTCGCGGGCGATCGCGTCGCCGTCGCGGCTGTCGAACAGCGGCGTGTCGGGGGCGGAGTCGTCGAAGATGCGGAGGCGGCTCATGGCGGTCTGGCTCGGCGCGTGGCGGGGCCGTCCAGCCTAGCAAAGCCGCGCTGCCGCAACGTTGACCGCGGCGGAACGCCGTCGTTCCACCGCTGGCAACGCCGCCGGCGTCAGTGGCGCGCGCGCAGGCGGCGCAGTTCCAGTTCGCAGTGCAGCAGGAACTCGAAGGCTTCCAGGTGGCGGCGCGCCTCGGCCATGTCGCGGCCCCAGGCGTAGAGGCCGTGGCCGTCGATCAGGTAGCCCCACATCGGGCCGGCATCGAGCAGCGCCTCGACCTGCGCCGACAGCACCTGCATGTCCTGGCTGTTGGGCAGCACCGGCACGTCGACCGCCATCTCGTGGGTGCGGTTGCCGGCGAAGGCCTTCAGCAGCTCGTAGCCTTCGAGGCGCACATGGCCGTCGGTGGCGAACAGGCGCGAGGCGATGGTCTGGGTCGGCGAATGCGTGTGCAGGATGCAGCCCACGTCCGGAAACCGGCGATAGAGCTGGGTGTGCAGCAGGGTCTCGGCCGACGGGCGGTGGTCAGTGCCGACGGCAAGACCGTCGAAGTCGACGACCATGATGTCGTCTTCCTTCAGCTTGCCCTTGTCGCGCCCGGAGACGGTGATCGCGGCATGGCGGTCATCGAGGCGGCGCGAGAAGTTGCTGCTGGTCGCGGGCGTCCAGCCTGACTGGGCGAGTTCGCGGATGTTGACGATCAGCTCGCCGGCGAGCTCGCGCAAGCGGTGGATGTCGTAGGGCGGAGGCGTATCGGACATGGCGCGGATTCTAACGCGCCGCCGTTGCGTCAGCGTGTCCAGCGCCAGCGCGGCGGTTCGCCCTTCAGTGCGCAGACCGCGACCAGCAGCGCGGTGGCGACCAGCACGCAGATGCCGAATGCCGCCGGATGTGCCGACGGCGGAAACCGCCACGCGCTGCCCGCGATCGCGCCGAGATACACGGCCAGCACCAGCCAGCCCTGCCAGCGCCGCGGCAGACCCCAGCCGTAGCCGAGCGTCTTGGCCGGAAACCAGTAGTCGTCGCGCCGGTCGTTCATGGCGCGGGTGGCGCTTCGCGACGACGCGAGGAGAAGCCGCGATACGCGGCCCAGGCCAGCAACGCGATGATCGCCGCGCCCATCAGCGTGTCGATCGGCGTCGACCAGACCAGCAGGCCGCAGGCGATCAGCGCGCCCATGCCGAGCAGGCGTTCGCTTCGGCCGGCCGGGTGCAGGCGGTTGCCGAGCATCAGGCTCAGGCCGGCGGCGGCGTAGGCCATGACCACCAGGGTCACCGCCATGTTGATGATGGTCTCGAACTGGCTGCCGACGGTATCGGTCACCGTGATGAACGCGATCAGCGTCATCGACGACACCACGATCAGCAGGCCCGGACCGGCGGCGCCGTTCTTCAGCAGGCGTCCGAAGATCGCCGGCAGGAAGCCGCGCTGCGCGGCGCGCGCGCCGGATTCGCCGGTGACCAGCATCCAGCCGCCGAGCGTGCCGGTGGCCTTGAGCGCGGCGGCTGCGGCGATCACCGGGATCGCCCAGACGCCGAACATCTGCCCGGCGACGAGCGCGAACGGTGCGCTGGAGCTGGCGAGCTGCTCGACCGGCACGATGCCCATCATCAGCACCGACGAGACCATGTAGACCACGCCCGCCAGCAGGATGCCGCCGAGCGTCGCGATCGGCACATTGCGCTCGGGATTGCGCACCACGCCGGCGACCATCGCGCCGGTCTCCAGACCGATGAAGGCCCAGAACACCGTCGCCAGCGAGCCGATCGCGACCGCGGCATCGGACTGGCCGCTGACGTTCCAGCCGGCGCGGTAGATGCCGGGATCGAAATACGCCCAGCCGGCGATCAGGATCGCCGCCACCGGCAGCAGGCCGAACACCACGCAGAACGACTGGAAGCGAGCGATGTTGCGCGGCCCCAGCAGGTTCAGCGCGAACATCGCCCAGATCAGCAGCACCTGGCCGACGAGTTGCACGCCCGGGGTCTCGTCGACCGGCAGCAGGATCACCAGATAGCCGACCGCGGCGACCGCGATCGCGTTGTTGCCGATCCACGACGACAGCCAGTACAGCGTGGTCGCCAGGAAACCCATGTCGCGGCCGAGGCTCGGACGGATGTAGTCGTCGGGCGAGTTGAGATCCGGGTACTGGCGCGCGAGCCGCGCGAACGCGCCGCCCAGCGCGACCGCCAGCAGGGTGCCGATCAACCACGAGAACATGGTCACCGCGCCCGAGCGCGCGAGCGTCGCCGGCAGCAGGAAGAATCCCGAGCCGATCATGTTGTTGGCGACCATGAAGGTCGCCAGCACCGGGCCGATCTTCTTGGCCGTGGAAGTCGTGGACATCGTGCGATCCGCGTGAAGGCGGCGCGAGCGGCCGCTGGTCGGGAAGCTCAAGCACACACGGCCCGCGGAAGGCGGGCCGTGCGGTCGGATCGGATCAGCGCGGCGGCAGTTGCTGCCGCAGCCTGCTGTGCTTGTAGCCGTACAGGAAGTAGATCGTGAAGCCGATGATCGTCCAGACCAGCAGCACCATCCAGTTCAGCAGCGGCATCGTCGCGACCAGGCCGAGACAGGCCAGCACGCCGAGCGTGCCGACGAAAAACACCGCCGGCACGCGGAACGGGCGATGCAGGTTCGGCTGGGTGCGGCGCAGCACCATCACGCCCAGGCACACGGTGGCGAACGCGACCAGGGTGCCCATCGACACCACGTCGCCGAGCAGCTGGATCGGCAGGAACGCTGCCATGATCGCCGCGACGAACGCGACCAGCACCGTGCCCTTGTGGGGCGTGCGGAAGCGCTTGTGCACCGCGCCGAAGAAGCGCGGCAGCAGGCCGTCCTGCGCCATCGAGAAGAAGATGCGCGGCTGGCCCATCAGCATCACCAGGATCACCGTGGTCAGGCCGGCGATCGCGCCGATCTCGACCAGCGTCTTCAGCCACGCCAGCGCCGGGTAGGCCTCGAGCGCGGTCGCGACCGGCTTGGCCGTGCCCAGCGTGGTGTAGGGGACCATGCCGGTCAGCACCGCGGACACCGCGATGTAGATCAGCGTGCACAGGAACAGCGAACCCAGAATGCCGATCGGCATGTCGCGCTGCGGGTTCTTGACCTCCTGCGCCGCGGTCGAGACCGCGTCGAAGCCGATGTAGGCGAAGAACACGATCGAGGCGCCGCGCAGCACGCCTTCCCAGCCGAAGCGGTCGCCGCCCTGGTTTTCCGGGATGAACGGGAGCCAGTTCTCGGCGTTGACGTACTGCGCGCCGAAGGCCAGCAGCAGCAGGATCACCAGCACCTTGATCGACACGATGATCGCGTTGGCGGTCGCCGACTGGGTGATGCCGACGTAACACAGGATGCCGACCGCGCCGATGATCAGCACCGCGGGCAGGTTGAACAGCGCGCCGGTGGTGACGAACTTGCCGAACTCGCAGGCCCCGGCCATCGCCGCTTCGTGCGTACAGAAGTTGATCGGTGCCTGGGTCAGCGCCGCGGGCAGGTGCACGCCGAGGCTGTCGAGGAAACTGACCGTATAGCCCGACCAGCCGACCGCGACGGTCGACGCCGCGAACAGGTATTCGAGCACCAGGCTCCAGCCGACGAACCAGGCCAGCGCCTCGCCGAGTGTCGCGTAGGTGTAGCTGTAGGCGCTGCCCGAGGCCGGGATCATCGCCGCGAACTCCGCGTAGCACAGGCCCGCCATCGCGCAGGCGAAACCGGCGATGACGAAGCTCAGCATGATCGCCGGACCGGCGTGGTTCGCGGCCGCGGTACCGGTGATGACGAAGATGCCCGCGCCGATCACCGCGCCCAGGCCCAGCATCACCAGATGCTTGGCGGTCAGCGTGCGCTTGAAGCCGACTTCGCCGCCGAGGCTGCCTTCGACCGGCTCGCCCGCATCGACATGCGGTTGCGCCGCGATCGGCTTGGTAATCATCAGGTTCTTGAACATCGGGGTCCCCGGTTGGTCGTTCGGTGCGGTCCGCGGATGGCCGCCGGACGCTCCGTCGTCTCCCCCGCGGCCACGCGGCAATCGCCGTACCATGCCAAACGCAGCGTTCCGGCACAAGCAACGACATCGCCGCTTGTGCGCCCGCGCGCGAACGCGGATGCTGCCGCTCCCGTCACGCCGCGCTGCAGCAAATACGCGATGTCGAATCCGCCCGCGCCCGATTCCGGACGCCTGTCCGTCCCGCCCTCCGCCGTGCAGACGCTGGCGCGTGCGTTCACGGATTTCGGCGTGCTGTATCCCGCGCAGCAGGCGCTGGCCGCTGAATTCGTGGACCTGCTGGGCGACGCCGAAGATCCGTTCGAGCGCGCGCGTCTGGCCGGCCACTTCACCGCCTCGGCGCTGGTGGTCAGCGGCGACGGCGCGCGCACGCTGCTGACCCATCACCGCAAGCTCGGCATGTGGCTGCAGCCTGGTGGCCACGCCGACGGCGACCGCGACCTCGCGCGCTTGGCGTTGCGCGAGACCGAAGAGGAAACCGGGCTGGCCGGCGTGACCGTGCAGCCGCGCATCTTCGATCTGGACCGCCACTGGATTCCCGAACACAAGGGCGTGCCGGGGCATTGGCATTACGACGTGCGTTACGTGGTGCGTGCGGGCAGCGACGAGACCTTCGCGGTCAGCGAGGAATCGCATGCGCTAGCCTGGGTGCCGCTGCGTGACGTCGCCGACGACGACGTCTACGACGCCTCGCTGCGTCGCATGGCGCGGCGGTGGCTGGAAGTGCCCGTCGGCTGAGTTCCCGTGGAAGCGCGCTTGCGCGCGATCGGTTCTGTGCCGCGAATGTCCATCGCGCGCAAGCGCGCTCCCACATCCGCCTGGCGAATCCCAGGTATGGCCGCGATCCGGCCTGACAGGTGAAGCCCAACGCGGCGACCGGCCGCTCGCGCAGCAATGCATCCGCAGGATGGGGCGAGCGCAGCGAAACCTGTCGCCGCGATCGCCCGGAGACTCAATACAGCACGCGCGTCCGCAGTGTCCCGTCGATCTTCGACAGCTCGCTGCGCAGGTGCGCGGCCTGTTCTCCGGTCGCGGCGACGTCGATGACGACGTAGCCCACGTTCGCGGTCGTGCGCAGGTACTGGCCGTCGATGTTGATCGCCTCGCGCGAGAACACCTCGTTGACCTTCGACAGCACGCCGGGCACGTTGCGGTGCAGGTGCAGCAGACGGTGGCTGCCGATGTGCTCGGGCAGCGTGACCTCGGGGAAATTCACCGCCGACAGCGTGCTGCCGTTGTCGCTGTAGCGCACCAGTTTCGCCGCGACTTCGACGCCGATGTTGTCCTGCGCCTCCAGCGTGCTGCCGCCGACGTGCGGGGTCAGCAGCACGTTGTCGTGGCCGAGCAACGGCGATTCGAACGCGTCGTCGTTGCCCTTGGGTTCGACCGGGAACACGTCGACCGCGGCGCCGCCGACGTGGCCGCTGCGCAGCGCGGCATCGAGCGCGTCGATGTCGACGACGGTGCCGCGCGAGGCGTTGATCAGGTGCGCGCCGGGCTTCATCTTCGCCAGTTCCGCGGCCCCGAACATCAGCTTCGTCGCCGGCGTCTCCGGCACGTGCAGGGTCACCACGTCGCTGCGCGCGAGCAGGTCGTCCAGGCTGGTCGCGCTGCGCGCGTTGCCGAGCGAGAGTTTGGTCTCGATGTCGTGGAAGAGCACCTGCATGCCCAGCGATTCGGCGAGCACGCCGACCTGGGTGCCGATGTGGCCGTAGCCGACGATGCCCAGCGTCTTGCCGCGCGCTTCGTGGCTGCCGAGTGCGGATTTGCTCCAGCCGCCGCGATGGCACTGCGCGTTCTTCTGCGGAATCCCGCGCAGCAGCATGATCGCCTCGGCGACGACGAGTTCGGCCACCGAGCGCGTATTGGAGTAGGGCGCGTTGAACACCGGAATGCCGGCCAGCTCCGCCGCCTCGACGTCGACCTGGTTGGTGCCGATGCAGAAGCAGCCGATCGCCATCAGCCGGCGTGCGTCGGCCAGCACCTCGGCGCTGAGATGCGTGCGCGAGCGGATGCCGATGATGTGGGCGTCGGCGATCTTCGCCCGCAGCTGGTCTTCGGGCAACGATTTGGGGTGGATCTCGACCTGCGTGTAGCCGGCGGCGTGGAAGGTGTCGACAGCGCTCTGGCTGACGCCTTCGAGCAGCAGGACGCGGATGTCCTGCCGGGGAAACGAGGTCTTCATCGGGTTGGGTTCGCGCGTGGGAGACAGCGCGGGCCATGGTGCCAGAATCGCCCCGGGCGTGTTGCGCCGCAGCGCTGGACGCGTCCGGAGCGCGCTGGCACGCTGGCGTCCCGTTCGTGCCGGCCCCCGACGATGTCCGATTCCCGCGTTTCCAGCCTCCAGGCCGCCGTGCCCAGCTTGCGGCTGCTGATCGAGCCTGCGGACCTCGCGCATTACGGCGTCGACTGGACCCGTCGCTGGACGCCGGCGCCGCTGGCGATCGCCCTGCCTTCGACGGTCGAAGAGGTCCAGGCGACGATGCGCTGGGCGCATGCGCAAGGTGTCGCCGTGGTGCCTTCGGGTGGACGGACCGGCCTGTCGGGTGGCGCGGTCGCCGCGAATGGTGAGCTCGTGCTGAGCCTGCAGCGCATGAACCGAGTGCTCGGCTTCGAGCCTGCCGACCGGCTGCTGACCGTCGAGGCCGGCATCGCGCTCGAAGCCGTGCAAGAAGCGGCACGAACGTACGACCTGCAGTATCCGGTCGATTTCGCCGCGCGCGGTTCGTGTTCGATCGGCGGCAACATCGCGACCAATGCCGGCGGCATCCGCGTGCTGCGCTACGGCAACACCCGCGAATGGGTCGCGGGCATCAAGCTGGTCACCGCGACCGGCGAACTGCTCGACCTCAACCGCGGCCTGGTCAAGAACTCCAGCGGCTACGACCTGCGGCATCTGGTCGTCGCATCGGAAGGCACGCTCGGCATCATCGTCGAGGCGACGCTGCGACTGGCCGCGCCGCCGCCAGAGACGCGGGTGATGCTGCTTGCGCTGCCGTCGTTCGAGGTGCTGATGGAAGTGTTCCAGGCGCTGCGATCGCGCCTGCCGCTCGAGGCCTTCGAGTTCTTCACCGATCGCGCGCTGCATCACGTCGTCGCGCATGGTGCGCAGCCACCGTTCGAGGCGGTGTATCCGTACTACGTCGTCGCCGAGTTCGCCTGCGAGGGCGAGGCCGGTGAGGCACAGGTGCTGTCGGCGTTCGAGCATTGCATGGAGCAGGGCTGGGTCGAGGACGGCGTGATCAGCCACGGCGACACCCAGGCCGCGGCGCTGTGGCGGCTGCGCGAGGGCATCACCGAAAGCCTCGCGCCGCATGTGCCCTACAAGAACGACGTGTCGGTGCGGATCTCGGCGATGCCGGCCTTCCTCGCCCGCACCCAGGCGCTGCTCAGCGCCGAGTATCCGCAGTTCGACGTGGTCTGGTTCGGCCACATCGGCGACGGCAACCTGCACATCAACGTGCTCAAGCCCGCCGGCATGACCAATGCCGGGTTCGTCGTCGAATGCGAACGCGTGACCAGGCTGCTGGCGGCGACACTGGCAGAACACGGCGGCAGCATCTCCGCCGAACACGGCATCGGTCTGGTCAAGAAGCCGTATCTCGCGTCGACCCGCAGCGCGGCGGAGATCGCGGTGATGCGGGGCATCCGCCATGCGCTGGATCCGGCGGGCATCCTCAATCCCGGCAAGCTGTTCGACGCCTGAGGCGCGATTCATCCGCGGCCGCGGCGTGGACGCTAGAGTGTCGCCGTCCATTGCCGTTCCGGAGCTTTCCCACATGCTGGTCCGCACCGCTTTCGTCCTCCTGCTGACCGGACTGTCCGCGTCGGCGTTCGCCGGCAGTTTCGCGGGCACCAGCGCAGGCGCATCGTCCGCGGGTTCGTCGGCGTCGTCGGGCAGTACCTCGGGCGACGACAAGGTCGTGCTGCAGGCCCGCGAGGATGCGGCCGGCTTCGTCGCCAGCGACGGCCGCATCCGCGGCGCGCGTCTGGAGGCCGCGCTGCGGCACCTGCGCGAGACCCACGTGGCCGCACGCGACGCCAGCGACCTCGAACTCGCCCGGGCGATCCTGGCGCGCTGAAGGACACACTGCGTGCCGACACGCGTGACGCTGCGCGCGACGTTCGCCGCCGCGCTGTTCGCGTTCGTCGCGCCGGCTCTCGCGAGCGGCTGGCCGCAGACGCAGACCGCGCACGGCACGCCGCTGCGTGCAACCGAAGCCGCCGCTGCCGACGCCGCCTTCGAGGCGGTGCGCGCGCAGCTGCCACCGGTCTGGCGGGACGCGGACGGCCTAGATGTCGCGGTGGAGTGGCGCGACGACCTGCCCGACGGCGTGCATGGCCGCGCCTTCGGCGCACATCTGCGGCTGCGACGCGACTTGCTCGACGCAGGCGACGACGAGGCGCTGCGCTCGGCGATCCTGCACGAGCTCGCGCACCGCTACGACCGCTCCAGGCACGGCGGCCTGTCGAAGGATCCGCGTCTGCTCGACCTGGCGGGCTGGCCACAGCGACCGCTGCGCTTCGGCTCGCGCGTGCGCGACAACGCGATGCGCGACCGCAGTCCCGATCGCTACGAGCTGACATCGCCGGCCGAGTTCGTCGCCGTCAATCTCGAACACTTCCTGCTCGACGCCGAATACGCCTGCCGGCGGCCGGCGCTGCACGCGTACTTCGCCGCGCATTTCGGCTGGGCGCCGCCGCACGCCGACTGCGCGCCGGATCTGCCGTTCTTCGAAGCCGAGCCGGGCACCGATGCCGCGCCGTTGCTCGCGCTGGATCCGGCGCGCGTGTATGCGGTCGACTACCTGCTGGCCGAGGGCAATGCGCAGCCGATGAGCCGATGGGGCCACAGCATGCTGCGGCTGGTGGTCTGCGCGCCCGGCCGCGCACCCGGGCCGGACTGCCGCCTCGACCTCGCGCATCATCGCGTGCTGTCGTTCCGCGCCTTCGTCGACGACGTGCAGATCTCCAGCCTGCGCGGCCTGACCGGGCGCTATCCCTCGCGGCTGTTCGTGCTGCCGCTCGACCAGGTGATCGACGAATACACGCGGATCGAACTGCGCGGACTGCAGTCGATCCCGTTGCGGTTGTCGACGGACGAGATCGCATCGCTGACGACGCAGGCCGCGACGCTGCACTGGAGCTACGACGGCCGTTACTACTTCATCGGCAACAACTGCGCGGTCGAGACCTGGAAGCTGCTGCAGACCGGCGTGCCGCGTCTGGTCGATGCGCGGCTGCGCAGCGTCACGCCGACGGGACTGCTGCGGAAACTCGTACGCAGTGGCGATGCGGACCTGTCCGCACTCGATCGCGAGGACGCGGTGCGTGCCGGCTATTACTTTCCGTCCGCCGATGCGGAGTACCAGGCGCTGCTCGACATCGCGCTCGAGGCGCAGCCATTGCCTGTCGCGCGAGTCGACGACTGGCTGGATCTGGCGCCGGATGCGCGTGCGCCGTGGCTCGCGGGCACGCAGCTGCGCGATGGCGCCGCGCTGCTGGTGCTCGAACATGCGGCGCGGCGACGGGAAGAACTGCGGCTGCGCGATGTGCTCAAGCGCCAGTTGCTCGACCCCGGGCACGCGGCGGATGCCGCTCCGGCGCTCGCGACCCTGCGCGCGTTGCTGGCGGCGGGAGATGGCCTCAGTCGGCCGGCGCAACTGCTGACGGAGGGCTACGGCTTGCCGCAGGCGGCGGAACGCGCGGCGCTGCAGGATGATGTCGAAATGCGTGCGCAAGGGCTGCGCGGACTGCGTGGGCAGCTGGAGGACGAAGCGCGCGCGGCGCTGTCGCCCGAGGCGCAGGCGCGTGTGGTGGCGCTGGACCGGAACGTGGAGGCGCTCGGTGCACGCTTGCGCAAGCTGCATCGCGAGGCTGGGGGGCTGCAGCTGGATTGAGGGTGCGGCGACGTGTAGGAGCGCGCCTGCGTGCGACTGGACTCGCGACGCAATGCCCGGTCGCGCGCGAGCGCGCTCCTACATCACAGATTGCACAGGTGGAACAGGCAGCGGCTGCACCTGTTCTGCGTGGCTCAGTCCGCGCGACCGCCGAATTCGCCGGTCGTCGTATTGACCCAGACGCGCTCGCCGTTGGTGATGTATTCGGGCACCTGGATCTCGATGCCGGTGTTGAGCGTCGCCGGCTTCGGGCGCTTGGTCGCGGTGCCGCCCTTGAGTTCGGGCGGGGTGTCGACGACTTCCAGCACCACGCTCTGCGGCAGCTGCAGGCCGACCGGGGCGTCGTCGATGACCTGCACGAACAGGCCGGTCAGGCCGTCGGTGATGTAGCCGGCGCCGTCGCCGACGACGTTCGCGTCCAGCGTGTACTGGGTGAAATCCTCGTCGTCCATGAACACGAACGCGTCGCCGTCCTTGTACGAGAAGCTGGCCTGGCGGCGGGCGAGGTCGACTTCGCGCAGTTCGTCGTCGCCGTCGAAGCTGGCGTCGGTCTTGTTGCCGCCGGGCACGCTGTACATCGTGAAGCGGAAGCGCACGTTGCCGCCGCGGCCCTGCGGCGAGCTGCGCTCGATGTCGCGCACCTGGTACACGCCACCGTTGTGTTCGACCACGTTTCCTTTCTTGACGTCGTAGGCTTTCATCGTTGTTCGCTGCTGGATGGAGGGGAAGCCGCCGCGTCGGCGGCCGCAGGGTTGCGGAGATAGAGCCGCAGGTTGGGATAGTCGATCACGGCGCCGCCGCGCTCGAGGATGTCGGCGCCGACGACGCCGTCGACCGGTGCCTCGCCGCGCTGCGAGAACGCCGCGTTGACGTGGTCGAGCGCGAGGAAATGCACGGTGAACGCATCGTCGCGGTAGTCGCCGATGCGCAGGCGGTTGCCGGGCAGGGTGCTGATCGCGAGGCCGCCGCTGCCGGCGCCGGTCGCCACGCCGCCGGAGACGACTGCGCGCCCGTCGTCGAAGCGCGACTGCGCGGCGCGGTCGATGACCGTACGGCCTGCGCCGGTGTCGAGGATGAAACTGCCGGCCACGTCGTTGACGCGCACGTCGACCGTCAGGTGCGCGTCGCCGTGACGCGTCATCGGCACCGCGGTGTAGCCCTCGGCCAGCAGTGCGGCGGCGAGCCGCGCCGGCGCCGCGTCGCGCGCGGCGACCGGCAGGCACCAGAGCAGCACACCCAGCGCGCCGCACGCGAGCGCGCGTGCCGGAACGGCGCTGCGCATCATTTCGGCGCCAGACGCACCGCACCGTCGAGGCGGATGGTCTCGCCGTTGATGTAGCGGTTTCCGACGATGTAGGCGACGAGATCGGCGAATTCCTCCGGCCGGCCCAGACGCGAGGGGAACGGAATCGAGGCAGACAGCGACTGCTGCACCTCGTCGGGCATGCCGTCGACCATCGGCGTCCAGAAGATGCCCGGTGCGATCGTGTTGACGCGGATGCCGAAGCGCGAGAGTTCGCGCGCCATCGGCAGGGTCATGCCGACCACGCCGCCCTTGGACGCGGAATACGCGGCCTGGCCGATCTGTCCCTCGTAGGCAGCCACCGACGCGGTGTTGACGATCACGCCGCGCTCGCCGTCCTCGCCCGCCGCGTTGCCCTGCATCGCCGCAGCCGCGGCCTTGGCCACATTGAAGCTGCCGACGAGGTTGACCATGACCGTGCGGCTGAAGGTCTCCAGCGGCATCGGCGCCTCGCGGCCGAGCACGCGGCCCGCTCCGAGAATGCCGGCGCAGTTGACGGCGACGTTGAGGCCGCCGAGGAACTCGCGCGCGGTGTCGACGTTCGCGGTCACGCCGGCCTCGTCGGTCACGTCGGTGCGCAGGTAACGCGCATTGGTCTCGCCGAGCGCGGCGACCGCTTCGGCGCCCTTGTCGTCGTTGACGTCGAACAGCACGACCTTGCCGCCGCCGGCGACGAGGTGGCGGGCCACGGCGAGGCCGAGGCCGGAAACGCCGCCGGTGACGAGGGCGCGGACGGTATCGGGCGTCATGTGCGGATCCTTGGATCGGAAAACGCGCAGTTTAACCGGCCCGCCGCGCGCGCCGGTCAGGCGCGTTCAGAACGGCGCGCCAGGTCCACCCTGCAGGTGCCTGGCGAATTCGTCGGCCGACAGGCCCGGCGCGAACAGGAAGCCTTGGCCGACCGGCACGCCCATGTCCAGCAGGAAGCGCCGCTGCGCCTCCGATTCGATGCCCTCGGCCACCAGGACCAGGCCGAGACTGCGCGCGATGCCGGCCACGGCCTGGCACACGGCGACATCGGAGCGGTCGTGCGGGACGCCGCCGACGAACAGCTGGCTGAGCTTGAGGCCGTGGATCGGCAGGCGCCGGAGATAGTTCAGCGCGCTGTAGCCTTCGCCGAAATCGTCGATCGTCAACACCACGCCCATCCCGCGCAGCGCGGCGAAGGTGCGCAGCGTGTCGGGCGCGTCTTCGATCAGCACGCGTTCGGTGAACTCCAGTTCCAGTGCGCTGCCGGGCAGCTGGAATTCCGCGAGCACGTCGCGCACGTGCGCGGCGAGATCTTCGCCGAGGAACTGCCGGTAGGACACGTTGACCGCGACGCGCACGACGCCGAGCCCGGCATCGCGCCACGCCGCCGTCTGCCGGCAGGCTTCGCGCAGCACCCAGGCGCCGATGCGGACGATGTCGCCGGTGCTCTCGGCGTGGTCGATGAAGTGGTCGGGCCGCATTTCGCCCAGTTGCCGGTTGCGCCAGCGGATCAGCGCTTCGGCGGCGATCACCCGCCGGCTGCGCAGGTCCACCTGCGGCTGGTAGACGAGGTGGAATTCCTCGTTGTCGATCGCGCGGCGCAGGTGGGTCTCCACGCGCAGCCGGTCCTGCTGGCTCTGCGCCAGCGCCGGCGTGAACCGCTGCCAGCCGTTGCGGATGCGGCGCTTGCTCTCGTACATCGCCGCATCGGCGTTCTGGATCAGCGTCTGCGGCCGGTCGCCGTCGTCGGGTGCACACGCGATGCCGATGCTGGCGGTGATCGAGAACTCCTCGGTGTCGAAGCGGAAGCCGTCGCCGAACGCGTCGAGGATCGCATTGGCCACGCGCTCGGCCCGGCTGGCGCCGACGCCGGCGTCGCAGACCACGAGGAACTCATCGCCGCCGAAGCGGGCGATGCTGCCCGATGCGCCGACCGCCTGGCCGATGCGGTGCGCGGCGGCGACCAGCAGTTCGTCACCGGCACCGTGACCGAGCGCGTCGTTGACGAACTTGAAGCGGTCGAGATCGATGTAGAGCACGGCCACGCCGGCGCGCGCGGGATCGGCCATGCGCGCCTCGAGTTCGCACAGGATCGCGTCGCGGTTGAGCAGGCCGGTCAGCGGATCGGTGCGCGCCTGCGCGCGCAGGATCGCCTCGTCGTGCTTGTCGCGCGCGATGTCCTGCAGCGTGCCGGTCAGCCGCGAGGTCGCCGGATCGCCCTGGCGCGGGCCGCCGATCGCGCGCACCCAGAACGTGCTGCCGTCGCTGCGCAGTCCCTGCAGTTCGAGGTCGAAGCCGGCGGCGTCGAGCATCGCCGCGCCGATCGCGTCGCGCAGCCGTGTGCGGTCGGGCGGCAGCAGCAGCGCGAGCATCGCGTCCATCGTCGCGGGCGGCTGCGCGGGATCGAGGATGTGCGCGGCCTCCGCGGTCAGGTACAGGCGATCGCTGCCGCAGTCCAGCTCCCAGCCACCGATGTGGGCCAACGCCTGCACCCGGTCGAACATCGCGCTGTCGCGCTTGAGCGCACTGACGTCGGAGAACAGCGACAGCACCTGGTGCGGCCGGTCGCCGCCCGGCGGGTACTGCGGCACGGCGGTGACCATCAGCCAGTACAGCTCGCGGCGCATGCGGTGGTAGAGGCCGACCAGCGTGCTCTCGACGATGCGGCCGTCGCGCAGCGCGCGCACCGGCGGCAGCGCGTCCCACGGCATCTCGTCGCCGTCGGGCGCGATCGCGACCCAGTCGCCGAGGTTGGACGTGTCGCCGAGCGAGGTGCCCTGGCGGATGCCAAGCAGTCGCAGCGCCGCGGGATTGCCGTAGACGAAGCGGCCGGCGACGTCGTGGATCGCGATGCCGCGATCCATGACGTCCATCAGCTCGCGGTAACGCACCTCCGCCTCGCGGCGCTCGCTGAGGTCGCGCGCGACCGCGACCAGGCACGGCCGGCCGTCGTGTTCGAAGCCCGCGGTGTGCACCTCGACCGGAAAGCGCGAGCCGTCGCCGCGCATGTTGGTGACTTCGATGACGTAGGTGCGCCCGCGGTGCACGGCATCCCAGACCGGCGCGAGATGGTCGCGCGGCAGGTCCGGGTTGAGCACCTCGATCGGCTGGCCGACGATGTCGCTGCGCGGTCGTCCGTAGGCACGTTCGCCGGCCTGGTTGAGGTCGAGCACGATGCCTTCGGCATCGAGGATGCTCACCGGGTCGGGTACCGCGTCGAACAGGGCGTGGTAACGCAGCGCGGCGGCGTCGGCCTCGGCGCGCGCGGCCACCAGCGCGTCGCGCGCGCGGGCGAGCAGGGCGCGGACATCGTCCGGCAGGTGCGCATCATCGGCCGCCCGCGACAGCGCATCGGGCAACGGCAATGCGACTGCCTGAGGGTCCAGCAGTCCGGTGTCGTCCGCGTCCGATGGGCGAGTCATGTGCGCGGCGCCCGTGGGCATCCGGTGGTGCGGGTGAGGGCGTGCATGCCGGCGCCCTCTGCGTGCACTGCCGCGCGTCCGCCGGGGCGGATCGGGACGCCCAGCCGGATGTCGTCGCGGTCCATGTCGTGCAGGGAACGGGCAATCTTCAACGGATCGGCCACGGCTCGATGCCCCGGTGGAATGGAATCCGGCGTACCACGGTGTCGCGGTGACTGTACCGCCGGAGCGGCGTCAGGTGGGCGGCAGGACCACGCGACCGCTGCCGACTTCGCGCCCGCCCTCGACCAGCACGAACGCGCTGCCGTCCTCGAGCTCGACCGGGCGCCTGCATGCCAGTCGCGCGGCCACGAGGCTGCCCGGCGCGACGGCGCCTTCGGCGTCGAAACGCAGCGCGCAGGGATGCGTGGCGACGGTTTCGCCGTCGGTCCCGACGAAGCGGACGTCGGGCCGGTAACCGCTGTAGACCGGGGTGTGACGCCCGCCTTCGGCCTGCGGACGGAACGTCACACAGGCGCGGATGTCCTCGCGTTCGGCGAACGCCTGCGTGCGCGGTGGGGTGTCGGTGGATGGCGCAGCCGCATCCTGCGCGGGCGTGCAGGGCGCATCGAATGTCGGGCCGGTGGCCGGCGTCGCCGTCCGGGCCGCGGTCGGGTCCATCGGCGGGACGTCGGCAGGTCCGGCGGCGGCCGGTGCATCGACCGCGTCATCCGTGTCCGGCGCGCCGGGCGCGCATGCGCCGAGCAGCAATGCAGCGGCGAGCAGGCATGCGGAACGGGAGGCTGGCGCAGTGAATCGCATCGCACATCCTTGTGTATTCGCGCAGGGTCGCGCGTCGTGGCCCCGGAGACGCTAGTGGCGTCCCCGGCTCAATGGCGAACGGGTCGGTCGCCGCATGTCGGTGGTGGGCGTCACCTCCACGGCCAGGCTGAAGGTGCGTTCGTCGCCCACGAGCAACGCACCGACGCCGACGACCTGGCGGTTGATCTCCTTGCCGTCCCCGTCGCGGATCACCAGCACCACCGAGTATTCCCAGGCGCCGCCTTCCGATGGATGGCGGATGCGGCCCTCGACCTGCAGCGCGGTCGTCGTGTCCTCGCGCTGCACGGTGTTGCGGGCCACGATCGGCGAGGCGGGGGCGCTGTCGATCCGCAGGTAGTGCTGGCACGCCGGACAGCGCGACGCGCTGTCCAGGATCGTGGTCTTGCAGTGCGGGCAGGTGCGCGTGGCACCTGCCGCGCCCGGGCGACTGCTCACGGTCAGTCGCTGGACTTGTCGTTGGCGGCCTTGTCCCGGGCGTTGCCGGACGCCGCCGGCTTGACGTCGCCCCAGCCGCATTCGATGTGGCCGCGGATCTTGGAGCCGGAGGACACGGTCAGCGAGCCCGCCTTGAGGTCGCCGGTGAGCACTGCCGAATCACGCAGTTCGACCAGCGAGGCCGATTCGATGTTGCCTTCCAGCTCGCCCGACACCAGCACCTGCTTGGCGCGGACACCGCCGTTGAGCTTGGCGCCGTGTTCGATGGTCAGGTTGCCCTGCACGTTGACGTCGCCCTTGAAGCGGCCGGCGATGCGGACATCGCCCGAGCCTTCGATCTTGCCCTCGATGGTGAGGTCGGCGGCGATCACCGATTCCTTGCTGGCCGGCGCTGCCGGGCGCGGCGTCGGCGCGGGCGCTGCGGCCGTCTGGGCGGGCGGGCTCGCGGTCTGGAAATCCGCCACCGCGGGCGGCGGCGTCTCGCGGGCCGGTGCGGGCGGCGGCGGAGCGTCGGAGCCGAAAGCGGGGGAATCCTTCTTGGCGGTGCCGGACTGCTGGAAAATGGCCATGTCGCGCGTTACCTCGGAATGGACAGGAGAGCGGAATCGACCGCTCGGAACAGGGGAATCCACGCCGCCGCGGTCGGCAAACGCGGACCCCGAGCCTAGCACGCAATCGACGACACCCGACTGTGACCGAAGGTCCGGATCTGTGATGCGGCAAGGACTTGCCAGATGTTCAAGAAGCATTGCGCGAGATCTCGATCCATCGCGGCATCGTGGTGCTTTCCTGTGGCTCGAATGGATCGCATGCGGTGCCGCGAAATTCCGAGACCCGGCGACGTGGGCCATGCGACTGATCGCACGCCTCCGCGCTGGATCCGCACAAAGAAAAGCCCGCCGGAGGGCGGGCTTTCTTCAAAGCGTGCGGCGTGGATCAGCGGTCGGCGCGCTCTTCCACGCGCTCACCGGCGTTCTGGATCGCGCGGCCTGCATCCTGCGTGGCCTGACCCGTCGCGCGGGCGGCTTCGTCGGCAGCGGCGTCGGCGCGACGGGCGGCGTCCTGCGCGGCGACCTCGGCATCCTGGACCGCGTCACGGGTCTGCTGGGCGGCGGCATCGGCATTCGCGCGTGCGGCATCGGCGGTGGCGGATGCGGCGTCGGAGATCGCCCGGCCCGCGCTTTCGGTCGCAGAGGCCGCCTCGGCGCGCTCGCGCTCTGCGTCATTGGAATTGCTGCAGGCGGCGAGGGCCAGCAGCATCGTGGCAGCGATCGCGGTCATCGGCTTGAAATGCATGGCGGGTTTCCTGGGGGTGGGAGAACGGCGCGCAGCTTGAATGCGCGTGCGTGAGGACCATGCAAAGGCCGCGGGCCGTGACCGGGATCACCGGATGCGCCCGGCTGCGCCATGAAAAAGGCCGCCGGGAAATCCCGGCGGCCTTCGAATCCACTAGCGATGGCACGCGGCCATCGAAGCAAATTACGGCGCGACTTCTTCAGCAGCGTCACGGGCATCTTCTGCCTTCGACTCTGCATGGTCAGCGGCGTCGGCAGCGTGCTCGGCAGCGTCGTCGGTACCGGCAGCAGCGGCCTGGGCGGCAGCGTCGGCAGCGGCGTCGGCAGCGGCAGCGGCGTCATCGGCAGCAACCTGCGCGGTGTCGGTCACGGCCGGATCCTGCGTCTGGTCAGCAGCAGCCTGCGCGTCGGCAGCGGCTTCGGCAGCGCCTTCAGCCGAGCTGTTGGCCTGGTCGGCGTTGCTGCATGCGGCCAGCGCAACACCCAGAGCCAGGGCAAGCAGAGCCTTGTTGATCGTCATTGTGTCTTCCTCGTCTGAAAGTTTGGGCAACGCGCTTGAATGCGCGCTGCCGACATGATGACAAGCCCCGGACAGCTGTCAAGCGGGGCGTGCGTCGTGATTTCGTAAAAAACACGTTATCCGAAGTTCACGCCATTTGCACGGCAATTGCCGTCGCTTCGCCACCACCGATGCAAAGCGTTGCCACACCGCGGTTTAGACCACGTGCCTTGAGTGCGTGGATCAGCGTGACGATGAGGCGCGCGCCGCTCGCGCCGATCGGATGTCCGAGGGCCAGTGCGCCTCCATTCACGTTGAGACGGTCGTGCGGGATGCCGAGATCCTTCATCGGCGCCATCGCGACGTTGGCGAACGCCTCGTTGACCTCGAACAGGTCGACGTCCTCGACCGACCAGCCGGCTTTGTCGAGCACGTTGCGGATCGCGGTGACCGGCGCGGTGGTGAACCATTCCGGCTCTTGCGAGTGGCGGGCGTGGGCGACGATGCGCGCCAGCGGCATGAGGCCGCGCGCGCTGGCTTCATCGGACGACGTCAGCACCAGCGCCGCGGCGCCGTCGGAAATGCTCGACGAACTGGCGGCGGTCAGCACGCCGTCCTTGCCGAACGCGGCGCGCAACGTGGGGATCTTGTCGGTCTGGATGCGGCCCGGCTGCTCGTCGGTGTCGTAGGACACCTCACCCTTGCGCGAGGCGACCGTCACCGGAACGATCTCGTCCTTGAACGCACCCGATTCGATCGCGTGCTTGGCGCGCTTGGCGCTCTCGATCGCATAGGCGTCGAGGTCCTCGCGGCTGAAGCCGTACTTGTGGCTGGCGATGTCGCCGAACACGCCCATCGACTTGCCGTCGTAGGGATTGGTCAGGCCGTCCCACGCCATGTGGTCGAGCATCTCGGTGCTGCCGTAGCGGATGCCGGTGCGCGAGCCGTTGAGCAGGTGCGGCGCGTTGGTCATCGACTCCATGCCGCCGGCGACGACGAACTTCGCGGTGCCGGCCTTGATCAGGTCGTGGCCGAACATCACCGCCTGCATGCCCGAGCCGCAGACCTTGTTGATGGTCACGCAGCCGGCGTTGTCTGGGATGCCCGCCGCGCGCGAGGCTTGGCGCGCCGGCGCCTGGCCCAGGCCTGCCGGCAGCACGCAGCCGATGATGGCTTCGTCGACGAGGTCGGGCGACACGCCGGCGTGTTCGAGCGCGGCGGTGATCGCGGCCGCGCCGAGGGTCGTCGTGGGAACGCCGGTGAACTGGCCGAGCATGGAACCGATGGCGGTGCGCTTGGCGCCGACGATGACGATGTCAGTCATGGGGGAGGTGACTCCAATAGGTGAACTGCATGGTCCGCCGATTATCGCACCTCGGCGCGGGCGCGCGTCGCCACCCGCATGGTGCGCGCCCCGATGGCGCCTGCAGGCGATTGCGGGTATAGATTCCGGAAACCGGCGCGGACCGGACACGCAGTCCTGGCTGCAGACGAGGAGAGGGGCGGATGTCGAAGAAGACACATGCGCGCGGCAGCGCGTGGACTGCGAAACGCACGCTGCTGGCCTGCGCGCTGGGCGCGGCGCTCGCGGCCTGCGGTGGTGGCGGGTCGGGCAGCGGCCTGGTGCTACCGACGCCGCCTCCGCCCGTCGCCCCGCCGCCGACCACGCCGCCCCCGACGGTCGTCCAGCCGCCGAATCCCGCCCACAGCCGGCATCTCGCCGACACCAACACCTATGGCGCGCACGAGGCCGGCTTCACCGGTCGCGGCGTCCGCATCGGCTTTCTCGACAGCGGCATCAACCGCAACCATCCGGCCCTGCGCGACCGCGTGGTCGCGAACCTGACCTACATCGGTTCGGGCAACAATCTCTCGGTGGACGACGTCGTCGGCCACGGCACCGCGGTCGCGCAGACCGCGGCCGGGCGTCCCTTCGGCACGTGGCCCGGCGGCGTGGCGCAGAACGCGGAGATCGTGTCGGCCCGGATCATCAGCGACCGCCCGCCCGAGGACGACGGCACCGGCGGCGGCAACGAGATCGACGGCCCGCTGGGCCTGACCTCGATCCATCGCGACCTGATCAACCGCAACGTCAAGGTGATGAACAACTCCTGGGGCGGGCTGTACTGGAACAACCTCGGCGTGACCGCCCAGATCGCGAACGAGTACCGCCCGTTCATCATGAGCCACGGCGGGCTGGTCGTGTTCGCGTCGGGCAACTCGGGATTCGCGAATCCGTCCGATACCGCCGCGCTGCCGAGCAAGCAGGGCAGCAACGGCAGCCTGCCGGCGGCCGATCTCGAGCGCGGCTGGCTCACCGTGTCCGCGCTCGCCGAGAACAGCACGACGCAACTCGCGACGTACTCGAACGCCTGCGGCGTGGCGATGCGTTATTGCCTGGTCGCACCGGGCACGGTGATCGTCACCGGCACCGACAATGCCCCCGACGCGCCGGAGTACTGGAGGTACAGCGGCACCTCGCTGGCCGCCCCGCTGGTCTCGGGCGCCGCCGCGCTGGTCTGGGAGGCGTTTCCGTATTTCGACAACGACCTCGTGCGCCAGACCATCCTCGGCACCGCGACCGACATCGGTGCGCCCGGTGTCGACCCCGTCTTCGGCTACGGCGTGCTCAATGTCGGCAAGGCGGTGCGCGGGCCGGCGAAATTCGACTGGGGCGAGGTCACCGCGAACTTCAATGGCACTACATCGACCTGGGGCAACGACATCAGCGGCGCCGGCGGTCTGGTCAAGCGCGGCACGGGCACGCTGCGCGTGACGGGCACGGCCGCATACGGCGGCGCCACCCGCGCGGAGGGCGGCACGCTCGCGTTCGTCTCGTCGTCGATCCCGGGCGCGGCAACGGTGGAATCCGGCGCGACGCTGGAGTTCGGCGGCGCGCGCGTCGGCGGCAATCTCGTCAACCGGGGTACGTTCGCAGTGACCGGCACGACTCGCGGCCGCGTGATCGCGGGCAATTTCCAGCAGGCGTCCAGCGGTCGTCTCGCATGGCAGGTCGGTGCGCCCCTGCAGGTCAGCGGCAGCGCGAGCCTGGCCGGGGAACTGCAGGTCACCGGCATCGTCAGCGGCTATACGCATGCGCGGCGCGAGAACATCGTGGAGGCCGCGGGCGGCGTCACCGGCACGTTCGGCAGCCTCGGCCGCGGGCCGGGCGTGTTCCTCGAAGGCAACCTGCGCTACGACACCAATCTCGCCTGGCTCGACGTCATCCGCCTCGACGTGACCGCGGCGGCGGCTTCGATGAGCGGCATCACCGCGCAGTCGCTCGGTGCGGCCGAACGCGTCGAAGGCGCGTTCGCGCAGATCGATGGACAGTCGGCGGTCACCGACGGTCCGATCGCCGACGGCTTCATCCGCGCTGCAGGCGCATTCCAGGGCATCCAGGGCGAGGCCGCGGCGCTCGCCGCGCTCGACAGCATGTCCGGCGGGCAGCACGCGGCGGCGCTGACGGCGACCTTCGACAATGTCGACATGGGGCGGCGCGCGGTGGCGTCGCGCGTCGGCGCATTGGCTGCGCGCGATGCGGCGGCCGGCGTGTGGAAGGAATCGCTGGGGCAGGGCGGCAGTGGCGGATTCGCACGCGACGGTTTCAGCGTCGAGGGCTGGAGCATCGGGCGCGACCATCTGCTCGGCAACGGCCTGGTGACCGGTTTCGCATTCGGCGAACTGCGCGGCGACGGCATCGTGCAGGCGCGTGGCGATCGCAGCCGCGACCGGCAGACGCAGGCGCAGGCCTATCTGGCGCGCAGCTTCGGCGACAGCTACGTCATGGCGCAGCTCGGCAGCGGTCGCTTCGACCGCGACATGCAACGCCAGCTGTTCGCGGGCGCGGACTGGCAGGGCGTGTCGACGCGCTATGCCGGCAGCTACACGCAGGCGGCGGTCGAGGCCGGGCACCAGTGGCGCGTCGGCGCGACCGCGTTCGGGCCGTACGTCGGCGCCGAGCAGGTGCGCCTGCGCAGCGACGGGTTCGACGAGCGCGGCGGCGACGGCTTCGGCCTGCGCAGTGCGGGTTGGGACGTCGAGCGCAGCCAGGCGATCGCTGGCATGCGCGCGCGCTGGGATGCGCCCGGCTTCTCGCTGCACGGCTACGGCGAATGGCAGCAGACGCTGTCGTCCAGCGGCTTCGACCTGCAGGCGAGCTTCACCGGCATCGAGGCCTGGGCGCCGATCGCAGGGTTCGCGCCCGCGCGTTCGGGCGGACTCGTCGGCGTCGGCTTCGAGTCGTGGCTCACGCCGCGTGCGCGGATGCTGCTGGGCGTCGACCAGCGCTTCGGACCGCGTGGCAGCGATCGCATGGCGTCGCTGCGTGTCGCGTACGGGTTCTGAGGTCGATCATCGGAGACACGACGGCCGCCTACGGGCGGCCTTTCTTTTCGTAGGAGCGCGCTTGCGCGCGATGGGGCCTGACCACGTAGAGCCGCATCGCGCGCAAGCGCGCTCCTACATTGCACCGGGCTGATGTCCGGTTCCCGTTCCGTGCTGCCCGTCAGACCATGACGGCATGCCATGCATCGTCCAGCCGCCGGGCCACCGTGCACTTCGCATCGGACGTTATTCGGAAGCGGGCCGTGTCTATCTCGTCACCGTGACGACACGGCAGCGGCAGGCGCTGTTCAACAGATTCGATCTCGCCCGGGCGGCGTGTCGTGCGTTCACGTGTTCTGGCGCGACAGGAGACGCGACTTTATGTGCCTGGGTCCTGATGCCGGATCATGTGCACTGGTTGATCCAGCTGGAGAGCGAGCCGCTGGCGCGTGTGGTGGCGCGCATGAAGGCCAGTGTCAGTCGCGACCTGCGTCGCGTCGGACGGTTCGAACAGTGGATCTGGTCCCGCGCTTTCCACGACCGTGCAATTCGGCATGACGAATATCTCCGCGCAGCGGCGCGCTATGTCGTCGCCAACCCATTGTGGGCCGGATTGTGCCGGTCGCTCGCCGACTATCCGTTCTGGGATGCGATCTGGCTTGACGGCGGGACGACGCTGGACATGTAGGAGCGCGCTTGCGCGCGATGGGCTTTCCCGGCGATGCCCATCGCGCGCGAGCGCGCTCCTGCAGATGTATCGAACGGCTAGTGTCAGCTCTTGCCATCGAACAGTTCGCGGCCGATCAGCATGCGGCGGATCTCGTTGGTGCCGGCGCCGATCGCGTAGAGCTTGGCGTCGCGCAGGATGCGGCCGGTCGGGTACTCGTTGATGTAGCCGTTGCCGCCCAGCGTCTGGATGCCTTCCAGTGCGACCTGCACCGCGGCTTCGGATGCGTGCAGCAGGCAGCTGGCGGCGTCGACGCGCGAGGCGTGGCCGGCATCGAAGTCGCGCGCCACCTGGTAGGCGAATGCGCGGCTCGACTGCAACGCGGTGTACATGTCGGCGATCTTGGCCTGCATGATGCCGAAGGTCCCGATCGCGACATCGAACTGTTTGCGGTCGCGCACGTAGGGCAGGGCGATGTCGAGCGCGGCCTGCATCAGGCCGAGCGGGCCGCCGGTCAACACGAGGCGTTCGGTGTTGAGGCCGCGCATCAGCACCTTGACGCCCTGGTGGACTTCGCCAAGGACGTTCTCGGCCGGAATCTCGCAGTCCTCGAACACCAGCTCGCAGGTGTTGGAGCCGCGCATGCCGAGCTTGTCGAGCTTCTGCGCGGTGCGGAAACCCTTCATGTCCTGCTCGACGAGGAACGCGGTCATGCACTGGCTGCCCGCGTCCTTGCCGGCGGTGCGCATGTAGACGATCAGCACGTCGGCTTCGGGACCGTTGGTGATCCACATCTTGTTGCCGTTGGCGACCCAGACGTCGCCGCGCAGTTCGGCGCGGCAGCTCATCGAGCCGACGACGTCGGAGCCGGCGCCCGGCTCGCTCATCGCCAGCGCGCCCTTCCATTCGCCGCTGCACAGCTTCGGCAGGTACTTCTCGCGCTGCGCCTCGTTGCCGTTGGCGTAGAGGTTGGCGACGCAGAGGTTGGAATGCGCGCCATAGCTCAGGCCCACCGAACCCGACGCGCGCGAGATCTCCTCCATCGCGACCAGGTGCGCGAGGTAGCCCATCTCGCTGCCGCCGTAGGCGCCCGGCACGGTCATGCCGAGCAGGCCCAGCTCACCGAGCTTGGCCCACAGGTCCTGCGGAAACGCGTTGTCGTGGTCGATGGCCTCGGCGCGCGGGGCGATCTCGGCCTGCGCGAAACGGCGCACGGCATCGCGCAGCGCGTCGAGTTCTTCGCCGAGCGGAAAAGTACGCATCTGGACTCCTGGTATCGAACGGGCCGCACTGCGGCCGGTGCGCGTCGTGCGCGCGGAATGGGATCGGGCGCCGGGATGTGCGTTCGCAGCATTCCCGGTGCCCGGATACGACGATGGGGCCGAAGCCCCATCGCGTGTTGCCGCCTGGATCAGCCGCCGCGCACGCGGCCCTGGAAACGCGGCTGCGCCCGGCCCAGCGGCAGCTTGAGCTTGCCGATGGTCTCGATGCGTTCCTCGGCGAGACGGTCGGCAGCCATGTAGGTCGGCACGCCGTCGCGCTCGGAGATCTCGAAGATGCGCGTGAGGTTGTGGTAGATCGTGCGCATCATGCGCATCGCACGCTCGCGGTTGTAGCCGTCGATCTCGAGCGAGATGTTCATCACGCCCCCCGCGTTGACCGCGTAATCGGGCGCGTAGAGGATGCCGCGCTTTTCGACTTCGTCGCCGATCGCGTTGTTGGCGAGCTGGTTGTTCGCCGCGCCGCAGATGATCTTGGCCTTCAGGCGCGGCAGCGTCTTCTCGTTGACCGTGCCACCCAGCGCGCACGGCGAGTAGACGTCCACGTCGACGTCGTAGATCTCGTCCAGACCCACGGCCTCGGCGCCGAATTCGTCGACGGCGCGCGCCACGCGGTCCTTGTTGATGTCGGTGACGTAGACCTTCGCGCCGCGTTCCTTCAGCAGCTTCACGAACTCGATGCCGACGTGGCCGAGGCCCTGCACGGCGTAGCTGTAGTTGCCGACCTCCTCGTTGCCGAACTTGCGGTTCAGCGACGCCAGCAGGCCCTGCATCGTGCCGTAGGCGGTGAACGGCGACGGGTCGCCCGAACCGCCGTGGACCTGGTGCACGCCGGTGACGAACTGGGTTTCGCGGTAGACGAATTCCATGTCGTTGACGTCGATGCCGACGTCTTCGGCGGTGATGTAGCGACCGCCCAGCGACTCGACGAACTGGCCGAACGCGCGGAACAGGCCCTCGGACTTGTCGCTTGCCGGATCCCCGATGATCACCGCCTTGCCGCCACCGAGGTTCAGGCCGGCCACCGCGTTCTTGTAGGTCATGCCGCGCGACAGGCGCAGCACGTCGTCGAGCGCGTCCTGCTCGGACTCGTACGGCCACATGCGGGTGCCGCCCAGCGCCGGACCCAGCACGGTGTTGTGGATCGCGATGATCGCCTTCAGACCCACGTCCTTGTTGTGGCAGAACACGACCTGCTCGTGGCCGTAGGTGTCGAGGTGCTCGAAAATCATTCAAAACTCCGTCACGGGCGATGGGCCCGACGTCAGGTGGCAGAAGGCGGCGAGGGGGCTGTGCGGGTCGGTCTTGGCGACCGGTTGGGTCCGGCAGGGCCGCAGGGTGTTGGGTGATCCGGGCATTTTACGCCCGTGTCTCGACAATTGGTTGAAGGTGCAACTGCTGCCGGGAAATGGTTGCAGGATCAATCGGTTGCGCGTGTTCTCGAAGCGCTGAACCCGGATGAGGTTCGTGACGCATTGCACCATCCGCGACATCGCTCGGCGGCTCTGCATGCCGTGCCGGCTCCGGCGGCGTCTGCCGACACGTCTGATGCCCGTCATTCCCGCGAAGGCGGTAATCCATGGACGTCCAGCTGGAAACGGCGTCGACGGTTCGTTGCACCCGGATTCGCACCGGGCAATGGAAAACGGTGGGTGACGAGCGTCGGGAACTGGAAGTCCGTGGATTCCCGCCTGCGCGGGAATGACGAGGCATGGGGAGTCGGGCGGATGAGGCCATTCTCCAGCCACCAAGGCTATTCAAGGCTGGAAAATCCCGCGAGCGCGCGCTTACAGCTGCGATTCGATCGGCAACCACCGCACCACGTTCGCGCTCACGCGCTGCAGGCGCGTGCTGTCGGGTTCCCGTTTCAGCGGCGCCGGCGGGTCCTCGGCGCGGTCGAGCCAGCGCACCTTGCCGTCTTCGTTGAGATACACCCAGTAGCTCAGGCCCGGCTCGGTCAGGTGCCGGTATTCCTCGAACAGGGCCGCGCCCAGCGCCGGATCGTCGAACAGCACGCCCATCTCGGTGTTGAGGTTGGCCGAGCGCGGGTCGAGGTTGAAGGAGCCGACGAAACCGCGTCGTCCGTCGATCAGCACCGCCTTGGTGTGCAGGCTGGCGCCGCTGCTGCCGAACAGGCTGCTGTCGGCTTTCACGTCGGACTGGCTGCGGGTCTCGAACAGGTGGACGCCGCCTTCGAGCAGCGTCTTGCGATAGCGCACATAGCCACCGTGCACCGCGACCACGTCGTTGGCGGCCAGTGAATTGGTGACCACCGAGACGTGCACGCCGCGCCCGGCGAGGCCGACGAGGCTGTCGGTGCCGTCGACGCCGGGCACGAAATAGGGCGAGATCAGCAGCGCGGCGCGTTCGGCCTGGGCGATGTCGCCGACCAGATGTTCGACCAGCCAGTTCTCGCGTGCGTCGCCGCGCCACTTGATCGGCGGGTCCGACAGGATGCGGATGCCCTCGCTCCAGATCGGCGTGAGTTCCTGCGAGAAGTAGCGGCGCACGCTGGGCGACAGTTCCATCGCGTCCAGATAGCGGCGCGCCTCGTCGCTGCGCGACTCCTCCTGGATCTGCGTCAGCACCGCACGGATCGTCGCCGGCGGCTTGCGGTTGAGTGCCTCGATCGGAATCGCCGCCTCGCTGTTCCAGAAGTCGTCGAAGATCACGCTCGCATCGGCCACCGCCGGGCCGAACAGCACCATGTCGAGATCGTGGAAATTGAATTCCTCGGCCGCGCTGAAATACTCCACGCCCACGTTGCGCCCGCCGACCACCGCCACCCGCCCGTCGGCGATCCACGCCTTGTTGTGCATGCGGTGGTTCACGCCCCAGGCGCGCTGCACCATTTCCAGCAGGCGCATCACGCCGGTACGGTTGCGGAAGGGGTTGTAGACGCGCAGCTCGATGTTCGCGTGCGAGTCCATCGCCAGCAGGGTGGCGTCCATGTCGCCGATGCCGATGTCGTCGAGCAGGATGCGCACGCGCACGCCGCGCTCGGCCGCCATCCAGGCCTCGTGGGCCAGCATCCGCCCCGTCAGGTCGTCGTGCCAGATGTAGTACTGCAGGTCGAGGCTGCGCCCGGCCTGGCGCGCGGAGATCGCACGCGCGGCGTAGGCGTCCACGCCGTCGGGCAGCATGATCGCGCCGGTCTTGCCGGGGTTGCGGGCCAGCAGCGGCACCAGTTCGCGATCCAGCGCGGTGGCGTCGTCGGACAGCGGCAGCACGTGGCTCGGCACGCCGGTCGCCGGCGGCATCAGGTGGTCGGCGACGAACACGCTGCTGACGGCCATCACCAGCAGGGTGAACAGTCCCCAGCCGATCAGTTTCTTGACGCGTTTCTTCATGGACGGTGGCCGGCGGTCATCAGTACAAGCATCGCAGAACGCGCGTCCGGATGCCTTCGCGGCGGGTCGCGGCGGCTGCGACCGGGGACGTGCACGGTGGCGGCATCGCGACCGTCATCGATCCGTTGCACACTGGGGCGGGGGATCCGTCGCTGTCCGCCCGGCACACCCGGGCGCGTTCGATATCTGCGAACCACGGAGGCTCCATGGCGACGAAGAAGACCCGCGTGCGCAGCGCCGCGCGCAAGGCGACGGCCGACCGGCTGCTCGATGCACGCCCCGACACCGCCGATTTCCGCGACCGCATGTTCGAGCCCACCCTGGTCGACGTGCCCAGCGAGATGCCGCTGTCGCGCTTCGTCGCGCTGCGCGTGCCGGTGCTCGACCAGGGCGAGGAGGGCGCCTGCACCGCCTACGGCCTGGCAACGGTCGCGCACACGCTGCTGCGGCGCCGGCGGCCCGATCCGGTGACGCTGCGCATGAGCACCCGGATGCTCTACGACATGGCGCGGCGCTACGACGAGTGGGAAGGGGAGGACTACGAAGGCTCCAGCTGCCGCGGCGCGATGAAGGGCTGGCACCGGCACGGCGTCTGCGCCGAGGAATGCTGGCCCGACGAGACCGGCCCGCTGCACGAGGTCTACACCGAGGAACGCGCGCGCGCCGCGCAGGAACATCCGCTCGGCGCCTACTACCGGGTCAACCACAAGGACCTGGTGGCGATGCACGCCGCGTTCGCCGAAGTGGGCGTGCTGTACGCCTCGGCGGCCGTGCACGCGGACTGGATGACGCCGCCGGATACCGGCGTCATCGAATGGACCGAGCAGCCGATCGCCGGCTACCACGCGTTCGCGATCGTCGGCTACGACCGCGACGGCTTCTGGATCCAGAACTCCTGGGGCACCGGCTGGGGCCGCCGCGGCTACGGCTGGGTGAGCTACGACGAATGGCTGCAGCGCGGCACCGACGTCTGGGTGGCGCGGCTCGCGGTGCCGGTGCGGCTGCAGCGCGTGCAGGCGGTCGCGGCCAGCAATTCGATCCTGGCGCGGCAGTCGAACGGCTACGCGCAGGCCGATCTGCGGCCGCACGTGGTCAGCCTCGGCAACGACGGCCGCCTGCGCACCGGCGGTCGCTTCGGCACCGGGCAGGATGCGGTGCGCAACCTCGTCCGCGAGGACCTGCCGCGCATCACCCGCGATTGGCCGAAGAAGCGGGTCATGCTCTACGCCCACGGTGGCCTCGTGCCCGAACAGGCCGCGATCCAGCGCGTCGCCGACCTCCGCGAGCTGATGCTGCCGCAGCAGGTCTACCCGCTGTGCTTCGTCTGGAAGACCGATTTCTGGAGCACGCTCGGCAACATCCTGCGCGACGCGGTGCGCCCGCGCACCGAGGGTCTGATGGACCGGACCAAGGGCGTGCTGCTGGACCGCATCGACGACACCATCGAACCGCTGGCGCGCGCGCTCGGCGGCAAGGCGATGTGGGAAGAAATGAAGGAGAACGCGCGGCTGGCGACGACCGCGGTCGTGCGCGACGGCGACGCGCTGACCGAAGCCGGCGGCGCCGCGCAGGTCGCGCGCCTGCTCGGCGAATGGATGCGCGAGGACCCGAGCGTCGAACTGCATCTGGTCGGCCACAGCGCCGGCTCGATACTGCTCGCGCCGCTGGCGCAGCTGCTGACCGCAGAGGGCCTCGTCGCCGAAGGCCCGGCCGCGAGCATGCAGGGCATCGGCCAGCGCATCGCCAGCCTCACGCTGTGGGCACCGGCGATGACGATGGCATTGTTCGAGCAGACCTTCGCGCCGGCACTGCAGGCCGGCCGCATCGGCCACGGCGCGCTGTTCACGCTGACCGACCGCGCCGAACAGGACGACCACTGCGCGCGGGTCTACAACAAGTCGCTGCTGTACCTCGTCGCGCACGCGTTCGAGGCGCAGGCGCGCAGCTGGGTGCGCCGCGAGCACCGCCACGGCACGCCGCTGCTGGGCATGGCGCGCTTCATCGAGGCGCATGGCGGCATCCGCGATCTGCTCGCGACCGGCCGGCTCGACTGGATCCAGGCGCCGGTGCAGGGCGTGCCGCCGCACGCCGCCGACGGTAGCGCCGCGACCAGCCACGGGGCCTTCGACGACGATCCCGAAACCCTGCAGGCCACGCTGTGCCGCATCCTCGGCGAGCGCAACACGCAGGCGCTGGTGCGCATCCATCGTTCGGAATCGGGGCTCGAGGATTGCCGCGTGCGGTTGCGGGAGGCGCTGGATACCGTGCCGGTGCGGGGCTGAGCCTGACGCTCGACCCGGCGGGAGCGGCTTGCCCACATACGGGCGCCACGGCGCTGAAATCTGCCAAGTCGTAACCAGATTGCCGACCAGCTTTGAAAATACGAACGTTCGTGCTATTTATCACGGCATGACCCCCGTTCCCGCTACCAGCAAGGGCAGCGCCACGCGCGAGATGATCGTCGAGCGCGCCTATGCCATCGCGTCGCGCAACGGGCTTGAAGGGCTGTCGATCGGCGATCTGGCCGGCGCGGCCGGGATGTCCAAGAGCGGGGTCTTCGCGCACTTCGGCTCGCGAGAGGACCTGCAGCTCAGCGTGCTGGACTGGACCGCCGGGCGTTTCACCGAGGCGGTCGTCGTGCCGGCGCTGGCCCGCCCGCGTGGACTGCAGCGCCTGCGCGCGATCGCCGAGGGGTGGTTCCAGTGGGTGCTGGACAACCGCGACGGCTGCGTGATGCTGGGCGCGGCCAACGAGTACGACGCCCGCCCGGGCGCGTTGCGCGATCGCACCGTCCGCTGGCTGCAACACTGGCGGCAGCAGTTGGCCAAGGCCGTCGGCATGTGCGTGGAGACCGGCGAGCTGGCCCCGTCGACCGATCCCATGCTGCTCGCATTCGAGCTGTTCGCCGTCACCGAGGGCCTGCACACCGCCCGCGTCTACGACCCGGAACAGGCGCGGCAGCTCGCGCTGCGCTCGCTCGACCGGCTGCTGGCCTCCTACGGCGTGGGCACCGTCCCGGCGTCCGGGGCCAGCACAGTTCCGTCTGCCACGTCCTGATCCCTGGAGCCTCGCCATGGCGACCACCGCCACGCCTTCAAATAGCACGATCGTTCGAAAAAATGCCGGGCTCGCGCTGCTGCGATGGCGATTCCGCCTGGGCAGTTGGCTGGCGCCTGCGGGCACCCTGCATCGTGCGTTCGACCTGTTCGGTACGCCGATGTCGGCATCGCGCGACCGGGCCCGTCACGCGGACGCCGACGGTGCCCGCATCCATCGCCTGCCGTTCGGTCGCGAGCAACTGGCCGTCTACACCTGGGGCGATCCGGGCACCCAGCCCTGCGTGCTGCTGGCGCATGGCTGGTCCAGCTTCGGGTTGCGCTTCCTGCCATGGGTCGCGCCACTGCGCCGCGCCGGCTACGCGGTCGTCGCGTTCGACCAGCCCGCACACGGACGCAGCAGCGGCCGCCGCGCCAACCTGCCGATGTTCGCCGACGGCGTGCAGTGCGTGGCCGCGCATCTGGGTCCGCTCGCGGGCGTGGTGGGCCATTCGCTAGGCGGCGCGGCCGTGGCCGTCGCGCTCAGCCGCGGCCTGCAGGCCGAGCGTGCGGTACTGCTGGCGCCGGCGGCCGATCCGGTCGACGCGGCCCGACGGTTCGCCGGCGTCATCGGCCTGGCCCAGCACCTGGGTCGGCGCATCTTCGACGACTACGAAGCGATGACCGCGCAGTCGGTGGCCGACTTCCAGGCGCACGTCACCGCGCCGCGGATCGCCCGGCCGGCCCTAGTCGTGCACGACCTCGAAGACCGGGACGTGCCCTGGGCCGAAGGCGAACGCTATGCGCGCTACTGGACGCAGGCGACCCTGCTCAGCACCACCGGGCTGGGCCATCACCGCATCGCCAACGACGCCGGCGTCGTCGCCGATTCGATCGCGTTCCTGCAGGGGCAGGCCGTCGGCCAGCGCGTGGTGTCCACCGGGGCGCTGCCGTTCGGGTTGTGCTGAGGCTGGAATGCGCGGCTGCGCTGGCGGTGACGACGCTTGACGCCGCGAGGCGCCACATCATCGGTACGGCGCAGCGACGGCCTTCGCATCCGGACATGCACTGACAGGCGCGAGTCCGTCCATTCGCAGGCGCAGGCAGGTGTGCGCTGAAAACCTCGATTCCGGATCCGCGAGGCAAATGGAATGGCTCAGCGCGCTTCGAGTGATGCCTGCAACGCGGTGGCCAGCGCCGCATCGCCACTGACGAGATCGCTCCAGCGCAGCTCCAGACCCTTGCGCTTGCCCTTGGGAACGAGTTTCAGGCCGTCGGGATCGATCGTCAGCGAATAGGTGTCGTCGCCGATGCGGACTTCGCGCTTGAGGGGTTTGTCGAGTGGGGTCATAGACGCGCTCCGGAAGTTGCGGGTGCCGATACTGCGCCTGCTGGTGTCCAGGGATGGAAAGGGTGTGCTCAGAAACCTGGCGCAAGTCGCTAGGCCCCGGCCTGCGCCGGGCGACGGTGTAGCGGGTTGCTGTTTTCCGCGGCGCGTTCGAGTGCTGTCAGATCCGTCGCCCCAGCAAAAGCTGGGGCCCATTCTGATCTGCAAGGCTCGACTGCCCAGCACACTCGAACGCCCCCGTCGCCCCGGCGCAGGCCGGGGCCCAGAGACTTCGCGATCCACCTCACGTCACCACGCAACCACCCGGTCGAAACCTGCTCGAATGCCGCACCGCAGCATATTTTCAACTGAAAACGTCAACCGCCCCACCGCTACAATCGGCGCATCTTTTTGTCCCTGCAGGAGCGCGCCATGAGCACGCCAGCCAACCAGATGCCCGAGCGCGACACCGACACCGCGCCGCTGCGTTTCGTCACCGCCGCCAGCCTGTTCGACGGCCACGACGCCGCCATCAACATCATGCGTCGCCTGATCCAGTCGCAGGGTGCCGAAGTCATCCACCTCGGCCACAACCGCAGCGTCGAGGACGTCGTCCGCGCCGCGCTGCAGGAGGATGCCGACGGCATCGCGCTGTCGAGCTATCAGGGCGGCCACGTCGAGTACTTCAAGTACATGGTCGACATGCTCAAGGAACGCGGCGCCGGCCACATCCGCGTCTTCGGCGGCGGCGGCGGCACGATCACGCCCGAGGAGATCCGCGAGCTGCAGGGCTACGGCGTCGAGCGCATCTATCACCCCAACGACGGCATGAAGATGGGCCTGGTCGAGATGATCGAGGACGTCGTCAGGCGCGCCAGCGACGCGCGCGCCGCGACCGTCCGCGTCGACACCGGCAATGCGCCCGGCATCGACGACGAGATCGGCATCGGCCGCGTGCTGTCGGGCATCGAGGGCGGCGCCATCGGCGAGGCCGAACTCGCGAAGCTGCGCAAGAGCTGGCAGCTGGCCGGCGGCCGCACACCGGTCATCGGCATCACCGGCACCGGCGGCGCCGGCAAGTCCTCGGTCACCGACGAACTGCTCAACCGCTTCCTCGCGAATTTTCCGCAGATGCGCATCGCGGTGATCTCGGTCGATCCCACGCGCCGCCGCACCGGTGGCGCGCTGCTCGGCGACCGCATCCGCATGAACTCGCTCCGGTCCCACCGCGTCTACATGCGCTCGATGGCCACGCGCCGCCAGAACGTCGCGACCAACGCAGTGCTCAAGGACTGCATCGGCTTCCTCAAGAGCCTCGCCTACGACCTCGTCATCGTCGAAACCGCCGGCATCGGCCAGTCGGACTCGGAGATCGTCGATCTCGTCGATTTCCCGATGTACGTGATGACCAGCGACTACGGCGCGGCCAGCCAGCTCGAGAAGATCGACATGATCGATTACGCCGAGCTGATCGTGCTCAACAAGTACGACAAGCGCGGCGCCGAGGACGCGCTGCGCGACATCCGCAAGCAGTGGAAACGCAATCGCGTCGCGTTCCAGACGCCGGATGCCGACGTGCCGGTGTACCCGACGATCGCCAGCCAGTTCAACGATCCCGGCGTCAGCTGGATGTTCGACAACCTGTGCCGCCTGCTGCGCGAGAAGACCGGCGCCGGCAGTGCAGGGCAGTGCAGTTTCCAGCCCGGCCTCGATACCTCGCTGAAGGAACCGCGCGCCACCGTGCTGATCCCGGGCAGCCGCGTGCGCTATCTGGCCGAGATCGCCGAATCCGGCCGCCGCATCAACAGCGACATCGAGCGCCAGGCCGAAGCCGCCGACCGCGCCCAGGCCATGTGGCAGGCGCTGCAGGAACTCGATGACGCGCAACTGCCCAAGGCGCTCGATCTCTACCACTCCGATGATCTGCACGCCGCGCGCGATCCCAGCACCTCTCCCTCCGGGAGAGGTCGCGCCGAAGGCGCGGGTGAGGGCGCTCCTGGCGCCGTCGTCGTCGACAGCCCATCCCCCGCCGTCCCCGCCGACCCTGTCCAGGCCGGCACCGCGCCTGATCCCAACACCTCTCCCTCTGGGAGAGGTCGCGCCGAAGGCGCGGGTGAGGGAGGGGCTTTCGCAGCCAACCCCGTCGACCGCTCGATCCTCACCCTCCGCCAGCGCTACAACGACGCCATCCAGACCCTCAGCAGCGAATCGCTGAAGCTCCTGCGCGAATGGCCGCAGCGCCTGAAATCCATCACCGACGAATTCACCGAGTACCAGGTGCGCGACAAGTCGATCAAGGTCGACAACTATCGCGACTCGCTGAGCCACCAGAAGATCCCGAAGATCGCCGCCCCCACCTACAAGAGCTGGGGCGAGCTGCTGACCTTCCTCGGCAAGGAAAACCTGCCGGGCAGCTATCCCTACACCGGCGGCGTCTACCCGTACCGCCGCACCGGCGAGGACCCGATCCGCATGTTCGCGGGCGAGGGCACGCCCGAGCGCACCAACCGCCGCTTCCATTACCTGTCCGTCGGCCAGCCGGCCGCGCGCCTGTCCACCGCCTTCGACAGCGTCACGCTGTACGGTGAGGACCCGGCGCCGCGCCCGGACATCTACGGCAAGATCGGCAACTCGGGCGTCAACATCCCCACGCTCGACGACATGAAGAAGCTCTATTCCGGCTTCGACCTGTGCGCGCCCACCACGTCGGTGTCGATGACGATCAACGGCCCCGCGCCGATGATCCTGGCGATGTTCATGAACTGCGCCATCGACCAGCAGGTGGAGAAGTACCTCAAGGCGGACGACGCCCGCTGGAAGGAGGCGGAAAGCCGTCTCGCCAAGCTCTTCGAAGGCCGCGAGCGCCCGCGTTACCACGGCGAACTGCCGCCCACCAATGACGGCCTGGGCCTGAGCCTGCTCGGCGTCTCCGGCGACCAGATGGTCGACGCCGACACCTATGCCGACATCAAGGCGCGCACGCTCGCCACCGTGCGCGGCACCGTGCAGGCCGACATCCTGAAAGAGGACCAGGCCCAGAACACCTGCATCTTCAGCACCGAGTTCGCGCTGCGGATGATGGGCGACATCCAGCAGTACTTCGTCGACCGCAAGGTCCGCAATTTCTACTCGGTCAGCATCTCCGGCTATCACATCGCCGAAGCCGGCGCGAACCCGATCAGCCAGCTCGCCTTCACCCTGAGCAACGGCTTCACCATCGTCGAGTACTACCTCGCGCGTGGCATGCGCGTGGACGACTTCGCGCCCAATCTGTCGTTCTTCTTCTCCAACGGCATGGACCCGGAATACACCGTCATCGGCCGCGTCGCCCGCCGCATCTGGGCACGCGCCATGCGCGAGCGCTACGGCGCCAACGAACGCAGCCAGATGATGAAGTACCACATCCAGACCAGCGGCCGGTCCCTGCACGCGCAGGAGATCCAGTTCAACGACATCCGCACCACACTGCAGGCGCTCTACGCCCTGTTCGACAACTGCAACAGCCTGCACACCAACGCCTACGACGAAGCCATCACCACGCCGACCGAAGAAAGCGTGCGCCGCGCCGTCGCCATCCAGATGATCATCAACAAGGAAATGGGGCTCAACTTCATCGAGAACCCCTGGCAGGGCAGCTTCGCCGTCGACTACCTCACCGACATCGTCGAGGAGGCCGTCTACAAGGAGTTCGAAGCCATCAGCGAGCGCGGCGGGGTGCTGGGCGCCATGGACACCATGTACCAGCGCGGCAAGATCCAGGAAGAGTCCATGTACTACGAGCACAAGAAGCACGACGGCTCGTTGCCCCTGGTGGGCGTGAACATGTTCCTGCCCAAGGAACACGCCGGCGAGATCGCCACCGAGATCGAACTGATCCGCAGCACCGAAGAAGAGAAGGGCCAGCAGATCGAGAACGTCCGCAACTGGCAGGAAGGCCGCAACGCCCTCGCGCCGAAGGGCGAGACCTCACATGCGCATCAGGCCGACGCCGACGAACAGGCGCCGATGGTCCACGACGGGCATGGTCTGGCGTATCTTCAGAACGCCGCTCGGGAACGGCGCAATGTGTTCGAAGCGCTGATGGAGGCGGTGAAGACGCATAGCCTGGGGCAGATCAGCCATGCGCTGTATGACGTGGGTGGGGAATATCGGCGGAATATGTAATTTCTCTATACTAAAATCACTTTGCACAAGGAAGTTGAATTGAACAACATCATTCTTAATGGAATGCTCCGCGATTTTGCTGATCGTCATTCTCTGAAGCAGCAGAACGAATCCGGTCTATTTGAGAAATTCTGTAACTACTGCGTTTTGTCAAATGATCACTATGATTCATTCGAATTCGATAAAGTCGAAACTGGTGATGCCTTAGGAATTGATGGAGTGGCTGCTGTCATCGGAGATGCAATTATCGATCAGGCAGAAGATGCTACTCGTTTTACGCAGACACAGTTCAGCGCTGACTTTCATTTTATACAGGCTAAGACTTCATCGTCGTTTGATCTTGGCGAATTCCTGAAGTTCACAGCTGCGGTCCGGAAATTTTTTCAGAACGACAGGGACCAGGTTCCTGAAGAGCTTCATTCGGCATTTGATGTAAAAGAAGTTATTTACAGTCGTGCCGGCAAGCTAACCGCGCTGCCCACGTTGCGACTCTGGTATTGCTACTCAGGCGAATTTCAGATCAAAGAGAAGCCGGTTCTTGGATCTATTGATGCTGAAGTAGAGGCTCTGAAGGCCCTTCTCTATAAGTTTTCCGACGTATCTCTCACTATTGTCGGCGCCACCGACCTTGCGGGTATGTACCGCGAAGCGCAGAATAACACTGTGGGTCGAGTTTCTTTTCAGCGGCATGTTGCGCTTCCGAAAATGGAAAGGGCTACGGCCGCTTACATAGGTGTAATGAGATGCAAGGACTACGTTGATCTAATTAAGAAATCGAATGGGGAGATCAACAAAGGACTGTTTTATGAGAACGTTAGAGATTACTTGGGGATAAAGAATCCGGTTAATAAGGAGATTGGTCAGACGATATCCTCCCTGTCTTCGCGTGATCAGTTTGCACTTCTTAATAACGGCGTCACTCTCGTTGCGAGCAAGGTGGTCCCTTCAGGCGATACTTTCGAGTTGCAGCGATTTCAAGTCGTGAATGGCTGTCAAACAAGCCACGTTCTTTTTGGTAGTGAGGAATCGCTATCAAACGATATGCATTTGACGGTGAAGCTAATTGAGACTAGTGATGCGGACTTGACGAACGAAATTATTAGGTCGACAAATAGTCAGTCGTTGGTTATGAAAGAAGCACTTGCCACAACGCGCCCATATCATCGCGTCCTTGAGGATTTCTTCTCCGCGTTGCAAGGTGAGGGCTTTAGATTTTTGTACGAGCGAAGGCCTCACCAGTTCGACGATGTCCCCGGTATAACTCAGGAGCGGATCGTCTCTGCGCCTAGCTTAATGAAAAGTTTTGTTTCGGTCGTTCTTGAGGAGCCTCACAAGGTTCACTACTATTACGGGCGATTGTTAGAAGAGTACTCGACCGGCGAAACTAGTGAGCTTTTTTCTGACGACCAGTATCCCGGACTATATTACGCAGCGCACCATATTGCATCTCGTGTCCGTCTGAAAGTTTTGAATGATCGAAACCTAAAGCCTTGGGCGTTTCATATAGCTCTCCTTGTAAAGCATCAGCTCGCTCCTGGCTTGAACAAAGCGGCGTCCTTTACCGACAAAAACTTTAGGCAGTTAATAGATAAAATAACAAGCGATTTTGAACCTGCGTTTAAAAAGGCGGCTGATTTTATTCGTTCTAAGCGGTTCGGTAAGGACGAGAACAGGCTGCCTGCTAAAACTTCCGAGATCGTAGAAGGTTTTCGGTCGGCCGTCTCCCGCCCAAAATCAAGCAGCGCGTCGTCAAATGCCGACGGGGATTACATTGGAAGATTTGAGTCTATAGATGTTGATCGCGGTTTGGTAAAGATTAGATATGGCTCCTCTTTGGTAGAGGCTTCGGTAGAGGCAGATAGATTTAAATTGGCACGGAATGGAGAGCTTGTGCGGTTCGCTAAGAAGCGAGGAGTCGTAGTGCAAGCCGAGTTGGTATCCAGAGTGCAGAATTAGCGAGGTCAGGCTTGCTTATTTGGATCGGCGGTTGCGGTACGCGGCGCATGTGCCCGCTAAGGTGGTAATTCTGGCTTATACCGTGGCGCGGAAGTCGATGGAATTGCTTTGAGCCGCGCTTGGGAGAAATTAATGGAAACGGGGTCAGGTTCGCTTACTCCCAGCAGGAGCGGGCGGGGGGAGTTGGAAATGCTTTGTGCCTCAGTCCCACTTTTGTTGACTAGAACCCGGACGCCGCTTTGGTGTGTAGGCACGCGCCAGAAATTCTACTAAGGCGCCTGACAACGTGGGGGGCTTATGGATACGCTGCACTGCGATTCGGTGGGCGCACTGAAGGCTGCGATTGGTCGATACGGTCCTAGTGCTTTGTACCGGGGTCAAGTGCAGCACTTTCCTAGCGCCGACGGCTTTCCAAGTCTGTCGACTTCTTTCCAGCGCGAGGGGTGCATTCCCGACCTGATGATAAGGTGGATGTATTACGCTAGAAGAGCCCTTGATCATCTTGTAAAAGGCTGGGAAGCGGTCGGAGATTTAGCAACCGATCAAGCAATCTTGCAGCATTATGGCTGGCGTTCATTCTTCCTTGATGCTTCAGGCGATCCTCGGGTTGGCTCTTGGTTCGCGAGCCATAGATTCGAGTCGACCATGGTTATCGACATGGTCGAGGATTGCTTTGAAGATCCCGTTTGGCTGCGCACGCAGAATGCCCGATTTGTACCAGCTGGCGGGACTGGAAACCTTTATATAATTAGCAAAAAGGCGCTTCGGCGCAGAAGTATTCAGGCGGTCCATCTATCCGAAATCGCTACACGGGAAGGGGTCCCGCGTTACGTCCGTCAAGATGCTTACATGGTTGGTCCACTCATCCAGGCTGGGCTGAGCGGCGATTGCGTCCTGTGTCACATCACCGCACCCACTGACGTGTTCCGCGAACTGGCGAAAGGTCTTTCTACGGCTTGGTTGTTTCCTGAACCTTCGGATGACCCAGTGTATCGAGAGTTGCTCTCGATGCCTTGGGAGAAGGTGCGGCACGTTCAAGACAGCGGGCTCGAGGGGTTCAAGAGAGCGCTTGAACTACCCGAGTATTCGTCGCATCTCCGGAAGCACATGCCCGCCCGCAGCGCGATGTACCGACCATTTTGGACGAGAGACTTACCACCACCGCCAGGCCATCAGGGCAGGGCGGACGAGCAAATTGTGCAAATCTTGTGTGGAAGCTCTCTTTATCATGGATATAGTAAGCCTCAGATTCGCCATCCCCAAATCATGAAGCTCCTTGCAGCGTGTGAAGAGATATCTATCGAATACGACGGACTTGTCTACTACGGCATGGATTGCATCTATGGAAAGGGTGTCGGCGTTGTCAAAATGGGCGGTGATGTCTTTTGCGTCTTCGAGTACGGCGTCGAACATCCTGGTCTGCGGATCATGGACGTGAAGCGATTCTATGGCGTGCACTACCGAGTTGCTGAGGGCGGGATCTGGGAGCGATTTGCGCATGAAGACGACTGCAACTGTGGCTCAGAGCATATAGAGAGCTTCAGTCTTCTCGGGCGGGTGGATCAAGCCTTAAAAGAGGGATGGATTAATTGCGTCGAGCCAGGTCTTTACGTCCAGAAGGGTGTCGATCCTACCTCGGACAAAAGGGCGACTTGGGGGGAGCCGTACTAAATTAAATGAAAACAGGGGTCAGAGTCGTATTCTTGATCTGCTCGCCTATCTGTAGCGGCGTTAAGAAGTAACGGTGCCAAGTAACGGTGCCAGGTTCACTTATCTAGGATGACGCCGCGCGAGTCGCGACGTAAGCCAGTCCGGGGGATGGCATGCGATAGGGATTGAAGCGGGTGGCGCGTCGTCGCGACGATGCGCTGACAGGGGTGCGGTGGGACAGGCTGGAGAATCTGCTCGCCGCGTATTACCGGGATGCCGGGTGTCATGGCAAACGCGTGGGGACGGGAACGACGCCGGCCGATCCGATGACATCATCGAAATGAAGCTCAATTTTTTGGAGAACAAGGTGCTAGTGAAGCTTCTCGATCTTGTCGATGGACGCTTTGTCATTCCGGTAGTTGTTATCGCTATTGGCGTTGCTCTCGCTAAAGGCGCCTTCAGCTTGTCTCGATCCCGAAGTCAGGACAGGCGCGACTTCTTAGATCTATTCCGCGGTCACGATGCGCGCGATAACGGTTCCAGGTTCACTTATCCCGCTTTGATGGGCGGTGGGCGGGTCTGACGCCTGCAAAGCGGCTGGTCTTGGCTTCGACCATCGCGCGGAAGTCGTCGCGGCCCCAAGCGCGTTGTTGTTGCAGGTACTGCCGGATCTCGTCGAGTTGTTGTTCGGTCAGCGCTTCGTCCAGCAGGCCGCGCCAGATGCTGGAGCGGTGTATGGGATTGGCATCAAGCGCGAGCCAGGCAGGGTGGGGCGTCAGCATCGAACCGGTGCGCTGTCCTAGGTGGGCAGCACAGCTCGACCAGCGGTACGCCACGGGATCATCAGTGATGCGTGCGCGGACGGGATTGAGTTCGATGTAGCGCTGGCAGGTCAGGAAGTAGCGTTCGTCGCCCACCAGGCAGGCTTTGTAGCGGCCTTCCCACAACGTACCGGTGCGGTGGTGCCGGGCGTTGAACAGACCGACGTACTGTCGACCGAACTTCTGCATCATCCGGCTCAGGTCGCCGGGCCCGGCAGGCGTCGCCAGCAGATGGACGTGGTTGTCCATCAGCACGTAGGCATGCAAGCGCACGCTGGTCGCGGTCAACGCGTCCCGCAGCAGGTGGAGGTAGTCCAGTCGATCGCGGTCGTTGAGAAAGCAGGGCAGACGGTTGTTCCCGCGCTGCACGATGTGCTGCGGGACACCGGAGACATCGAATCGCGGCATGCGGCCCATACCGACAGCATCGCGCGGCGTGGGAAGGGAACCGGTCAGTGTTTGGCGAGCAGATGTGCCCGCGTCTGCCCAATGCGGCCTCGGAAAAGTGAACCTGGCACCGTTCTGCCACCGCAAGCACGACAAGTGTTTGATCTGTATGGTGAAAACGTGGGGAAACCTCAGTGCCAGGTTCACTTCCTTGCACTTCCTTGAAGAGCGTCAGCCCCGTGTTGGGGTCTCGGGTGTCGCATCGCCTTGCCGGCTGGCATCGCGATCAGTTCCAATTGGCAACCACGACCAGGCAAGGACGATCATGGCCAAGTTCCTCAACACCAGTGCAACCAACTACTTTCTTGAGGAACTGATCAAGGAAGCCAAGGATCGCCTCGTGCTGATCAGCCCGTATCTGAAGTTGAACGATCGGGTCAAGGAGTTGCTGGCGGACAAGAACAGGCTGAAGATCGACGTCCGCATCGTGTACGGGAAGAGCGAGCTACAGCCTGCCGAGATCAGCTGGCTTCGCGAGCAGACCTACATCCGAACCAGCTTCTGCAAGAACCTCCATGCGAAGTGCTACCTCAACGAGGAGCTTTGCATTGTCACGAGCCTGAACCTCTACGAGTTCAGTCAGGTCAACAACAACGAGATGGGCATCCTCATCCGGCGTGCCGAAGACGCGGAACTGTACCGCGAAGCGTACGAAGAGGCGCAGCGCATCATCCGGATCAGTGATGAGGTCCGCATCTCGATGGAACGCGTTGCGCCGAGCGAGGCCGCGACCGAAGACAGTGAAGAGACCAGCACGTCTGACACTGAATCAGGTGACGCCACCGATGGCGGAAAGCTGACCACCTCCAAGCTGGCGCGGAAGCTGGGCTGCAAGACGAATGAGCTGCTGGACAAGCTCTTGGCTGGTGGACATCTCGAGCTGCGCGGCGGCAAGCACTACTTGACCGAAAGCGGCAAGGCGGCCGGTGGCGAGTTCTGCACGAGTCCGAGGTTTGGTCCTTATTTCCTGTGGCCTGAATCCCTCTCGGTGTGACATGGCAGGACGCTGGAATCGCCGAGGCGCGCCGCCGGTAGAGAACCGTCGCTACGACAGGTTGTCGCAGGTCAGTCCGTCTGCGTTCGAGCAGTTGATCGCCGATCACTACCGAAAGCTGGGCTATAGCGTCGAGCGGGTAGGACGCGGTGGTGCGCACTTCGATGGCGGGATCGATCTCAAGCTGCGTCGCGGCAGCGAGTTCATCGTGGTGCAGTGCAAGCGTGAGAACGCGAACAAAGTGACCCACAACGTCGGCCACGAGCTGCTCGGCGTCATGTGCACCCAAGGCGCCACGGCCGCAGTGGTGGTCAACACCGGAGAGTTCACGCCGTATGCGCGGGAGACTGCGCGAGGAGATCCGCGCTTGACGTTGGTGGATGGTGACGAGTTGCGGCAATGGTTTCCCGAGCTTGCGATGCCTTCGGACGTGACAAGCGCGCATGTGCCTGCAGAAGGTTCACACAGACGCCGGCGCGGCGGACGACGCGACGCTAAGAGCAACGGGTTCGGAGCGTTCGCTTGGACTGCGGCGGCGTTTGCAGCGCTCCTGGTTTGGCAGTGCAGCAGGCCAGCTCCAAATCGGGCTGATGCTTCTATGCGTCCATCGGGTGCAGTGCCGGAGCGGCGACCTCAGCACAGCGCGGCGGAAGCGAGCATCCAGATTTCCAGCGAGCAGTTGCCTTCCACTGCTGCAGTCGTACCCCCGGACCGCCCGGACGCGGGCGTCATCGAATTCCGCCGTACTACGGATGCGGAGCGTGCCGAATGGGCTCGTCGGAACGCCGAAGCAATGCGTGTCATCGAGTCCACAACGCCGGAGTTCTAAAGGGAATGCGTGCCCATCTCTGCGGTGTGGGGCTAACAGTCTCTGTTTCGAAATCGAGCTCTCGAACGCTCTTTTTCAACTCCAGCCATCATTTGCAGCGGGCCGGAGCTCGCCGTCGGCCTAGAAGCTGAGAGCAATGCTGTCAGCAACGCAAGCGCCTGCAGAAGCAGACGCTTGCGACGATCTGGCCCTACGTCGTGTGGCAAGACGGGCAACAGTGGTAGCAGCCATTTGATTGCGAGTACGTACGCTTTGCCTGCTGTACGGCGGAAGCACAACTCAGATGACTGCCTAAATCGAGTCTGTTTTGCGTGTCGGGCAGGCGTGTGCAGCGTCCTGGCGTGAGATCGTGAACCTCATGATCTCCATTCGGCTGCTCTTTTCGGTTGACGCAGAAGATCGGCATATCCCTCTCCTTGGCTGGCAGCGCATCGCACGAAAAGCAATGCGTCCTGTGGAATAACGCCGATAAGAGGAGGGAGCGGCCACTTGCAGGATTCGTGAAAGGTTGCGCGGGAAGTTTCTGACGCTGCCGGGGGGCAAATGAACCTATATGACCTCCATCTCGTCCTTGACCCGATCCTGTAGGCGTAGCAGACTCAATCCCAAGGAGCGTCGAAACTCCTCGTACAGCGGTCCCCACCTCCGTCAATCTGGTGGGTTTTTTGTGCCCGTGCGCTTGCGGGCATGGACCGACGCGATGCCTGCGTCGGGAGGGCGGCTAATACAACACCCTTCGGGGAAATACGCCCGCCGTCTGTACGCGGTTTCGAACCTCCCGACTTCCCGTCCTCCGTATGGCGGACGGGCACTTCATGGATCGAGGAGATTACGATGTCGAAGTTCGAGACGGAAGATCGCGGCGCGCTGGGCTATTTCCTGACCGAGGACGGTCAGTCCCGGCTGCGCAATCTGCACCAACACATTGTGTTCCTGTCACGCCTGGCAGAGCCGCGCGTGGACGAGGAAGAGGACGGGCCTGAAATCGACCACCCCGCGCTGGCCGGCTGCATGGATCTGCTGGCCGAGCAGGTGCAATTGGTACTCGATACGGTGTCCTGGCCGGCCCGCCTGCAGCCGAAGGGCAAGCCGTTGAAGGTGGGTCAACAGGCCGACGATGACGAGGCCGAGGCCGAGGACGCGGATGAGACCGATGGCGACGCTGCGCCCGTGGCAGCCTCCGCTGACGATGACTACGCCTTCGGCATGACCCTGGACCAGCTAGACGAGCTGCACCGGCTGCTCGATCTGCTGCGCGCCCAGGGCGATCTGATGATGGCGAGCGGCGAAGGCGATGTGGCCAAGGAGACCATCATCGTCACGGGCTCGGCGATCTTCGATGGCGCCGAGGCCGTGGACGCCATCATCGACCAGGTCGAAGCGCAGATCCTCGACGACGACGACCCGCGCGCCAAGCCGCGACGTGTGCGTGAGATGCCACCGGCCTACGGAGTGGCGAAGGGTGCAGTGGGTTCCCAGCACGAGGCGGTCTCGTTGCACTGAGCAGACCGCAGCCTGCAGCAGCTGTCCGGCACTGCTGTGGGCTGCGCCTCCCGGTCTTCGGCGCCGGTTGCGGCGTCGTGTGGACGCTGATCGCAGGCGGCGGTGTCTTCGGACTTGACGACTGCCAGGCTGTCAAACCTTATAAAGCGATTGATGCTTTATAAGGTTTCCGCGCCTTCCTTCTAGTAAGCTCGCGTCTCTAAAAGGTTCTCTCCGAAGGGCATCGCATGCGTCGGAATCAAATTGCTGCCGAGCGGCACTCCTGTCTGGTGCCGGTGCCGGGCCATCCGCATGTGCACGCCTTGGTCGCGCCGCCAACCCCTCGTAACGTACCCGATGGCGCGCGCAATCATGCCCAGTTCGCCGCGGCGCATGCCGCATTGGGACGATTGCAGGGCGTGATGGCGCTCCTTCCCAACGCGGACATGGTGACCCGCACGCTGGCGAGGCGGGAGGCCGTGCGAAGTTCCCAGATCGAAGGCACCCAAACCAATCTCTCGCAGTTGCTGACCTATGAGGCAACACGGGGCGCGACCGGCATGCCGCCGGATGTGCAGGTGACCGAGCGTTACGTGACTGCTCTGCAGCATGGCCTTGCGCGTATCCGCCAGGACGGGCGCCGTGCGCTGGATCTTCGGCTCATCCACGAATTGCATGCGGAGCTCATGCAGGACAAAGCGGGCGCGTTCCCCGTGGCCGCGTGGCGGACGGAGCAGGTCTGGATCGGCTCCAGTACGCGCATCGAAGATGCGACCTTCGTGCCCGCGCCGCCTTCGAACATCCAGGGCTGCATGGACGAAATGAGTGCCAGCATTCTGCAGTACGCACCGCGGGACGACGAGCAAGACGCGTTGTCGCTGGTGGCGCAGCTGGCCATTGCCCACGCACAGTTCGAGACCATCCACCCCTACCACGATGGGAACGGGCGCACCGGTCGATTGCTGATGCCGTTGCTGCTCGCGGCCGAGGGCTATCCGCCGCTGTATCTGTCCGGTGCATTGCTGCGCGCTAAGACGGCGTATTACGCGGCGCTGGCCGCTGTGCAGTTGCAGGGCGACTGGCGGCCATGGATCGAATTGCTGACCGCAAGCGTTGTGGAGGCATGCGACGAATCGATCGCCATCGGCCAGGATCTGGTCGCCACTGCCGAGCGGTGGGAACAGCAGCTCAGTCGCTATCGCGCGCATTCCGCGACGCGCCGGCTGCCCCGGTTCCTGCTGGGGCATCCTGTGCTATCGGTGCAGCAGGCCGTCGAGGGACTGGATGTCTCGCAGCCGGCTGCCAATGCGGCGCTCAACAACCTGCTCGCAGAAGGCATCGTCAGCTTGGTCAACGAGCGGCAATGGGGACGCGTGTTCCAGGCGACAGAGATATTGGCGCGCCTGGATCGTCCATCAGAACCGGCAAAGCGCTGAACGCTGCCGTTTGGTTCGTCGCGCTTGGAAGGGCAACGCGTGGGCAAGTGATCGATCCTGCATTGGATCGTCCATCCACGCGTCAGTGACCCTATTGGCAGTTGGCGGTGCCCAGTGCGCGGGTCCAGGACCCCATCGCGCCAGCAGTGAAGTAAGTCGATCAGCAAGAGCGCGGCGTGCGTCAGTGAAGCGGGTAGAGCGTCTTCCAATCTGTTCGATAGACGCAGCACAAGCGGGTCTTTCCGGCATCTAGGGGACGCCCTAGGTAAGGAAGTCAGGCGCATTTCACAGGCCGTCCACGTACTCCAATCTCGCCTGAAGGTGCACGGTATCCGCGGCAAAAACGCCGCTATATTCCGGACTTCCCCGAAGCAGGAGAACTCGAATGTCGCTCACCCAACAGCATAAGAAGACGGCACAGATGATCGGCGTGGCGCTCGTCGCAGCCGTGGGACTTGGCGGTTGCGCCACCTACAAGGACGACTTCGCACGCATCGACACGCGCTTGGATACCCTCGACTCGCGGGTGCAGGGCGCGGCCCAGAGCGCGGAATCCGCCAACCAGTCGGCGACGCAGGCCAACCAGCGCCTGGATCAGATGGAACGTCGCGTCCAGCAGCTCGAAACGGCGCCGCGCCGCACGCCGCGCGGTTGATCTGATCGGACCGGGACCCGTTGGCCAGCTGGCCACGGGTCCCGGTGTATCACCCGTTTTTTCGAGGAGTTGTCCCATCGCCAGATCCACACACGCTGCGATGCGGGTCTTCCACGGTGCGCTGCTGCTTGCGTTGGCATCCGCCAGCGTTGGCGTGGCCATGGCCGAGGAACCCGCGACGCAACCGGTCGCCTCGGTCGACCAGCTTCCGCCAGGACAAGAGGTGTCCGACACGGTGATCGAGCTTGCGGGCTGGGTCATTGCCGCCAATGACAACCACGGCTATCCGTTCATGGTGATCGACAAGGCCGCCGCGCAGATCCTAGTGTTCGGGGGCGACGGCAAGCTGCGAGGCGCAGCCCCCGGGCTGTTCGGCTCGGCGGTCGGCGACCATGCGGCGCCCGGCATCGCCGGCCTCGCGCTTCGCGAAATTCCGGGGCGGGATCGCACCACGCCTGCCGGTCGCTTCGTGGGTGGATATGGCCCATCGATCGACGCCGGGCGTGTGCTCTGGGTGGACTACGATTCGGCGGTCTCGCTGCACCCCACTGCCAGCGGCACGCCTGCCGAGCGACGCGACGAACGCCTGGCATCGCCTTCGCCGGACGACAACCGCGTCACCCACGGGTGCATCAACGTCTCACCCGGGTTCTATGAGCAGGTCGTCCGCTCGACGTTCGAGAAGGGTGGCGTGTTCTACATCCTGCCGGACAAGGCGTCGATGGCGGACACGTTTCCGGAGTTCGCGGAAAGTCGCGAGGCGAAGGGCGCCAATTGATTCGAACATCGGTGCCCAGGGACGTGAGCCTGGCCGTTTAAGCAAGCTGGGCGGCTACGTTCGCTTGATGACGAACGCATGTAACTCAGCGAGTTTTCCGTCACGTAGACGCCACGCGTCGCTGTAGTCCGAGGTGGCGGGTGTGCCGTCGGCAGCGATGATGGTGATCGTCCCGATCGCCACCAGGTGGTCCGCATCCGCAATCAGCCGGTCCACCACCACCTCCGGCGGGTTGACGTAGGCCTCGTCCATGAAGCGCCGGATTGCGTCCTTTCCACTGATCGTGCGATCGCCGACGAAATGCCAGACCACGTCATCCGTGCAATGGGCGAGGAAGCCGGTATGGTCACCGCGCGAGACGGCTGCGTTGGCTTCGATCAGAACGTTGGCGGCATCACTCGACATGGCGCGTCTCCGGTCAGGTATTCGCAACCGTAGCGCCCAAGTCCATGGGCTCGCGTGATACCCGCGCGCCCCAGAATTTCGATGTCGGCGCGTCCCGCAAAGAAAAATCCGCAGCGCCGCGGCGCGCTGCAGGTCTGTTGTGCGAATCGATGTGCGTCGGAAGCGGGATTTGCACCAGCGTGTCCATCCCGCAACCGCGCGACAGGCAACGTCAGAAAATCAACATCAGCAGACCGATCACGACGATCAGGCCGATGAGGAAAATGACGCCGGCTGTGGAGGCGAGAAACTTGAGCATGGTGATAACCCGGTTGTGAGGATGTGGCCCCACGTTAGGTGCGCAACGGCCTAGACGCCGTGAAGCGAACGCGCTTTTTCCGCGGCTGACGTCGTCTGTATGCAGCACTGTTCGGCCGGAACGGATGCACGAAAGGCTTTGCCGCAGTGACGCGCGTACAAGGCGCTAGACTCGACCGATGACATTCCCGGATCCTTCCAAACTCGACCGCATCGTCGCCGAGGCGCGGCGCGCCGCCGAGCAGCGCAACAACGGCTATCGGGAGCGGGCGTTGCAGATGTATCCGTGGATCTGCGGCCGCTGCGCGCGCGAGTTCACGCGGGCCAATCTGCGCGAACTGACGGTGCATCACCGCAACCACAACCACGACGACAACCCGGCCGACGGCAGCAACTGGGAGTTGCTGTGCGTGTACTGCCACGACAACGAACACTCCCGGCAGCTCGACCACACCGGCGTCAGTGCACGGCATGCAGAGGACGCACCTGCTGCGGCCACCTCCAACCCGTTCGCGGATTTGAAGGCGCGGCTTGAGAAGCCCCGTTCCTGACTGCATTGCGCTTGCGGACGAGATTCTGGGGCGACTGGATCGTCCGCCGGGTTGAGGCTTCGCCGGCACGCCCTCTTTGCTTCTTCTCCCCGATGCGATTTCGATCTGTTGCGGACTCTGATCGAATTCCTGCGGTTCTCCGCCATCGGCCGTACGGCTTTCTGATGCCTGATTCATCCTCCTCTCCAATGCCGTGTCACCGGTGACGCCAGTGGATCGCACCGCCGGCAAGCCGATCACTGATGGGAGATTTGGATGATCCTGTACGACGCCAATGCGCCGGGTCCGAACCCGGTGGTGGTCCGACTGTTCGTGCATGAGCGGAAAGGGCTTCGATTCGATGTGGAGACGATCGACCTTATCGGGCTGGAGAACCGTCGCCCGGCCTATCTGCAGAACATCAACGCGAGAGGTGAGGTGCCCGCGCTGCGACTCGACAGCGGGACGATCATCACCGAGATCACCGCGATCTGCGGCTACTTCGACGAGATCGCACGCGGCGGCCGGCGCCTGTTCGGCGACACCACGGAGGAACGCGCGGTCATCCACATGTGGACCCGGCGGGTGTATCTGGAGATCGTGCTGCCGTTCGTCTCGTGGTGGCGCGGCACCGAGGCTGCGGAAGGTGCGTATCGCGGCCACCGCATCCTGATGCCGGAAGCCCGGCGCTCGCATCGGCTGCTGGCCGACAGCGGGCTCAACCAGTTGGACAATGATCTCGAAGGCCGGCACTTCATCGCAGGCGATGACGTGACGATGGCTGACATCCTGCTGTATGGCTTCATGGGGGCGAACATCGCGACTGGCGAAATTCCGTGGATCGCCGCGCCTCAGCGCCCCAATGTGGCCGCGTGGCTCGAACGCATGGCAGCGAGGCCAAGCAGCAGTTTGATGATGGAGTCTCTGGCAGCGCGGATCGACAACTGAGACTGCTGCTTGCGAGCAACAACGCAGGGCAAATCTCGCCCATGCGGATCAGGCGAACGGGCGCCCTGCGTGACGCTGTCTGAATTCGGTTGCGGTCATCCCGGTCGCGCTCCTGAAGGCGACCGCGAAATGTGGCGTACGGGCGAAGCCTGTGCGGGCTGCGATCTGTGCAATGGGCGTGTCGGTGGCTGCCAATAGGGTGCTGGCAGCTTTCACGCGTTCCCGGAGGAGGTACGCATGGGGCGACATGCCGGTCTCGAGCCGGAACAGCCGAGAGAAGTGGAATTTGCTGAGGCAGGCCACCGCCGCCAGCTGGGTCAACGACAGCGGTTCCGCGTAACGCTGATGGATGCAGTCGATGGCGCGCGCGATGCGGGGGTCCGGTGGGCTGACCGTTTGTCCTGTCGCTGCGAGTCGGTGCGTGAGCAGAAGATGCATGGACAGCCAGTGGACGGTTTCTCTGGCGTAGAGTTCCGGCGCACCGCGCCTCACGGCAGAAAGCAGGCTGCTCAGCACGGAAGACACTGTGGGATCGGTGAACGATAACGATGGGACAGCACTCTGCAGGGGCGTGCCTGCGGTCATGAGTTGGCTGGCCGCCGCCGCGAGCGTGTCGGCGGGGATGAAGAGATGGATGGTCTCGATCGGCACATCGCTTCGCCAGCGCAATTCGTCCACGTCGCCCGCTGCCGTCACTGCGATCGCGCCGACGTTTGCCTCCGTTCTGCACCATTGGCCGTCCACCAGAACGTCAGTCTGGTGAGCGCCGCGTAGCACCATCGAAATGCGGAGGTCCGACGAGGGACGTGTCTCGAATTGGGTGCTGCCGGCGGGCCAGTGCATCTGTTCGATCAGTGCGGAACGCCAGCCTGCGTTGGCGCTTGTCGCCAGCCTTCTGCCCGGCAACGCACGCTGGCCTGCAAGACTGGCGTGATCGTAGGACGGTGCTGCACGATCTGTGAGGTCAAAACTGGGCATCGGCTGACGATACGGTTGATGCGGACACCTGTCCAAAAACTGCTGCCATCGAATAACGGGGTCATTTCACTTATCCGGCTTTCTCGATCGAAGCGCTTCGTTTTGGCTTCGACCATGGCGCGGAAGTCGTCGCGCCCCTAGGCGCGTTGCTGATGCAGGTATGGCCGGACCTCGGCGAGTTGCTCCTTGGGGCAACGCTTCGTCCAGCAGGTCGCCTGGCCATCGGGAAAGTGATGCGCGTCTTGCCTTGAGCCCGTTGGCACGAAGTGCAGCGCCGGTCGCCCGATCAGTTGTGCATCAATTCCGCCATGAGCATCCGCGGGGTGTTACCCGCGATGGCATGGAAGTCGGCGATGAGGTGGGCCTGGTCGTAGTATCCCGCATCGACCGCGATATTGGACCAGTTGATCTCGCGTGCCGCCTGCGCCGCCCGCACGGCGTGTTCGAACCGCATCAAGCGGGAAAACGTCTTGGGACCGATGCCCAGCGCCTCGTGCAGGATCCGGCGCAATTGCCGTTCGCTGACGCCCAGCGATCGCGCCGCCTGGGTGACGCTGGAGGTCTGCAGTTGTTCAAGCGCAACCTGCAGCAGCGGCGATGCGGCACGGGCGGAGGTGTTGCGTGCGGCGTGCGCCGACACCTCGGCGTCCAGCAGACCACACGCAGCGTTTGCATCGGCGGCGCCGGCGAGCTGTTCCAGAAGCGCTTGCACCTTCGCACGCGTCCACAGGTCTTCAAGCGGAAACATGCGCCCCGTCAACTCGCTGGCTGAGATCCCGAGCGTCCGTTCGTACGTTCCCGGTTGCAGCCGTGCGAGTACTGCATGCTGTCCGCCGCGAATGAATTTCCGGTGGACCTTCGTACGCACGCCCATCGCATGGATGTCGAGCCCGCCCGAAATCGTTGGCCCGAAGCGGACGACCAGCTGCGCCTCCACGTGCGGCACCGCGACGCGCTGCATGTCGTGCCGGAAGTGACGTGCCGTCATCGCGAGGATGGGGCGCGGTTCGCGGGCAGCGGGGATCGCGGCGCGGCGGGAAAGCGATGCAGGGATTGAACGCATGGTTGTATTTCTATGGCCGATCCCCGGCATTCGCAAGCCGGCGGGGATGGCCGTTTTCTACAATGCCGCGATGCGCTCGGGGCCTATCGTGCGTCCCATGAATATTCTGATGACCGGCGCGACCGGAAAAGTAGGGAGCCGCCTTGCAAAGCGGCTGGTGGCACGTGGACACAGCGTGCGTGCTCTGGTGCGTGATCCGTCGCGTGCGGCGGAACTTGTCGATCAGGGCATCACGCTCGTGACCGGCGATCTGCTGGAGGTGGCGTCGCTGCCGGCGGCGGTGGCGGGCGTGGACGTGGTCGTGCATTGCGCCGCGTTCTTCCGTGGCGCGACGCCTGAAGAGGCGCACGCGGTGAACGAGCTCGGCACGCGGCATCTGGTGCTGAGTGCCCGCGATGCCGCAGTGGCGCGGTTCCTGTTCATGAGTACAGGCCTGGTCTATGGCCCGAACGGGGATGGTCCAGCGCAAGAGGATGACGCGTGTGCCCCGGTGGATGCATATCCGCAGAGCAAGCTGGCGGCCGAGCGGATGCTGCTGGAGATCGAAGGTCTGGATGTCGGCATCCTTCGCCTGCCGTTCGTCTACGGTGACGGGGATCCGCACATCCAGGACGTGGTCCCCTTCATGCGCAGTTTCCCTCCGACGCAACGCATGTCCATCGGCCACCATGCGGACGTGGCACAGGCCGTGATCCGATGGCTGGACACGTCGTCGCCCGCGCATCGCATCTACAACGTCGTGGATGACGCGACTCCCGATCTGGCAACGCTGTTCGCTTCGGTGGGCGAGCCACCGCCCGACGGCACCGACCCCGAGCGCGCGCAGGCGTTCGCCGCAGTGCTCGACGGTCGCCGCATCCGCGACGACCTGGGGTTCCGGCCGCTGTTTCCGACGCTCGCGGATGCGATCGCGGCAGGCGAGGCGTAACCCAGACACGGCAGGCGCGAGGCGACGGTGAGCTAACAGTGCCAGGTTCACTTATCTCGCTTTGAAGGCGATGCGCACGCCGAGTGCCCGAGAACCGGCGTGTCTTGGCTTCGACCATGGCGCGGAAGTCGTCGCGGCCCCAAGCGCGTTGTTGCTGCAGATACTGTCGGATCTCGTCGAGTTGCTCCTGGGTCAGCGCTTCGTCCAGCAGACCACGCCAAGCGGAGGATCGCCGCGCCGGGTCGGCATCGAGCGCGAGCCATGCGGGGTGAGGCGTCAGCATCGAGCCAGCGGTACGCCACAGGACCATCGGTGATGCGGGCTCGGACAGGCTGCATCATCCGGCTCAGATCCCCAGACTCGGCAGGCGTCGCCAGCAGATGGACGTGGTTGTCCATCAACACGCAGACATGCAGTCGCACGCCGGTCGCGGTCAACGCTTCCCGCAGCAGGCGGAGGTAGGCCAGGCGATCGCGGTCGTCGAGGAAGCAGGGCAGACGGTTGTTGCCGCGCGGCACGATGTGCTGCGGGACACCTGGCAGATCGAATCTCGGCGTGCGGCCCATGCCGACAGCATCGCGTGGCGTTGGATGGACAGAAGTCAGTCTTTGGCGAGCGGATGCGCTCTCATTAGCCCGCTAGGGCCTCGGGGAAGTGAACTCGGCACCGTTCTGCTTCCCGTTCTGCTTGGCACCTTTCTGCTGTGGTCGTCAGCGGCGTTTGCGTCTTTTCTCATGCCAACGGCAGGCGATCGACCGGCACCGGCCGCCCCAGGAGCCAGCCCTGGCCGATCGCATCCGGCGCTACCGCCTGCACGTGGCGAAGTTGTTCTTCGGTCTCCACCCCTTCCACCACGATGCCGACCTCCAGCGCGTGCGCCATCGTGCAGATCGGTTCGAAGATCTGCGCGAGCACCGAGTCCGAGCCCGCCGCCTGGGTGAACAGCCTGTCGATCTTCACCGCATCCAGCGGAAGGTCGGCCAGGTAGTCCAGGCTCGAGTAACCAGTCCCGAAGTCGTCGATATAGAAGCGGTAACCCCGCGCACGCAGTTCGTGGATGCTGCGGATCAGGTCGTCGCGGGTGGCGGTGGAACGCTCGGTGATCTCCACCACCACGCTGTCGGCGCGGACGTCGTGCAGTGCCGCCTGTGCATCCAGGTAGGCCTGGAAGTCGCGGTCGACCAGATCGTCCGCGGTCAGATTGATGCTGATGTAGAGCGCGTCCCCGGCGGCCAGTCTCGGCGCGAGTTCGGAGAATGTCTTGCGTACCACCTGGCGCGCGAGGTCGCGTCCCAGCCCGTCGCGTTCGGCCATGCGTACGAACACCTCCGGCGAGACCCGGTTGCCGTCCTCCGTCGTCCAGCGCGCCAAGGCCTCGAAGCCGACCAGTCGGCGATCGGACAGCCTGCGCAGCGGCTGGTATTCCATGTCCAGCCCATCGTCGCGCAGGGCCCGGGCGAGTTGCGATTCGAGCGTGGCGCGGCGTCGCCGGGAGTGCCCGAGCAGGAGTTCACGCCCAGGCCGGCGAAACCGCCCAGCAGGCAGAGTCCCAGAATCAGTTGCGGCATCAGTGCGGCGAGCCCCGAGGCGCGGGTGCGCGCGACCACGCACAGGTTGTAGGCGTCGCTGCAGGCATCGGCGACGCGTTCGGTGCCCAGGTCGTACCACGTCGAGCTCCGACGCTCGCGGATGTGCCCCACGTCATCCGCGGTGGCACGCAGTACCTGGCTGCGATCGTGGGTGGTGACGACAGACTGGATGTCTCCGTCGAGGCGGGCGGCATTGTCGAACCAGGTCGGGGCGACGAACAGGATCACGCCGCCGGCCGACAGCATGTCGGTCGAGATCCGGCTGTCGACGATGGACGGCCCTTCGCTCCAGAACCGGTGGGAGTCGGTGATCCGCGTCGGCGGTGGCAGCGCCAGCGGGGCGGCGAGTAGGCCCCAGGCGCCGGTGCACAGCACTCTGTCGTCCTGGATGCGGCCGACGTCGCGGATGTCGTTCGACCGGAATGCGAGCACGCGCAGCTCCTTCAGGTCCTCCGCGCTGCAGGGCTCGGTCTGCAGGCGCAGGCTCTGGCGGAACGTGTCGATGGATTCGCGGGCGGTGCTCACGGCCGCATCGAGTACCCGTTCGGCGTGATTCTCCACGCGGTGCCGGTCGCTCTGGAGCCGGATCATGTGGGCCAGCAACAGGGTCAGGGCCACGCAACCCACGATCATTCCCACGCCGGCCCACGAGGTGTCGGCGGACAACGACCTGGGTGTTCTGAGGCCGATCGAAACCAGCTGGGTCTCTCCGTTTCCTGGTGTTGCGGTGCCGTTTCAGCGCTGCTGACGGGCGCCGGCTTCACGATATGACAGTAGACCTATCGACGCCATCGCGGGGAACTTGAGTGTCGGGTCGACGTCGATACGCGGCACGCCGGTCCATGCGATGTGCACGGGGCACGATCGGGTCAGCGGTGCGCGAATCACAGGGTCAGGTTCCCTGGTCCAGATTTCCCGGTCGATGCGCTTCGCGAGTGCTCGCGAAGTGTTTTTCGGCTTGGCCTCGCCCATCGCGGGAAAGTCGTCGCGGCCCCAGAGGCGTTGTGGTTGCACGTACCGCCGGATCTCATCAAGTTGCTGATCGGTCAGCGCTTCGTCCAGTATTTCGCGCCAGATGATGGAGCGCTGTATGGGATGGGCATCAAGCGCGCGCCAGGCGGGGTGGGGCGTCAGCATCGAACCGGTGCGCTGTCCAAGATTGGCAGCGCAGGGAGGTCGAAATTCCCAACCCGGCCTCGTCAGAAAGCGCCCGATAGATGGCATAGCGGGAACTAAGTCTCGTTGACCACGTGAGAGGCTGCGCCTCTCGGGCTGGACCCGGCAATCGCGCTTCGGTGACCATAGCGCCCCAATGCCCGCCGATCGCACGCCCTCCGGACAACTGCTGCAGCTGCTGCCGGACGCGGTCGTGCAGACGGATGCGCGCTGGACGGTCACCTATCTCAATCCCGCCTGGCAGACGCTGACGGGCCATGCGGTCGCCGATGCGCTGGGCCGCTCCCTGCTGGATTTCGTGCACCCCGACGACAACCCGACGCTGCGTTCAGGCATGCCGGTGTTCCGCCTGCGGTTCGCGGATGGGGACTATCGATGGATGCGGCTGCAGCTGCAGCCGGAGACCGATATGGCGGACCGGGTGCTCAGCCGCCAGGGCGTGCTGATCGAGATCACCGAGGTCACCGAGCAGGTGCTGGTGGAGATCCGCCAGCGCTTCCTGCGACTGCTGGAAACCATCGACGGCGTCGTCTGGGAAGCCGAGCGCGGCGTGGGCAATACCTTCCTGAGTCCACAGGTCGAGCGTTTGTTCGGCTTCACCGTGGAGGAGTGGCGCGCCGATCCCGGCTTCTGGCGGTCGCGCGTGCATCCGGACGATCTGCAGGCGGCGCTGGTGATCGACGACGCGGCGTACAACGCGACGCACAGCTATGCGTACGAGATGAGTTACCGGCTGATTGCACGCTCCGGCGAGGTGGTCTGGGTGCGCGACCTGTGCCGGACCGTCGTTGAAGCGGGGCGGCCGAACCGCATGATCGGCCTGATGATCGACGTGACCCGGCAGAAGTCTGCGGAACTCGAGCTGCTGCGCTCCGACGAGCGCTACGCGCTCGCCACGCGCGGCTCCAACGACGGCATCTGGGACTGGGATCTGCGCACGGATGTGCTGCACGTGTCCGAACGCTTCCACGAGATCGTCGGACTGGACGATGGCGGCCACCTGCACGAGGACGGCTGGCGCTTTCTCAAGCGGCTCATCGATCCCGACGACCGCGAGCGCGTGCAGTCGGCGTATCGCAGGCACCTGTCGGGGGAGCGCCCGAACTTTTCCGTGGACTTCCGCGCCTGGCACGGGTCGGGGCGCCTGGTGTGGGTGAACTGGCGTGGGGTCGCCCGGTTCGAGGACGGCATCGCGGTGCGGATGGCGGGCTCGCTGAGCGACCTGGCCGAACGTGGCAGTTCCTACGACGCGTTGACCAACCTGCCGGGCCGGCCGCTGTTCCGCGACCGCCTCGACCATGCCATTGCGCTGCATCGGGACGGGATCGCGGCAGGCGACAGCGCGCCGGCCGAAGGCGGCACCACGATGTTCGCGGTGCTGATGCTCGACCTCGACGGCTTCAAGGCGGTCAACGACACCCACGGCCACCACGTCGGCGACCAGCTTCTGCAGCACGTCGCGCGCCGGCTGGAATCCTGCGTCCGCGCGGTCGACCTGGTCGCCCGCATGAGTGGCGACGAGTTCAATGTGCTGCTCGAATCCGTCGATCCCGTTGACGCTGCCGATCGTGCGCGGCAGATTGCTGCAGCCCTGGCAGCGCCCTACGAGATCGGCGAGCAGACCGTGACCAGCGGTGCGAGCATCGGCCTGGTGAGCAGCCACCCCCGCCTGGTGACCAGTGATGACTATCTGCGTGCGGCGGATGCCGCCATGTATGAGGCCAAGAGCCGGTCCTTGGGCCTGTGCGTGTCTCCGGCGGGGACACAGAGCGGAGGGTAACGATGCCAGGTTCACTTCTCCGATGACGGTAGCGCGTCGGCGTCCGCACAGATGCCGGTGGCGATCGTTCTCGGTGACCATTGTCTTGCTGCAGGGAGATCGTCAATGCACGTTCGAAAGGAAGCATTCCGGATCGGTTCGAGAAGGCGTCAGCGCATCCCGACGCCAGTGGTCATCAAGATCTGCTTGCTGCTGGTCGGCCTGTTGGGCTTCGCACCCGCATTCGCCGAGCCGTCAGCGTTTCAGGACGACATCGTCGCTGCAGAGGCGAATGGTCGGGTGATGCATCTCCATGCACGTACAGTTGCGACTGTCCGTGAGGCGATGAAGGACGACCGGCAGATGCGTCGGGATCGACGCGTCGCGGGCGAGACACCGAAGGGCGCGACGGCGCTGCTTGGATGAAATCGGAATGCGGTGAGCAGCGACCGCGCCGGTAACGGTGCGGGCAGACGGAATCTGCTGTGCGCGCAGAGGGGGGCAGGTTCAATTATCCGGAGCCAAGGAGTCCGGGCGCATACCCGAAGCTATCTGGGGGATGGATTCCAGCACCGATTTCGGCGGAGCAGTGACGGAAGTCGGGAGACGCGCGGAAAGCGGCGCGATAGCGGCCGCCGGACATCGGCTTTTATTGGCGCGGCCACGGGCATCCGGGCTGCAGTGCTTGAGTGATCGGCTGTCCCGCCTGGCGTTCGGTCGGTCGCTCAAATGCAAAAGAGCCGGCACGCCATGCGCGCCGGCTCCGATCTGAAATCACCTGCGTGGTCCGTTTTCGAGGCGGCGTCAGTATCCGCGCTGCTTCTCGATCCGGGTATCGAGCAGGGTCTTGAGCTTGTCGCAGGCGCCGCGGATGGCCTTCGCAACGTCCTCGTCCTCATGGCTGGCGCCGATGGGATCGTCGTTCTGCAGGCGGGCTTCCAGCGCGCAACGTTTGTCTCTCGGACCGGCCTTGTCCGAGTTCGTGTCCGACAGGAAAACCTCGATCCGGCTCAGACGCGAGGAGAAGCGTCCCAGGTGCTGCTCCAGCATCGCATTGACCCGTTCTTCCAGGGCATCGGTGCCGTCGATATGGTTGTCGGTGTTCAAAAGGATTTTCAAAACTCGAACTCCCTGCATTTGTTCTGCGGATGTGGGACCCAGACTAACGATCGGCATTGCGTCTGTACCGTGAAGCGTCGCGCAGGTATCCGTTCGCGGGATCCGGATATCGCGCCACCCAGCTTGGACGGGGCGTCGGCCGGGACCGTGTGTGGTGGACGAGGTGCAGTGCGCCGGCTGCCATATCGGCACGGCGCGTCGGGATATGGAGGGCGTCCGGGACAGACGTCGGCCGAAGACAGCGGTGCCAGGTTCTGAAGCGTCCAGAGGCGCAACCGATCACTTCTGCCGCGGCATCTCCAGTTCGGAGCCGGCCTCGCGCTGGCCCGCGCGCAGTTGGCGCACCCGTTCGACGAGTGCACGTGCGGCGTTGCGGCTTTCTTCCAGCATCGCCATGTCGTCATCGAGCGCATCGTGGCTCGTGGCATACGGCGCGTAGTAGCCGATGTAGCGATCGACCTGCGACAGCGCGCCGGCGTCCAGCAGGCCCATGCCGCGCAGCCAGTCGGCAAGCGCGTGGCGCACGCCCTGTGTACCCTCGCTGTCGCCATGCACCACCACCGCGAAAGCGCGCCCGGCGAGGTGCTGCGGGTAGTCCCAGCCGTCGAGTTCGATGCGCTTGGCGCGGGCGGCGTCTTTGCCGTCGGTGGACGTGGGATCGGGATTGCCGCCGTCGGCGCAGACCAGGCGATCCATCATCAGCTTCAGCGGCGAGGTGGCCTGGTTCCAGTGCACCGGGGTCACGATCATCACGCCGTGCGCTTCGGCCCAGCGCGGGTAGATGTCGTTCATCCAGTCGTGATGCTGGCCCAGTCCGTGGTTGGGGTAACAGGAACAGGGCCAGTGGCACAGCGGCATCGCCGTGGACACGCACGCCTTGCATGGATGGATGGTGCGGCCGTACTCGGATGCGAGGCGGTTGAGTTCGAGCACGTCGCACTCGGCGCCGGCATCCGACGCGGCTTCGCGTGCCGCTTCGAGCAGCCGCCACGTCTTCGACATCTCGCCCGGGCAGGTGTGTTCGCTGCGCGGCGAGGCGCAGATCAGCAGAAGGCGGTCGCGCGATTCCGGACTGCGCTGGCGCGCTTCAGCGGCCCGGATGGCATCGCGCGCCGCACGCCATTCGTCCGACAGATCGTAGGCGGGATCCTGGAAGCCGGACCCGGCGGGGTGCGTGCGCGGCGCCTTGCGTCCCGCGTCGTAGGCCTCCCAGGCGATCGCGGCCAGCCGGTCGATGGCATCGCGGTGGGCGTCGAACGCCGGGTCGATGAACTGGATCCGGTAGCGGCGATCGAATTCCTCGCGGCTCAGTTCGGGATCGGGTTGGCCGGTGCGTGGCGTGGGCGCTGGCGTGTCGGGCATCGGCGTGCTCGTTGATGGGCATTCGACATGCGGCGCGACCCGGGACCGGATCGGGCGTGCAGGTCACGCCGCGGTCGACCGACGATGGCGGCGGCGGGGTGAAACCCGCGTATCGGGCGCGGGCGCGCCTCTGCTTGAATCGGCCTGAGCGTGTGTCCAAACGTGCAGCATCCAGATGGCGTGCTCACCGATGTGGACTCAGGCGCCAATGCGCGTCGCTGCCGCGGGTCAGCTGGGCGAAGTTCCGACAGCGGACGATGCAGCCATCCGCAAGCGTCTCTGCAATGCGGCGCTGTCGCAACGTGCGTACCCGTTCGCGGAGCGCGGCGATTTCCACCTTGAGACGTGCGACTACGCCATGGTGCTCGCGGGACAACTGTGCCAAGCGCAGTCACCCGGGAAGACATCGCGGTCGCGGGTCTTCCCGGACATCCTCCACGCGGGCACTCGGCCCGCGATGCGATGATCCGGCGCCAGACATTCCGTCACCATCTAGAAGGCAAGGTCATGTCCGAACGCATCCTGGTGTTCTACGGTTCCTATCGCGCCGACCGCATGGGCATCCGCCTGGCCGACTACTGCGTGCGCACGCTGCGGGCGCGCGGCATCGACGCAGAACTGATCGACGCCAAGGCGGTGGATCTGCCGATGCTGGACCGCATGTACAAGGAATATCCGAAGGGCGAGGCGCCCGAGGTGATGGACGCACTGGCCGGAAAGATCCGCGGCGCCGATGGTTTCGTGTTCGTCACCGGCGAATACAACTGGGGCATGCAGCCGGGCTTGAAGAACCTGACCGATCACTTCCTGGAGGAGTGGTTCTGGCGTCCCGCCGGCGTGGTCAGCTATTCGGCCGGACGTCTGGCCGGCGCGCGCGCGAATGTCGCCTGGCACGGCACCTTGTCGGAAATGGGCATGGTGGTGATTTCCAGCACCGTCAACGTCGGGCCGATTGCCAGGACCCTGGATGAGCAGGGACAACCGATCGATGAGGCCGGCAAGTCGCTCGAGAAGAGTTTTGCCCGCTTTGCCGACGACCTGACCTGGTGGACCGAGGCGGCGCGCCTGCAGAAGAAACGTAAGGCGCCTCCCTACTGATCCGGAAAGGACGGTGGCGGTATTGGTGATGGCAGGTTCACTTGTCCGCCCTGGTGCGATTGACTGGAAGTGACGCTGTTGCTGTGGATTCTTCCTGCAGCCGCAAACCGACAGCAGGCAGTGCGGGTTACTTTCGGATATCCAGCAACTCCACCTCGAAGACCAGCGACGCGCCCGGTGGGATCGCCTTGCCGGCGCCGTTCGCGCCGTAACCGAGCCACGCGGGGATATGCAGTTCCCGTGTACCACCACGCTGCATGCCTGCCACGCCCTCGTCCCAGCCACGGATGACGCGGCCTGCGCCAAGCCGGAACACGAAAGGCTGGCCGCGATCGCGGGAGCTGTCGAACTGCGCGCCACGCTTGTCGGCTACGGTCTCGTCGTAGAGCCAGCCGGTGTAGTGCACGCTGACCTCGTCGCCGGGGACTGCGGGATCGCCTTGTCCCGTGGTCACGTCGATGCGCTGGAGTTCTGCCACGTCGCCGCCGGTATAGGGCGGCGGACCGCCGCAGGCGGCAAGCAACAGGACAGACAGAAGGGCGACATGGCGGAGCGGTCGATGGTTCATGGGAAGCCACGTTGCGGATTCGAACCGGCAGGATAGCGGCAAGCGAAGTGACGGCGACTGGCCGAGCGTATCGGTGCTGTGCGCGCACGCCCGGAAGCAGGGGGAACTCCGCGTTGCACAGCGGGTCTGATCTGCTGCAGCGTGGGAGGCGAGGTTCGTTTGGTCTGCCGCGTGCCCTGCGTACAACGCGGGTTCGTACCGCTATTCGGAATTCAGCGCAGACGGTAGCTGGGTCGGCGTTTTCTCCATGGAAGGAAGTCATTGATGGGCCTTGCGATCGACCTGCGTGAAGTCGACAAATCCTTTGGACATCACCGTGTCCTGCGGCAACTCGATCTGCAGGTGCCCGAGCGCAGTGTGTTCGCGTTCCTCGGCAACAACGGCCATGGCAAGTCGACGACGATCCGGCTGATCGCCGGGCTCGCGACGGCCGATGCCGGTCACGTGCAGGTGCTGGGACGCGACATCCGACTCGAGCGGCGCGCGGTGCTCGCGCAGATGGGTTGTTTGATCGAGGCGCCGAGCGCGTATCCGAATCTCACCGCGTACGAGTTCCTGTCAATCGCGACACGGCTCAAGCGACTGCCGGACAGCGAGATCGGGCGGGTGCTGGAACTCGTGGGGCTGCACGTCGACCGGCGCCAGCGCATCGAACATTTCTCGCTTGGCATGAAGCAACGGCTGGCGCTCGCCCATGCGCTGGTTGGCAAGCCGCGGCTGCTGGTGCTCGACGAACCGACCAACGGGCTCGATCCCGACGGCATGCAGGACATCCGCCGTCTGCTGTCGACGTTGCCCGAACGGGCGGACTGCACGATCTTCTTTTCGAGCCATCTGCTGGACGAGGTGGAGAAGACCGCGACCCATATGGCGGTGCTGCACCACGGATCGGTCCGGCTGCAGGCGTCGATCCGCGATCTGACCCAGGCCTTGCCGAGCGTGCTGTCGCTGGATGTCGATGTACCGGAGCGGGCGGTCGCTCTGCTGTATGCATGCGGCCATGCCGCCGAACTGGACGGGGACGGCCGCGTCGCGATTCCGGGGATCACCCGCCAGGTTGCCGGCCAAGTCCATCGGGTGCTGATGGACGCGGGCGTCACGCTGTTCGAATCGGTGCACCGCAAGCCCAGCCTGGAACAGTGGTTCCTGCAGACGGCGGTCGCCGAAGGAGACGCACGATGATCGGGCAGCTGTTCGTGATCGAGCTGTTGAAGATCAAGCGTTCGCTGGTGGTCGTGATGACGCTGGTGTGCCCGCTGGCGGTCGTGGCCCTGATGTTCCTGATGACCCTGAAAGCCTGGGACCCGCCGGAGATGAGCGGCCGGGACATGGCGATGTTCTGGTCGGCTGTCATGTCGATGTGGGCGGTCTTCATGCTGCCGCTGTACGTGGCGCTGACGACGAGCCTCGTCAACGGCAACGAGCACCGCAACCAGACCTGGCGGCTGATGCTCAGCCTGCCGATCGGCGTGGGCGAGCTCTACACGGCCAAGGCGCTGGTCGCCATCGCACTGATGCTGTGCGCCCACGTCATCCTGCTGATGGCGACCGTGCTGGCGCTGTGGGCGCTGGGTCTGTTCGGTTACGACCTGGCGGGCGCCTTCGACCTGCGCTCGTCGCGGGTGCTGTGGGCGGCGCCGGTCGCGGCATTGCCGGTGCTTGCGATCCAGCACGGGCTGAGCTGGCATTTCCGCACCCTCGTGCCGCCGCTGTCGGTCGCGGTGATCGCCACATTCGTCGGCCTGCAGGTCGGCAGTTCCAGGCACTGGCTGTGGATGCCGTGGAGTTATCCGATGGTGTCCACCACCGCGACGACCGTCGAGGCGCAGGTGCTCGCGGTCTGGTTGTCGCCGGTGATGGGCGTGGCGCTGTTCCTGTTCGGTCTTCGTTTGCTGCGGCGGCGGGAGATCGTCTAGCTGTGCCATGAAGCAGGCACCGCGCTCTGTGCGTGCCGATTCGATCAGGGCTGCGGAACCGCCGCCCCGCCCTCACGCACCAGCGTCATGTCGCCCGCGCGCGATCCCGGCGCCAGCCTCCATCCCGGCTTCAGACTCAAGCTCCAGCCATCGCCCTTCGTGCCGTCGCCGTCCTGCGGCAAGGCCACGGTCGCGCGTTTGTGATCGGCGTGCACCAGCGCGGCGCCGCCTTCGACGACCGCGAGCTCACCCCATGTATCGGTGAGGCGCAGCGTCGGGTAGACCGTGCCGACATCGTCGAGCGCGGCGAGCGTCTGCGGATTGAACTGGAAGTTCGCGCTCTGGAGCGGCAACACCAGCACCGGGCCCTCCACCAGCGTGGCGCGCCATCCGGACACGCGGGCGATGCGCTCGCGTTCGCGCGCCTCCTCGCTGGCACGCAGGCGGCCGTCGGTGTCGTAACGGCGTTGGCGCGCGTCGAGGTCGGCCGGCACGGCGGCAGTGATGCGCAATGCGCCTGCGAGCAGCCGGCCGAGGTCGGCGTCGTCGCCGAGCCTGCCGCGCCAGTCGGGATCGGCGTCGTCGAGCAGCAAGCCGTAGGCGGGGCCGCTGGCATACGCGAACGAGCGCACGAAGCTGGGCGAGTCGAGAAAGCGTGCGAGGTCGAAGACGGCGAACGCGCGACGTTCTTCGTCGCGCGACAGGCCCAGGCGCACACCCGTGTACTCGGCAATCCCCTCGCTGATTTCGAGCGCCGCTTCCTCCGCGGCGGCGGCGGCGAACAGACGACGGCGTTCGAGCCGGAACGCGAGCGCATCACTGATGTGCGCACGGCGCGCGTCGGCGTCGTCCGCCATCAGGGCGCGGGCCAGGGCGCGCCATTCGAGCTGCAGCAGGTAGCGGCCCTCGAGCGTGTCGAGATGGCGGTTGCCGGCCTCGTTGCGCGTGAGGCCGAGCCCGGGCTGGATGCGATGGAACATCTCGTGCGCCAGCAGCACGCGCAGCAGGCTCGGCTCGAACGGCACCGGCCACAGCAGCTGCGTCCAGTCCGTGCCCGACCATTCGACGCGCGTGTTCGCGAGGACGGCCGTCGCCGGCAACGTGCCGGTGAAGACGCCGTCCTGTTCCACGAGTACGCCGCCGGGATCCTGGCGGTTCGCGATGATGGCGCGGTCCGCGGGATCGACGATCAGGATCGGGCCGCACAGCGATTCGCCCCAGAGCGTGCCGCCGTCGCGCTCGCACAGCGTTCTTGCCGTATCGAAGACGTAGACCGCGCTGGCGTGATCGGGCGCGGCGCGCGCCGGTGTCGCAACTGGGATGGCCAGCAGACAGGCCAGGGCGGGGAGGGCGGGCAACAGGCGCAAACGGGGCATGGGCGTCTTCCTGCGGGCGTGTCCATGCGGAGCATATTCCGGGCCGCGGCCCTCTGCATGCATGCCTGCAGACCAGGCCTGAGGGCTGCGGATTCAGCTGCCGCGCGCTCGGGAGGAACGCCTGCAATGGGACAGCCCCGCGCCTGGAACCTTCCTTTTGTCGGAACGCCATCAACCCTTCTAGGCCTGTTTCGATTCGCACGTGTCCAGCACGGCACACAAGCTGCCGAACTCGTCGCGAAGGCTGCCGTCGTCATCGAGGTCGAGCGCGAACACCGCCACCGGGTGCCGCCCGCGTCATACGACGGCCAGCCCGTGCAGTTCTGCCTCGTGTTGCAGTGCACGGTGACAAATCCCTGCGACCGCTATACACCTGCGGCCGTGGAGTGGTAGCGCTATCACGGCTGCAGCTCACAGGGGGTGGTCAGCAGGGTTCGGGTACGAGGTGCGGTTGTAGTCGCCCCCGTGCCGCGCCTGTTGTCCGGGCGATGGCGGCGCGATGCAGGTGAGGGGCGTCGGGGCCGCGTGCCGGGCATACGACGATGCAGTGAGTTCAAGAGAGCGCTCGAAGGAAAGATCCCTGCGGTGCCGGCGTGCACGGCGGCCAGATGCGCAGGGGCGATGAGTGGGGTGAGTGCCGGGAGCGTCCGCTCGCGGTCGTCCGAATCTCGGTGCTGAGGAAGAGCCAATGAACCTGAAGCTCAAGCGTTTGAAGTCGACGGCGATGTTCACCTTCGTCGGCGGTGTGCTGATCATCAATCCGGCGTTCGCGCAGGATCCGCAACCGCCGCCTTCCAGCGGAAACCCGCAGACCACGACGACGTCCGCGCCGGATGCGACCGATCTCGATGTGGTCTCGGTCACCGCGATGCGCAGCAGCCTCAATCAGTCGATGGAGACCAAGCGCGACGCGGCCGGTGTCGTGGACGCGATCAGCGCGGAGGACATCGGCAAGTTCCCCGACACCAACCTGGCCGAGTCGCTGCAGCGCATCACCGGCATCTCGATCGAGCGTCGCGACGGCGAGGGCGCGCAGGTCACCGCCCGCGGGTTCGGCCCGCAGTTCAACATGGTCACGCTCAACGGGCGCCAGGTCCCCGGCGCCGACGCGTTCGGCGCGGCCGGCCAGGTCGCCATCGGCGGCGTGGACGGCGGCACGCGTGCGTTCAATTTCGCGCAGCTGGCGACCGAGGCCATCAGCGGGATCGAGGTCTACAAGACCAGCCAGGCCCACGTGCCGAGCGGCGGCATCGGCGCGACGATCAACATCCTCACCGACCGGCCGTTCAATCATTCCGGCGTGGTGGCGAGCGCCGGTGCGAAGGTCGGCTCCGACCGCAGCCAGCCCTTCGAGAACGATCTGACACCCGAGCTGTCGGGCATCTTCAGCTACACCAATCCCGACAAGACCTTCGGCGTGGGCCTGAGCACCAGCTACCAGAAGCGCAAGGGCGGTTCGGTGCAGGCCACCGAGAACTACTGGAACATCCAGCCCTGGACCGGGTCGATGCCGGGCGATCCGGCGGTGATCAACGCGCCGGCGATCGGCGAGCTCTACGCGCGTCCCAACGACCTGCGGTATGCGTTCGCCGAGTTCGAGCGCGAACGCATCAACGGCCAGGCGGTGTTGCAGTTCGCGCCGGCCGACAGCGTGACGCTGACCCTCGACTACACCTATTCCACCAACGAGATCACCGAAAACCGCGGCGAGCAGGGCATGTGGTTGCAGAACAGCAACTACACCAACATCGAATTCGACACCTCGGGCGCGGTGGCCACGCCGGTCTACATCCGCGAGATCGCCGGCACCAAGGATTTCGGCCTCGAACAGCAGCGCAGCATGCAGGAGTACAAGCTCGGCTCGCTGGGCTTCAACGCCGTCTGGGATGTCAGCAACGATTTCCGGCTCAGCTTCGATGCACACAATTCCAAGACCGAGAGCCTGCCCAACGATCCGCTGACCGGCGGTGGCTCGATCTTCGCGAGCGTCGCCGGCACCAACAACTGCACCGTGGGCCCGCACTGCGGCGGCTCGTGGGTGCAGGAACTCGTCTTCAACAGGGGCCTGCCCGTCGGCACCCAGGTCTGGTATCCCACGACCGCGGATGCCGTCGCGGGGACCAACGGTGTCGTCAATCCGGGCTTCGTCGAGGGCGAGATCGGCTCGCAGGTGCTGCGCATCAATGCGCAGACCCAGGTCAGCGAGATCAAGCAGGCCCGGATCGACGGTGAGTGGATGTTCGACCAGGGCAGGTTCCAGTTCGGCGTGGATACCAACAAGGCCACCACGCATCGTCTGCAGGCTGCCGAGTCCTATTCCGCTCTGGGCGACTGGAGCGTGGCGAACGTCGATTCCGACGTGGCCGGCGGTCTGATGAACTTCCTGCGGCCCGTCAACCTGGTGGGCCTGTTCGACGACTACAGCATCGCCAGCTGGCCCGCCTGGCGCGGCGATGCGGGTGCATTGGCGCAGTGGGCGGCGGGGCAGTACGGGGTGGGCCTCGGCGTCAGCCCGCAGAACGCGGCGGACAACCGGGTCGAGGAGAAGACCCATTCGGCGTACATGCAACTGGGACTGGAGGGCGAGCTGGGCGGCATGCGGACCAATACCCGCATCGGCGTGCGCTACGAAACGACGGACGTCATCTCGACGTCGGTCATCGCCATCCCGGAAGCCATCGAATGGCAGTCCAACAACGATTTCCGGATCGTGCTGTCCGATGAGCTCGAGCCCTTCAGCGAGCGCGCGAGCTACAGCTACATCCTGCCCAACCTGGATTTCAGCATCGACTTCACCGATGAGCTGAAGGGTCGCGCATCGTTCGGCAAGAGCATCGCGCGCGCGCCCTACGGCAATCTGTACGCGGGGCCCGGCGCGCAGCAGCCCTTCGGTTCGGTGTTGCTCGATCCGTCGACGCGCGCCAGCGGCAACGCGCAGAATCCGAGCCTCAAGCCGCTCGAATCGGACAATCTGGACCTGGCGCTCGAATGGTATTTCGCCAACGCCAGCTATGTGTCGCTGACGTTCTGGACCAAGTCGGTGGACAACTTCATCGGCAACACGGTGTCCCAGGAGTCGCTGTACGGACTCACCGATCCCACCTCCGGTCCCGATGCGCAGGCGGCGCTGGCATTCCTGCAAAGCCCGGACTGCGTGGCGCAGGTGGGGCCTGCCAATGCAGCGGCGTGTTCGGGGAACGACACCTCGCTGTTCAGCGCAGTCGCCCTGTTGCGCAACAATCCGGCCGGACTCGCCGCGTTCGACGGCACCGGGGCGCAGGCCCTCGCGCTCGAGGCGGCCTACGATCTCTACGGGCTGGCGAACGACCCGCTGTATCTGTTCAACGTCAACCGGCCGGTCAACCAGAACGCGTCCAAGTTGCGCGGCTGGGAGCTCGGTGGCCAGTACTTCTTCGGTGACAGCGGTTTCGGCGTGCTCGCCAACTACACCATCGTCAAGGGCGATGTGGGCTACGACAACGCCGGCGATCCGGGCATCGACCAGTTCTCGCTGACCGGGCTCAGCGATACCGCCAATGCGGTGTTCATGTACGAGAAGTACGGCTGGTCGGTGCGCCTGGCGTGGAACTGGCGCGACGAGTACCTGATCCTCGCCAACCAGGGCTCAAGTCGGAACCCGTACTACGTCGAAGCCTACGACCAGTGGGACCTCAGCGTGAACTACACGCTCAACCAGCACTGGTCGTTCGGATTCGAGGCGATCAACCTCACCGGCGAGGACGTGCGCTGGCATGCCCGGACCGACCAGCAGATCGTCAAGCTGGCCGACCAGAGCCCGCGCTACATGCTGGGCGTGCGCTACCGGTTCTGACGGCGCGCCGTCCGCGCGGATGTCGCCAGCGGGGTCGCTGCGCCGAGCAGCGTCCCGCGGCGGACGATAGTGATGCGGGAGCGCGCAATGGCGAAGCGTGCCCCGTTCGTTGGTATCGTGCCCGGGCCGCCGCCTGCATCCGGCGACACCGCAGCCTGGAGACGAGATGGCGCGTTACGAACTGCTCAACAACGTGACGCACAGGCATCTGCGCGTCACCACCGGTTTCGGCCCCGAGTTCGGCGACGACGTGGGCATGGTGCCGGCCTTTCCCAGCGAATACGCCGAGCTGCAGCGCGAGTATCCGATCTTCTTCCGCCGGGACGCCGGTGGCCAATGGAGCTCGGTGGCACTGCTGGGATTCGAGCAGCGGGAGAACCTGTTCCTGCGCGACGGCCGTTGGAATGCCGCCTATCTTCCCGGCGCGGTGGCGAAGGGGCCGTTCCTGATCGGCTTCCAGGAGCAGCACGTCGACGGCGAGCTCCGGCAGGAACCGGTGATCCACGTCGATGTGGATCACCCGCGTGTGCAACACGGCGGAGGCGAGCCGGTGTTCCTGCCGCAGGGCGGCAACAGCCCCTACCTCGAACACATTGCCGGCGTGCTCCGGGGCATCCGCGACGGCACCGGATTCGCCGCCGACATGTTCGCCGCCTTCGATGCGCTGGGCCTGATCCAGCCGGTGACGCTGGCGGTGGAACTCGACGACCACCACCGCGTCGACGTCGGTGGCCTGCACGGGATCGATCGCGACACGCTGGCCGCGCTCGACGGCCCCGCGCTCGAACGCTTGAACCGGGCAGGCTATCTCGAAGGTGCCTATCTGGTGCTGGCTTCGCTGCACAACGTGCGCCGCCTGATGGCCGAGAAGCAGCGCCGTCTGCGCGCGCAGGACGCGGCGCTCTCCGGTGAGCGGAGCTGAGCGCATGACCGCGGTGCCCGCGGCGATGCGCACCCTGCACGGCTGCCACGCGGACGCGTTGCCGCTCGACGAGCTGCTTGCCGCAGGCACGCCCGCGCTGCTCAAGGGCGTGGCCGCAGACTGGGGCCTGGTGCAGGCAGGGCTGGCCTCCAGCACGGAGGCGATGGCGTATCTGCGTCGCTTCGATGCCGGCCGGCCGCTGCAGTATTCGTACGGCGATCCGTCGATCGGCGGGCGCCCGTTCTACAACGACGATTTCAACGCGCTGAATTTCGAAGTGCGACGCGGTGCACTCGGCGATGTGCTGCAAGCGATCGCGGACCATCTCGATGACGCCGCGCCGCCGACCTATTACGTCGCGTCCCTCGCCGTGGCCGGCGCCTTGCCGGGCTTCGCCGACGACAACGACCTGGGCCTCGCGGCGCGCGGCGTCCACGCGCCGCCCAGCATCTGGATCGGCAACCGCGTCATCGCGTCCTGCCATTTCGACGCGCCCGAGAACCTCGCGGTCTGCGCCGTGGGCCGGCGGCGGTTCACGCTGTTCCCGCCCGGACAGATCGACAACCTGTATCCCGGTCCGCTCGAGCCGACGCCGGGTGGACAGGTGGTCAGCCTGGTCGACTTCGCCGAGCCGGATTTCGCGCGCCATCCGCGCTTCCGCGAGGCGCTGGCCGTTGCGCAGACCGCGGTGCTGGAACCGGGCGATGCCGTCTTCATTCCCGGCATGTGGTGGCACCACGTGCGCAGCCTCGAGCCGTTCAACGTGCTGGTGAACTACTGGTGGCGCAGTTCACCGGCGTTCCTGTCCTCGCCGTTGCCCGCACTCCACCATGCGCTGTGGACCATTCGTGACCTGCCCGAGCGCGAGAAGCGCGCCTGGGCCCAGGTGTTCGACTACTACGTCTTCGGGCCCGGCGCGCGCGCGGGCGAGCACCTGCCCGAGCAGGCGCGCGACATGCTGGGGCCGATCGACGAGACGCTGGCGCGTCGCATCCGCGCCCGCCTGATCGGCTGGCTGAATCGCTGAGGGAGAACCACGGCATGGACACGGGACAGGCGGCATCCGGGCGGATCCGCAAGGTGGTGATCGCCGGCGGCGGCACGGCCGGCTGGCTGGCCGGGTGCGCGCTCGCCCACCAGTTCCGCGACCTGCTGGACATCACCCTGGTGGAATCCGACGAGATCGGCACCATCGGCGTGGGCGAATCCACGGTGCCGCCGATCCGCAACTTCCACCGCTTCGTGCAGATCGACGAGCAGGCGTTCCTGCGCGCAGTCGCGGGCACGTTCAAACTCTCGATCTCGTTCGAGGACTGGCGCCGCCCGGGCGACCGGTACCTCCATCCCTTCGGGCCGGCCGGGCAGGGGACCTGGGCCGCCCCGTTCCACCATTTCTGGCTGGACAGCCAGCGCCGCGGGATGCAGTCGGGCCTCGCGGACTTCTGCCTGGAGGGCGTCGCCTCGCTCGCGGACCGGTTCTCGCTGCAGACCCAGCCCCAAGTCAACTATGCCTACCATCTGGACGCGGGCCTGTACGCGCGGTTTCTGCGGGGGATCGCCGAGGGCCATGGCCTGGTGCGCATCGAGGGGAGAATCCGCGAGGTCGCCCGGCACGCGCACAGCGGCGATGTCTCGGCGCTGGTACTGGAAGACGGACAGCGGCTCGAAGGCGATCTTTTCATCGACTGCACCGGCTTCCGCGGCCTGCTGATCGAGCAGACCCTCGAGACCGGCTACGAGGACTGGAGCCACTGGCTGCCGAGCGACCGCGCCGTCGCCGTGCAGACGGAACTCGTGGGCGCGCCGGTGCCGTACACGCGCGCGATCGCACACGAGGCGGGCTGGCGCTGGCAGATTCCCCTGCAGCACCGCGTGGGCTGCGGCCTGGTGTATTCCAGCCGCCACATGTCCGACGACGAGGCCCACGCCCGTCTGCTGCGCGACATCGAATCCAGGCCGCTGCGGGAACCGAGGCTGGTGCCGTTCCGGACCGGGCGCCGGCGCAGGACCTGGAACCGCAACGTGGTCGCGCTCGGCCTGGCGAGCGGCTTCGTCGAACCACTGGAGTCGACCAGCCTGCACCTGGCCATCAGTGCCATCGTGCGCCTGGTCCAGCTGTTCCCGTTCGACGGCATCTCGCCCGCGCTGGTCGATCAGTTCAACGACGTCAGCCGCGCGGAGATGGAGCACGTGCGCGACTTCATCGTCCTGCACTACCACGCCACGCAGCGCGACGAACCGATGTGGAAAGCATGTCGCGAGATGGAACTTCCGCCCTCGCTGGCGCAGCGCCTGCGCGCCTGGCGCGATCGCGCGCATGCCTGGCAGCATGCCGACGAACTGTTCCGGGTCGACTCCTGGGCCCATGTGCTGCTGGGACAGGGCGTACAGCCGGGCCCGCCGCATCCGCTGGTACGGGCCTTGGCCGACGAGGATCTGCGACACCTGCTGCGCGGCATCCGCGCGCCCATCACGCGTGCGGTCGCGGACATGCCCTCGCAGCAGGACTTCATCGCGGCGTACTGCAAGGCCGGGCCCGAGGTCTGGGGCGCGCGGACGCCGGCGCACGACGGGCTGGATCGCGTCCGCGGTTGATGCAGGCGCGCGCCGCGATCGGGCGATGTCGTCCGGTCATGCAGAACGGTTGCGCGGTCCATATGCGCCGCAAGGCACCAGGCCTGCAAAGCGGGCGTTTCAGCCGCCGGCGCGTGTCTCGATCAGCGCGCGCAGACTGCGGATCTCGTCGCGCAGCGCGCGCACTTCCACATGCAGTTCGGTCTCGATGTGGTCCTGGGTGCGGTCGAGCGCGTCGAGGGTGTCATCGTGCTCCGCCTGCGACACGGTCTGCATCGCATCCACGATGACGCCGATGAAGAGGTTGAGCATGGTGAAACTGGCGACGAGGATGAAGGGGATGAAGAACGCCCAGGCATAGGGGAACTCTGCCATCATCGGGCGCGTCGTGCCGGTCGACCAGCTGTCCAGCGTCATGATCTCGAACAGCGAATACAGCGAGCGGCCGAGATTGCCGAACCGGTCCGGGTATGCGCTGCCGAACAGATTGGTCGCGATGACGGCGCAGACGTAATAGATCAGCAGCAGCACCGCGCCGATCGACAGCAGGCCGGGCACCGCGCCGAGCAGCGCGCCGACCACCCGGCGCATCGACGGCACGACGGTCAGCACACGCAATACGCGCAGGACGCGCAGCGCTCGCAAGACCGAGAATGCACCGCTTGCCGGCACGAGCGCGATCGCGACCACGGCGAAGTCGAACAGGCTCCACGGATCGCGGAAGAATCGTCCGCGATGCACGAACAGACGGATCGCGATCTCGATGACGAAGATCGTCAGGATCGCCGTGTCGGCCGCGCGGATCGCACCGCCGGCCGCGGCCATGATCGTCGGCGACGTCTCCATGCCGAGCAGGACGGCATTGACGATGATCAGCAGCAGGATGCCCGCCTGCACGCGCGGATGGACGATGAAGCCGTGCAGGCGGCCATGCGGGCCGGAATGGACAGTGGCGCTGGTCTCGCGCATGGCGTCTCCAAGGGGCGCGGTGCGAAAACCGGCGGCGGTTCGGGACAAGGGGAGGGTGCACGCATTGGAATGTCGCATCGTCGATGCGTCAAGTCGGCGCACGTCACATCTCGTCCGAGGATCACGGAAACGAAGACGCTGCCGGGTCGGGCGGGTGGCTCCGGGTTCGCGGAATGCGCTACGCGGGCCGGTGTCTACGAAGCGTCTGGCCTCGATCTCGACGCACTGGACGCGTCGGCGCTTTCGGAACGCATTCTTCGGGACTGCGACATCCGCGCCTGTGTCGGCCGTAAATCCGCCATGCCGGATATCCGGAAGATCCTGCAGCCTTGAACGCTCAGTTCTTGAGCGCTTCGGATGCGCGCTTCAGGTCGCTCAGAAGTTCCGCGCGCGCAGCGTCGCGATCGGTTCCACGCATGCGCAGGATCGCGGACGGGTGCCAGGTCGCGAGCGCGCGGCTGCGCGCGTCGAGCGCACGCAGTGCGCCGCGCTCGCGCGTCAGGCGGAATGCATTGCCGAACAATGTCTGCGCGGCCATCGCACCCAGTGCGACGACGATCTCGGGGCGCACACGCAGCAGCTCGGCGGCCAGCCAGGGTCGGCAGGCGGCCTGTTCGGACGCGTTGGCGCGCGTGTGCAGCCGGCGCTTGCCTCTCGGCTGGAACTTGAAGTGCTTGACCGTATTGGTGAGATAGAGCGTGGCAGGCGGAATGCCTGCCGACGTCAGCAGTTCGCGCAGCAGCGTGCCGGCAGGACCGACGAACGGTTCGCCCGCCAGATCTTCCTGCGCGCCCGGCTGCTCGCCGATCAGCATCATCCTGGCGCGTGCAGGGCCCTTGCCGAATACCGTCTGTGTGGCGGGCCGCCACAACGGGCATCGCCTGCAATCGGCTGCCGCACGTCGCAGCGCCGCCAGGCTGCCGGCGGGAACGTCGTCCACCGGTTTGGCCAGCGGTACGTCAGCAGCAGTCACACGTCCCCGCTGACGCCCGTGCTGCTGAAGACGTTGCCCGACGTGTAACTCGCCTCCTGCGAGGCCAGCAACACGAACAGCCCTGCGATCTCGGCCGGCTGGCCGGGGCGGCCCAGCGGCGAATCGGCACCGAACCGCGGCAGTTTTCCGGGCAGTTGGCCACCGCTGGGCTGCAGCGGCGTCCAGTAGGGACCCGGCGCCACCGCATTCACCCGGATGCCCTTTTCGGCCAGCTGCTTGGCCAATCCCTTGGTGAACGTGACCAGCGCGCCCTTGGTCGCCGCGTAGTCGAGCAGTTCCGCCGGCGGGTCGCTCGCGACGACCGATGCGGTATTGATGATCGACGCGCCCGCCGGCATCCGCGGCACTGCGGCCCTGGTGAGCCAGAACGTCGCGTAGAGGTTGGTCTTCAGGGTGTCGTCGAACTGCTCGCTGGTGATGTCGAGAATCGACGTCTGCGCCTGCTGTTTCGCCGCGTTGTTGACCAGGACATCCAGGCCGCCGAGTGCTTCAGCGGCTTCGGTGACGAGCCGGGTGCAGAACTGTTCGCTGCGCAGGTCGCCGGGAATCGCGACGGCCTTGCGGCCCGCCTGCTCGATCAGGGCGACGACTTCGCGTGCATCGGCCTCTTCGGCGGGCAGATAGTTGATGGCGACATCGGCACCCTCGCGCGCGAACGCGATGGCGGCGGCGCGGCCGATGCCGGAGTCGCCGCCCGTGATCAGCGCACGACGTCCGGCCAGGCGCCCGGACCCGACGTAACTCCGTTCGCCGTGATCGGGTGGCGGCTGCATCTTCGAGGCGAGGCCGGGCCACGGCTGCTCCTGCGGCGCGAACGGCGGCTTCGGATACTGGGCGCGCGGATCCTGCATCCGTGGACGCTGCGCGCCCTCCGAACCGGCGGCCTGGGACGCGGACGTCTGCGCGATGGCCCCGCTGCTGGCGAGGATCGCCGGCCCGGCGACGAGGCCGGTGCCGAGCACATTCAACGCACGGCGTCGCGACGCGAGCGTCTTCGGGTCTTCCGGATTCATCCTGGTCTCCTGGGTCGATGGACGCATGGCGTCGTCGCCAGGCAACGCGATCATTGATTCGGACGGGTGAATCCGGCGTCGAAATTGCGAGTTTCTCTTTGCATCTCTGAGGTGCGGCGCGGGGAGCGGTTGTTGATGCGGGAGCGTGCCGAAGAATGCGTTGCACTTTCGCCCGGCGGGCAGGCTGGAACCAACGGATACCCGGTCACGGGTCGACAACGGCTTCACCCGTCGTGGCGATCATCGACATCGCGATCGAGGCATCGCCTGCATCCGCAGCTTCCTCGACGGTCGGCGAATGCCGGCTCTGCAACGTTCGCGCATCCCGGCTGGAGAACGACATGCCAGGCCATCTGTCGGCACACGACCTCGGATTCGAAGTGCGCGCGCAGGACGAGCAGTCACTGTTCAAGTGGTTGCTCGCCAGCTTCCTGTTCGGCAAGCGCATCTCGCAGACGATCGCCGCCAATACCTGGCGCGTGCTCGTCGAAACGCATGGCCGCGACACGCCTCGCAAACTGTGCAATTGCAGTCATGCCCAGCTGGTGCGGATGCTGGGGGAGGGTGGCTACGCCCGTTACGACGAGTCCACCGCGGATCGCCTGTCGTTGCTGTGCCGGAAGCTGATCGACGAATACGGCGGCAGCGTCATCGGCATCGCGGACGCGGCGGACAGTCGCGCCGATTTCGAAAGGCGGCTGCTCGCGTTCAAGGGCGTGGGGCCGACCACGCTGCGGATCTTCATGCGCGAAGCGAAGCCGGCATTGTTCGGCGGGGATTGACCCTGGCGGATGGAAAGCGGGGCAAAGAGCCGCGTCGGAAATGCTGCCCCGATACTGGCGTCGATCCCGTACGGCGGGTCGGGGTGCGCCGCCGCGCTTCCGACAACCGACCTTCCAAAAAAAAGCGCGACCCCGGTCGGGGTCGCGCTTTTCTTGTATCTCGATGGCGCTGCGGTCAGAACAACACTGCGAACAGGATCAGCAGCGGAATCGGCAGGCCCAGCAACCAGAGCAAGAGATATTTCACGGGAGATCTCCGTAGGGAAGAAAGATGAAGCGATCAGAGGTCGCGCTGGCGGCCACCGAAGGTGGCGAACAGGCTGGCCGAGAACGCGCCGATCAGCAGCGTGATGAACAGCCAGAGCGATGCATAGGCAGCGGCCTTGCGGGCTTCGTCCGCAGCCTCGCGCGCCGCGGTTTCCGCCTCTTCGAGACCGGTGCGCATGCGGGCTTCCAGTTCGGTCACACGCGCCTGGGCTTCGGCCTGACTCATGCCGGTGCGCTCGGCGATGCGCTGGGCGACGTAACGCGCATCTTCCTGGTCCAGCGAATCGTTGCGCAGACCGTTGACCAGAATGCGGCCGATTTCGGGTCGCAGGTCGGCGTCGGCGTCGGCGTTGTCCGATGCAGGCGGGGAAATGCGCGCTTGCGAAGCGTCCGGCGTGGATGCTGCTCCGGTCGGTGCGGTACCCGGCGCCTGCTGCTGTTGCGGTGCCGTCGCGGGCTGGCGCAGAAGCGAATCCACCCAGTACTGCATGTCACCTTCCGAATCCTCGGATGCAGCGGCGCCGGCGCCGGCGGCCGCGATGCCGCCTGCCGCGGTGGCGGATGCACCGGCCACCGAACCTGCGACCTTGGCACCGGTGCCCAGAATCGCGCCGATCGCGGAGGTCAGGACGGCGGCGGTCAACAGCGTCGCCACGGCCCAGGCGAGGAAGCCATGCGCGGTATCGCGGAAGTAGGTTTCGTCGCCATGGATGGACACCCAGCGGGTGCGCAGTCGTCCGGCCAGATAGCCGCCCAGGCCGGATGCGGCGATCGACGTGAGCGTGATCCACGCGATCGTCGACCAGCCGAACGTCTCACGGCTGACGCCTTCGTACGACCACGGCGACACCGACGACATGCCCAGGCCCGTGCCGAGGATCAGCAGGATCAACGACAGCGACGCTGCAGCAGCGGCGCCGGCGAAGATGGCCCCCCACGACACGGCGCTCTGATCGGGCACGGCGACGCGCGATGTTTCGACGACGGATGCCGTCGGGTTCACAGGTGTTGGGTTCATGTCGATCCTTGGCTCGCGAAGTTGTGCGGTCGATGCTGCGCGCGGTCTCGTGAAGTCGACGCGATCACATGGGAGACCTGCGATTGCGCGACGTCGACATGCGGCGAATTGTCGATGCCTCGCGCGCGGACCAGGGACCTGTTCACCCGGACGGTGGAAACGCCCCGGCCGGCCGTCCCGGGCTGTTGCTAGACTTCGGGGCATGGCTTTCATCGCTCGCCAAAACGTCCATGGCTTCCCGTCGCAGCCGGTTTTCAGTGTCTCGAACGCGTGGCATGTGTGGTGGTTGATGCGGCCGGCCAGCCGCTCCCATACGGGTGGCTTCGGCACCACGGCGCGAACGTGACGAACCCGATGTCCTTCAAGGTCTGCATGACCCTGCTGATCGCGTTCGCGGCGATCGCTTCCGGCTGCGCCGGCATGCCGGGCCCTGCGGCCGTCGAGGACGCGCGCGGCAGCCTGTACCAGCGGCTGCTCCACCCAGTGCCGCGCGCGGTGGTGCGCGCGCGGCAGCCCACCACGGAACAGGCGTCTCGGCCCACGGCGCCCGCGTTCGAATACGCCTACGCGGTGCCGCAGTCCGCCAATCTGCAGCAGATCCACGCGCGCGTGCGCGAGGCCGACCTGCTGCACCGCTTGCCGGAGGTGCAGGCGATCGACGGCATGTTCGCGCTGCCGCGGACACTGCGCTACGTGACCGCCGAATGCGGCGAGTTCGGCGCCTTCTATCGCCCGGCCGATGCCGAGGTGGTGCTGTGCTACGAGACCCTGAGGACGCTGCACGAGCGCGGCCTGGCGCAGCAGCGCAACAGCGGGCTCGGTGACGACCATCCGGCGCGATACGTGCGCGCGAACGTGCGCTTCATCGTGCTGCACGAAACCGGCCACGCGCTGGTGCACCTGCTCGACCTGCCGGTCACCGGCCGCCAGGAGGATGCGGTGGACCAGCTCGCCGCGATCCTGATGCAGCGTTTCGCCGGTCTGGATGAAACGCCGGTGGAGGCGATCGACAATCTGCGCATGGCCGCAAACTGGATGCTGTCGCGCAGCACCGGCGCCTACGACCTGGATGCCTACGCCGACGAGCAAGCGCTCGGCGAGCAGCGCTACTTCAACCTGCAGTGCCTGATCTACGGCACGGATCCGGCCGGGTTTGCCGGCATGGTGGACGCGGGCGATCTCACCGCCGCCCGCGCCAGCGGTTGTGCACGCGAGACGCGCCTGGTCACGCGTGCGTGGCTGCGCCTGCTGCTGCCGCATCTCGCACCGGGTTACGAGGTGTACGAGGAAGAGGCGGCACGCTTTCTCGAACGGTATTGAAGACAGCGAAACAGAAGCCGATTCAGTCCGCGGCGCGTACGGCTGATCTTCCACGCATCACTTCTGGCACGTGCGTGCGTCGATCGTGCGCCTTAGCTTGAACCCCTCGCTGGCCCTGCGCGCACCGTGTGAGGGCATCGCCACCCGGATGGAGCACGCCTGATGTCCCGTCGACTGCGGTATGCCGCCCTGCTGCTGTGCATGACTGCGTTCATCGCGAACGTCGAAGCCCGCGAGCCCGCGCCCGAACCGGCGAAGGTGATGATGCTGGGCGTTTTCCATTTCGCCAATCCGGGCCGGGACGTGGTCAAGTCGGAGGTCATCGACGTCATGACCGCGGAGAACCAGACGTATCTGTCGGCGTTGGCGACGCGGTTGGCGGCATTCCGTCCGACCGACGTGCTGGTGGAATGCGTACCGTCGGCGCAGGCCAGGCACGACGACGCCTATGCCGCGTACCGCGCCGGCACGCTCGCGCTGACCTTCGACGAGACGCACCAGATCGGGTTCCGGGTCGCGAAGGAGGCGGGTCTCGACGGCGTGACATGCTTCGACGAGGGTGACGTGCACTGGAACAGCGGACCGTTGTTCGAGTACATCGATGCGCACGAACCCGCCCGCAAGGCGGCGATGGATGCGATCTTCGCGTCGCTGTCGGCGCGTGGGACCCGAGAGCAGACGACACTGCCCCTGCACGAGTTGCTGCGGCTGGCCAACGATCCGGAGCGTGACCGCGAGAACAAGGATCTCTACATCGTCACCAACGCGGTCGATGCGGGCGGCGGTTTCGCCGGCGCCGATGCATCGGCCAGCTGGTGGCATCGCAATTTCCGCATGTACGCCAATGTGCAGAAGGCTGCTGCGCCGGGTCGCCGCGTGCTCGTGCTGGCGGGCTCAGGGCACACGGCGATCCTCAAGGATCTGCTCGCGATCGACGGGGCACGGGAAGCGGAGGACGTGACCGGCTATCTGTTGCCCTGAAGGCATGCGTCCATCCACGGCCGGGACAGGCCGTCCCGTAGACGCCGATGCCAGGTGATATCCCGGGAACGCCGAGGCGTTCGAAACACGATCAGGGTTGCGCCGGGTGACCGTTTCCCGGCGCTTGAATTCCCGTTCCGGCTCAACGCGGCTGCGAGGCAGCCGACGCGTCGCCGGCCCACAGCGGAAGATCTCCGTACTCCCATGCCCACGGCACGCCGGTCTCGCCGAGCACGAAACGCACCAGATGTGGAAAGGCCGCCTCGGCCCGTACGTCGTTGGCGAGGATCAGCACGCAGCGACGGCCGCTGTGCACGCAGACCAGGGTATTGCCGGTGCTGTCGTTGTGTCCGCCCTTGAAGAAGCCTGGGCCCTGCGGTCCATCGAACACGACGACGCCGAGGCCCGCGGCAAGGTCCGGAAGGCGCTGCGCGGGAGGCGATTCCGGCTGCAGCGTCGGGAACTGCGTGCGCGTGGTGATCGGCAACTGCGGCCGGGTCATCTCGCGAAAGGATCCGCTCGACAGCAGTTCGCCGCCGATCAGCGCCGCCGCGAAGCGCGCGAGGTCGCTGACGGTGGTGTCCATCGAGCCTGCCGCGCGCACCGTGCTGCGCTCGTCGTGCGGCTCCGCCGTGCCGTCGGCCGTCCAGCCGTCGGCGAGGTTGCGCGCGAAGTCGTCGCGCCACTGCAGGCTGGTGGTGCGCATGTGCAGCGGATCGAACACGCGCCGCTGCAGTTCCGCACCCACGTCGAGTCCGAGCCCACGCTCGAGCACGAACTGCAACAGGATGAGACCGTCGCCGGAATACGCGTAGCGGCTGCCCGGCTCGAAATGGATGCGCAGCCGGCCATCGGGCTCCAGGAAGCCGAAGTTGGCGAAGCCGGCGCTGTGCGTCAGCAGGATCCGCGGCGTGATGTTTCGCCAGCGTTCGTCGCCCGCCAGCGCGGACCAGTCCGCGTAGCGGCGCTCGGTCGGATACGCAGGCAACGGCCTGTCGAGGAGGCGGTCGATCGGCGTGTCGAGATCGATCACGCCGGCATCCACGAGTTGCAGGACGAGGTGCGCGAACACGGTTTTGGTGAGCGATGCGCCATACATCACCGTGTCGGGCTGCAGCGGCGCTCCGCGTGCATCGCGCTCGCCGTAGGCGGCGGCCGAGACGACACGGCCGTCGTCGATGACCGCGATCGCCAGCCCGCGCGCGCCGGTGGCCTGCATCGCGCGGGCGACCTCGGCGTCCAACGCCGCAGGTTCGGGCAGAGGCGGCGGACCGCTGGTCGCGGCTGGCGAGGTGGTGGCGCAGCTCCCCATCAGGCACACCAGCATCGCAAGTGGCAGCAGCATCACGCGCATGGTCTTCTCCACCAGGCCGAAGGTGCTCATCTTGCCGGAGCGGGACCCGGTCGCACATGCCGGCCGTCGTTCCGATCTCAGTCCGAAAGCGTGGGGCGAAGACAGCGCCAAGGCCCCGTCTTCAGTGCAGCCGGCGCTGAAGCGCAAGAAGGCATGACGGTGTCGCGGCCGCACTGTCGTGTGGGCCTGATTGGAGTCCTGTCTCAGCTGGAGCCCAAGTCGAGGTCGCGGCGACCGGGTTTATCCTTTCTCCTTCGGGACTACGTGCCGGGGGCAGAAGGTGCCTGGAAGGCGAATCAGGGCGCGTTCGCAAGCCTCCATGTAGAGCTCCAACCCTCACCCGACGCGCTTCGCGCGTCGACCTCTCCCGAAGGGAGAGGTGTGTGTTGCGTAGCCAGCTGAGACGCGATACGAATCAGGATCAGGGGCGTGGCCCCAACTGCGAGAACCGATGCCATGCCTGGCCTGCGCGTCTGCCTGCTGATCGCCCTGTGGCTGCTGCCCGTGATGGCGGGCGCCGCGCGCGAGCGCCACGCCGTGCAGGGCGCGCCGTGCGGTGGCTATCCCCGCCTGGCGATCGAGACGATGCGCGGCATGTGTGCGGGGCTGGTGGTCGGGCCGACCACGCAGGATCCATCGCGCCCGCTGCGGCTGCCGCGCTCGCTGCTGCAACTCGATGCCGACACCTGGCTGGTGATCGATCTCGGCGCGTGGGACGGCGCGCGGGGTGCGGTGTGGCGGCTGCGCACCGGCCCTGGCGATGCCGTCGCAGTGGACAGGGTGCTCGACGGTTTGCATCTGCCGCATGCGATCGTGCGTGGCCCGGACGGCCGGGTATATGTCGGCGAGATGAGTCGCATCGTCCGGTTCGACCCGCGCGCGGATGATCCGGCCGCGACCGTGGAGCAGGTCATCGGCGGCTTGCCCGACAACCGCCTGCACGCCCACCGCCACCCGCTGTCGAAGTTCGTGTTTCTGCCCGACGGCGATCTGCTGGTCAACGTGGGCGCGCCGAGCGACCAGTGCGCGGGTTCCGGCGCGCGGACGGCATCGAACCTGTGCGCGCAGAGCGAAGGCGCAGAGGATGCGGCGAGCCTGCGCCTCTATCGCCACGCCGGGAACGGCCGCTGGTCGCCGGACTACGAAGTGTTCGCGCGCGGACTGCGGAACTCGCTGGCACTGGCGGTGCACGCATCGGGCACCGTGCTGCAGGCCGAGAACAGCTACGACTTCGACGCCCGCTGGTCGCCGTTCGAGGAACTCAATGTCATCGAGGCCGGCCGCCACTACGGCTGGCCGTACTGCTTCGATACGGCGCAGGCGTCGCCGGCGTGGCGCGACAGGGCCAACTGGTGCCGCTCCGACGCGCACACCGCGCCCGCGCTGCTGCTGCCGCCGCATGCGGCGCCGCTGGATATGCTGTGGTACGCAGGCGCGATGTTTCCCGCATTGCAGGGCCGTCTGCTGATGAGCTGGCATGGCCATCGCTCGGTCGGCGGCCGGATCGCGAGTTTCGCGGTCGATGCGCGGGGCGTGCCGACGGCGGATGCCCAGCCGCGCTTTCCGGTCTACGGCCAGGGCTTTCGCGCCTACGGCGCAGGTCCGGCGGCGACGCCGGCGGTGCTGACATCCGGCTGGGGCCTGAGCCCGGGCGTGCGCCCGCAAGGCTCGCCGGTCGGGCTGGCCGTCGCAAGCGATGGCGCCATCTGGGCGACGGACGACCGCGCCGGTCTGGTTATTCGTTTCGCGAAGGACGATTGAGGGCGCAACGCGTCATCGACAGCGGTGGTTGGACGCTTGCACAGGCGCTACATGCTGTTGACGTGCAGGATGTTGCCGCTGGGGTCCTTGAACCAGATGCCCGTGAAGCCATCGGCCTTGTGTACGCCGCGGTCGATGTCCATGCCGAGATCTGGATATTCCTCCAGGGTCACGCCTTTCGCGCGCAGCGCTTCAGCGATGGCTTCGACGTCGTCGCCTGCGCTCCAGGCCACGGCATTGCCCGTTCCCGGCCGGACGCCGCCGGACTGGTACACCACGAGGAAGGTGTCGCCGGTTTTGTAGCTCAGCACGCCGTCCATGTCGTCGCCGTCCAACTCGAGGCCGAGTGTGTCGGTGTAGAAATCCCGCGCGCGCTCGAGGTCATCGACCGCGACGATGGCGCTTGAGGTCTTGTCTTTGAGCATGGAGGCTCTCCGTCATCGCAAGGGTGCGACACGCGGGCTGGCGCATGCCGCGACTTGCGACACTGCGCGGGTCATCGTTGAAACCGCGTCAAATCGGCGTCAATGCGGGACACCGGACATCACGCGCGGCATCAGCGCCGGAACCAGCTGTGCAGGCGGACGAGTAGCAGCTCGACTTCCGTCAGCGCGGTCCGTTCGGCCCGCAGCGCTACCGCCACAGCGGGCACATCGGTGCTGATGTCGTCGACACCGAGGTCCATGTAGCGCGCCATGCGCGCCGGATCGTTGACCGTCCACGCCTGCAGCCGGTAGCCGCGTCGGCGGGCGTCGGCGACGGCCGCGGTGTCGATCTGCAGGTGGTTGAGTCCCAGCATGTCGAAGTCGGTCCTTCGGGCCGTGCCGGGCAATGCGGCATTCGCGAACAGGGCCAGCTGCGCCTGCGGCGCAGCGATGCGCGCGGCGCGTACCAGGTCCGGCGACAGCGAGGCGAGCATCACCGCATCCCCGTAGCCGCCGCGTTCGACCTCGCGCAGCGTGGCGTCGAGCAGGGCATGCGCGTTGTGCGGGTCGGGCTTGAGCTCGACCAGCGCGACTGCGCGGCCGTCGATGAAGGCGAGCGCCTCGGTCAGCGTCGCGATGCGTTCGCCCGAGAATGCCGGATCGAACCAGCTTCCCACGTCGATGTCGCGCATCGCCGACAGCGGCGTTTCCATGACCGCACGCGGATCACCGGCCATGCGCCGGAAGTCGCTGTCGTGGAAGACGACCACGGCGCCGTCGGCGCTCAGGCGCACGTCGAATTCGATCGCGTCCGCGCCCGCATCGATCGCTGCCTGGAAGGCCGCGAGCGTGTTCTCCGGCGCCACGGTCGACGCGCCGCGATGTGCGGTGACCGTGACCTCGTTGCGCAGGTTCATGCTCGCCACGGCGAGCGTCGCCTGCACCAGCGCCACGGCCAGGAACACCGTCTCCGCGCCCCAGACGAACCGGCCCGGGTGCGGCGGGGTGGCGTCGACCGCGCGGCTGTCGCGGACGCCGCCGAGGCGGTGGAACAGCGCCCGCACCAGCAGCGTGTTCAACGTGGTGCCGAGCAGCAGCGCGCTCAGCACGGTGGCGGCGTAGAGCGTGAGGTAGACCACCATGCCGGCACCGACCAGCAGGCGATGCGCCGGCAGCCAGTCCAGCAGCGGCGTGGCAGCGCGGTCGTAGAGTTCGGTCACGAGCAGGGGCATCGCCGCGACCATCAGCGCGACACCCACCACCAGCACGGCGATGCGCAGGTGTCGGCCACGTGTGAGCTTGCGGCTGCGGACGAGCGCCGCCTTCGGCGACAGGCCCTCGAGCACTAGCGCGGGCGTGGCGAGCAGCCAGCGGAAGTAGAGCGTCGCGTGCAGCACCAAGCCGACCGCCAGTACCGGCAGGAAGGCACCGAGGAACCACCACAGCGCCGGCGGACGCGCGGCCATGACGTAATAGGGATCGAAGCCGCCGAGCAGCAGCCAGTAGAGCGCACCGCCGATCGCGAGCCACGGCGCCGCCAGCAGACCGTGGGCGAAGACCTGGCAGGCGGCGAGCACGGCGAGCGGCCCCGCGCGCCGCAGCATGCCGAGCAGCGCCGCCGCGGCCGTGCGGTAGCGGCAACCGTGACTGGCCGAGACCAGCAGCATGCCGGCCTGTTGCAGCATCACGACGAACCAGGCCAGCGCGCCGGCCAGCATCAGCCAGGCCAGCGCGAACACGGTGCCGGCGAACCCGTCGAATTCCCCCGCGAGCGGCCGCTCGATCCAGTGAAGCAACGCCGCGAGCGACCAGGTCGTCAGCGGCGCGGCCGCCACCGTGGCGAAGGCGGTGAACAGCAGGTACCAGGCCAGCATCGGGCGCAGGTGGCGACGAAGGTCCCGCCGGATGTCGTGGACGAGGATGCCGCGCAACAGCAGGCGGTCGTCCACTGGCGCCGGCGGCGTGGCGCCGCTGCCGTCCGTGTCTCCGGTGTCCACTCCTGTCTCGTTGCGCATTGTGGAAGTGTAGACAGGCGGGCGAATCCGGTCAGTCGGTCCGCGCATGGCTCGGCCGACCGATGCCTCGCGCTCCGTTTCCACGCCGCAGGGCGTGCGCATGCTTCGGCGCGCCGGGCCCGCTGCGCGATCGCGCCTCCGTCGGTCGCGGTAAATGCGTTGACTCGACGGCGCGGTCCCATCCCCTAGCAGGCGACAGGATCACCCGGGAGGGGCGTCCGGACCGGATTGCATTCGACCTGCAGTGCGCGGCCCGTGGTACCGCGAAAGATCGGGCGCATCGAGCTTGCGGTTCAACAGCTTCGCGGTCAGCGACTGCACGGCCGGCAGGCTGGCGAGGTGCAGCGCGCCGTGCAGCAGATGGATGCCGAGCCGGCTGTGCGGGTTCATCAGGCGCGGTCCGATCTTCGGCACGCCCTGACCCTGTTCGACCATCGGGCGCATGGCGGTCTCGTACGCGTCGAACGCCGCGGCGGGATCGTCGTGGCGCGCGATCTCGCCGGCCAGCACGTAGGCGCCGGTGACGGCGAGAGTCGCGCCGATGCCGGCCAATGGCGTCGCGCACCACGCGGCGTCGCCGGTCAGCACCACGCGTCCACGGTGCCAGCGGTCCAGCCGCACCTGGCGCAGCACGTCGAAGTAGAAGTCTTCGGTGGTCTCCATGCCGGCCAGCACGCGGGGCGCCTGCCCGCCGGCATCGGTGAAGCGCTCGCGCAGGAACTGCTTCTGCTGCGCGACGTCCCAGTCCTGCTCGCCTTCCGGCGGCTTCTGGATCGACAGCGTCGCCCGCGTCGTGCCGTGCCGGTCCGGGCGCAGCGAGACGCTGCGTCCGTCGGTCGCGTGGTACCAGCGCCACAGGCGGTCGTCGTCCGCGGTGCGCGGGATGGTGAAGTAGCCGATCGTCAGATCCATCCAGCGCGGATCGTTCTCGCCGGGGAACACCAGTTCGCGTGTCGACGCGCCCACGCCCTCGGCGACGATCAGCAGGTCGAAACGTTCGCCTCCGCCGCTGGCGAAGGTGACGTCCACGCCCGCGCCATCGTCGTCGACTGCGGTCACGCGATCGCCGAAGCGGTAGTGCGCCGTGTCGCGCGCGGCGTCGTAGAGCAGGCGGGCGAGGTCGCCGCGCAGGATCTCCATCTCCGCGGTCGGCCCGTCGCCGTCCACGTCGCCGGTGCGGATCTCGGCGACGGTCTCGCCGTCCGCGTCGATCCACGCGGTGCCTTCCTCGCCGGTGCCGTGGTCGAGCGCCGCCTGCTCCAGGCCCATGCGGCGCAGCACGTCGCGGCCGACGTCGCGCACGTCGATGTTCTGGCCACCATCGCGAAACGCGTCCGCCTGTTCGACGACGGTGACGTGGAAGCCCGCGCGGGCGAGCGACCAAGCGGCGGTGTTGCCGGCGACGCTCGCGCCGGTGATGAGGATGCGACGCGACATGGAGATCTCCGGGTGGCGGCTGAGGCGCGGACGGCGCCGTACGTGCCGCCGCGTGATGCGGGGCATGCCGGATGATCGGGCCTGGCGGTGGACGTGGATGTGCATGTGATGCGTCACGTGGCCGCCAGCATGGCTCACGTCCCGCGACCATGTCCGAGGGACGCATCGCCTCGCGATATTGCTGGATTTCCGAATGGCGGCGCCGGCTTCACCAGGGTGGGTGCGACCAGGCAGACATCTGCATGCAGCGGCGGGCGGGCATCGTGCGCACGGGCGTGCCTACGATCGACGTGCACGGTTCCGGGAAAGTGCGATGCCGGGCCGCTATCCTGTGCGCCGCGCGCGCCGCAGGTGCCTGCGGACCGGAACGAGGAATGCAGACGATGGCCCGAATGAAACGCGACCCGACCCGGGAGCGGAACCTGATACACGACTACGCCAAATGGCTGCTGCAGGAAAAGCGCGAGCGCACCGACGCCAACGGCAAGCTGTTCGCCCGGACCCACACCACGCGCGGCCGCCGCTTCCACGGCTACAACGAGGAAGAGATCTGCAAGATCATCGGCGTCGATTACTACGGCTGATCGCGCGCCGCTGTCCCCTCGGCGTCTATGGCTCGCGTCGCCACGCCGCATGGCGCCGCCGCCAGCTTTTCGCCAGCGCCGACGGCGACTCCGCGTACAGGCGGGCACCGAGCGAACCCGCACGTGCCGCGAGTTCGTGCTGCCGGGCGTGGATGCGGGTGACGAGCGCATCGATCGCGCCACGGTCCGGGCCGGACTTGCCGCGTATGTGCGCGGCGAGCACCGCGAGGTCATGGTGCAGACCGAGCGCGTCGCCCAGTTCGGCGGCGCAGGCGCGTTGCGCCTGCATCGGTCCGGGCCAGATCGGTTGCAGCAGGCGCAGATGGAATGTGTGGTCCTTGCATCGCTTGCGCCATGCGTGGAACGCCTCGTTTCCGCCGTCCCGGCACGCGTCACGCATCGCCTTGCGGCCGCGGCGGTAGCTCGCCTTCAGGCCGCCTGCGAACGCGTCGAATCCGTTCTCCGTGAGTTGCCAGGTTTTTATACGCGTCAGCGCCAGTTGCAGGGCCTCGCGTGCGGTGCGGAGCAGGACATCGGGATCGTGGGCATCGGCGCCCGTCCTGTGGTGACGCTGGAGCTCGTGGCGGACGGGCGCGAAGGTCGCGGCGTCATCGGGACGCACGGCGTCGACCACCTGATCGAAGGTGGCGACGAGGACTTCGGCATCACGCAGCGGACCGAGCGGCGCGGCGATGTCGCGCAGGGCCTTGTTTTCGCCGCGGTATCCGTCGAACGTCGGACGGACCAGGCGCAGCAGTGCGCGGATCTTCTTGCAGCGCTTGCGCACATCGTGGATGGCGGCCGCGGTGTCGCATCCCAGCGCGTCGATGCTGCGGATCGCGGCTTTCGCCTGTCCACGCGCGATGCGTCGCAGCGATGCCTGCGCCGTCGAATCCCGGTGACTGATGCGGTACGCCACGTCCTGCCTCCTGTGCTCGGGCCACGAGGTCTAGCATCCGCGGCGTGAGCACGCGGGAAAGTAGAGGGTGCTTACGGACGGCCGATTTGGCGTGCGGGCGCGGTGGCAGGGGACCGCCTCGCCGAGTCCGCAGCGGTAGCGCGCGTGAGCACGTGTTGGACATCCCTGGCGAGCCGGCGACGCAGCGCATGGCGTCGTCGATCAGATGGCGCGCGCTGCAGCGACACCCGGCGCGCGACGCGTCATCGCGGCGCGGTGCACCGGATGCGCAGCGGGTCGCCTCACCAGAGGAGGCGCATCAGCCCGGCGTCCAGCGCGGTGCCCGGTACGAGGAATGCCGGCACCAGCAGCACGATCAGGAAGAACGGCACGCCCCACAGGGTTTCGCGGTGGATGCGGCGCAGGGTCGCCACGTCGTGGAGCACCAGCACCGCGAGCAGCGACAGCAGTCCGCCGATCGTCAGCAGGATGCCGTCGACGCCGGCGAATACGGGCAGGCCGGCGATGCGGATCAGCGCCGGCGAGACGATCGCCAGCGAGGCCAGCAGCATCAGGCGGCGGTGCGCATCGGCGCGGCGGCGCAGCAGCAGGCCGCGCGCCAGGAAGACGAAATACGCGACGATCGCGCCGAGGTCGCCCCAGATGATCAGGCTGATGAGCGGACGTCGCGCCTCGACATCGACACCGTTCACGCGCCAGTTCGGCACCAGCTGCACGAGCGTGACCAGCGACGTCACGATCACGCCCAGCGCGACGATCGCGCCGAGCACGCCCAGCCCGCGGTGCAGCGCGACCCGTCCGTTGGCGATCAGCAGGCTCTGCACCGCGAACAGCACGAACCACGCGGTCACCACGAGACCGTGCACGTGCAGATGCACGGCGAGCGGTCCGCTGGCGCCGGGACGGAAGAAGAACGTGTTCCAGAACCCCGCGACGACGGCGGCGAGCAGCAGGACCGCCATCGCCGGAAAGAACAGCGCACGGCGCCCGGACGGCACCGCGACATCCGGCGTGGCGGCGACGGTCATCGGTTCGGGTGTATGCACGGTGCGCTCCAGTCGGTCCGGCGCTGGGCGTCTGGTCCCTGCGGTTTCAAGGAGAACGCGGAATCTGTCCGGAACCAGTCACCGGGACGCGCGAAGGCGTCGGCGGGCCGTGTGCGGGCGTCGCGATGTGCGGTCACGCTCGCGCGTAGGCAGTCATGCCTCCGCTCGCGTCGCGGTCAGAAGCGGTCTTCGACCGGCAGGTAGCGCCATGCGCCCACCGGCATCTTCGCCAGCGAGACGCGGCCGATGCGCAGGCGCCGGATCGACACGACACCCATGCCGACCTGCGCGCACATGGCGCGCAGCTGGCCCGGGCGTACGCCCTTGATCGCGAAGCGCAGGCGCACCTCGTTCTGCCAGCTGACCTTGCACGGCGGCAGCGTATGGCCGTCGTACTGCAGGCCGTGCTTGAGCCGCTGCAGGCCGTAGAACGGCATCTCGCCGCTCACCTCGACGACGAATTCCTGTTCGATGCCGTCGAGATCTTCGGTCAGGCGGCGCCACACGCGGCCGTCCTGGCTCAGCACCATCAGCCCGCTGGCGTCGGGCTCTAGCGGCGCCAGTGGCGTCAGCCGATGGAAATGCCGCTGCAGCAGGCGCACCTCGGTCGGATCCTCGTCCCAGCGCGTATTCGCATCGACGTAGGGCAGGGCGGCCTCGGACGTGGCGAACGCATCGAGGCCGGCCGGCTTGTGGAACAGGATCGTCGCCGGCTCGGCGACCGCGAGCCGCGCGGCCGCGTCGAGTTCGACGGCCTCGGTGGTCACCATGTGCTGCGGCATGTCCACCACGCGGCCGTCGACCGACACCCAGCCGCCCTCGATGTACTGCTCGGCCTCGCTGCGCGAGCAGCGGGCGAGTTCGGCGACGCGTTTGGCCAGTCGGACGGGGGCGGACATCGGGGACAGCCGGGAATCGGGGCGGGCAGTGTAGCGAGCGGGGCGCATCCGCGCGTTCGCCGACATGACGCCCCGCGCGCGGCGATTGCGTGGATGATGCGGCAATGGCGGACAGACCGCGGGCTGTCCGCGTATGAGAGCCCTTGCAGAACGGAGTGCCGGGCGATGAAACAGACGCGAGCGCTTGGATGGCGGCAGCGATGGCACTGGCGATGCGGGTGGGCGCGCAGGCGGACGACGGCTGCCGACTTCTGGGCGTGTGGTCGGTCGATGTGACGCAGCTGCCGATGCCGCCCGAGACGCGGCCGCAGCGGGTGACGGTGGCCCTCGACGCGGCCGCGGGCGGCGCTTGGACCCTGCGGGTCGAGATCGTGCCGGCACACGGCGACGCACATGTGTCCACGGCGACCGTTCGCTCGATGGCAGTACGGTGCCGATCGAGGGCGACCGGCTGGAAGCCGATGCGATCGCCGCGAAGCGGCCCACCGCTGACGTGTCGACGATGGCCCTGGCGAAGAACGGTGTGCCGGCCTCGACGCGGATCTACGCGGTCACCCCGCAGGGCGATCAACTGATCGAGACAGCGGTGCATTTCGGCGCCGACGGCAAGGCGGTGATGCGCACGTTCCGATTCGACCGCGTGCGTTGAGCCGCGAGCGTCACGACGGCTGCCGCGCCTGATGCGTGCGTTCCGGCCTGAACGTGCCTGTGGATGATCGCGTGCCGCGTGCAGCGATGTCGGGTGCGCCGACCGACAGCGGTAGAATTGCGCCTCTTCCGAACCGCCTGTTGGATCGATGATCACCAACGACGTCCTGCGCAGCATCCGTTACATGCTCGACCTGAGCGACCAGAAGGTCGTGGATCTCGCCAAACTGGCGAACCCGGACTTTGCCCTCGACAAGGACGAGGTGCGTCCCATGCTGCTGAAAGAGGACGAGCCCGGCTACGTGGCCTGCAGCGACAGCGTGCTGGCCCACGTGCTCGATGGCCTGATCGTGCATCGCCGTGGCCGCGACGAACGCCAGGCGGCGCGGCCGGTCGAGGCGCGCATCAGCAACAACGTAGTGCTGAAGAAGCTGCGGGTCGCGTTCGAACTGACCGACGTGGACATGCACCAGATCTTCGCCGACGCCGGTTTCCCGATCTCGAAGCCGGAGATGTCGGCGCTGTTCCGCCAGGCCGGGCACCGGAATTTCCGCGCCTGCGGGGACCAGTTGCTGCGCAACTTCCTCAAGGGGCTGACGCTGCGGGTGCGCGGCAGCTGAGGGCGCACGCCGAGCACGTGATCCGGTTTTCTTGACCTGCTGCCCTCACTCCTCTCCCTCACCGGGAGGGAGAGGGACTTGGAAGTGGCGCGCGATCTCCGGGCAGCTGACGCCACGCATGAGGCCCGCATGAGGGCGCGGCGTCTCAGCCCTGATCCAGCTCGTAGTGGATCAGCACGACACACTGCGACGCGAACAGCATCTTGGGACCGAGCGCGATCTTCTTAGCGCCGAGACGCTCAAGGCCGGGAATGGTCTTCTTCGGCATCGGAATGTGGTCTGTCAGCAGGAAGCAGGGATTGTCCGCGAACACCTGCTCGCGGATCGGCGTGCCCTTGCGGTCCATCAGGAACAGCTGATGGTCCTCGGCCAGCAGCTGCACCAGCCGCTCGAAACTCGTCGTGCGGACTTCGACGCCCGATTCCACCGGCCGCGTCTCGTCCTTGCCCATGCCGCGCGAGGCATCCAGCGCCCTGGCGATCTTGCCCAGCAGCGCGCGCTCGTCGAAACCACCGATGTCGTGCATGGCGTTGACGTCGAAGCGGATCGTGCGGGAGAAATCGCGCGTGCTCTCGAGCACCAGATAGACCGTGACGTCCGGCCGGTGCGACTGGGCGACGAACATCGCGTTCATCAGCGTGTGCGCGAGGATTTCGGTGTGTGCGTCCTGACCGACGGACGCCAGCAACGCCTGGCTGTCGGTGGGCGCGGCCCGCGCTCGGAGTACGAAGGTTCGCATGCGTGTCGGAGGTGTCCGTCGTCCGGCGCGATGCCGGCGATTCGCCGCGCATTGTCGATGGAAACGGGTGGCCGGGCGAATTCAGTGCCTCTCGGAGACCGACGGGGCGGCAGGGCGACGAGCGGGATGCGTCGCCCGTGATCGCAGTGGCACGAAGGCCGGACCGGGCGGCGCGGGCCGCCTGGCGCTGCGCTCAGGCAGACTCGGAACCCGAGTCCTGCTCCGGCGCCGCGGTGCCCTTGGCGGCATCGCGTTCGGCGCGCTTCTTCGCGTCCTTCTCGTCCTGCTTCTTCTTCTTGGCGAGTTCGCGCTGACGCTTTTCGAACGAGTAATTGGGCTTGGCCACGGAAACTCCCTTGGATTGAGCGGTCTAGTGTCTCATCCGCAAGGCGGTTGCAGCCAGTTTGTCCATTCAGGATCGCAAACCGGCCGCGGCACCTTGCGCTGCGGGCCGGTCATCAGGCGCCCGACGCGTTCTCAGCCGCGCAGCCGCACGAGCTGGTTCTGCAGGGTTTCGACCTGCGCGCGCAGCTCTGCGTTCTCGCGCTCCAGTTCGCTCACGCGGCGCTGCAGTGCCTTCGCATCCGGCGCGCCATCCGCCGCCGCGTCGCCAGTGGTCTCGCCGTCGCTGCCCGGCTTCGGGCGCTTCTTCGCGTCGCGTGCGCGCCTGGCGGCCTGCTTCAGTTCGGCCTTGCCGGCCTGCGCGGCGCTGCGCTGCTCGTCCTCGGGCAGGCTGGCGACGGCCGCGGCGGCGCGCATCGAGATCTCGCCGGCCTTCAGCGCCTCGACCACCTCGGGCGCGGCCTGGGCGTGGATGCGTTCGATCATCGCCACCTGTTGGCTGCTGAGCTTGGCCTCGCGCGCGAGCTCGGCGCGGCTGACCTGCGCCGGCGCGTCGTCCCACGGCGGGCGGTCGTCGGTTTGGTCTGTTGATGCGTCCGCGCCGGCGCCGGGTGACGCGTCCAGTGCGGCGATGCGCTGCGCTTGCTGGCGCGCCGCGATGATGTCGCGCTTGCGCAGCGCCAGCACGCCGCGCTGGTAGTCGGACACGCTGCGGCGGCCGAGATGCTGTTCGATCATCCACAGATGCACGTCCTCCATCGACTGCAGGCGCGTGTTCTGGATCGTGTTGAACGCGATGCCGTGCTTCCGGCAGATGCCGTAGCGGTTGTGGCCGTCGACGAGCACCTCGCCCCACAGCACCAGCGCATCGCGGCAGCCTTCGGCGAGCAGGCTGCGTTCGAGCGCCTCGTGCTCGTCGGGCGTCAACGGATCGATATAGGCCTTGAGTTCTTCGAGAACGACGATGTGCATGCACGGCGACCGCGGCGGGGGGTGCGCATTGTAGGGGCGCGCGTTCGCGGATGTTGAGACTTGCGCAGCGCCGGGTTCCCGGGCGCACGACGCAGCGCAGACGAGGCGCCGCGCATGGTTCCGCGAATCGCGCGGGCCTTCGAAGCGCACCGTGGCGCACTCCGGGATCAGCGGCGCAGCAGGCCTCGGCGTCGCGGCGCGGCGCTGCGGGCGATCAGCGTGGCGCTGCCGACAGTGATCGCGTCTTCCACCACGCCGGTGGCCTTCTGTCCGAACCGGCGCATCGCCCGCACGCGCAGGTTGAACGTGAGATAGGCCGCACCGACCGCAGCGCCGGCGCCGAGCACCGCGGCCAGCGGGCGCTGCTCGCGCGGCGCCAGTGCCATGCCGGCGATCGCGCCGGTGACGATGCGCGCCAGCATGCCGGCCGGCACGATGCGGTCGGGCGCATCCTCCATCTTGTCGCCCGCCATTTCCCCGGCGGCGAGCAGCTTGGCGCCGGAGGACGCCAGCCGGTTCGACAGCAGGCGCGGCGCGCCGTTGCCGTGGGGCAGGGTGCCGTTGCAGGCCGCGTTGGCGACCGTGGCCAGCGGCGTGATCGCGCGCATGCCGGCGACGGCGCCCATGAGGATCGAGTGGATCAGTGCCATCGGGAGTGTCCATCCATCGCCCGCGGATGCGGGCCGAACCGGATCAATGCCAGCGCGGCAGTGAATCCGGTGTCGTGACGTGCGGTGTCCGTGCCTGCCGGTTCACGCACACCGCGGTGGCGGCGAGGTCACGGATGATTCCGGTGAAGATATTGCGGGGCTGCCCACATGCGATCGCCACCGAGACCGCCCGGCATGCGAGGCACCCGTTGTCGCGTCCGCGAACGTCACGACTGCGACAAGCAAGCAGGAGAGCATCTCCTTCTTCGGCACCGGAGACGCGGCGCGCTCCGCATCGAGGCCCGGCATGACGTGGGTCCGGACTGCGCGCCTGGAAGCGGACCGCCTCAGTGCGAGAACGGCGCCCAGGTGCCGTCGCCGACGCCGTCCCAGCGCCCCGAGCGTACGGCCTGCGGACAGATGCGCAGATAGGCGCCATACGCGAAGATCTCGTCCATCGTCCAACCGCGCTGGTACTGGCAGTACGTGGTCGGGAACGGGCAGTAGCCGGGTGTCGGTCGAGGTATCGACGTCGCGTAATCGGGAACCGGGGACCAGGCCTTCGGGCTGTGCCGCATGCCGTGACGGCAGAACACGAAGGGGTCGCCAGCGCGCCACAGCAGGCCCTGCTCGCCGGTCTGGTCCTGGGCGAGCGCGCCAACCGGCACGAGCACGGCGATCGCGAGCAGGACAGCACACACGCATGCGCGGACGGCCATCGATCCGATCCTCCGACAACGGGAGCACCAGCGTACGAACCGCCGTCGGGTCGCAGCGCCGGGCGGCGCCCGGCTCGCGGGTCAGGCCTTGCCGTATTCCGGCGTCGGGGGCGTCTGCAGATCCGGCATCGAGGACCACCAGGCGCGCCGTGCATCGGCATCGTGGAAGGTCCACGCCAGAAAGCGGCTCTGCTTGCTGCCCTGGGCCATCGCGATCTCGCGGATGTCGACCGCGTCGGTCTTGCGCAGCTCGAAGCGGAGCCGGGGCAGATGCGCGGACTTCGACACCAGGCTGGTGAACCACAGCACCTGCGCGGCGATGTCGGTGCTCTCGCCGATCATCCGGCTGATGAAGCGCGCTTCGCCGCCGGGACACCACAGCTCGCCGGCCTGGCCGCCGAAGTTCAGCCGCGGCGGGCGGACGTCGGCGGGCGGCTTGCGGCTGCGCTCGGCGAGGTGCTCGCGCTTGCGCTGGTTGCCGAGCGAGGCCTCGCGGGCGGAGGCGTGGAACGGCGGATTGCACAGGGTCAGCGCGAAGCGCTCGCCCGCGCGCACGACGCCGCGGAACAGCTGGCCGGCCACGCGCTGCTGCCGCAGCTCGATGGCCTCCGACAGGCCGTTGTCGCGCACGATCGCATCGGCCGCGGCGAGCGCGTTCGGGTCGATGTCGGTGCCGGTGAAGTGCCAGCCGTATTCGGTGTGGCCGAGCAGCGGGTAGATCACGCTGGCGCCGGTGCCCAGATCGAATGCGCGGACCGGCAGGCCGTGGGGAATCTCGCCGTCGCGGTCGCCGGCGAGCAGATCGGCGAGTCCGTGGATGTAGTCCGCGCGCCCGGGAATCGGCGGGCACAGATAGCCGTCCGGCACGCCCCAGTGCGCGATGTCGTAGTCGGCCTTCAGCAGCGCCTGGTTGAGCGCGCGCACCGCTTGGGAATCGGCGAAGTCGATGCTGGACTCGCCCGCGGGCGTGCGGACGATGTGCCGCTTGAGCGCCGGCAGCGCGCGCGTCAGGCGATAGAAATCGTATTGGCCGCGGTACCGGTTGCGGGGATGCAGCGTGGCCGGCTTGGCGGGAGGCTGGGGTCGTGACATGCGGACATTAGACCGCATCGGCGACGGCGCAGTAAGTACGCGAGATCCTGATGTCGAACATCGCCGACGGCGCCGTGGACGCGGGCCGCGGCATGCGGGCGACCGCATCGGCGCGCCGGAATTCTGGGAAGACGCGGCGCGAAGCCGGTCGAGCCTGAGGCGTTGGGACCCATGCGGACGCGTCCGCAACGTGCCCGATGGACGACAGATGGCGTTCGTATCAGCGCGGTGTCGCGCGACCTGCGATCCAGCGGTCCAGCTGGTTCGCGAACGTCTGGCGGTCACGCGCGTGCAGCGCCGCAGGGCCGCCGGTCTGCACACCGGCGCCGCGCAGCTCCTCCATGAAATTTCGCATCGACAGGCGTTCGGCGATGTTGTCGGCGGTGAAGCGTTCGCCGCGCGGATCGATCGCCTCGGCGCCGCGTTCGACCACGCGCGCGGCCAGCGGAATGTCCTGGGTGACGACGAGGTCGTTTGGGCACGCGCGCTCGGCGATCGCATCGTCGGCGACGTCGTAGCCACCGGAGACCTGCAGCGCGCGGATGTAGCGCGAGCCCGGGGTCCGCAGCCACTGGTTGGCGACGAAGGTCACGTGCACCTGCGCGCGTTCGGCGGCGCGGAACAGGATGTCGCGGATCACCACCGGACAGGCGTCGGCGTCGACCCAGATCTGCGGCGGCGTGTCGGCGGTGGTGTCGTTCATATGCATCGTGGGTCCAGCGAAGCGGCGGTGACACGCGGGAATTCCAGCCATTCCGCACGCAGTGTCGAAGTGTACGGACGGCGAACGCACGCGCGCGCCGGTTTGCGCCGAAGGGCCTGCGCCGGTATCGTCATCGACGTTCCATCGCTGCTGCACCGTGCGTTCTACCGGTGCCTTCTGCAGCTTCCTCCCTTCGTTCCATCGCCATCCAAGGAGTTCGTCCATGGAGATCGCCGCTGCGCGCGTCGCCACGTTCCACTACACCCTCACCGACGACGACGGCAACGTCATCGACAAGTCCGCCGAAGGCAATCCGCTGCCGTACTTCCACGGCGGCGGCAACATCGTGCCGGGCCTGGAGCAGGCGCTGGAAGGCCGCAAGGCTGGCGATACGTTCGACGTCGACGTGAAACCCGAAGACGGCTACGGCCTGCGCAACGACAGCCTGGTCCAGGCCGTGCCGCGCCAGGCGTTCCAGGGCATCGACACGATCGAGCCGGGCATGCAGTTCCAGGCCCAGGGCGGCGCGGGTCCGATGCTGGTGACCGTGGTCGAGGTCGGCGAGACCGAGGTCAGGATCGACGGCAACCATCCGCTGGCCGGCAAGACCCTGCATTTCGCGATCGAAGTCGTCGACGTGCGCGACGCGACCGAAGAGGAAAAGCAGGTCGGCCAGGTCGTCGCGCAGGCCGGCTGATCGCGTGATCCGTCCCGGCGCATCGCGCCGGGACGGTGTGCATCCTGGCGCGCCTGGGGTCCGGCGTGTTTCCGGAATGCTCGGCGACGGTCAGTGCCCGCCGGCGTCCAGGCCCATCTGCCAGAAGTCGGCTTCCAGCCGCGAGGCCTTGCCGAACAGCGCGGCGAGCTCGTCGAACCGGCCCGCGCCGAGGTATCGCGCGCCGAGATCGTCGAGATGGCGCGAGGCATTCGCGGCCACCGCCTGGTAGGCATCGCCGGCGTACTCGCCGATCCATTCGCGATACGGATGCCCGTCGAGCGCGTCGACGCCGGCCGGTGCCAGTGCGCGTCCGATCTCGGCGTAGCCGAGCACGCACGGCGCCAATGCGACATGCAGGTCGAGCAGGTCGCCGGACATGCCGCAATCGAGCACGAAGCGGGTATACGCGACGGTGGCCCGGTGCTCCGGCGCAGCCTCGATGTCGGCCGGCGACAGGCCCCAGCGCTCGCACAGACGGACGTGCAGGTCGAGTTCGACGTCGACGATCGCCGACAGCGCGTCCTTCGCCGCGCGCAGGTCGGCCAGCGTGCGGCTCTTGTAAGCGGCCAGCGCATTCGCGCGCGCGAACTGGATCAGGAACAGGTAGTCCTGCACGAGATACCGGCGGAACGCGGCCTCGGGCAGGGTGCCGTCGCCCATGCCGCGCACGAAGGCATGGTCGACATAGCTGTGCCAGTCGTCCGGCGCAGCCGCCTTGAGGCGTTCGAACAGCGACATCAGGCCTCGCCATCCGCGTAGGCCGCATCGAAGAACGCGAGTTCCAGCTCAACGGCGCGTTCGAAGAAATCCTGCGCGAGCGCGGCATCGCCGGGGCCCACGCGGTCGAGTTCGGCCTGCAGAAACGCGACGAACTCCACGAACATCGGATTGTCGTGCAGCGTGACCCATTCGGCGTGGACGAAGTTCGTGGGAAGCGGACGCGGCACGCGCTGCGCCCAGTCGAGATACAACCCTTCGGCGACGTTGAGCACGGCGAGCGTCGCGGCATAGGAGCGCGTGGCCGCGGCCTCGCGCATGATCGCCTTGAAGCCGATGGTCGGCGCGGTGTCGGGCGTGCGCGAGCGCGTGTCGGCATCCACGCCCAGCGCGTCGAACGCGCGCAGGAAATAGGTGTTCTCCTCGCCGCAGACCATGCCGGTGAAGCGGCCCAGCACCAGCCGCGATTCGAAGCGGTCGCTGCTGGCGATCGCCGCGCCCAGCAGCACCAGGAAGCTGTCGAGGAAGCGGTGGTCCTGCACGAGATACGCGGCCATCACGTCATCGGCGATGCAGCCTGCGCCGAGTTCCCGCACGAAGCGGTGTTCGACGGCGCGGGTCCAGGTGGCTTCGCAGGACTGTCGCAGGGTGTCGCTGAAACGGGTCGTCATGGCATCTCCAGGGCGGGCGTGCTGCCGGCGATGCATGATTGTGGTGCAGGCGGGCGATCGCGTCCAAACGGGCCGGGCGGCCCGTGCTGCGTCAGCGGCCGGCCGCCGACAGCCGCGCGCGTCGCACCAGGCCGTGGATGTAGGCCATCTTCTCGACCACCGGTCGCCGGATCACGAACGGATAGATGTCGGCCTGGCCCATCGTGCGATTGAGGCTGTTGATCGCCCAGGTCAGCGGCAGCCAGGCATCGACGAGGCGCTGGATGTCGGCGACGCGATGCGGATCGAACGAGATGTCCGTTTCCATCGACGGATCGTCGGCGACATCGGGGGCGATGCGGATGCCGAACGCCGACGCCATCTCCAGCGTGTCGACGATGTGCAGGTAGTGGGCCCAGGTCTCGGCCCAGTCTTCCCAGGGATGCATCGTCGCGTAGGGACTGACGTGCGCTGCCTGCCAGTCGTTGGGTGCGCCGTGGTCGTAGTAGAGCTGCAGGGCATCGCTGTAGCTACGGCGGTCGTCGCCGAACAGCGCACGGCAGCGCGCGAGTTCGTCCTCGCCCGCATCACGCACCAGCCGGTCCCAGTAGTAGTGGCCGATCTCGTGGCGGAAATGCCCGAGCAGGGTGCGATACAGCTCGCCCATCGCGATCCGCGTGGCCTCGCGCGTGGCATCGTCGGCCTCGGCGAGCGCGATCGTGATGTGGCCGCTGTCGTGGCCGGTCATGATCTTCGGGCCGGTGATCGGATCGGCGAGAAAATCGAACGACAGCGGCTGCGGATCCCCGCTGCCCGGCGCGGGCGTCGGCAGCTGCAGGCGCAGCAGCGTGTAGAACAGCCGGCGCTTGGCGACCTCGATCTTCTGCCAGTTCGCCAGGCGCTCGGGATCGGAGAGATTGGGGATCGTGCGGTTGTGCCGGCAGGCGCGGCAGTAGGGATGCGGATCGTCGGCCGGCAGCAGCCAGTTGCAGGCCGAATGCGTGGCGTTGCGGCAGAACTTGAAGCGCGCGCCGGGACGTGCAGGCGTGATCCATTCGCCGCCGTCGAGATCCAGCGCCTCGAGCGTCAGCGTCTGCGGCAGGAAGCCCAGCGTCTTGCCGCAACGCAGGCATGCGGTGTTCTCGAAGTACAGCACCTGCTCGCAGTGCGAGCACTTGAACAGTTGCATGGCGGGATCGCTCCGGGATCAGGCCGCGTGGCCGAGATCGTCGTCGAACGTGCAGTGCGCGGCGGGCTCCAGATCGGCCCAGACGCGCAGCGACAGCGTGCGCAGCGGGCGATAGCTGGTCAGGAACGCCACGTCGGCGGCGTCGCGGCCATGCGCGATCACCACGCGTCCACCGCGCGGGGCCGACTGGGTCGCGTCGAACGTGTACCAGGCGCCGCCGAGGTAGGCCTCGAACCAGGCGTGCATGTCCATCGGCTTGAGGTCGTGCAGCCAGCCGACGACCATGCGCGCCGGGATGTCCAGCGCGCGGCACAGGGTGATGCCGACATGGGCGAAATCGCGGCACACACCGGCGCCGTGCGCCAGGGTGTCCTGGGCGTCGGTGCTCGCGTTGCTGACGCCGTAGCGGTATTCGAGATGCGTGGCGATCCAGCGACGGATCGCCTCGGCCTGGGCATAGCCCGGCGCGGCATCGCCGACGACGCTGCGGGCCTGTTCCCACATCGCGCCGCGGTCGGACGGGCAATACCGGCTGGGCAGCAGGAACTGCAGGGTGTCGGCAGGCAGCGCGCCGGGATCGATCGCCGGCGCATCGGGCGTGACCCGGATGTCGGGCGTGGTGTCGACCGTCGTGTCGATGCGCACGCGCGTCAGACCCATGGGTACGACGAAGCGCTGGCAGCGGTTGCCGAAACTGTCGACGTGCTCGTCGAAACCATGGCTGCGCTCGAAGCCGGAGCGGTCGTTGATGCGCCACCGCGCGACGCCGTCGCGCGGGCGCAGCATGGCGACGACCGGGCTGGCGGTATCGGTTTCGATCGAGAGTTCGCAGCCGGCCTGGACGCGCATCGCGGGGGATCTTCCGTGGAGGTGCGCCACACTAGGCGCGGGATCGTGCAGCGGACGTGGAGGGCGCCTGTCGACCGGCGCGCCGCCACGAAAGGGGTGCCGGACCACGACCGTCGATGACGGGCGGCGCCGGAAGAGCGGGGTACTTCGATCGATACGCGTACGAAAAAGCCGGCGCTCGGGCCGGCTTTCTCGCACACACTTGCTGTCTGGTGGGCGGTACAGGGATTGAACCTGTGACCCTTGCCGTGTGAAGGCAATGCTCTACCGCTGAGCTAACCGCCCGGATCGATTCGGAGGGGCGGGCGAAGTGCCTGGGCCGTCTCCAGAGCGCTGGACCCGCGAGGGGTGGCGCGATCGGGACGCGAATTCTACGGGTGATTCGGGTTGGCGACAAGCGGGTCTGCGGATCGGGGGGGACTGCTTGTGGAGGAAACTCGCGGCTCGCGCATCTATCTGCATTTCGTTATCCCGGCGCAGGCCGAAGCTTCGCAACAGCCGAAGGCTGGTCATCCAGCGTCTTCGCGACAACTTCTCAGTCGGTCTACCGCAAAAGTCGCTGGGCCCCGGCCTGCGCCGGGGCGACGGCTTCGGAAGCGGTGCGCTCGGCGTCGTGGAGCACCTCGAAAACGCCGCTCGGAGGCTTGCACGCCATCACTCGATCTGCTCCCCCGCATACGCCGCATCCAGTGCTTCCATCGCATCGGCCGGTTTCAATCTGGCCGCCTTCTCATAAGCCGCCGCCGCGGCCGCTTCCTGCTTGTCGCCATGCAGCAGCATCAGCACATTGCCGTGCTCGATATGGGCGATCGGGGACTGCGGGGTGAGCTTGAGCGCGGTCGCGATGTGCGATTCGGCTTCGGCGGCCTTCGCGCCGTAGGTCAGGCCGCCGATCATCGCGCCGATCTTGTCGATGATCTCGGCGTGGTAGAGCGCCAGCGCGGTGTGCGCTTCGGCATGTTTGGGGGCCAGCTCGAGCGCGGTGTGCAGCGAATCGCGGACCTTGCCGGCGATGCCCTGCTTGAGCGCCTTGGCGATGCTCAGGCCCTGGCTGTGGCGCCCCAGCGCATAGGCGCGGCGGTAGTGGCTGTTGGCCTCGTCCGGCAGCGCGGCGATCGCAGCCTCGGCCAGCGCGGCCGCCTGCTCGTAGCGCTTGAGCTGTTCGGCCTCCGAGGCCACCAGATGCGTGGCGTGGATGCCCAGCGCCTTGACCGCGACCGATGCGCCCACCGGGCCGAGCGCGCTGCCGGCGTCGAACGCGGCCTTGAAGTCCCCGGCATGGAAGGCGCGCCAGGCGTCCTGCAACGCGGTCGCGAGCGCTGCGGCGTCCAGGCCTTTCGGCGCCGCCTTGCCCGCGGCGTCGATCAGTGCCTGCGCGCGTTTCGCATCGGGGAACGGTTCGGCGTCGCCGGCATGCAGTCGCGGCCAAGCCTTCTTCAAGGCGTCGCCCGGATAGGCGAACGCATCGGCATCGAAGGGGAAGGGCGCCCAGGCGGACTTGGCCATCGTGGTTCCTCGAAGTGGCGCGGTCGCGCCGTCAGTGGGTATAGGCCTTGACCAGCGCGTTGAGGTGCACGCGCTCGGCATCGCGCAGCGCCGGCGACAGCAGCATCATCACCTGCACGATGCCCTCGCGGATCGCGACCTGTTCGTCGCGGTCGCCGCGGGTCGCGCTGTAGTTGAGCCAGAAGGTGGCGACGACGATCAGGTTGGTCGCGGCCGCGTCGATCTCGGCATTCGAGGCGCGCAGGATGCCGGCGCGTGCTAGGCCGGCGATCACCGCGTGAGCGCGTTCGCTGGCGCGGCGCAGGATGCGCGAGAAGCGCATGCGCAAGCGGCGGTTGCGGCTGAGGATCTCGAGCAGGTCGCGATAGAGGAAGCGGTAGTCCCAGATGCACTCGAACACCAGGTGCAGCTGCAGCCAGATGTCCTCCAGTTCCGGCAGCCGGCCGTCGGGCACCACCAGCGCGGCGTCCATGTGGGCTTCATAGCCCGCGAACAGCTGCTCGATGATGTCGTCCTTGTTGCGGAAGTGGTAGTAGAGGTTGCCCGGGCTGATGTCGAGCTCGTCGGCGATGTGGTTCGTCGTCACCCGCGGCTCGCCCTGGGTGTTGAACATCGCGAGCGCGCAGTCGAGGATCCGTTGCCGGGTATCGCGTGCCATCGACGCGCCGGTCAGCCGGCGAGTCTGTCGACCAGCGCGATGTACTGCTGCATGGCAGCATCGCGCGGCGTGCCGGCGAGCTTGCTCCACGCCTCGTACTTGGCCGTGCCGACGAAGTCGAAGAAGCCCGGTTTGGGTCCGCGCACGTCACCCTCGGAGCCCTGCTTGTACAGCGCGTAGAGCCGCAACAGCGTGTCGTTGTCGGGCCGCTCGTCGAGCGCCTGCACGCGTTGCGCGGCGGCCTCGAACGCCTGGGTCACATCGGACATCGTGGAGCCTCCCGGGAGCCGGTGGTCATCACAGCATCGTCGCCGCGGGGAATCAACCGGCGTCGATTGTCGGCCGTCGCGGCCTCTGGCACCGTAGCTCCGGGACGACGCCCGGCACCGTGGCGCCGTGGAGGGATGCGATGGCTTACTTCGTGACCGGCGCGACCGGCTTCATCGGGCGCCACCTCGTGGGCAACCTGCTCAGGCGCAAGGGCACGATCCACGTGCTGGTGCGCAAGGATTCGCGCAGGAAGTTCGACGCGCTGGCACGCGAACTCGGCTGGGACGCCAGGCGGCTGAATGTGGTCGAAGGCGACATGACCGCCGAACGCTGCGGCGTCTCCGCCGCGCAGCTGCGGGCGCTCAAGGGCAAGGTGAGGCACTTCTTCCACCTCGCCGCGCTCTACGACCTCGCCGCGTCGCTCGAAGCGCAACGCAGCGCCAACATCGACGGCACCCGGCACGCGCTCGATCTCGCCGCAGCGCTCGAAGCCGGGTGTTTCCACCACACGAGTTCCATCGCCGCCGCGGGCCTGTATCCGGGCGTCTTCCGCGAGGACATGTACGCTGAAGCAGAAGGCCTCGACGATCCCTACCTGCGGACCAAGCACGAGTCCGAGGGACTCGTGCGTCGCGAGACACGGGTCAGATGGCGGATCTACCGGCCCGCGATGGTCGTCGGCCATTCGAAGACCGGCGCGATCGACAAGATCGACGGTCCGTACTACTTCTTCACCCTGATCAAGAAACTGCGCGACGTGTTCCCGCCGTGGATGCCGATGCTCGGCATCGAAGGCGGACGCATCAACATCGTGCCGGTGGATTTCGTCGCCGACGCGATGGACCACATCGCGCACAAGCCGCGTCTGGATGGCCACACCTTCCACCTCACCGATCCCGAACCGCTGCGCGTCGGCGAGGTGCTGAACCTGTTCTGCCGCGCCGGTCATGCGCCGGAGATGACGATGCGTCTCGACGCGCGCATGTTCGCGTTCGTGCCGCCGTCGATCCGCGGCGCCGTGGGCGCGTTGCCGCCGGTGCGCCGTTTCGTCGGCATGCTGCTGCGCGATTTCCGCATCCCGAAGCAGGTGATGAAGTTCATCACCTATCCCACGCGCTTCGACAACCGCGAGGCCGAGCGCGCGCTGCGCGGCAGCGGCATCGAAGTACCGAAGCTCGAGGATTACGCCTGGCGCCTGTGGGATTACTGGGAGCGCCACCTCGACCCGGATCTCTTCATCGACCGCACGCTCAAGGGCAAGGTGCGCAACCGGGTCGTGGTGATCACAGGTGGGTCGTCGGGCATCGGCCTCGCGACCGCGCAGCGCGTGGCCGAGGCCGGCGCGGTGACGGTGATCGTCGCGCGCCGCGAGGAGGAGCTGTTCGCCGCGCGCGATGCGATGCGCGCCGCCGGCGGCAAGGTGTTCGCCTACACGGCCGATCTCGCCGACCTGGCCGACTGCGACCGGCTGGTGCAGCAGGTCCTGGCCGAGCACGGGCACGTCGACGTGCTGATCAACAACGCGGGCCGTTCGATCCGGCGTTCGATCGAGCTCAGCTACGACCGCTTCCACGATTTCGAACGCACGATGCAGCTGAACTACTTCGGCAGCCTGCGTCTGATCATGGGCTTCATGCCGTCGATGACCCAGCGCCGCAAGGGCCACGTCATCAACATCAGTTCGATCGGCGTGCTGGCCAATTCACCGCGCTTCTCGGCCTACGTGGCCTCGAAGGCGGCGCTGGATGCGTTCAGCCGCTGCGCGCAGGGCGAGCTGTCGGGCAAGGGCATCAGCTTCACCACGATCAACATGCCGCTCGTCGCCACGCCGATGATCGCGCCGACCCGGATGTACGACAGCGTGCCGACGCTGACGCCCGACGAGGCGGCGGGCCTGCTGGTCAAGGCGATCATCGAAAAACCCAGCCGCATCACCACGCGCCTGGGGGTATTCGCAGCACTGGTCAACGCGGTCGCGCCGAAGGCCTACGAGATCGTCATGAGCACCGCGTTCGAACTGTTCCCCGATTCGGCCGCCGCGAAGGGCGACCGTTCGGCGCTCAAGGACGAGACGCCGAGCCAGGAGCAGATCGCGTTCGCCGCGATGATGCGCGGCGTGCACTGGTAGACGCCGGACAGGCGCCGACGCATCGGGTGCCGCGGCTCAGAAGCTCCGGCACTGCAGGAAGCGGGTCTGCTGCCCGCTGCCGGGCGGCGGCGTGAGCTGGAGGCGCGACGAGGTCAGGTCGGGGTGGCGCAGCACCAGCGCGCAGATCGCATCGACGCTGGCCTGGTCGTCCACGCGGGCGACGAACACCTGCAGCGTCGAGCCGGTCGCCCAGATCGCCCGGTCGACGTCGGACAGGGTGCCGACCGCGCGGGCGAGATCGCTCCGCTGGGTTTCGATCGGTGCATGCGGTGGCGCCTCGATGCGGACCGGGGCCGCGGGTCCGGTGTCCGCCGATGACGTCGCGGCCGCGGGCGCGGCGGGCGCGGTGTCGGGCATCGCGAGAAACGTCGCCACGCCGGCCAGCAGTGCGAACAGCCAGCCCAGCAGGACGCGCTGGCGTGCCACCGCGCCGGTCTTCGCGCGGATCGCGTCGAACTCGCCGGCCGGCATCAGGTCGCGCAGTTCCGGCCACAGGGCGGCGCCGTCGAGCAGCTCGATCCGCTGCTTGCCGGCCGCGCCGCGGGCCTCGTCGTCGATCCGGCCCTGGGTCACCAGCAGGCCGCCGGCGGCGCTCTTGAGCAGCACCTCGCTCGACAGCGCCTGCACCGCGTTGCGGCCCAGCACGTAGGTCGAGGCGTGCTTGCACGACAGCAGCCAGCGCGCACCGTCGCGTTCGAGCATGTAGTCGCGGTCGCCGGAGACGTCTTCCAGATCCACGACCTGCACGTAGCCGCGGCGACGCAGCGCCTGCAGCACCATGCCGATGAAGCCGCGCCAGGAGATCGCCGACAGCGCGACGATGCCGGCCGCGGTTTCGTCGCGGCGGCGCTGGAACGTGAGGAAGTAGAACGAAACCGCGAATCCGATGGCGATCGCCACTCCGATTGCGGCGAGCCACTGCGTGGTCATACCGGTGTCCGTCTCCGCTTGCAGGGCGGCAGGATACCCGAGCGCGTGCGGCTGGCGATGGATGTCGGGCTGTGTCGCGCTCGGGAACGCGGTGTTTGCAGTCAGTATCGTGTCGCGGCTGACAGGCAATGCGTGCCTGCTTCTCCGGAAGAGAGCTTGGCCCCGACCTAGTCAGGGGCCGACGCGCAAACCCGATCCGCCGAGAACGGGGCGAGCACCGTATCCAGGCCCGCGAGAAATGCACCTCTCCCTTCGGGAGAGGTCGGCGCGCACAGCGCGCCGGGTGAGGGCTGGAGCTTTAAAGGAAGCGCACAAAGCACCTCACCCGCCCCTCCGGGCGAGCCCTCCGCGCCTGATTGCCGTCGTGCTCCAGCCCCTCAGCAAATTCGCACCTCTCCGTCCGGAAGAGGTCGGCGCGCGCAGCGCGCCGGGTGAGGGCGGGGCTTTAAAGGGAAGCGTCCAGAAGCGCCCTCATCCGCCCTCCGGGCACCTTCCCCCAGAGGGGGAAGGAAAAACGCGCACCGCGACCTTGGGGTGCGGCTACAGCCCAGACACCGCGCCAACTTCCCCCCGGAGGGGAAAGGATCGATCAGACACGCTCTGCCGCTGGACCGCGCAATCCACTCACCCCGCAGCCGCTGCCTTCTTCGCGGCGCGCTTGCGTGCCGGCGCCTTCGCAGTCTTCGGGGTCGCCTTGCGCGGCGCGGCCTTCTTCGCCGGTGTCTTCGTCGCCTTGCTGGCCGGCGCTGCACCACGGCGCTGCAGCGCAGCGGTCAGCGCATCGACCCGGGCGCTGAGCGCCTGCACGTCGTCGCGGCCGGGCACGCCGAGCTTGACCAGGGCGCGCTGCACGCGGTCCTCGAACACCTTCTCCAGACGATCCCAGGTATCGGCCGCGCGGTCGCGGGTCTGGCCGACGCCGGTCTCGACCGCGTTGCGCACCGTGCCGGCGCGCGTGTTGGCGTAGGCACGGGCGGTCTTCTCCAGGTTGGCGCCCTCCTTGAGCAGACCTTCGAACAGGCGCGAGCCTTCGGCCTGTGCGCGGCCGAAGGCGCCGACGCCGGCGAGCCAGATCTGCTGCGCGGACTCGCTGATCGACTTCGACAGCGCCTCGCCACCGGCGGCGGCATCGCCCGTGGCCGGCTTGCGACGCGGGGCGGACTTCTTCGTGGCTTTCTTCGCGGTCTTCTTGAACGTGGCCATCGGTGTCTCCGGACGTGGTGGGTGGGACGATCGCAGCCTCGTGCGGCGATCTAGAGTTTTCACACCATCGCTCAACGCGGCGGTGTGGCGAGCAGGCGTTCGACATCGTCGAGCGCGCGGTGCAGGCGTGCGGTGGTCTCGGTGCGGCGCGTGCGCCGCGGCGGCAGGCCGTCGAGCAGGCTGCGGTCGACGTCGGCCAGGATCTCCGGTCGCAGGCGGATGCCGTGCGCGCCGAGTAGCGGCGCGAGTTCGGTCGCACGGGCGCGCAGGTCGTCGAGCGTCTGCCGGTAGCCGAGCGCGCAGACGCGATGCCGGGTGGAGAAACTGAAGGCATTGAGGAAGAACAGTTCCGATGCGCCATCGCCCGGCTCGAACACCAGCTGGTCGACGTCCGGGTACTGCTGCGCGTATTTCGCCAGGCCGACCTGCATGCGGGACTGCAGCAGCGTGCGGAAGGTCTGCGACAGCACCGCCGGCAGGCCGCCGTCGGCGAGCGGGCGGCGGCGTCGCCTGCGTGGCGTGGTGCCGGCGGGGCGGTCGGTGTAGGGCACCAGCGGGTTGAGGCCCAGCAGCAGGTCGATGTCGCGTTCCAGCAGCACCGATGCATGCATCGTGCGGCGCAGCGCGCCGTCGACGTAATGACGGCCGTCGATGCGCACCGGCGGATACAGGCCGGGCAGGGCGGCGCTGGCCTGCACCGCGCGCGAGATCGGCACATCGGCCAGCTCGCCGCTGCCGAACAGCGCGGCCTCGCCGCTGTCGAGGTCGACCGCGACGACGTGCAGCGCCGCGTCGAGCGCGCGGAAATCGTTGCTGCGGCCGCGCCGGGAGAACACCTCGCGCAGGAAGCGTTCGACGCCGCGGTTGTCGAACACGCCGGTCGGCACCACGCCGCCGAACAGCGCGGGCCGCGAGGCGCCGGGCAGCAGGCCGCGGCCCCAGTCCATCGCCAGCCGCGGCAGGCCGCCGATGCGGCGTGCGTATTCGCCGTACGCAGGCCGCAGGAAGTCCTCGGCGCGGAATTCCAGATCGTCGCTGTCGCCCGTGATGAAGGCGCGGCACATCTCCTCGACATCGAGCCGGTTGGCCAGGCCCGCGGCGAGGAAGGCGCCGCTGCTGATGCCCACGTAGCTGTCGAGCCGGGTCAGGTCGAGACCGTCGAGCGCCTCGTCGAGCGCACGCAGCGCGCCGAGTTCGTACATGCCGCCGATCGGGCCGCCGCCGGCGATGGCCAGACCGATCTTCGGTGCGCGGTTCGATCCGCGTGTGCGACGGTGCCCGGCGGGATGCAACGACAGCATGGCGAGGCCTGCAGATGAGTCCGTCCGAGTCTAGCCAGCCGCGGTTGAAGGATTGCTCCAGACGCGGCCAGCATCGAAGATGCGTCGATGACGGCATCCGACCTTTCCGCCCGCCTCGCGCGACGGCTGGCGTGGCACCAGGCCCTGCACGACCCGGACTATGACCCGCGCGCCCGCTCGCACTGGCTGGCCGAACTGCGTCGCTGGCAGGCCGCGCGGCTGCGCGTGAGCTTCGCGCATTTCCTCGAGGACCCGACGCGCGCACCGGCGGCGGACTTCTTCCTCGGCGATGTCTACGGCGATCGCGACTTCACCCGTCGCGATGCCGACATCGCACGGATCCTGCCGACGATGCGCCGGCTGCTGCCTGCGCGGCTGCTGGAGACGGTGTCGGATGCGATCGAACTCGGCGCCCTGAGCCAGGCGCTGGACCTGCACATGGTCGAGGCGCTGCAGCGACTGGCGCCGCGGCGACGCAAGCTCGACGACGCGCTGTATGCAGAGGCCTACCGGGAGGTGGGCCGCGCGGGACTGCGCCGGCGCCAGGTACGTTTGATCGGCCGTGTGGGACGCGGTTTCGGCAAGGCCTTGAAGATGCGCGGCGTCTCGGCGCTGCTGGCATTCTCGCGCGGTCCGGCCCGGCTCGCGGGCCTGACCGAGTTGCAGGGTTTCCTGGAACGCGGTTATGCCGCGTTCGACGCGCTCGGCGAGCCGGACGCGTTCGTCGCCGAGATCGAGCGCGACGAGGGCGAGGTGTCACGGCGTCTGTTCGCCGGGCATCCCGAACCGTACAACCTGTAACGCGTCCGGCGTGCCGGCTCTCGATCAGCGTTCCTTCCCGAGCGGAGTGCCGTAGGGAAGCTTGGTGACCGTCGTCCCAGCGAAAGCTGGGACCCATTTTCGCGGCAAAGTGCAAGATCAAAATGGGCCCCGCTTGACCGGACGGTCCATCTGTTAAGAGCCGCTGGGGCGAGGCTTACGTGCCCAACGAGGCAGCCGCTCGCGCGGTGATGCGCGTTTGCACGAACCTCGCAGAGAAATCAGAACTTCTCCGACAGCACCCGACGGATCTCCGCCTCGATCGGCCCCTGCATCGCCGACAGCAGGAAGCCGAGCTTTGCGGTCACCCGCAGGCTGTCGGGCAGCAGCGCGATCGCGCCGTCGACGCCGGAGCGGCTGAAGTTCAGCGTGTCGCCTTCCCAGCCGTACTGCATGTCGAAGCGCTCGGAGAGCTTCTTCGCGACCGCCTCGACCGCCGTGCGGGCCTTGGCCGGCGGCAGCGAGTGGGGATGGGTGATGTCGATGCCGGCCATGCGCGCTCCGCGGGTTGTCGTGGACGCGCATTGTGCGTCGATGCGGTGCCGCGACCAAGTGACGACGCGTCCGGCCCGCTTGGCCTCGTGCTAGATTGCCGCCGCATGACTGCGCTCAAGCTGCGTTTCCCCACGCCCGACGAACCCGAACTGCCGCTCGACATCGGCGTGCACGGCATCGGCCGTGGGCGCACGGGGGCTCTGGCACCGGTCGCGGACGACGGCGAACCGAGCGTGCGCTTCTGTGTCGATCGCCGCGGCGTCTGGCTGACGGTCGCCGAAGGCGTCCAGGGCGTGCACGTCAACGGCCGTCAGGTGCGGCGCATGGCGATGCTGCGCACCGGGGACGCGATCTTCGTCGACGGCCACGAACTCAGGCTGGTGTCGACGACGCCGGTATCCGGACACGTGCCGGCGGACCATGGCGACGGGGCCGACGACATGGACGCCGATCCACGCATCGTGCTGCGTGGCGTCGGCGGCCGCTACCACGGCCGCAGTTTTACGCTCGACCGTCCACGGCTGGTCGGACGCCATGCGGACGCGGACATCCGCATCGACGAACCCGGGTTCGCGGATCGCCATGCGCGGCTCGAGCGGGTCGGCGGCGCGGTGCAACTGACCGATCTCGGCTCGGCCGACGGCAGCGTCGTCAACGGCGAACCGACGCGCGACGCGGTGCTGCAGGCCGGCGACCAAATCGTGTTCGACGCGCACCATCGCTTCGTCGTCGAAGCGCCCGCGCGCCCCGGCCACAGCGCCGGCTACGACCGCACGCCCGAGCCGCAGCCTCTGGTGGATGAATCGCCGGAACGGCGCGGAGGCGGACTGCCGCTGCCGTGGTTGCTGCTGGCGGCGGTGGTGCTGGCGGGGTTGCTCAGCGCGTTGTTGCTGTTCGGCGCAGCTTGATCGCTTCGCGGGCGAGCCGCGTCAGATCGCGCACTGAAGTCGCTGGGCCCCGGCCTGCGCCGGGGCGACGGTTTTCTAGAGGCCGCGAAGTCGTCGTCCGCAGCGTCCCCAATCGCGAATACGTCGCCCCGGCGCAGGCCGGGGCCCAGCGACTTCGCTTCTGATCATCGATCAGCGCTGCAACCCCGCATTCCGGCGTGGATCAGCGGCAGACGCCGACCGCCGCCGCTGCACCGCCTTCCACACCCGCCACCCCAGCAGCAGCGCGAGGATGCCCGCATACAGCGCCGGCTCGCGCCAGTCGGATTTCACGATCCACCAGAAATGCAGCACCGCGAGCGCGGCGATCGCGTAGATCGCCTTGTGCAGCCGGCCCCAGTTGCGGCCCAGACGTCGCATCCAGCCTTTCGTCGACGTGACCGCCAGCGGCACCAGCAACAGCCAGGCCAGGAAACCGACGGTGATGAACGGACGCCGCGCGATCTCGGTCGCGACCTGCGACAGGTCGCCGACCAGATCGAGCGCCAGCCACACGCCGAAATGCAGGCTGGCGTAGACGAAGGCGTACAGGCCGAGCATGCGCCGGAACCGCAGCGGCGCCGTCCAGCCGCTGAGCTGGCGCAGCGGCGTGACCGCCAGCGTGATCAGCAGCAGGCGCAGCGCGCCGATGCCGAGTTCGTGCTCGATGGCGACCACCGGCTCGGCGCCGAGCACGTCCACGTTCGCGCCGCCCAGCACCTGCCAGACGCGCCAGCCCAGCCACGCCAGTGGCGCCAGGCACAGCAGGTGTACCAGCGTCTTCGCGGCGACGATGCCGGCCGGCGTCGGCGGCGGGGCCGGACGTGGTGCGGGCGCGGCCTTCAGTACCACTTGCGCAGGTCCATGCCCGAATAGAGCGAGGCCACCTGGTCGGCATACCCGTTGAACGGCCGCGTGTCGATGCGGTTGGCGAGCAGGCGGTTGCCGCTGCCGGCGATGCGGCGTTCGGTCTTCTGGCTCCAGCGCGGATGGTCGACCGCCGGATTGACGTTGCTGAAGAAGCCATATTCCGACGGCTGCAGGTCGTTCCACGCGGTGCTGGGCATGCGTTCGACGAAGCGGATCGCGACGATCGACTTGATGCTCTTGAAGCCGTACTTCCACGGCACCACCAGCCGCAGCGGCGCGCCGTTCTGCTGCGGCAGCGGCTTGCCGTACAGGCCGGTGGCGAGGAAGGCGAGCGGATGCATGGCCTCGTCGATGCGCAGACCTTCGCGGTAGGGCCAGCGGATCGAACGGAAGCGCAGGCCGGGCATCTGCTCGCGGTCGGCCAGCGTGGTGAAGGCGACGTACTTCGCCTTGGAATTCGGTTCGAACTTCCGCAGCACCGAGGCCAGAGGCACACCGCTCCACGGGATCACCATCGACCAGCCCTCGACGCAGCGCAGCCGGTAGATGCGTTCCTCGCTGGTGACGCCGCGCAGCAGGTCCTCGAACGACACGCGTCCGGGCTTGGCGCATTCGCCTCCGACCTCGACCGTCCACGGCGAGGTGCGCAGCGTCTTCGCCGCGCGCGAGGGATCGGCCTTGCCGGTGCCGAACTCGTAGAAGTTGTTGTAGCTGGTGACGTCCTCGAAGCGCGTCAGCGGCTCATCGGTGCGGAAGCCGCTGCGCGCCTGCGCCGGCGAAACGGAGGCGGTGGATGCCGGCGGCGGTTCGGCCTCGGCGCAGCCGGCCAGCGTGAGCGCCGGCGCGGCCGCCATCAGGGCCAGCAGGCGTCGCCGGTCGCGGTAGACGGCTTCGTCGGTGACGTCGGTGTCCCGGATCCGCAACGCATCGCGCAATGACATGTGGGATTCCTCGGCGCCTTCGCGCCAGCTGTGGACCAGTGGACATACGTTGCCAGCGCAACCATCGGATGCACGTCAAACTGTTGCGCTGCGGCATACTTGCCGGCCCGAAATCCGTCCCGTGGAGTCTTCAGATGGCGCGTGCGTACAACTTTGCCCCGGGACCGGCGGCCCTGCCTGAAAGCGTGCTGAAACAGGCGCAGGCGGACATGCTGGAGTGGGGCGATGCCGGCGCGTCGATCGTCGAGATGAGCCATCGCGGCCCGGAGTTCATGGAGGTCGCCACGCGCGCCGAGGCCGATCTTCGCACGCTGCTCGGTGTGCCCGATGACTACGCGGTGCTGTTCCTGCCCGGCGGTGCGACGACGGCCCAGGCGCTGCTGCCGCTGAACTTCGCGAATCAGGGCGACACCGTCGATTACGTCGTCACCGGCCACTGGGGCAAGACCGCGCTCAAGCAGCTCACACCGGCGGTGTCGCTGAACGTCGCCGCCAGCGGCGAAGCGGACGGCTACCGCACGATTCCCGCGCGCGAGTCCTGGCGGCTGACGCCCGGCGCGGCCTATGTGCACATCACCGCGAACGAGACCATCCACGGCGTCGAGTATCGGCCGGCCTGGGGCGATCCCGCGCCCGACACCGGCAACGTGCCGCTGTTCGCGGATTTCAGCTCCAGCATCGCATCCGAGCGGATCGACATTTCGCGCTACGGCGTGATCTACGCCGGCGCGCAGAAGAATCTCGGGCCTGTCGGCATCTCGGTCGTCATCGTGCGCCGCGAACTGCTGGAACGCGCCGGCCAGCCGCGCGCCGACATCTTCAATTACGGCTCGCAGCTCGCCAACGACTCGATGCTCAACACGCCGCCGACCTGGAACTGGTACGTGGCCGGCCTCGTGTTCCGCTGGATGCTCGATGAAGGTGGCACCGCCGAGTTCGACCGCCGCAGCGACGAGAAGGCGGCGCTGCTCTACGGCGCGATCGACGGCTCCGGCGGCTTCTACCGCAACGACATCGACGCCGTGGTGCGTTCGCGCATGAACGTGCCGTTCTTCCTTGCCGACGAGGCGCGCAATGCCGCCTTCCTCGACGGTGCGCGCGAGGCCGGTCTGATCGGCCTCAAGGGCCACCGCGTGCTCGGCGGCATGCGCGCGTCCATCTACAACGCGATGCCGGTCGACGGCGTCCGCGCCCTCGTGGCCTACATGCAGGATTTCCAGAAGCGCAATGGCTGATTCGAAGAAGAAGACCCCGCCGACCGCCAAGACGAAGCCGGCGGCAGCGAAGGTCGATCCGGTGAAGGCGGCTGCCACCGCAGGCGTCGCCAGGCCCGATCTCGACGCGGTACGCGCGCAGATCGACGGCATCGACCACCAGATCCAGACGCTGATCGCCGAGCGCGCGCAGTTCGCGCGCCAGGTCGGCAAGGCCAAGGGCAAGCTCGCCGCAGCCGTCGATTACTACCGGCCCGAACGCGAGGCGCAGGTGCTGCGCCGGGTCGTCGACCGCAACGACGGCCCGCTGTCGGACACCGAACTGGTGCGCCTGTTCCGCGAGATCATGTCCGCGTGCCTCGCCCAGCAGGAGCCGCTGAAGATCGGCTACCTCGGGCCGGAAGGTACGTTCTCGCAGCAGGCCGTGCACAAGCAGTTCGGCCATTCGGCCAAGGGCCTGCCGCTGGCGAGCATCGAGGAGGTGTTCGACGAGGTCGCCGCCGGCAATGCCGATTTCGGCGTGGTGCCGGTCGAGAACTCGGGGCAGGGCACGATCCAGTCGACGCTCGACATGTTCCTGACCTCGCCGCTGAAGATCTGCGGCGAGGTGGAACTGCGCGTGCATCAATACCTGCTGTCGCGCACGGGCCGCATCGAGGACATCGAACGCGTCTACTCGCACGGCCTGTCGCTGGCGCAGTGCAAGTCGTGGCTGCGCGAGAACCTGCCGGGCGTCGAGAAGCTCGCGGTGGTCAGCAACGCCGAGGCCGTGCGCCGGGCGAAGAAGTCCGACGATGCGGCGGCGATCGCCGGCGAGAACGCCGCGCACGTCTACGGCATGCAGGTCATCGCCGGTCCGATCGAGGACCGCAGCGACAACACCACGCGCTTCCTGGTCATCGGCCGCGGCGCATTCCCGACCTCGGGCAACGACCGCACCTCGCTGATGGTCTTCATCCGCGACCAGCCGGGTGCGCTGTACCGCATCCTCGAGCCGCTGGCGCGGCGCGACATCAGCATGAACCGCATCGAGTCGCGGCCCGCGCATGGCGCGCTGTGGCAGTACGCGTTCTTCATCGAGGTCAACGGCCACGTCGACGAGTCGCCGCTGAAGGACGCGCTCGGCGAGATCGACGCGTTCGCCGGCGAGGTCCGCGTGCTCGGGTCCTACCCGGTCGCGGTGCCGTGAGCGAGGCATCGTGGATCGCGGCGCCGGGTGCGCCGCTGCGCGGTGAGGTGCGGGTGCCGGGCGACAAGTCGGTGTCGCACCGCGCGATCATGCTGGCCGCGCTCGCCGACGGCACTTCGCGCATCGAAGGCTTTCTCGAAGGCGACGACGCACGCGCGACCGAGGCGATCTTCCGTCGCCTCGGCGTCACGATCGAAGCGCCGGGTCCCGGCACGCGCATCTTGCACGGCGTCGGCATCGACGGCCTGCGTGCGGCCGACGGCCCGCTGGACTGCGGCAACGCCGGCACCGGCATGCGCCTGATCGCCGGCCTGCTCGCGGGCCAGGCCTTCGACAGCACGCTGGTCGGCGACGCGTCGCTGTCGAAGCGGCCGATGCGCCGCGTGACCGAGCCGCTGGCGACGATGGGCGCGCGCATCGACACCGGCGAGGGCGGCGTGCCGCCGCTGCACGTGCATGGCGGCACACCGCTGACCGGCATCGAGTTCGACAACGTGCTCGCCAGCGCGCAGGTGAAGTCCTGCCTGCTGCTCGCGGGTCTGTATGCCGACGGCGAGACCGTCGTGCACGAACCGCGGCCGACGCGCGACTACACCGAGCGCATGCTCGCCGCGTTCGGCTGGCCGATCGAATTCTCGCCCGGTATCGCGCGTCTGCAAGGCGGGCATCGCCTGCGTGCGACCGACGTGCGCGTGCCGGCCGATTTCTCGTCGGCTGCATTCTTTCTCGTCGCCGCATCGATCGTGCCCGGTTCCGATCTGCGGCTGCGCCGCGTCGGCATGAATCCGCGCCGCACCGGCCTGCTGCACGTGCTGCGCCTGATGGGCGCCGACATCGTCGAATCCGACGCCGGGGAGGAGGGCGGCGAGCCGGTCGCCGACCTGCGCGTGCGTCATGCGCCGCTGCGCGGTATCGACGTGCCTGAGCAGCACGTGCCGGACATGATCGACGAGTTCCCGGCGCTGTTCGTCGCCGCGGCCTGTGCATCGGGCGTGACCCGGGTCACCGGCGCGCACGAGTTGCGGGTCAAGGAATCGGACCGCATCGCGACGATGGCGGCGGGACTGCGCGCACTCGACGTCGACATCGAGGAAGCGCCGGATGGCGCGACGATCAGCGGACGCCCGGATGGTTTCGCCGGTGGCCGCGTCGACAGCCACGGCGACCACCGCATCGCGATGTCGTTCGCGATCGCCGGCCAGCGCGCGCGCGGCGACGTGGTGATCGGCGACACCGCGAACGTCGCGACGTCGTTCCCGGGCTTCCTGGAACTGGCGCAGGCCGCGGGCTTCTCGCTGCGCGGCGGCTGACGCGCGTATCGAAGACAGCCCCCCGTAGGAGCGCGCTTGCGCGCGATTGGCATTCCCGGTGAAGCCCATCGCGCGCAAGCGCGCTGCTGCATAAAAAGGTTGGCCCAAACGAAAACGCCCGCATCGAAGATGCGGGCGTTCTTGTTGTCGGCACATCAAACCGCCTGGATCAGGGCGCATCCTGCAGCGTGAAGTCGATCGGCACGCGCACCGCGCTCGCGACCGGCTTGCCGCCCTGGATCGCCGGTTCGAACTTCCAGTCGCGGACCGCCTGCTGCGCGGCGCGGTCGAGGTCGCGCGACCGGCTGCGCTTCTCGATGGTCACGTCGGTGGCGTTGCCGTTCGCGTCCACCTGCACCAGCAGAATCAGTGAGCCCTCCTCGCGGTTGCGCGCGGCGGAAGGCGGATACGGAATGTCCGGCTGGGCGACCGGCCGGGCTTCCCGGTCGGCCGGGCGGGCAGGCGCGGTTCCGGTGCTCGGCGTGGTGCGGGGCGTCGTCGCAGGCTCACGCTCGACGGGTGGCGCCGCCGGATCGTCGATGACCGGCGTCGGCGGCAGTTCGGGCGTGTCGGTGGTGCCGCGCTGGCTCAGCGCATACCAGCCGAGCGCGACGAGCACGACGAGCAGCAGGATCCATACAAGCGGACTGGAACTCTTGCGCGGCGGATCCTGCGGAGGCAGGTCGCGCGGAGGCAGATCCTGCGGGGGCGGATTGATGGGACGCTGCACGGGGTCGTTCATGCCGCACCTCCTTACCTGAATGGGTGCGGCGAGCGTCCCACGCAGGATGTGGACGTGATGTGCAGTACGCGAACGGCGGTCAGCCGCCTTCGGGGGCGAACGAGAACGGAATCCGCAGTTCACCTGCGACCGGCTGTCCGTCGCGCATCGCGGGTTCGAAACGCCAGCGGCGCACGGCGGCAGTCGCGGCCCGGTCGAGGCGCGGGTACCGGCTGCTGCTGACGACCTCGATACGCTCGACACGGCCGTCGGCGCCCACCTGTACCCGCAGCAGCACATCGCCGCGTTCGCCACGGCGCATCGACGCGCGCGGATATTCGGGCTGCTGCGTCGACACCGGGCGCGGCACGCTGGTCGGCAGGTCGGCGGCCGCGGTGGAGACCGGCGACGCGGATACCGGATCCGCAGCAACGGGTGCCGGCGGCGGTGCGACCTGCGGTATCTGCGCATCGATCCGCACCGGCGTCGGGGTGTCCTGCGGACTGGCGTAATCGAAACCGCGGTCGGCGCTGCCAGCCGCGGGCAACGGCGCCGGCAGCGGCGTCATCGAGCGGTCGCCGGCGACCGCCGGCACGTCGTCGCCGTCGACCGCGCTTCCGGTCGACGGACGCGCCAGCCACAACAGCGCGAACAGCAATATGCCCAGTGCGCACGCGCCGCCCACGATCCACCACGCGTTCCCGCTCGGCAGCACGTCGCGCAGCGTGCGACGCAGGCGGGTGGCGAAGGGCGGGGCAGTCGCGGGCATGGCGGGGTCTCCGAGCGGAGGCGCATTCTTGCATACGCCTCCAGGCGTGCCGGCGTGCTCGCGCCTGCGGGTCACGGCCGGGAATGATCCGGGCGATAATGCGGACTCCGCCCACCGAAAGCCGAAGTCCGCCATGCTCGATCCCAGCCTCCTGCGCCAGCACGTCACCGAAACCGCCGCGCGCCTGCGCGAGAGCCGCGGGTTCGAACTGCCGGTGTCGCGGATCGAGTCGCTGGAAGCCGAACGCAAGCAGATCCAGGTGCGCACGCAGGAACTGCAGAACCTGCGCAATACGCGCAGCAAGGCGATCGGCCAGGCCAAGGCCAAGGGAGAAGACGTCGCGCCGCTGCTGGCCGAGGTCGCCGGTTTCGGTGACGAACTCAAGACCAGCGAGGCGCGCCTGCTGGAGATCCAGGCCGACATCGAGGCGATCGTGCTCGGCGTGCCGAACCTGCCCGACGCCGGCGTACCGGTGGGTCGCGACGAATCCGGCAATGTCGAGCAGTCGCGCTGGGGCACGCCGCGCACGTTCGACTTCGAGATCCGCGACCACGTCGCACTCGGAGAACGTCACGGCTGGCTCGATGCCGAGACCGCGGCCAAGCTCAGCGGCGCGCGCTTCACTGTGCTGCGCGGCAAGCTCGCGCGCCTGCATCGCGCACTCGCGCAGTTCATGCTCGATCTGCATACCAATGAGCACGGCTACGAGGAAACCAGCGTGCCGTTGATCGTGAATCCGGAGAGCATGCTCGGCACCGGCCAACTGCCGAAGTTCGAGGAGGACCTGTTCGCGTTGGAGGTCAACGAAGCGAAGCGCTACCTCATTCCGACGTCGGAAGTCTCGCTGACCAACATCGTCCGCGATTCGATCATTGATGCCGAACGCTTGCCATTGCGCATGGCGGCGCATTCGCTGTGCTTCCGCGCAGAAGCCGGCAGCCATGGACGCGATACCCGCGGCATGATCCGCCAGCACCAGTTCGAGAAGGTCGAGATGGTGTCGGTCACGACGCCGGACGACAGCGATGCAGAACACCAGCGCATGACGCGGTGCGCGGAGGTCGTGCTGGAGAAGCTGGGCCTGCCGTACCGCCGCGTGCTGCTGTGTTCGGGTGACATGGGCTTCACCGCGCAGCGCACCTACGACCTTGAAGTCTGGCTGCCGTCGCAGGACACGTATCGCGAGATCTCCTCGTGCTCGAACTGCGGTGACTTCCAGGCGCGCCGCATGCAGGCTCGCTGGCGCGTCGCCGACGGCAAGCCGGCGCTGCTGCATACGCTCAACGGCTCCGGCGTCGCGGTCGGCCGGGCACTGGTGGCGGTGATGGAGAACTACCAGCAGGCCGACGGGTCGATCGAGGTGCCCGAGGCGCTGCAACCCTACATGGGCGGACTGTCCCGCATCGACTAAGCGCCGGGCTCGGCGCGTCCTATTTGGAACGAATGGCTCCGATAGGCGCCGTCTGTTGCGAAATTGGAATAAAGGTGATGGAATATCGCGGATTGTTCCGATAGCGAGGTTCCCCCATGCAGGATCTCAACGATCTCTACTACTTCGCGATGGTCGTCGAGCACGGAGGCTTCGCCGCGGCCGAGCGCGCCCTCGGCATCCCGAAGTCGCGCCTGAGCCGGCGCATCAGCCAGCTGGAAACCGAGCTGGGCGTGCGTCTGCTGCAGCGGTCCACGCGTCGCTTCGCCGTGACCGATGTCGGCCAGAGCGTGTTCCGCCATGCCCAGTCGATGCTCGCCGAGGCCACGGCCGCGCGCGAGGTCGTCGACCGGCTCAGCGCCGAGCCGCGCGGCCTGGTGCGCGCCAGCGTGCCGGTCAGCATCGCCCAGCAGTCGATCCCGCAGATGCTGCCCGAATTCCTCGCGCGCTATCCGCAGGTGCGCGTGCAGCTGCACGTCAGCAACCGCCGCGTCGACGTGATCAACGAAGGCTTCGACGTCGCGGTGCGCGTGCGCTCCAAGCTCGACGACGACGGCAGCCTGGTGATGCGCAGCTTCGGCCAGATCCAGGAACTGCTGGTCGCCAGCCCCGGCTACCTCGACCGCATGGGCCGCCCGAAGGATCCCGACGAACTCGACCAGCACACGACGATGAGCATGGGCGAGGACGAGGTGAAGCAGCGCTGGGACCTGCAGGCCAACGACGGCACCACGCGCCGCGTCGAGCTCAAGCCGCGCGTCGCCGGCTTCGATTTCCCGATGCTGATGGCGCTCGCCAAGCAGGGCCTCGGCATCACGATGCTGCCCGAAACCCTGTGCGCCGAAGCGGTGCGCAACGGCGAGCTGGAAGTCGTGCTGCCCGACTGGCACCTGCCGCAGGGCATCGCCCACGCCGTATTCGCCTCGCGGCGCGGCCTGTTGCCGGCGGTGCGCGTCTTCATCGACTTCCTCGCCGAGAAGCTGCCGCCGCTGATCGAAGCCTCCAGCCTGGATTGCCGCAACTGCGAGAAGAAGCCCGTCGCCGGCGCCATCCCGCCGCCGCGTATCTCGACCGCCGCGGTGCGTGCGACAATGGCCTAGTCGAACGACGCCACGCCTGAGCGCGTGGCGTTCGCTTCGCCAGCCGATGCCGCGCAAGCGGCGCTGGTGAAGATGCGGAACACATCGGAGAGATGGCCGAGTGGTTGAAGGCAGCGGTCTTGATCCGGAGGCCGTAGGCCGAAGGAAACATCGACCGGCAGGTCGATGGTCAAACCGCCGACACCGCGCAAGCGGCGCTGTTGATGAAGCGGAACATATCGGAGAGATGGCCGAGTGGTTGAAGGCAGCGGTCTTGATCCGGAGGCCGCGAGGCCGGAGGAAACATCGACCGCAGGTCGATGGTCAAACCGCCGACGCCGCGCGAGCGGCGCTGTTGATGAAGCGGGACACATCGGAGAGATGGCCGAGTGGTTGAAGGCAGCGGTCTTGAAAACCGCCGAAGGGTCAAACCTTCCGTGGGTTCGAATCCCACTCTCTCCGCCAATCCAGCCACGAATTATGGTCATTTTCGTGTTCGAGCTGATTGCACCCGCCTACGCACCCGCCTAAGATTCTGCGATGGGATGAGACGACTGAGCCGCCCTCGTAGGCGGCTTTTTAGTGTGCGGTCCGTCGGATACCGTGGAGTCATGACGAATCCACGGCTCACGCTCGAACAGCTCGACCGCGCCCGCGCGCTGCTGAATGAAGTAAGGGAGCGGCTCGCGGACCTGAGCGGCGGCGACGCCGATCTGCTGTTCGCGTACCGCCGCAAGGTCGCGAAGGAGCTGACCTATGACGAGCGCAGTAAGCCTTTGGTCCGGCGGCGGTTGAAGGCGCTCAAGAGAACGGAGCAGGGCGGCGTCTGTCCCCTCTGCGGCGAGCCCCTACCAGAGCGGGGCGCGGTTCTAGACCGCACACGGGCCGTCGATGGTTACACGGTCGAGAACACCCGGCTCATCCATGCCGCGTGCGACGTGGCTCATCAAGAAGGCAAGGGTTACACCTAGGGGCTCGGAGAACCCTTACCGAGCGGAGAGAGCTGCCCCGATGCGCCCGGCGTGGCGAGGGGCGCATCCTAGCCCTGCCGCCCCGGTAGCCCTCGCGTCGCGCTTGCGCCGCTCACGGATGACCGACACGCGGGGCCCTTGAGCAAGGCCCGAAGCTACGCCGGGGCGGCGCGTACGCTCGACAAGCTAGCGCACGCGTGCATTACTGATGGTTTGCGATAGCGAGCCACCATGAAGGTCACGCACATTGAAACCCTCATTTCTGAGGGAACTTATCCGGCTTCGGACGAGTGGGTAGCGCAACGGTCGCGCATCAAGCGGGCTATCGAGGGCACCGTGTGGCCTCTGGACTCCGACAAGTTCACGATCCACGCCCAGAGCGGCAAGAAGAGTGGCGAGGGGAACGGGGTCAAACCCATCAAAGCGATGACCTTGGACGCCCTGACGAATGGGAACATGGAGTCGCACAGCAAGCTGCGAAAAGCCGGCAAACTGCCCACGTTCCCGAGCTGGGTGATGGAGGTGCCTTTCCCGCCCATTCCGACGCCGGCGAAGCCACGCAAGAAGTCCGATCCGAAGGCGACGAGAGTGCCGCGGCCGGGCAAGAGCGACCTGATCTATTTGAACGGCGAAGGGTTGATCTGCTTTGAGTGGGAAACAGGCAACGTCTCGTCAAGCCATCGCTCGCTCAACAAACTGGCCCAAGGGCTGATGTTGGGCCACATTCAAGCCGGCGTGCTTGTCGTGCCAACAAAGAAGATGGCCCAGTATCTAACCGACCGAGTTGGCAACTTGGAGGAGCTTGAGTGGTACTTCCCTCTATGGAAGTCCGTTCGGTGCGCGAACGGCGTGTTGGAGGTTTTCGCCATCGAACAAGACGCGGACGACAGCAAGAGCACGGTCAAGGTCGCCCGAATCGGAAAGGGCACGGACGGGCGCGCTGCGCAAGGAGCCGCGACACTTGCAGGCAAGGTGGAGGCGATGGAAAAGGCGGCTAAGGACTAGTCGAGGTCGATGTAGTCGCCGTTCCGGTGGAGAAACAGGTCCCCGTGGACGCGCTCCGCGATGACGGCCGAGAAGTCAATGTCTGTTCCCATCCAGCGACGGTGTTTTGCCTCGCACACTGCGAAGGTCGTGCCGCTACCGCCGAAGGGGTCGATCACGAGGTCACCCGGCTCCGTCGAAATCTCAATGACGCGATCAAGCAACTTGGAAGAAAGCGCATTGGCCTTCCGGTCGCCGGACTTGTATTTAGAGTGACGGACCGGGGGAATGTCGTCCCACACGTCCGACAAGTTGACGCCCTTCGGATTCATCGCGTTTCGGTGGCCGCCGTAGTCTTTGACCTCGCCTCCGCAGTGCCGACACTTCTGGATCGGGGTCCGAATCTTGCGAAAGGTCTTGGGCTTGCCCTTCGTGAAGTACAAGAGGCTGTAGTGCGCCGGATAGAGCTTCTTGGCGATGGGAAGCCCGAGCTTGAGATTGACCGCGATCCAATGGCGAAACTCCAGGCCAATCTCCGTCATGTGGGAGCCCAGCAGGATGTTCCAGCGCGGGATGTTGTAGAGGAAAAACGCACCGCCGGGCTTGAGCGTGCGTGCGGCTTCTTCAATCCAGCTCCGGCACCACGTCAGGTACTCCTCCGTGGTGAGGTCGTCGTTGGATCGCGCGCCGTAAATCTTCTTGAGGTTGAACGGCGGATCCGCAAAGACCGTGTCCACAGTCTCGTCCCTGATGCTGCGCAGAAATACGTTGCAGTCCTCGCCGAAGATCGCCCCGTGCCCCGTTCGGGACACAGGCGAAATGGTAGCGTCGTCCCGCAGATGGACGCGCTCATCGAAGGGTGGGCCGATTGACTCCGAAACCTCGAAGAGCCCATGATTTGCGTCGTGCTTGATAGCTTTATCCTCGATCTTGTCGGCTTGATGACCGCACTTGAGCGACGTTCGCGACAAACGGCGAGCGCAGCAGACGTATATCGTAGCTTGTAGCTTGGGCCTCCGATACTCACGAGCTGCGACGCTTACGGAAAGATCCACCGAGGCCCTGCCGGCATCCTCGGCTTCGGGATCAACGCCCAGCCGAGCGTCGAGGCGATCCGCCCAGCGACAATGGCGTCTAGTCCGTCAGGCTTGAGGCCGTATTCCTCGCGCATCTCCTGCTTCGTGCGGCGCACCTCGGTGCCCGACGCGACATGCCGCCAGCCGTAGACCCTCTCATCGCGGTTGTTGCCGCTGGCGCGCTCCCGGTAGGCCGTGTCCTGCCACTTCGCGGCCATGCTCGCGGTGATCCGTGTCCGGTAGGCGGGATCGGCCCAGCGGGCGCGGAGGAGCGCGCTCGTTACTGCGGACTGCCGGGACGGGGCCTCCGCCGGCCCGGGCGCCCGATCCTCGCCCGGGCCGGCATCGGCTTTCAGGTCGGCTCTGTCCGGTGGTGACGTTTTGGCGGCACGCTCCTCCATCGGATGGCCCCGATTCGGTCAGCCGCCGCGGCGAGTCGTCGCCGCGCGCTTCTTCATCTTGTTGGCAGTCGAGTTGCGCGCGGCCTGGTTCGTTTCGTGGACGGCCTTCGCCTTGCGGGCGTTCGGAACGGTCCCGGGCATCGTGGAGTTCTTCATGCCGCATCTTCCTGGTCGTCGTCTTCGCCGGAGGCGGCGGCAAGCGCGCGCTCGGCCAGCGTATTGGACAGGTTCACGAGGGCGTCGCCCTTGCCCCGGATGAATTCGTTGTTGGCCGCGAGGGCTTTGCGTTCGGCGAGGATGACGCCTTGCAGCTTCCCGTTCACGTCGCGGAACTGCTCGCCCCACATGCGTTCGGCGAAGGCGACGACTGAGAACGGACGACGGCCCAACGGCATCCGGTCGATGACCGTCACCACCGCCGCGGCCAGCACCAAGTCACCCGAAGAAATGGCGAGGGCGGCGGCGCTTTCCAGTTCCGCCGGACCCGCGCCGGTGAGCTGCTGCTGGTAGTTCGTGCGCTTCGCTTCACCCAGGGCGACGCGCCCGAGCATTTGCGCCGGAGACTGGCATACGGACAGCAGGAAGCGCGCATCTGCGGCGACCCGCGACAACTGCATGAGCAGTTCTTCGCGTGCGGTCTTCGATGCCGGGACAATGTTCTGACGGAAGGCGATCAGCTTGTCGGCGGCGCGCTTCTTGAACAGGCGGCGTGCGGTGTCGCGGTCGGCAGGCGACGTGTTGAGAATGTCGGCGTTCGCTTCGGTGGTGAAGCGTTGCTTCGCTTCGTCCACCTGAGTTTGCAGGTTGTTGATGCGCGCCCGGAAGGCGGCGGCGACTTCGACGGCGCGGGCGGCGATGCGCGCGACGTACTCCGGAGTCAGCGGGACGTTCGACGGAACGGACTTAAGATCAATCGCGGCCATTGGGCTATTCCTTGGCAATGCGTGGAGCTATTTCCACGTTTCGCCTCCGACCATATGGACCGTATTTGCCCCGCGCGAGTGTTACTTTTTGGGTCGGTTTACTTCTTCGGCAGGAAACGGCACGCAACGCATGGAAATCGTGGCGTCCTCCCATCGGCAGTCCATCCGCTCGAATTGTTCTTGAATCTGGCGGTTTCCGTAGCCGTTCGCGCGAAACCGCGCGGGCTCCTCCACTTCGACCCGCACCGGCGGCTGCGCGCGCGGCGAGTAGGTGCCGACCTTCGCCCGCTCCAACGTCTCGCGCGCGTTGAAAAACTCGCGTTGCGCCGCCTGCGCGTTGCCGATCACGAGGGCAAGCATCAGGTACTTGTAGGAACGTCGCATCACCATTTATCCCATCAAACCCAAACAATCCGTTCCTCGCGCGGCATCTGCGGTTCGGGCAAGAAGCCCCGTTGCTTTACGCGCCCGGTGGACTCGCCCGCGATCCCGTAGCTGGTCGCGTCGAGCATGTGATCGTTCGCCCCGCTGTCGCAGTCGTCGGGGATGCGCGAATCCCGTGGCAAGCTTGGGACCGTCGCCAGCCAGATGCGGCAACGACTGGCGACATAAAACTCCCCGTTCACCATGAGCTGCTTTAGATGCTCGAAACGGGGAACGCGCGCCCCCTTCCTCGCGGGCGAAACGCGAACCCCTGCCTCACGGAACAAGTCGGCTATGGATGCCTCCGCCCGGCCCATCTGGCGCGCCTCGGCGGCGGAGTCGATCACACCACGCGCCCGGACGCCGTTACGCGCGGCCATCGCGTGCAGCGACGGCGCAATCTGGCCCGGGGTCCGACCCGTACCGCGCGCCAGATTTCTCGGATCCACTTCGGCGTGCTCATCGAACACGACCCACGCTCCACGCGGCATCACTCGATCGTCGGGGAGGCGCACGGCATAGGCGAGTTGCCCAACAAGCACGGTCGCGCACGGCGCGGCGCTGCCCCAGTCGATGGACAGCTTGAGCGAGGCGAAGCAGTCCAGCGGCACGTCGTGATGGTCGACGACCATGCGCTCGGCGTTCCATATGCCTTGGAAGAAATCGCCGACGAGCGCCGACCAGTCGCCAAGGCGCATCGCGCGATAGATCGCCGGGTCGGTGTGGCGCAACACCTCGAAGTTCTTACGGTATGCCTCGGGCAAGTGCGGGTTGTCGTCCACGGTCGATGGAGCGTAGACCCACGTGTTCCCGCCGAAGTCGAACGGCACCCACGGCTCGCGCGCGGTGACGTACCGCTCAGCGAGCGCGGAGTGATTGGCGCCGCCCGGATTGCCGGCGAGGATGATCCGGAGCGGGACGCCTGAGGCGCGCAGCGATAGCCCGAGCTGGTCGATCACCTCCATCGCCGGACCTTCGCCGGCCTCATCCACCGCGATCAGGGTGAAGCTCATGCCCTGAGCCACGTCGGAGAGGGCGGACGACGATTCCACGTGCGTGAGCTGGATGGTGGCGCCGTTCGGGAGACGGAAGATGTTGTCGTTCTGGTTGTACGTCACCGCCGGCCCGTAGGCTGAGCGAAGCATGGCGCGCAGCTCCTCGCTCATCTGCAGCAAACTTTTCAGGCGTCGCCGAGTAACGAGAATCTTGGCGAGTGCCTTGTACTGGTCGCAGTGTCGAAGGATCAGAAACTGGACGGCCATCGACTTGCCGCCACCGCGTCCGCCGCCCAAGAAGATGAAGTGATCCTCGGGCACGGACAGGACCTGCGCTTGATACGGCGTCGGCCGAATCTCCCTAACCGAAGTCATGGGTCAGGGCTCCGTGCTGGACTTGGATCACGCGGGCGTATTCCGCCGGGGCAAGTGCGTGGTTGAGGATGATGTTCACGCGGGGCGCGCTGTCGGCGCCATCGTTCGGCTTCGAGAGCCCGAACACCTTGTCAGCGAGCCACTCGGCCGCGCGCTCGCTGTTGTCGGTCACCATCTTGTTCTTCATGAAGGCGATGATCTGATCGGCGCCCGCCGCCTGACCTTCGGCAAGGGCGAGGGAGAGCGGGCTCAGGTCACCGTCCGCGGTGTCCTCGCGCGCGGCCTTCCACTGCGCTGGGGTAAGGCCCAGGGCACGCCGGATGGTGGCCTCGCGCACGCCCTCGCTGGCGAGCTCACGGGCTACGTCGATGGAGCGAGCGGGCAGGGCAGGCGTCGTCGTCATGTGCGTGGTGGCAGGCATGCTTCCAGCTCCCGTTTGATGCGATAGATGGGCGCCTTACCGCAGTGGGTTAGCGTCCGGATGCGGTTGGGAGCGACGCCCGCCTTGAGCATGGCGGCGATCTTCGCCTCGGTGGTGGGCGCGAGCCGGGGGCGCCCGATGCGCGTGCCGCGCGCCCGAGCCTTACGGTGGCCGCGCCGCACGTTCTCGCCCCACATGGCCCTCTGGAAGCTGTCGAGGCTCGCCATCAGGCGATGGACCAGTCTCCCGCGCTCCGTGGTGGTATCGAGGTCGAGGTCAGCGACGTAGACGCCCACGCCCAGCGAGTCGAACTCCCTCATCAGGCCGATCAGGTGCGGCAGGCTCCGCCCCAGGCGATCTAGCGACGCGGCGGCGACCATATCCGTTAGTCCACGGAAGGCGTAGCGCATGGCGTTGTCCTGCCCCGGCCGCGGGTCGCGCGACTTCACCGCGGTCAGGTTCGCGTCCTGGAACTCGGCCACGACTTCATGCCCGGCGGCAGCGGCCCACGCGCGCAAGGCGTCGAGCTGGTCGGCAATGGGAGGGTCGGATTCCACTCCAACCCGGGCGTATAGGATGACTCGCATCGTTAGGCTCGCCGCGTAGGCTGCTGCATAGATGCAGGTCGATACTACCGACCGGAACATGCAGGTAGAAGCCCCGTAGGCGGGTGAGTAGGCGGGTTGCTACGTCGGCTCCATGCGGAGCCCAGCCGTTGATGGAACGTCGGCGGAGACTCCCTCCGCGGGCCAGCTACCCGGTTACTCGTACGTCCAGCGGTCGCTCAAGGATGTTGGAGCTGCGCGCGGATACGAGGCGTTTCACGCTCAGGAGGCGACGCGTCCGGCCCCGGGACGCGGCCGGGACGCGGCTTTCATTCCCGCGTCCCGCCCCTAGACCCCAGCCGTTACTGGCTTTCTTCTTACTTCCGGGACGCGGGACGGGGGAACTAGAAAGAACTCTAGGAGGGGCAAGCCGAGGAGCCTTCGCCCGTCTGGGCTGAGCCCCCGTGCAGAGCCTTAACGGTCTCTATAGAAAACCCGCGTCCCGCGTCCCGCTCCCTGTAAAACCCATCTAGACGCCCAGCCGTCGGTGGATCTCAAGGCGGGACGCGGCCCCGCCCATTCCCGCGTCCCGCTCGGTGTCCTTGACGCATTTCGTAGGCCAGCTGAACATCACCGACACTTTAGGGGGCCCCAATGATCACGTGGGATGGCATCAAGGAAGTATTTTTCGCTGTGGGCTCGCTGGCCGGAGTCTTTGCCTTCGTCAGGCCGTGGGTTGAGAGTCGCGCCGCGAAGGACCTTGAGCGCGTGAGTCACGTAAAGGCCGTCGTGGACGTGCAGCAACTGGTCGACTTGGAAGTATCCGTCTACTCGTCCCGAAGCATCTACAGCTCTCACCTGTACCCATTCTCACGTCTGACACACGAGACAGAAACGAACCGGGACGAGGTGCGTTTTTCTGGCCCTATGGGCCGTGAGCTACGCGCTGAGTTGGATGCGCTCTTAGACGCCTATCGCAGATTTCGCGAGTACATCCAAGTGCCGGAGTGGGAGCCGGGGGAGATCGTGTATGACGACGGGACTCGGGTCGATGTTTGGCAGTTCAACAAAAGCGCATTTGAGGACGAGGCCGGCATCCCCCGGGACTACGCGGATCATCTGCACGAGGCTTCGCGAATCGCTGTAGAAATGCGAAAAGCCTTCTACCGCTTTCAGATCGTGTCGGATACCCACTTGTTCGAAATGCCTTTCGCGCGCTGGCTTCTGCCACGCAAGTTCAAACAGATGGGAGTGGAAGCTGCCGACACCTCGCCCTAGAACGGCATGTCGTCGCCCGGCTTGCCTTCGCCCTTCCAGACGTAGATGCGTTGCTTTCCGCCCTCGAACCGTACCGGTGTTTTTGTGGCTTCCCAGCCCAGCGCGGCCATCGCCTCGCGGACCTTGTGCGGCACGTTGCCGGAACGGTCCTTCTTGGGGATATCGAGGTGTTGGTACACGGCTTCGGTGGTGACCGCCCAAAGGCCGTCGCGCTTGCCGGTCGGAGCCAAGTTTTCCAGCCGCTCGATGTAGCCTTCATCGACCACGCGCCGTTGCGCTTGCGCTTCCTTCGCGCCGGTCGCAGCCTCGCCGAAGAGGGTCATGTGGTAAGCCCCGGAGCGGTAGCGGGCTAGTGCCTCGGCGATCAGCTGATCGCGGACTTCGCGCAGCCCGTCAAGGTCGATGATGCCGACAGAGATGGGCCAGAAACGCCGGTTTTCGGTGGGGTCTTGTAGGAACCGCTCCTCATTCGTCGTGCCGGCCAGCACGTAGCGCCGAGGCACAGCGACGGCGCAGCGCGCGTAGGCGGGCCGTCCGGTGTCTACAGTGCGGGCGATGGTGGCCTTGAGCGCGGACACGTCGCGGCGTCCCATACCGTCCAGCTCGGCGCACTCCAGAATCCAGACACCGCGAGTCACCTCTAGGACTTCCCGGGCGTCGCGGGCGCCCAGAAACGTGGCGTCCGAGAAGAAGTCATCACCAGCAAGGATGCGCAGCGCCGTGGACTTGCCGACGCCTTGCCCGCCGAGTAGCACAGGCATGTAGTCGAACTTGGTTCCTGGCGCGTAGGCGCGCACGACGGCGGCGACAAGCCAAGTGGCGCCGGCTTCGCGAACGTAGGCGCTCGACTCCGCGCCGCAGTAATCGATCAGCCACGAATCGAGGCGCGCGCGACCGTCCCAAGCCGGCAGGCCATCGAGGTGGTCGATCAGCGAATCAAAGCGATTTTCCGTGCATAGCGACAGCACTGCCTTATTCGTGTTGATCTCGCCGGGGTCGAAGCCGTAGCGCCTGAAAATCTCGTCGCGCAGAATGCGCTCGGCATGGTCCGAGAAATCGCCGGAAAACTCCTGCAATTCGTGGGCGCCGACAAGGTGACGGTCACGGAAGCGGTCATAGCGGCACTCGACGCCCATCAAGCGAAGCGCCGAGCGAGTGTTCCAGTAGCTCGGCAAGGGTTCGCCGGCCTTGTTTGTCCGGTCCCAGCTTGGCGCCGCCCGCTGTTCGGATACTTTGCCGTGCGCGCTCGCGATCTGCTCGGCACCGTAGGCTCTCGGATTCGGCTTGTCCTTGACGCTGGCCGCAATCTCGTTTGGCCCGGTGATGACGCGCAGGATGACCTCATCGGGCACCCGTGCGCGCACCAGCCCGCAGCACACCGCGAATAGGGCTTCACTACGACTCGGGAAGCGGCCCGGCTCGACCGGATCGGTGCCCGTTGCGATGACGGCCAGTAGGCGATCGCTGACCGTGAGCCCGGCCTGCTTCGCGAACGCCGTAAGGGCTTCCACGTCCATACCTGCACCGCCGGCCAAGGTAGAGGCGACGACGCGCGCCCTGCTGCCGTTAGATGGCTTCTCGGCGGTCTCGGGCGCAGGAGTGAAGGCGGATAGCGGGTAAGGCGCCGCCGCCGGCCAGTCATACACCTCGGCGCCTGATGGCGTGCGTCCCTTAGCCCGCTTCTTCTTGGTGGGCCAATTGCGGGTATGTGGCAGTCGCATGATCCGTGAGACATCATGGCATTTGTCGCCGCCAAGCCGGTTCGCGAGTTCGATGTTGTAGCGTTCCGCGGCTGCGATCTTGTTTGGATCGCCGTTCAACTCGATAGGCGTCGCCAACCGCCAAAACGCTTGGAACCCGCCGCCCGAGTCAATTATCAGCGTCGGCGGGGGAATACCCCTGTCGCTCAGGCTTCCGTTGAGCAACTTGCGGATGCGCTCGCGCTCCTCGGCAAAGTTTTCTCCCTCACGGGGGTCTACATCGACGTGTAAAAAATCCAGCTGCGCGATGTCTGTTTTCGATGTCTTGTTGTCAACGGGTTTGATCGTAGGGTTGACCGAGAAATAGACATTTTTCGTGGCGTTTTCTTCAATCACCCACTTTTCTGCTTCGGCTGGATCGGTGAAAGTCTTGGTCGCGGTCTTGCCGTCAACGACGATCGACGTGAGTACGTGCGGCCCAGTCGGCCGCAACTTGCGGAGGAAGTCGGCGATCATGCTTGCGGCCTCCGCAGGTGCGCCTTGTGACTCAGGTAGCGGCCACGCCCGTAGTCCTTGGCGATGGCTTCCCACATCGACTCCGGCGGAGCGGATAGCTTTCCGGCCATTACGTCCGCGCACATCACCACGCGACAGCGATAGGCGGCGAACTCTTCGGTGCCGTCGTCCTCGTTACTCAGGCATTCGGCAAGCGCGTCGACATTCAGCGCGACGGATAGGACAAGGTGGTTATCGCCTTCCGGGTTGGTATCCGGTCCGTGAGGGAAAACGTAATCCGGCATGGTGCGCAGTATCCATGCGACGAATGCGGCATCACGGCGGCAGGGTTCGCGCGGTGGTGTCTTGGTCATGGCCACCCCTCAACGAAACTTCGCGGCTTGGCTATCGCGCCACGCGACCAGCTCGGATTCGAGGAAGTACGTGACGCGCTCGGATACCTTCCGCGGACGTGGAAAATCCGGATCTTCGTTGATCCTGCGCCAGAGGGAAGAAAGGCCGATTCCGAGGAACTCGGCAGCGTGCTTCGGGCGCAGGGACTTTGATGCTTGGGTTTGCATTGGGCGGGTTCCGATTTCTGGCCCACGCACCCAACAAAAAGGGCAGCGCGAGCCGTTAATGGCTCACATCTGCCCCTCGCATCGCGCTTAGGATTCAGGGACTTCTGCTAGGGCTTACCGCTGGACCGGCGGAGCGCATCGCGCGCTTGACCACTAACGCTTGTCACCTTGCAGTTCGATTGACCGGCATCGCAGTCGCGTCCCGGTTGCCCACGATCTTAGAACCGAAAACCCCGCTACGTCTAGCGGGGTTTCGGGGTATTTCGTGTTGGAACACCATAGAATCCCGAAAAAGTAAACCGCGATGGCGTGCGAATCATCAATGCAATCAGAGCGTTCCGCAGAACTTCGCCCAATCACTCATAAGGAGCTTGCGCTTGTCTAGCAAGTCGCCGCGGCGATACGCAGCCTCGACCTGATTTTCGATGGAGTGGGCAAGCGCCATTTCGGCTACGTCGCGCGGGTAGTTCGTGTACTCAGAGGTCCAATCGCGGAATGTCGAGCGGAAGCCGTGCGGCGTGGCCACCTTCTCTTGCTTAGGGTCCATGTAGCCGGCGCCCCCGAGCTTCTGGTCAGCCTCGTGCATGCGCGTCACCACGGCAGCAAGAGTTGCGTCGGATTGGACCTTGCCGGACGGCGAGGGAAAGACAAGGTCAGTGCGCCCATCACGCGGACTCGCCTCCAGGACGGCCATTGCCGACAGCGAGAGCGGTACACGATGCTCCTTGCGCGTTTTCGTGCGCTCGGCTGGAACGGTCCACACCTTCGCTTCTAGGTCGATCTCCTGCCAGCGCGCGCCGCGGACCTCTCCCGAGCGCGTAGCAGTGAGGATGGCGAACTCAAGCGACCGCGCGCCGTTCCCTTGTTGTGCACGGAGGTGCTTCATAAAGCGCCCGAGCCCGCCGACCGGCAGCGCGGGGTGGTGCCCCTTCATCTTCACCTTGTTGGGCGACGCAAGGAGCTGATCTAGATGGCCTTTCCACGCTGCCGGGTTTTCGCCGTCGCGATAGCCGTGCGCTTTCGCCCAATCCATGATCGACTCGATGCGCCCCTGTACGCGCTTCGCTGTCTCCGTCTTAGTCGTCCAGATCGGCTTGAGGATCGTCAGGACGTGTCCCACCGTCACGTCCCGCATTGAGAGCTTGCCGATCACTGGCTCTGCGTACTTGGCAAGTGTGTTGGTCCACTGTTGCGCGTGCTTTTCATTGCGCCAGCTCGGCGAGTGGTCTGCGATGTACTGCGCAGCCGCTTCAGTGAAGGTGATCTCGGGGCCACGCCCGAGTAGCGCAGCTCGCCGCGAAGCGCGCTTCTCCTCGATGGGGTCTAAGCCCTCGGCGATCTTGCGCCGCACGGTGCGCGCCTTCTCACGGGCCTCTGCCAGGCTCACGGCCGGGTGGCCGCCAAGCCCAATCTCTCGGCGTCGTTGCTTGCCGCTGTCAGTGACTCCTATCGACGCCCGAAGTAGCCAAGTCTGCGCGCCGCTCGGGAGCACTTGCACGTGGAGTCCGGGCACGCCACCCACCGGATAGACTCCGGGCACTTTGAGGTTCTTGACCGCTACCGCGCTCAACTCTTTGGCTAACCTCGGCATCACGCACCCGCCTATAAACCCGCCTACAGAGGCGGGATAGTACGGGACCTCGCGAGAGAACGCGAGACCAGCAGTGGTTGATCAGAGGCTTGAAAACAAGATGTTTTCGGTAACTAAAGAGACTTCGCGAGACGTGCCGAGAGGCTATCAGGGGCGGACACTCTCTCCGCCAATCCTGCAATGCTGGCGGCGATCCCGGCGCTTCACTCCCCTCGAGTAAGCGCTCATGCTTCGGCTGGCCTATCGATGCGACCGGATCCGATCCACATGGTGCCGAGGACGGTACGGCTTCCTCGTCCGTCTCGTGCGTTCCGCTACGGACACCATCCGGACTCGCGAGCGCCGCATGGCCGAGGTGACCTCTGAATCGTGCAGTCCCGCCGCTTGTGATCGCAGCAGCCAGCGTCGTGCTCGTCGCACTTGTCTGGATATCGGATCGAACGGCCGATGCGGCACACACCGTCGAGATCCCTCGTGCAGTGAACACTGCCGTCGAAAGCGGGCCCTCGCGTTCCGCCGAACCGCCACATCCACCCGCGCCGACTGCGGCCGATCGGCTTCAAACTGCCCGCGGCTTGATCCTCGACCAGTTGACCAACCCCGCGGACGCACGCTTCCGCAATGTGCGCGTCCTGCAGGAAGGGGAAGTGGTCTGCCTGGAAGTCGCCACAGGGGACGACGATACCGGCACGCAAAGCGCCTATGTAAAGGCCGTTGTGATCATACGACCCGACCGCGCACCGTCGGTCTGGATCGATCGCGGACGCGAACTGGTCGCGCATACCGCGTGTGAAGTCGCCTGAGGCGTGCAACTCAACTCAGCGCAGTTGGATCCGCGTAGGGCAGGTGGATCGCGCCCACATCGCGCAACGCAGCCTCGGCACCGGCCAGCGTGTCGCCTTCGCCGTCGATCACGACCAGGACACGCCCGGCTTCGATTTCGCCCTCGAACTTCTGGCGGATCGGGTCGGGCAGGGATGCACCGACGAGCGACGATGCCCAGGTGCCCACCGCGGCGCCGCCGAGTGTCGTCAGTGCAACGCCCGCCAGTGTCAGGCCCAGCGGCGGCACCGCGACTGCCACGAGGCCGGCCAACAGGCCTGTCGCACCGCCGATGCCGGCACCACGCACGGCGGCATGCTTGAAGTCGGTCGGCGCTTCCTTCTGGTGTTCGGGCATCGACTCGAGTTCGATATCGCCGCGTGCGACCAGCGAAATGTCGGTATCTGCGATGCCTGCCTCACGGACGGCCCGGACCGCGGACTCGGCGGCAGGCAGGGACGGCGTGCTGTAGACGCGACGGACTTTCATGTTCGGCTCCCGACCAGCGGCGATGTCGCGACAGCATCCGGCGCCCGTCGTCAGTCTGCCGTGAATCGTCAGCCGAGGCCGATCGCGCCGCCCTTGCCCGACAGGTGTTCGTAGAGGATCACGCAGCCGATGGCGATCAGGATCAGCCCGCCGATGATCTCGGCCCGCTTGCCGACGATCGCGCCGAGCGCGCGGCCGAGCATGATGCCGGTCGTCACCATGACCAGGGTGCAGATGCCGATGACGCCGGCCACCAGCAGGATGTTGACGTCGAGGAAGGCCAGGCCCACGCCGACCGCCATTGCGTCGATGCTGGTCGCGAAGCCGGTCGCGGCGAGATTCCAGAATCCGTGCGGACGGGCATCGTCTTCGTCGGGGTCGGGCGCATTCCGCTTGAAGCCCGCCAGCACCATGCGCGTGCCCAGCGCGCTGAGCAGCACGAACGCGATCCAGTGGTCCCAGGCGGTGACGTAGGCCGCCGCGGCGAGGCCCAGCGCCCAGCCGACGACGGGCGTCGCTGCTTCGATGACACCGAAGATCGCACCGGCGCGCAGCGCGTCCGGAAACCGCGGGCGCTGCATCGCCGCGCCCTTGCCGACGGCGGCGGCGAACGCATCGGTGGACATGGCGAAGCCGATCAGGATGATCGAGAGAAAGGACATGAAGACGACTGCTCGGGTCGGGCGGAGACGACGCACGGCAGACCGGCGCGCCCAACCTCCGTAGCGCCGATGCACCGCTGGTCTCGCCTACCTGGACTGGTTGCCTGCACCACGATCGCGATGGATCGAGTGTGTTGATGCAGGCGCTTCCGCGATGCGGAAGCCGGCTACTCCCCAATGGGACGCGCATGCTAGCAGCGCGTTCCAGGCAATGCACACGTATAGCAGGGGGCATGCATCATAGATGGAACGATCAGCGCGCCCATATCGATGCGTTGCGTAATGCAGTACGCGATGCGAATGCGGACATCGGGTGAACCGCAGGCGCATGGCGGCGCGTCGTCGCTTGAGATGCATGCTGCTGCCCCTATACTGACCGGGTCAGCGCGAGTTCTGATTCCCGGGGGTGCCAAGGCTTCGACGGGGGTTGCGAAATTGCCTGGTGCATGCCGAGGGGGCGACTTTCCTCGTTAATCCAGTAGCAAACTTTTAGTTGCCAACGACGACAACTACGCTCTCGCCGCTTAAGGCGTAAGCCCCGAACCTACTTGTGCCCGTGCTCGTAGATGTAGGGTCATTATCACGGAACCGGCTGTGATGGCTGCCTGTCAGTCACGGCTTAACCAAAGCAGGCTGGTCCTGGGGTGCGCTTCGCACACCGTGCTGCCACAGGGCGAGATCCAACGGTGAGCTAAGCATGTAGTACCGGGGATGGAGTGCCTTCGGACGCGGGTTCGATTCCCGCCACCTCCACCATCTCGATGAAACCGGGCCTTCGGGCCCGGTTTTTTTTGGTCGATCCGCGCGTGCTCGTTATGCTGTGGTGATGACCGCGTCCGCGCCCGATCAGAAAGCATCGTCTACGCGCGCGCCCGCCGCGTGGCGTCTGCGGCGCAGCCATGTGCTTGCGGGACTGGTGTTGCTGGGATCGCTGCTGATGGTGGCGCTCTACGCGCGCGGCGCGGGTGAGCGCGAACGGCGTCTCGCCGAGGCGAGCTTCATCGCCGATGCCGAGCAACTCGCCGTGAGCGTGCGCCAGCGGCTGCTGCAGTACGAGCTCAGCATCCGGGGCGGCGTGGCGCTGCACAGCGCCGCGGTGGAAACGCCGACTGCGCGCCAGTGGCGTGGCTACGTCGACGGGCTCGACGTCCGGCGGCAGCTGCCCGGCATGATGGGGCTCGGTTACGTGGCCTATCTCGACCCGCGCTCGCTGGCCGAACTGCAGCTGCGGCAGCGGTCTGCCGGCGAGGGACTCTTTACGCTGACGCCGCGCGGCGTTCGAGCGCATTACGGCCCGATCCTCTATTTCGAGCCCGAGATCGAATCCAGCCGTCTGGTGATCGGCTACGACCAGTACAGCGAGCCCGTGCGGCGCCGCGCGATGGATGCCGCGCGCGACAGCGGCGAGGTGCGGCTCAGTGCGCCGGTGCGGCTGCGCCAGTACGGGCGCGAGGGGCAGATGGGTGTGCTGCTGTTCGCGGCGGTGTATCGCACGGCGCGCCTGCCGGTGTCGCAGGCGGGCCGTGAGAACGCGCTGGTGGGCTGGGTCTACGCGCCGTTCCGGACCGCCGAGTTCATCGATCGTTCGATGATTCCGGTCGGTCATCACCTCGCGTTCCGGATCGTCGACGTCACCGACAGCGAGGTGCCGCTGCTGGCCTCCGACGGCTGGATCGACGATGCGTCGGGCGACACCCGCGTCCTGCACAGCGTGACCCAGCAGCTCTACGGCCGCAGCTGGCGTTACGACTTCCAGCACGTCGGTCCACTGACCTCGGCCGGCATGCGCGAACTGCAGGCCACGCTGATCGCCGGCGTCGTCGCATCCCTGCTGCTGTTCGCGGTGGTGATGGCGCTTGCGCAGACCCAGTCGCGCGCCGAGACGCTCGCGCACCGGCTGAGCGATTCCTACCGCCGCAGCGAGCAGCGTTTTCGCAACGCGATGCAGTATTCGGCGATCGGCATGGTGCTGCTCGACCGCAACGGCGCGATTCTGGAGAGCAATCCGGCAATGGCCGAGATCGCCGGCGTCAGCCAGGCGACGCTCAGCGGCAAGCTGTTCAAGGGATACTTCGCCGACGGCCACGACGACGTGACGCGGACCCAGGAAATGGTGGCGCTGCGCGAGGGCGTGCATCGCAGCACGCGACGCCTGCGGCGCGATGACGGCGACATCCGCGAGGTGCATCTCGCTTCGACGCTGATGCCCGGAGACGACGGCAGCGACGTGGCGCGGCTGGTGCAGGTCGACGACGTGACCGAGCGCCTGCGTGCCGAGGCCCAGGTGCATGCGCTCAACCGGACGCTGGAATCGCGCGTGGCCGAGCGCACCCGCGAACTCACCCAGGCCAACCACGAGCTCGAGTCGTTCGCCTACATCGTCTCGCACGACCTGCGCGCACCGCTGCGCAGCATCGACGGCTTCGGTCGCATCCTCGCCGAGCGCTACGACGCCGTCATCGATGCGCAGGGGCAGGATTATCTCGCACGCGTGCGCAATGCGGCCGCGCGCATGGATGCGCTGATCGATGCGCTGCTGAAGATGTCGCGGATCAGCCGCGGCGAGTTCAAGCGCGCGCCGCTCGACCTGAGCCGCATGGCCGCCGACGTGCTGTCGGAACTGCGCCAGTCCGAACCGGAACGGACGGTCGCGGTCCGGATCGCGACCGGCCTGCACGCGGACGGCGACCCTGCGCTGGTGCGCAACCTGCTCGAGAACCTGCTCGGCAATGCCTGGAAATTCACCGCGAACACGGCGTGCGCGACGATCGAGTTCGGCGTCGAGCCGGGCGGAGTGTTCTATGTCGCCGACAACGGTGCGGGCTTCAATACCGATTACGCCGGCAAGCTGTTCCGCCCGTTCCAGCGGCTGCATCGCGACGACGAGTTCAAGGGCCACGGCGTGGGACTGGCCTCGGTGCGGCGCATCGTCGAACGCCATGGCGGCACGATCGATGCGACCGGCAGGCCCGATGGCGGCGCGACGTTCCGGTTCACGCTGGCGTCGGCGCAGCATCGCTGAGACGCGCCGCGCAGGAGACCGACGCGCAGCGCACGCGCCGTCCATCGCAGCGACGCAGCGACGGTCGCGGGATGTTTCGCCGCGCCTGCATACCGACAAGACACGGTCTTCAGCGTTACAAGCGCGCGTCCGCGATCCGCAATGAGCGAAGCACGGCCGAGCGTCGCTCAGCCGCAGCCGTCAGGCGTTCTTGTTGTGCGCCCGCATCGCGCGCTGCTTGTCGCGCGCCCAGTCGCGATCCCGCGCGACATCGCGCTTGTCGTGGCTCTGCTTGCCCTTGGCCAGCACGATCTCGGCCTTGACCTTGTTGCCCTTCCAGTAGAGCGAGGTCGGCACGACCGTGTAGCCGTCGCGCTGGACGCGGCCGATCAGCGTGTCGATCTCGCGCCGGTGCAGCAGCAGCTTGCGTGTGCGGTGCGGGTCGGCGATCACGTGCGTGGACGCCTGGCTGAGCGGCGTGATCTGCGCGCCGATCAGGAACAGCTCGTTGTTGAGCACCATCGCGTAGCTCTCGCCGATGATCGCGCGGCCCGCGCGGATCGCCTTCAGCTCCCAGCCCTGCAGCGCCAGGCCCGCCTCGAAGCGGTCCTCGAAGTAGTACTCGTGGCGCGCGCGCTTGTTCAGCGCGATGGTGCCCGTGCTGTTTGCCTTATCCTTGTCCTTGCCGCTCTTCTTGCTCATCCGTCCATTGTCCCCGAAGCAGGTCCCCCAGGCGAGTCATGCCCAAGATCGAACGTAGTGCCCTCGTCGGGCAGCCCGCCGAGCGCATGTACGCGCTGGTCAACGATGTCGCCGCCTATCCCCGCCGCTTCGCCTGGTGCGATGCGGCGCAGATCCAGGAGTCGACCGAATCGCGCATGGTCGCGCGTCTGGATCTGGGCCTCGGCGCCCTGCGGACCTGGTTCACGACCGAGAACACGTTGTCGCCGCCCGACAGCATCGACATGCAGCTGCGCGACGGACCGTTCAAGTCGCTGCACGGTCGCTGGACCTTCGCCGCGCTCGGCGATGGCGCCTGCAAGGTCACGCTGCTGCTCGAATTCGAACCCAGGAGCCGGTTGATGCTGCCCGCGCTGACGCTCGGGTTCCAGAGTCTGGCCGACCGCATGGTCGACGATTTCGTCCGCGTCGCCGAGCGCGAGCCGGTGGCGTGACACAGGTGCGCGTGGTCCGGGCCCGTCCCGGGCGACATGAAGACTGGACGCTGCGACTCGGTGCAGCCGCCACCGTGGCCGACGCACTCGATGTGATGCGGCAGACGGCACCGGATGCGCTCGATGCCGTCGCGGGCTACGCGGTGTTCGGCGTGCGCGTGCAGCCTGAAAGTCCGCTGCGTGACGGCGACCGCCTGGAACTGCTCGAAGCGCTGCAGATCGATCCCAAGGATGCGCGCCGACGCCGGGCGGCGGCGAGCCGCGGCGAGGGCTGAGCCCGCCCGAGGCGCGATCAGCGGCGGCGGTTGTTGCCGCGCTCGCGCGGCAGGTTGCCGAACTTGCGCATCTCCGCAGCCAGTGCCTCGTCACGCTTGGGGAAATAGTCGCCTTCCCAGCGGGCGAGCTGGTCGCTCTCGAAGAACACGGTGAAGTTCTTGATCTCGGTGCGACCGCGGCGGTCCACGCGCTGCGAGGCGGTGTAGTCCCAGCGCTGGTGGTGGAACGGATCGGCGATCGACGGCGTGCCCAACAGCGCTTCGACCTGCGCCTTGCCCATGCCGACCTGCAACTGCTCGACCGCGGAGCCGTCGATCAGGTTGCCCTGGTAGATCGGCTGCTTGTACAGCAGGCCGCAACCGCTGGTGGCGAGGGCGAGGACCGGAACGAGGAGAAGCTTGTGCATGGCGTGGGAGACGGCCTGGAATGACCGCCCGATGATACACTGCGCGCCACGCCGCAACCGCGATCCAGGCAGCTGGCGTTCAACCGCCAGTGGCATGCCGGCCTGTATTCGGAGACACCCATGGAATCGCTCGACCTGCGCAAGGCCGGACTGAAAGTCACCCATCCGCGGATGCGGATCCTGCAGCTGCTCGAGCAGCGCACACCGCGCCAGCACATGACCGCCGAGGACATCTACCGGCAGCTGCTGGAGCAGGGCGACGAGATCGGCCTGGCCACCGTCTACCGCGTGCTGACCCAGTTCGAGGCCGCCGGCCTCGTGCTCAAGCACAATTTCGAGGGCGGCCACGCGGTCTACGAACTCGACCGTGGCGGTCACCACGACCATATGGTCGATGTCGACACCGGCAAGATCATCGAGTTCGAAAGCGAGGAGATCGAGGCCCTGCAGCGGCAGATCGCCGAGCAGTACGGCTACATCCTCGAAGAGCATTCGCTGGTGCTGTACGTCCGCAAGAAGCGCTGACGTTTCGGGCGCGGCCTGTTGCGCCGCGCGCGGTTCTCAATGTTCGTGCCGCATGTCGCCGGTCAGCTTCAGCCAGGCGTGCATGCGTTCTTCGTAATACGAGACTTCCGGTGCGGGAAATCCGGGCTCGGCGAATGCGCCGACCGGGACCGCGATCAGGTCGGGCTCGGCATCCATCACATAGAACACCGTCGCACCGCACTGCGGACAGAACGACGCGCGCATGCGGCCACCGCTGTCGCCGGTGCGCAGGTATTCGCTGCGCGTGCCGTGCGTGCGCGTCGCCGCGCGTGGAAACCGGGCCTGCACGCCGAAGGCGCTGCCGGTGCGCCGCTGGCAGTCCAGGCAATGGCACACGGAGACGCGCACGGGCGCGCCCGACACGTCGATCCGCAACTGACCGCAGGCGCAGCTGGCCGTGCGACGGTCCATGGCGTCAGACCATGCCCTGCAGCAACTTGCGCGCCGCCGCGCGTGCTTCCTTGCTGACGTCCACGCCGCCGAGCATGCGTGCGAGTTCCTCGGTGCGTTCGCCGGCATCGAGTCGGCTGACCCGGCTTTCGGTCGCGCCTTCGGCGCTGGATTTGTGCACGCGGTAGTGGGTATGGCCCTTCGACGCGACCTGCGGCAGATGGGTCACGCACAGCACCTGCCGGCTTTCGCCGAGCGCGCGCAGCTTGCGGCCGACGATGTCGGCGACCGCGCCGCCGATGCCCGAATCGACTTCGTCGAACACCATCGTCGGCACGGCATCGTGGCCGAGCGCGGCGACTTCGATCGCCAGCGAGATGCGCGAGAGTTCGCCGCCCGATGCGACCTTGCGCAGCGCGCGCGGCGGCTGGCCGGCGTTGGCCGACACCATGAATTCCACGCGTTCGGCGCCCTGCGGATCGGGCCGCGAGGTCTCGACCGGCTCGATCGCGACCTCGAATACGCCGCCGCCCATGCCGAGCTCGTGGATCAGCGCGGTGGTCGCACTCGACAGCGCCTTGGCCGCCTTGCGCCGTGCCGCGCCGAGCCGGTCCGCGGCCGTGCGCCAGCGGCCCATCGCGGCCTCGATCTCGCCGTCGAGCTGCTTGAGGCGTTCGCCGGCGCCGTCGAGCTGGTCGAGTTCGCCGGCCAGTCGCGTCTGCACGTCGATGAGTTCCTCCGGCGTCACGCGGTGCTTGCGCGCGAGTTCGTGCAGCCGGCCGAGGCGCTGTTCCAGCGTCTCCAGTTGTTCGGGATCGATGTCGAGATCGTCGCGGACCTGGCCCAGCAGCAGCGTGGCCTCGTCGAGCTGGATCGCGGCGGCATCGAGCATTGCGTCGACCTCGCCCAGCCGCGGCTCGTGCGCGCGCATCCGCGCCAGATCGTGGCGCAGCGCCTGCAGCGCCTGCGGCAGGCCGAGATCGTCGTCGCCGCGCATACGCTCGAGCGCCGTGTCGCAGGTCTGGATCAGGCCGGCCGCGTTCGCATGCCGGCGATGGCTGGCGAACAGGTCGGCCACCGCATCGGCGGCGAGCGATTCGCCGTCGAGTTCGTCGAGCTGGTGGCGCAGCCAGTCGCGGCGCTCGGCCACGTCGCCGATGCCGACCAGCGCGTCGCGCTCATCGTGCAGCGCGCGCCAGGCCTGCGCGGTCGCGCGGACTTCGGCGAGCAGTGCGCCATTGCCGGCCTGCGCATCGAGCAGTGCGAGCTGGCTGCCACGGGCGAGCAGGGCCTGGTGTTCGTGCTGGCCGTGGATCTCGACCAGGTGCCCGGCCAGCTCGCCGAGCTGGGTGATCGTCGCCGGCCGCCCGTTGATCCAGGCGCGCGAGCCGCCGTCGGCGCGCAAGGTGCGGCGCAGCTGACAGGTGTCGCCGTCGTCGAGTTCGTGTTCGCGCAACCACCGCAGCGCGGGCGCGGCATCGTCGAGCGCGAACTCGGCGTGCAGCTCCGCGCGCTCGGCGCCGTGACGCACGATGCCGCTGTCGGCGCGCTGGCCCGACAGGAAGCCCAGCGCATCGACCAGCAGCGACTTGCCGGCGCCGGTTTCGCCGGAGATGACGGTCAGGCCGGCGCCGAACTCCAGGTCCGACTGGCTGGCGACGGCGAAATTGCGGATGGCGAGATGGGTCAGCATGGGTGCGGATTGTGCCTTGGCGCGTCGCGGGCGAGTAGATCGGCGTCTGGATCGGCGTTCGAAGGTGCGCTGGATAACGTGCACCCGTCTCACGGCAAGAGAATGCGGCGCTTGCATCGCAGGTAGGCGCACCGTATACCGCCCGCATGTCATCCGATCCCCGCCATCCGCTCGATCCGCGCGCCAGACAGCTGCTGCGCACGTTGATCGCGCGGCATATCCAGGACGGCGGACCGGTCGGATCGCAGACCCTGGCGCGGCATGCGGGCCTCGATGTCAGCGCCGCGACGATCCGCAACATCCTCTCCGATCTGGAGGAAGCCGGGCTGCTGGCCTCGCCGCACACCTCGGCGGGCCGCGTGCCGACCGCGCAGGGTTATCGCGTGTTCGTCGACTCGCTGCTGCAGGTCAAGCCGCTGCGCGCGCAGGAGATGGAGCGCCTGCGCGGTGAACTGGGCGGCGGCGGGCAGCAGTCGCTGCTGGGCAGCGCGTCGGAACTGGTCTCGGCGATGACCCATTTCGTCGGCGTGGTCTCGGTGCCGCGGCGCGAGCAGTTGGCGTTCCGGCATATCGATTTCGTGCCGCTCGATGGCCAGCGGGTCATGGCGATCATCGTCTTCGCCGACCACGAAGTGCAGAACCGCATCATCCAGACGCGGCGCAGCTTCGAGACCTCGGAGCTGGAGCGCGTCGCGAACTATCTCAACCAGCAGTTCGCCGGACGCCCGCTGGGCGACATCCGCGCGGCGCTCGTCGAGGAGCTGCGCCATGCCCGCGACGAGATGGAAGCCTTGCTGTCGCAGACCATGGAACTGGCCGAGCAGGCGTTGGTGCCGGGCGACGACGACATGCTGCTGGCCGGGCAGAACCGCCTGATCGGCGTGCAGGACCTGTCGGATCTCGACCGCCTGCGCGAGCTGTTCGAGGCCTTCGCACGCAAGCGCGAGATCCTGCAACTGCTCGAACGCACGATCCGCGCGCCGGGCGTGCGCATCTTCATCGGCGAGGAAACCGGGCTGGCGCCGCTGGAGGGCATGTCGCTGGTGACCGCGCCCTACGGCGCCGGCGGCCGCACGCTGGGCGTGCTGGGCGTGATCGGGCCCACGCGCATGGCCTACGAGCGGGTGATCCCCGTCGTGCAGGCGACCGCCAGCGTGCTCGGCGCGGCCTTGAATCCGGAGCCTTGAATCGCGGGCGGGCGGCCCCATAGCTGGTGCCGTCGGCGGCCAGACGACCGCCCCGGAACCCGACATGACCCAGCAGCACGATTCCCAGACCTCCGATTTCAACGAGACCGATGGCCCGGAAGCGGCTTCGGTCGAGCAGCAACTGGCCGAGCAGGTCCAGCTCCTGAGCGCCGAACTCGAACAGCTCCGCGCGCAGGTCCTGCTCGAGCGTGCCGATCTGGAGAACCAGCGCAAGCGCCTGGCCCGCGAGGTCGAGAGCGCGCGCCGCTTCGCCAACGAGCGCCTGCTGTCCGCGCTGGTGCCGGTGTTCGATGCGCTGGAAGCCGGCCTCGCCAACGCCTCCGAGACCGATCCGCTGCGCAGCGGTGTCGAACTCACCCTGCGCGAACTGACCAAGGCCACCGAGTCCAACGGCCTGGCCACGCTGGCGCCGGCGCCGGGCGATGTCTTCAACCCCGAGCACCACCAGGCGATGAGCATCGTCGAGGTGCCGAGCGTGCCGCCGGGCGCCGTGGCCCAGGTGTTCCAGAAGGGCTATCTGCTCAACGACCGCCTGCTGCGGCCGGCCATGGTCGTGGTCGCCAAGGCCGATTGACCGTCCCGGGCCGGGCCCGACCCCGTTTCCGATGCGCCGCACCGCTTGAACGCTGTGTTGCGTGTCCCCAGATATCCGGCATCGACGGCGCGGCCGTCACCCAGACAAGCAATCTCCTAGAGGAAGCATCGCAATGGCAAAGATCATCGGCATCGACCTCGGCACGACGAACTCGTGCGTGGCGATCATGGACGGCGGCAAGGCCAAGGTCATCGAGAACAGCGAGGGCGATCGCACGACGCCGTCGATCGTCGCCTACACCAAGGACGGCGAAGTGCTGGTGGGCGCCTCGGCCAAGCGCCAGGCCGTCACCAATCCGCACAACACCTTCTTCGCGGTCAAGCGCCTGATCGGCCGCAAGTTCAAGGATGCCGAGGTCCAGAAGGACATCGGCCTGGTGCCGTACAAGATCCTCGAGCACGACAACGGCGACGCGTGGGTGTCGACCAGCGACGGCAAGCGCCTGTCCGCGCAGGAAGTCTCCGCGCGCATCCTCGAGAAGATGAAGAAGACCGCCGAGGACTACCTGGGCGAGAAGGTCACCGAAGCGGTGATCACCGTGCCGGCGTACTTCAACGACAGCCAGCGCCAGGCGACCAAGGACGCCGGCCGCATCGCCGGTCTGGACGTGAAGCGCATCATCAACGAGCCGACCGCGGCCGCGCTGGCCTACGGCCTCGATAAGTCCGGCGGTGACCGCAAGATCGCCGTGTACGACCTCGGCGGCGGTACCTTCGACGTGTCGATCATCGAGATCGCGGAAGTCGACGGCGAGAAGCAGTTCGAAGTGCTGGCCACCAACGGCGACACCTTCCTCGGCGGCGAAGACTTCGACGCGCGCGTGATCGACTACCTCGTCGACGAGTTCAACAAGGACCAGGGCATCGACCTGCGCAAGGATCCGCTGGCGCTGCAGCGCCTGAAGGACGCGGCCGAGCGCGCGAAGATCGAGCTCTCCAGCTCGCAGCAGACCGAAGTGAACCTGCCGTACGTCACCGCCGACGCGTCGGGCCCGAAGCACCTCAACATCAAGCTGACCCGCGCCAAGCTCGAGTCGCTGGTCGAGGAGCTGGTGCGCAAGACGATCGAGCCGTGCCGCACCGCGCTCAACGACGCTGGCCTGCGCGCGTCCGACATCAACGAGGTGATCCTCGTCGGTGGCCAGACCCGCATGCCCAAGGTGCAGGCGGCGGTCGCCGAGTTCTTCGGCAAGGAGCCGCGCAAGGACGTGAACCCCGACGAGGCCGTGGCGATCGGTGCGGCGGTGCAGGGCGGCGTGCTGGCCGGCGACGTCAAGGACGTGCTGCTGCTCGACGTGACCCCGCTGAGCCTCGGCATCGAGACCCTGGGCGGTGTGTTCACCAAGATCATCGAGAAGAACACCACGATCCCGACCAAGGCCTCGCAGACGTTCTCCACCGCTGACGACAACCAGTCGGCCGTCACCGTGCACGTGCTGCAGGGCGAGCGCGAGCAGGCCCGCTTCAACAAGTCGCTGGCGCGCTTCGACCTGACGGGCATCGACCCGGCGCCGCGCGGCATGCCGCAGGTCGAGGTGTCGTTCGACATCGACGCCAACGGCATCCTGCACGTGTCGGCCAAGGACAAGAAGACCAACAAGGAACAGAAGGTCGAGATCAAGGCGGGTTCGGGCCTGTCGGACGACGAGATCGCCCGGATGGTCGCCGATGCCGAAGCGCACCGCGAAGACGACAAGAAGTTCCACGAGCTCGTCGGCGCGCGCAACCAGGCCGATGCGTTGGTGCACGCGACCCGCAGCGCGATCAAGGACAACGGTGACAAGGTGCCGGGCGACGTGATCGGCAATGCGGAAGCGGCGATCGCCGAGGTCGAGACCGCGATGAAGGGCGACGACAAGGCGCAGATCGAAGCCAAGTCCAAGCACCTCGAGGAAGTCGCCCAGCAGCTGTTCGCAGCCGCCGGCGCGGCCGGGCAGGGCGACGCCGGTGCGGCGCCGGGCGATGCGCCGAAGTCCGACGACGTCGTCGATGCCGAGTTCACCGAGGTCAAGGACGACGAGAAGAAGTAAGGGCGGGCGTCAGCAGAAGCTGCGTCAGGCGTGAGTGCACGACGGGCGCGATGCGCCCGTCGTGCCGTCAGCAGGGAGGCTGGCATGGCACGACCGCATCACGATCTGAGGGTCTGGCAGGAGGCGATGGTGCTCGCGACGGATGTGTACGCTGCAACCGTTGCGTTCCCGGATACCGAACGCTTCGGACTGGTGGCGCAACTGCGACGAGCCGCGGTCAGCGTCCCGTCCAACATCGCGGAAGGGTGCGCACGTGCCACTGACCGCGAGTTGTTGCATTTCCTGCATGTCGCGCGTGGATCGTTGGCAGAACTGGACACCCAGCTCCGGCTCGCGGAACGTCTGGGCTTCGCCAGCCAGACCGAAGCGCTCGAGCGCTGCGAAGTCGTTTTTGCCCTGCTGGCTGGTTTCATCCGATCGCGGCGTGCACTACTGACGCCTCACAGGCCGCGCAGCGGCCGACTCACAGGCCGCAACGCGGCCGACTGACCCGAAGACACCATGAGCAAACGCGATTACTACGAAGTGCTGGGCGTCACCCGCAGCGCGACCGAAGACGAACTGAAGAAGGCCTATCGCCGCTGCGCGATGAAGCATCACCCTGACCGCAATCCCGGCGACTCCGCCGCCGAGGCTGCGTTCAAGGAGTGCAAGGAGGCCTACGAGGTGCTGTCGGACGGCGGCAAGCGGCGCATGTACGACCAGCACGGCCATGCCGCGTTCGAGCACGGCATGGGCGGCGGCAATGCCGGTCCGGGCTTCGGCGGCGGCGCCGACATGGGTGACATCTTCGGCGACATCTTCGGCAACATTTTCGGAGGTGGCGGTGGGCGCGGTGGTCCGCGTCGCGGCGCCGACATCGGTTACGTGATGGAGCTCGATCTCGAGGACGCGGTCGCCGGCGTCGAGAAGCGCGTCGAGCTGCCGACGCTCGCCGGTTGCGACGACTGCGACGGCAGCGGCTCGGAAGACGGCAAGCGCGAGACCTGTTCGACCTGCGCCGGCCGCGGCCAGGTGCGCATGCAGCGCGGCATCTTCACGATGCAGCAGGCCTGTCCACATTGCGGCGGCCAGGGCCAGATCATCGCCAACCCCTGCAAGACCTGCCACGGCGCCGGTCGCGTCGAGGAGGAGAAGGTGCTGTCGGTGAAGGTGCCTGCGGGCGTCGACACCGGCGACCGCATCCGGCTCGCCGGCGAGGGCGAAGCCGGTCCTGCCGGTTCGCCGCCGGGCGATCTCTATGTCGAAGTGCGCGTGCGGCCGCACGCGATCTTCCAGCGCGACGGCGACGATCTGCACTGCGAAGTGCCGGTGCGCATCTCACAGGCCGCGCTGGGCGACATCGTCCGCGTGCCCACGCTCGGCGGCGAGGCGGAAATCCGCGTGCCGGCCGAAACGCAGACCGGCAAGGTCTTCCGCCTGCGCGACAAGGGTGTCAAGTCCGTGCGCAGCCGCGGCCCGGGCGATCTGTACTGCAAGGTCGTCGTTGAGACGCCGGTCAATCTGACCAAGGAGCAGCGCGATCTGCTCGCACAGTTCGAGACCACATTCACCGGTGAGAACGCGCACCGGCATTCGCCCAAGTCCAGCACCTTCATGGACGGGGTCAAGGGCTTCTGGGACCGCATGACGTCCTGAGCGACTGCGACCGTTCGACCGACACGCCCGGCCCTGTGCCGGGCGTCGTCGTTTGCGGGTGTCGAGACGTCGTTTCCGGCGGCGCGAGCACGGTCCCGACCCGCGCCGTGCCCGTTCGCGGCCATCCACAGAGGGTGTGGATCACCTGTCGACAAAGGTGTGGATAAGCGTGCCAAGTGCGCGTTTGTACAGGGCGGCCGGGCGCTGGCCAATACATCGCCACTGTGACGCGGGGCACATTGCCCGGGCGGGATGACCGATCTGCGCGATGCCCGCCGTGGCGGCGTTCGTGGCGCAATTCCGGGAAAAAACGCTTGACGCAGGCCCCGGATGCACCCAACCAGCGCGCTGTCCACAGTTGGTGTGGACGGTCTGTGGGTCAAGGTGTGGATAAGCGTGTCAAATGGCGTCGGATCGGGCTGGGGGATTCATGGTCATTTTCTGTCGGTCGCGCGCTGGAGCATTGGAGCTGCACTAGATCTGCGCAAGGGCTTATGAATTCCCGACTCGGCTTTTGTCCGGCTTACGCGAATGAATCGATTCGAGCATCATCCATGGGCCGGCGGAGAGCCGGTTTCTGATCAGGGGATGGAAATGAAGCGATCACCTACGGTGATTGGGGCGCTGGCTTTGGTAACACTGTTGGCTGGATGTACTTTTCAGCATCAGGCGGTAAAGATCCAGCCGCAGATCGATGTCGCGCAAAGTGATCTCGGTAAAGGAAGGAAAGTGCTTGTGCGTGTTGTGGACGAACGTCCCAAGACGACTCTTGGCACTCGGGGAGCCCGTGGCGTCGGAGCTGACATGACGATAGACGGTGAAGTGACGGACATTGTTAGATCGGCGATCGAAGATGGTCTGTCGAAGCAGAACTTCGCAGTGACCCAGGACACTCTCGAAGAGCGTCAGCTGCGCGTTGAGATCCGTAACTTGGACTACGACGTGATCGTAGGATTCTGGGCGGGTACGTTGAAGGTTGACACGACGCTCAAAGGCGTATGTCAGCACGGCAGCGTTCGGCCCTACGAGGGAATGCATCGAGGACAGTTCACGGAAAGCGTTCAAGTCGTTCAAGGCGCCGAAGCAAACGACGGATATGTCAGTGATTCCGTCTCTAAGGCGATAAACGCTTTGCTGAGCGATCGAGAGCTTATGCAGTGCCTTAGCTCCTAAGGCTACTGCTTCGTCACAACGCCGGGCGTCAGCCCGGTGTTGTGTACGCGCGCTACCTATTGCTGTCTTGACTGGTCGCGTCGCATCAACTAGCGATCAAAATTTCCACAGGTGGTGTGGATCTTCTAACGACAAAGTTGTGGATAAGCGTCGCGCGCCGCGCTACGACGCCCCTTGGAATTGGTGGTGATTTCTTCGCCAGACGCGTGGACGGGCGCGGACACGGCGCTTGACCCGCGCACGCACCTGGTCATCGCGGTGGGCGGGCGCTGTTTGCGCGGATTTCCCGGCCGCGCGGAATCCGCCGATCCGCTTGACCGTCCCGCGACGAGCGGCTAGTCCGCGGGTCATCCACAGCGGGTGTGGATGATTCGATGACAAGTCTGTGGGTAAGCGACGCGAAGCCGCCAGCGGCGCGACGTGCGAAACGCTGGTCATATTCTCACCAGCGCAGGCAAATCCCCTCGACATACCGCTTGACCCGCGCAGCGCCATCCGCGTGTGGGCGCGGTACGTGGCGACGCAGGCGCCGACATCGACGCGGATGGAACACTCAGTCGCGCACGAGCCCGCCGTCGACGACGAGGTTCTGTCCGGTCACCGCGCGCGACCACGGCGAGGCGAAAAACAGCACCGCGTCGGCGAACTCGGCCGGCGTGGTCACGCTGCGCAGCGGCGTGTTGGCGGCGATGTAGTCGAATACTGCCTCGGGCGTCGCGGCGCTGGCATCGGTGGTGCGCAGCAGGCCGCCGGAGAGCATGTTGACGGTGATGCCGTCCGGGCCGAGGTCGCCGGCGAGGGTGCGGGTCAGCGACAGCAGGGCGGCCTTCGCCGCCGTGTAGTCGTGGTAGGGCACCACCGGGTTCTGGAACAGGTTGGTGCCGATGTTGATCACGCGGCCGAAGCGCTGCGCACGCATGCCCGGCAGCGCCGTCTGCACCGTGTTCAATGCGCCGCGCACGCTGCCCTCGAACTGCGCGGCGAATGCGGGCCAGCCGATCGCATCGGCCTTGGCCCGTGCGTCGCCGTCGAAGGCGAAATCGGCCAGGGCATTGTTGACGACCGTCGTGATGTCGCCGCCGAAGTGCGTGCGTGCCTGCGCATACAGCGCATCGACCTGCGCGCGGTCGGTGACGTCGGCCTGCAGCGCGAGCGCACGCTCGCCGATCCGCGCGGCCAACGCTTCGGCCGCGTCGCGGCTGCGCCGGTAGTTGACGACGACCCGGGCACCTTCACGGGCGAAGGCGAGGGCGATCTCGTGGCCGAGACCACGGCCGGCGCCGGTGACGAGGACGATCTGGTCGGACAGCTGCATGGACGGACTCGACGGGGCGGGCCGGCAAGCGTAGCGGCAGCCGCGCGCACGCGCTCCCGGCCCGCGTCTATCGCGCGCGCACGCGCGTCTCCGCAATGCCGGCGTCGTCGCTAGAATGCGGGCATGCGCATTGTCCGATCCCGCTTCCGTTTCGCCACGTCCGCCAGTCTGTCCAGGGCGGTGCACGCATGAGTGCGCGCACACGCATCCTGATCCACGGCGCCTCGGGTCGCATGGGCCAGGCACTGCTGCGGTTGGCGGCGGGTCGGCAGGACCTCGAAGTGATCGCCGCCGTGACCGGCCGTGCGCCGAGGCAGCGGGTCATCGACGGCGTGCCGTATTTCGGTGCGTCCGAACTCGGCGGCGTGCCGGCTTTCGATGTCGCGATCGACTTCAGCCTGCCGGACGGGTTCGATCCGCTGCTGGCGCTGTGCGTGAAGCGCGGCGCGGCCCTGGTATCGGGCACCACCGGACTCGACGATGCGCAGCGCGCAGCGCTGCAGGCCGCGGCCACGGCGATCCCGGTGCTGTGGGCCTCGAACTTCAGCCTCGGCGTCGCTGTGCTGCAGGACCTGGTGGCGCGCGCGGCCGCGGTGCTGCCGGGCTGGGATTGCGACATCGTCGAATCGCACCACACCCGCAAGCTCGACGCGCCATCGGGAACCGCGCTGACGCTGGGCGAGGCGGCGGCCGGGCAGGGTGCCTCGCCGCATTACGCCTCGATCCGCGCCGGCGACATCGTCGGCGAACACCTGGTGCAGTTCACCGGCGCAGGCGAGCGCGTCGAGCTGGTCCACCGCGCCACCAACCGCGACATCTTCGCCAGCGGTGCGCTGCACGTCGCGGCGCGATTGCCGGGCCGCGCGCCCGGTCGTTACGCGGTTGCCGACCTGCTGGGCGCGGGACCCGCGTGATCCGCCGCCTCGATCACTGAACAGCGCGTGCGCATCGCTGGCGCCGAACGGGCCGGACCCGTACAATTCCCGCTCGCCTGAACCCCGAACCTCCGGACCGGTTTCCACCGCTCTGGCGGTTTCCTGCAACCTGACGTAGGCGAAGACCTCGTGACAGATTCCGCAATCCTCGTCCTTGAAGACGGCACCGTATTCGAGGGCGTTTCCGTGGGCGCCCCCGGGCTTTCCGTCGGCGAAGTGGTGTTCAACACCGCGATGACCGGCTACCAGGAAGTGCTGAGCGACCCCTCGTACGCGCGCCAGCTGGTGACGCTGACCTATCCCCATATCGGCAACACCGGCTGCACCGACCAGGACGACGAAGCGTCGAAGATCTGGTCGGCCGGTTTGATCGTGCGCAACGTGCCGCGCCGTCCGAGCAGCTGGCGCAGCCAGGTGTCGTTGCCCGAGTGGCTGCGCGCGCGCGGCATCGTCGCGATCTCCGAGATCGACACCCGCAAGCTGACGCGCCTGCTGCGCGACCGCGGTGCGATGAACGGTGCGGTGGTGGCCGGCGATATCGACGTCGAACACGCGCTCGAAGCCGCGCGCAAGTTTCCCGGCCTCAAGGGCATGGATCTGGCGAAGGTCGTCAGCACGACCGAACGCTACGGCTGGACCGACGGGCAACTCGATCTCGACAGCAATGCCTTCGTCACCGCGCCTGCGAAGTTCAAGGTCGTCGCCTACGACTACGGCGTGAAGACCAACATCCTGCGCATGCTGGCCGAGCGAGGCTGCGCGCTGACGGTGGTGCCGGCGCAGACGCCGGCGAGCGACGTGCTCGCGCTCGCGCCCGACGGCGTGTTCCTGTCCAACGGCCCGGGCGATCCGGCGCCGTGCGACTACGCGATCGATGCGATCCGCAGCTTCATCGACAAGAAGATCCCGACCTTCGGCATCTGCCTCGGCCACCAGCTGCTGGCGCTCGCCGCCGGCGCGCAGACGCTGAAGATGCCGCACGGCCATCACGGTGCGAACCACCCGGTGCAGGACCTCGACAGCGGCAAGGTGCTGATCACCTCGCAGAACCACGGCTTCGCCGTCGACGAGTCCACGCTGCCGGCCAACGTGCGCGTGACCCACCGTTCGCTGTTCGACGGCACCAACCAGGGCATCGAACTCACCGATGCGCCCGCCTTCAGCTTCCAGGGCCATCCGGAAGCCTCGCCCGGTCCCCACGATGTCGCGCCGCTGTTCGATCGGTTCGTGGCGATGATGCACACCAAGAACGCCGAGAGCCGCTGACATGCCGAAGCGCACTGATATCCAGACCATCCTCATCATCGGCGCCGGCCCGATCGTCATCGGCCAGGCCTGCGAGTTCGACTACTCCGGCGCGCAGGCCTGCAAGGCGCTGCGCGACGAGGGCTATCGCGTCGTACTGGTCAACAGCAATCCGGCGACGATCATGACCGACCCGGACATGGCCGACGCCGTCTACATCGAGCCGATCAACTGGCAGACGGTCGAGAAGATCATCGCCAAGGAAAAGCCCGATGCGCTGCTGCCGACGATGGGCGGCCAGACCGCGCTCAACTGCGCGCTCGATCTCGCCGACCACGGCGTGCTCGAAAAGTACGGCGTCGAGCTGATCGGCGCCAAGCGCGAAGCGATCCGCATGGCCGAAGACCGCGAACTGTTCCGCGTGGCGATGGGCGAGATCGACCTCGAATGCCCGCGCGCCGAAGTGGCGCACACGCTCGAGGAAGCGCTCGACATCCAGACCCGCGTCGGCTACCCGACGATCATCCGCCCGAGCTTCACCCTCGGCGGTTCGGGCGGCGGCATCGCCTACAACCGCGAGGAACTGGTCGACATCGTGACCCGCGGCCTCGAGCTGTCGCCGACGACCGAAGTGCTGGTCGAGGAATCCGTGCTCGGCTGGAAGGAGTTCGAGATGGAAGTGGTCCGCGACACCGCGGACAACTGCATCATCGTCTGCTCGATCGAGAACCTCGATCCGATGGGCGTGCATACCGGCGACTCGATCACCGTCGCGCCGGCGCAGACGCTGACCGACAAGGAATACCAGCGCCTGCGCAATGCATCGGTCGCGGTGCTGCGCAAGATCGGCGTCGACACCGGTGGCTCGAACGTGCAGTTCGGCATCAACCCGAAGGACGGCCGCGTCGTCGTCATCGAGATGAATCCGCGCGTGTCGCGTTCCTCGGCGCTGGCGTCGAAGGCGACCGGCTTCCCGATCGCCAAGGTCGCGGCCAAGCTCGCGGTGGGCTACACGCTCGACGAACTCAAGAACGAGATCACCGGCGGCAAGACCCCGGCCTCGTTCGAACCGTCGATCGACTACGTGGTCACCAAGATTCCGCGCTTCGCGTTCGAGAAGTTCCCGCAGGCCGATGCGCGCCTGACCACGCAGATGAAGTCGGTCGGCGAAGTCATGGCGATGGGCCGCACGTTCCAGGAGTCGATGCAGAAGGCGCTTCGCGGCCTGGAAACCGGCAAGGTCGGGTTCGATCCAACCGGTCTGGACCTGACCGACGAAGACGACATGGCGACGCTGCGCCGCGAAGTGCGCGAGCCGGGTCCCGAGCGTCTGTTCTTCCTGGCCGATGCATTCCGCGCCGGCCTGTCGGTGGAAGACGTCTACGCGCTGTCGTATGTCGATCCGTGGTTCCTCGACCAGATCGAGGAACTGATCGCGACCGAGGCCGAGGTCGCGGCTGCCGGCATCGACGCGCTCGACACGGCGCGCGTGCGTGCGCTCAAGCGCATGGGCTTCTCCGACGCGCGCCTGTCGCAGCTGCTCGGCACCGACGAACAGGCGATCCGCGCGCTGCGCCGCGCGTTCGGCGTGCGCCCGGTCTACAAGCGCGTCGATTCCTGCGCGGCCGAGTTCGCCACCGACACCGCGTATCTGTACTCGACCTACGAGGACGAGTGCGAAGCGCAGCCGACCAGCCGCGACAAGATCATGGTGCTCGGCGGCGGCCCCAACCGCATCGGCCAGGGCATCGAGTTCGATTACTGCTGCGTGCACGCGGCGCTCGCGCTGCGCGAGGACGGGTACGAGACCATCATGGTCAACTGCAACCCGGAAACCGTCTCCACCGACTACGACACGTCCGACCGCCTGTATTTCGAGCCGCTGACCCTCGAGGACGTGCTGGAGATCGTCGAGGTCGAGAAGCCCAAGGGCGTGATCGTGCAGTACGGCGGCCAGACGCCGCTGAAGCTCGCGCGCGCGCTCGAAGCCAACGGCGTGCCGATCATCGGCACCTCGCCGGATTCGATCGATCTCGCCGAAGACCGCGAGCGCTTCCAGAAGCTGGTCGACGAGCTCGGCCTAAAACAGCCGCCGAACCGCACCGCGCGCAACCCCGAGGAAGCGCTGGTGCTGGCGCGCGAGATCGGCTATCCGCTGGTCGTGCGCCCGAGCTACGTGCTCGGCGGCCGGGCGATGGAAGTGGTGCACGCCGACAACGACCTCGCGCGCTACATGCGCGACGCGGTCAAGGTGTCGAACGATTCGCCGGTGCTGCTCGACCGCTTCCTCGACAACGCGGTCGAGGTCGACATCGACGTCATCGCCGATCGTGAAGGCAACGTGCTGATCGGCGGCGTCATGGAACACATCGAGGAAGCCGGCGTGCATTCGGGCGACTCCTCGTGCTCGCTGCCGCCGTATTCGCTGTCGAGTGAGGTGCAGGCGCGCCTGCGCGAGCAGGTCGTCGCCCTGGCGCGCAAGCTCAAGGTCATCGGCCTGATGAACACCCAGTTCGCGGTGCAGACCGACGACGACGGTAACGAGACGATCTTCCTGCTGGAAGTGAACCCGCGTGCCTCGCGCACCGTGCCGTTCGTGTCCAAGGCGATCGGCATTCCACTGGCCAAGATCTCGGCCCGCTGCATGGCCGGCAAGACGCTGGCCGAGCAGGGCGCGACGACCGAGATCGTGCCGGGGTACTTCTCGGTCAAGGAGGCGATCTTCCCGTTCGCCAAGTTCCAGGGCGTCGATCCGATCCTCGGACCGGAGATGCGCTCCACCGGCGAGGTCATGGGCGTGGGCGAGAGTTTCGGCGCGGCGTTCGCACGCGCGCAGGAAGCGGCGAGCATCCGGACGCCGCCGACCAGCGGCAAGGTGTTCGTGTCCGTGCGCGATCCCGACAAGAAGCGCGTGCTGCCCGTCGCCCGCGACATCATCGCGCGCGGCTATTCGATCGTCGCGACCGCCGGCACCGCCAAGTGGCTGCGCGAGCACGACATCGAATGCGAGCAGATCAACAAGGTCGTCGAAGGCCGTCCGCACGTCGTCGATCTGATCAAGAACGGCGAGATCGCGTACATCGTCAACACGACCGAGGGCAAGCAGGCGATCGCCGACTCGTTCTCGATCCGTCGCGAGGCCCTGCAGCATCGGGTGACCTATTCCACCACCGTTGCCGGCGCCAAGGCCCTGCTGCATTCTCTGGAATTCCGCGGCAGCGGCCCGGTCTGGGCACTGCAGGAACTGCACGCGCAGCTCGAGGGCAGCGCGGCAGCCACTTCAACGAACTGACGGAGGCACGCCCATGCGCGCACCCATGACCCTGCGCGGCGCCCAGCGCCTGCGCGAAGAACTCGAAGAACTGAAGTCGGTCAAGCGCCCCGCGGTGATCGAGGCGATCTCCGAAGCGCGTGCCCACGGCGATCTCAAGGAGAACGCCGAGTACCATGCCGCGCGCGAACAGCAGAGCTTCATCGAAGGCCGGATCAAGCAGCTCGAAGGCGAGCTGTCGCATGCGGATCTGATCGACGTCGCCAAGCTCAATGCCGGTGACAAGGTGGTGTTCGGCGCGACGGTCGTCATCGCCGACACCGAGACCGACGAGGAGAAGCGCTACCAGATCGTCGGCGACCTCGAAGCGGACATCAAACAGGGCTTGATCGCGATCTCCTCGCCGGTCGCCCGCGCGATGATCGGCAAGCACGAGGGCGACAGCATCAGCATCGATGCACCCGGCGGCTCGCGCGAGTACGACATCGTCAGCGTCGAGTATCTCGGCTGAGCCGATGATTTCGGCCACGTTCCTGTTGCCCGCGGCCGCGCGCTTCGGAGCGCAGCGCTGGCAGCTGGACGTGTCGCGCGCACTCGGGCGCGCGGATGTCGCGTCGCTGGCGTCCGGACGGCGCGCGCAGCTGGCCCGGCACATCGAACTGCCGGGCGGCAGTTGGCCGCTCGCGGCGCTGTCGCGCCAGGTCGATGTCGGCGATGCCGATGCATCGGACAGCGCGTGGCTGCGCGCCGATCCCGCGTGGCTGCGACCCGACATCAACGGCGTGCGCCTGATGGCGCACGGCGACACCCTGGGCCTGACCCGCGAGGACTGCGACGCATTGCTGCCGGCGCTGCAGCCGGTGTTCGGCGATGCCGGCTTCGCGCTCGATGCGCCCGATCCGGCGCGCTGGTACCTGCGCGTGCCGCGTGCGAGTCCCTTGCCCGAGTTTCCGGATCCGTCGGAGGCGCTGGGCACCGATCTCGCCGATCACGACGACGACAGCGCTCCGGCGCGTCGCTGGCGTGCGCTCGCGACCGAGGCGCAGATCATCCTGCACAACCATCCGTGGAACGCGCGCCGCGTCGCCGCCGGCAGGACGCCGGTCAATGCATTGTGGTTCTGGGGCGGCGGCCCGCTGCCCGACGCGCGCGTGCATACGCGAAGTGCGCATGCGCAGGTCTGCACCGACGATCCCACCTTGCATGCACTCGCCGCGAGCGCGACCACGGTCGCGCCGTTGCCGCAGGCCTTCCCGGCACCGCGCGATGCGGCGCTGTTCGATCTGGTCGGCGAGCGTGACCTGCGCCGCCTGCAGACCGACTGGCTGCAGCCCGCGCTCGCTGCATTGGCCGGTGGCCGGCTGCGCACGCTGACGATCGACGACGAGGACGGCAACGTGCTGACACTGCGCCGCTGGCATCGCCTGCGCGTCTGGCGTCGCCCGCGCATCGCTTCGCCGGCGGCGACATCGTGACCGCGCGGGCGCCATTGATCCGCCGACGCGAGGCCGCGGTCGGCGAGGGCTGGCCGTCGACCGTGCCGTCGCTGCTGCAACGCATTTACGCCGCACGTGGTGCGCACGATCTCGACGCTGCGCAGCCCAGGCTCGCCGGGTTGCTGCCGCCCGATGCACTGTCGAACATCGATGCCGCGACCGCCTTGCTCGCCGACGCCATCGCCAGCGGCGCACGCATCCTCGTGGTCGGTGACTTCGATTGCGACGGCGCGACGGCGTGCGCGGTCGCGGTGCGCGGACTGCGCATGCTCGGTGCGCGCGACGTCGTGCACGCGGTGCCCAACCGCGTCACCCACGGCTACGGCCTGTCGCCGGCCCTGGTCGAATCACTGGAGCCCTTGTCGCCGTCGCTGCTGGTGACCGTCGACCACGGCATCGCCTGCCATGCCGGCATCCGTGCGGCGAAGGCACTGGGCTGGCGCGTGCTGGTCACCGATCACCATCTGCCCGGCACCGAACTCCCGCCGGCCGATGCGATCGTCAATCCGAACCTGCCGGGCGACACCTTCCCGAGCAAGATGCTGGCCGGCGTCGGCGTGATCTTCTACGTGCTGATGGCGCTGCGTGCGCGGCTGCGCGGGCAGGGCGACACGCGGGCCGCGGACGCGGATCTCGGCAGCCTGCTCGATCTCGTCGCGGTCGGCACCGTCGCCGATCTGGTGCCGCTCGACGCCAACAACCGTGCGCTGGTCTCGGCCGGCCTGCGCCGCCTGCGCGCGCGTCGCGGTTGCGCGGGCCTGCACGCGCTGATCGAGATCGCCGGCCGCGATGCCGCGCGCCTGACCGCGGCCGACATCGGCTTCGCCGTCGGCCCGCGGATCAATGCCGCCGGCCGGCTCGAGGACATGGCGATCGGCATCGAATGCCTGCTCAGCGACGACGGCGCCCATGCGCGCGATCTCGCCGACACGCTGCACCAGATCAATGCCGAGCGCCGCGCGGTGCAGCAGTCGATGCTCGACGATGCCGAGGCCGCGGTCGCCGGCCAGCCGCCGGTCGATCCGGCCAGCGCCGGTGTGTGCCTGTTCGATGCGCAGTGGCATCCGGGCGTCGTCGGCCTGGTGGCGTCGAAGATGAAGGACGCGCTGCACCGCCCGGTGATCGCGTTCGCGCCGGCCGAGCCCGACAGCGACCAGCTGCGCGGTTCGGCGCGTTCGATCCCTGGCCTGCACATCCGCGACGTGCTCGCCGCGGTCGACGTCGCCCATCCCGGCCTCATCGAGCGCTTCGGCGGTCACGCGATGGCGGCCGGACTCACGCTGCAGCGCGATCACCTCGACGCATTTACCGAAGCGTTCCGCGCGACGGTCGAACAGATGCTCGATCCCGCGCTGCTGCGTGCCGAAATCCTCACCGACGGCGCGCTGCACGGCGAGGAGTTCGACATCGTCCACGCCGCGCATCTGCGCGACGCCGGGCCGTGGGGGCAGGGATTTCCCGAGCCGCAGTTCGACGGCGAGTTCGCGGTCGTGGACTGGCGCGTGGTCGGCACCCGGCATCTGAAACTGACGCTGCGGCTCGACGGGCATCCGAAACCGCTGTCGGCGATCCATTTCGGCGGCTGGCGCGAGATCGCCCCGTCCGCGCGCGAGCGCATCGTCTACCGGCTGGCGCCGGACGACTACCAAGGCGGCGATGCGGTGCAGCTCGTCGTCGAACACCGCGAGCCGCTCGGCGCCATCTGACGCGACCGGCGTCCCACGTGCGGAATCGTGAATGCGGGTGCAGAATGGGCCGCCGCGCACGCGGCAGCCTGCGGCCGTTGCCTCCGCAACGCCGTCCACTTCTGTGCAGGGAGACGTTCTTGAAGACTGTCCACACGCTGGCCATCGCCGTGGCGCTGGCTCTGGCGCCGAGCTTCGCCGCGCATGCCGCCGCGCCCGGAAACGTTGCCGAATCCGTGACACTGGGCGCCGAGCGCCGGGGCGAGATCACCAGCCGGTCCAGCCTCAACCACCAGGACGGCTCGCGCAGCCAGCTCTACCGCATCGATCTGCGCGAAGGCCAGGTGGCGTCCTTCAGGCTCGAAGGTGCACTGCGCGGCAGGCTGACCGCCTTCCATGGCGGCGATCTGGTCGCGGCATCGAATCCGGGCACCACGTCGGCTTCGCTGGTCGTACGCGCCAGGCGCGCCGGCAGCTACACGATCGCCGTCAGTGGCGTCGATGCCAGCGCCTACGGCCCCTACACACTGCAGGCGACCGCGATCGAGGCCTACGACGGCGAGACCCTGCGCGTCGGCGCGGCGATCAGCGACTGGACCGACGCCAGGCGCCAGCTGCCGCTGCAGATCGACGCGGCCGGTTTCTACACCATCGACATGCTGTCGGACGATTTCGATCCCGTACTCAAGCTCGACGGCCCGGGCGTCGCGTTGAGCAACGACGACGGCGGCGACGGCAGCAATGCGCGCATCAGCGCACGCCTCGCGCCGGGTACCTACACGCTGACGGCCGAAGGCTACGGCAGCGATCGCATCAACGGCATGTACCAGATCCGCGTCGCCGCACGTCCGCTGCCCGAAGGCGGCCTGCGCGAAGGCGGCGCACTCGACGCCGGCAGCACCGTGACCGGTCTGTACGAAGGCGCTGCGCATGCGTACACGTTCTCGCTGCCGGCGCGGCGCGTGGTGCGCATCGACCTGCGCAGCGACGAGATCGACCCCTTGCTGCATCTGGCCGGCAACGGTGTGGACAAGAGCGACGACGACGGCGGCGATGGTCTGAACGCGCGCATCTCGATGCTGCTCGAGCCGGGCGATTACACGTTGCGCGCCGATGCCGCCTCGGCCGGCGCCGGCCTGTACACGCTGGCGTTCGCCGCGACCGAAGCGCCGGACAATGTCGGCGGCGGCACGCTCGCGGCGGGGCGTCCGGCCGAAGCCACGCTGCTGCCCGGCATGACCGACCGCTGGACGGTCGATGTCCGCAGCGCCGGCGAGTACGCCATCGCGATGCATTCCGACGACATCGACAGCTACCTGCGGCTGACCCGCGAGGGCCGCGAGGTGGCCGCCGACGACGACGGCGGTGGCGCGCTGAACGCGCGCATCGCGCAGCGGCTCGAGGCCGGCACCTATGTCGTCGAAGCGTCGTCCGTCGATGGCGATACCGGCGGCCGGTACCGCGTCTCGCTCGAACGGCGCTGAGTCTCAGTCCGCCGGTGTCGCCCGCGGTGGTGCCGGCGATTCGCGTCCGCCGTCCGCGGCGGTCCCGCGTGGCTGCCAGCCCGGCGCAACGCTGCCCGGCTCGCTGCTGCGCCACTGGATCGGCATGCGGCTGCTGACCGCGACGACGTGGCCGGCCGCGATGGCCGCTTCGGGATCGCGCAGCACGGACTTGACGTCCAGCGCGTCGCCTTCGCACCACAGACCGGTCCAGGCGTCGCGTCCGCTGCGCTTGGACGCGTAGAGGGCGCGGTCGGCGAGGTCCACGGCATCGCGCCAGCGGTCGTGCCGGGCGACGCCGGGCGCGGCATCGGCCGGCCAGCAGGCGAAACCGATCGACACCGACAACGCGGCCTGGCCGCCATCGAACGCGAACGGCGTATCGGCCACCGCGGCGCGCAGGCGTTCGGCGACATCGCAGGCGCCGCGCGCGTCGAGGGCGGGGCAGGCGACCAGGAATTCCTCGCCGCCCCAGCGGGCGACGAGATCGCCCGGCCGGCAGCAGGCGCTCAGGCGGCCCGCGATCGCGACCAGGATCGCGTCGCCGGTGCTGTGACCGTGCTGGTCGTTGCTGTGCTTGAAGTAGTCCACGTCGAGCAGGAACACCACCTGCCGCGCCGGGCCGCCACCGTGGGCGGACATTTCGCGCAGCGCGTGCGTGGCCGCGCCGCGGTTGAGCAGCCGGGTCAGGCTGTCGATCGAACCGAGCCGGTAGAGCCGGCGGTTCACCTGCCGCTGGTACCAGGCGAAGGCGAGCATCAGCAGCACGAGGAGGGCGAGACCGGCGATCGCCGCGCTGCGCAGCTTGCGCGCGTATTGCTGGTCGAGCGTGTCGACGCGGCGCTGTTCCTGCAGGCGCGCCAGCTCGCTGGCGCTGTGGCGGTCCTGCAGCCGCGCCTGCAGCCCGGCCAGCGTGCCGAGGTTCTGGCTGCGCAGCGCGCGCACTTCGACATCGCGCAGCGTCTGTTGCACGTCCAGCGCGGCCTCGTACAGGCGTTGCGCGCGCAGCGCCTCGACTTCGGCGCGCAGCGCGTCGCGGTATTCGATGCGGAAATCGCCGCGGCGGGCGATCTCCACCGCGGCGCGTGCGTGCGCCAGCGCCTGCGTGTCGAGACCGGCGTCGAGCGCCAGGCGCGACATCCGCATCAGGGTCAACGCCGCGCCGGACGGATCGTCGCTGCGCTGCGCCTCGGCCATGCGTGCCAGCGTCGGCAGCACGTCGGCACCGGTGGCGTCGAGTGCGGCCAGTTCCGCGCGTGCACGGTGCTCGACCACACCCAGCGCGACGGCTTCGGCCTGCGGCAGGGCCACGGCGAATGCGGCGCGCGCATCGTCCCGGCGCCCGGCACGCAGATGGTTCAGGCCGCGGTTGTAACCGAGCATCGGCTCGGGCACGCCGAGCCCGTCGGCGATCGCCTGCGCCCGTGCGTAGATGCGCTCGGCGTCGTCGAAGGCCTCCAGCTCTTCGCTGTGGATGTTGCCGACGTTGTTGAGCATCTTGACCTGGGCGAGCTCGGACTCGCCGGCCTCGGCGACCTCGAGCGCGCGCGTGTACAGCGCCAGCGCGCGTGGCACGTCGCCGGCCAGGTGCAGTGCGGCGCCCGCGTTCGACAGTGCGCGCAGGGCGAACTCCGGCGGCTGCGGCGCCTCCGACAGCAGGGCCTCGATGCGGTCGACCGCATCGATCACGGTCAGCGCATCGCCGGTCAGCGCCGCGGCGCGGGCGAGGCAGCTCTGCAGCTTGATCTCCTCGGGCGCCGGTACGCCGCTGGGCGACAGCGCGGCATGGGCGATCGCGATCGCTTCGGCCGGGCGGGTATCGCGCAGGTCGAAGCAGCGCTCGACCTGGGCCTCGATCCGTGCCGTCGCTTCCGGCCCCGCCTGCGCGGCGCCCGCAATCGTCAGCGCGGCGGCCAGCAGCCAGCCGCGCCTGTAGCGCATCCTCATTCCGGTCGGTCCCCCTGCCAGTGCCCCCAATGGCAGGCGGAATTCTAGCGTCAAAGCGGGCACCCGCGGCGACGCGGCGGGACGGACTTGTTAGAATCGCGTGTTTCCCCGGACCCTATCGGCCCATGATCGAACTCAATCCCGTTCGCCAGCGCATCGTCGACCTCCGCGGTCGGCTGGATGCGCTCAGGGGGTATCTTTGACTACGACGCCCGTCGCGAGCGTCTGGAAGAAGTCGAGCGCGAGCTCGAAGACCCGAATGTCTGGAACGACCCCGAGCGCGCGCAGGCGCTGGGGCGCGAGCGCTCGACGCTCGACAAGACCGTCAACGGCATCCGCACGCTGACCGAAGGTCTGGAAGGCGCGACCGAACTACTGGAACTCGCCGAATCCGAACAGGACGAGGACACCGCGCAGGCGGTCGTCGACGACGTCGAGGGCTTCGCCGTCGAGGTCGACAAGCTCGAATTCCAGCGCATGTTCTCCGGCGAGCTCGATTCGGCGAACTGCTTCGTCGACATCCAGGCCGGCGCCGGCGGCACCGAGGCCCAGGACTGGGCCGAGATGATGCTGCGCATGTACCTGCGCTGGGCGGAGACGCGCGGCTGGAAGACCGAACTGATGGAAGTGTCCGGCGGTGAAGTCGCGGGCATCAAGTCGGCGACGGTGCGCGTGGAAGGCGAATTCGCCTACGGCTGGCTGAAGACCGAGATCGGCGTGCACCGGCTGGTGCGCAAGTCGCCGTTCGATTCCGACAACCGCCGCCACACCAGCTTCACCTCGGTGTTCGTATCGCCGGAAGTCGACGACAACATCGAGATCGACATCAATCCGGCCGACCTGCGCACCGACGTCTACCGCTCGTCCGGCGCCGGTGGCCAGCACGTCAACAAGACCGAGTCGGCGGTGCGCATCACCCACATCCCGACCAATACCGTCGTCGCCTGCCAGACCGGCCGCAGCCAGCACCAGAACCGCGACACCGCGATGAAGATGCTGGCCGCCAAGCTCTACGAGCTGGAAGTGCAGAAGCGCAACGTCGAGAAGGACGCGCTGGAAGCCACCAAGTCCGACATCGGCTGGGGCAGCCAGATCCGCAACTACGTGCTCGACCAGAGCCGCATCAAGGACCTGCGCACCGGCGTGGAGCGCAGCGACACGCAGAAGGTGCTCGACGGCGATCTCGACGAGTTCGTCGAAGCCAGCCTCAAGTCGGGTCTGGCGGCGGGCTCCAAACGCACCGACGCCGTCTGATCGATCCATCCCGCCGACGCGTCGCGTCGGTTTCGCGCGACCGGCATCCCGGTCGCGTGTGATTCCCCTTCGAACACACACGAACCGCAGCCATGACCGACGCCCCCGCACCGCAGCCGCCCGCCGACGAGAATGCATTGATCGCCGAGCGCCGCGCCAAACTGGCCGCGCTGCGCGGGCAGGGCATCGCGTTCCCGAACGACTTCCGTCGCCGCGACGAAGCCGGTGCGCTGCAGACCGTGTACGCGGATGCCGAGCGCTGGACGGGCGAGGCGCTCGAGGCCGAGGGCACGCGGGTCGCCGTCGCCGGCCGGCTGATGGCCAAGCGGATCATGGGCAAGGCCGCGTTCGCGACGATCCAGGATGTCGGTGGCCGCATCCAGCTGTTCCTGCAGTCGACCACGCTCGGCGAGCGCTACGACGCGTTCAAGGGCTGGGATGTCGGCGACATCGTCGCCGCCGAAGGCACGCTGATGCGCACCAGGACCGGCGAACTGTCGGTCAAGGCCGGATCGCTGCGCCTGCTGACCAAGTCGCTGCGCCCGCTGCCGGACAAGTGGCACGGCCTGAGCGACGTGGAGCAGCGCTACCGCCAGCGCTACGTCGACCTGATCGTCTCGCCCGATGCGCGCGCGGTGTTCGTCAAGCGCTCGCGCATCATCGGCGCGATCCGCCAGTGGCTCGACACGCGCGACTTCCTCGAAGTCGAGACGCCGATGATGCATTACATCGCCGGCGGCGCCGCGGCCAGGCCGTTCGCCACGCATCACAACGCGCTCGATCTCGACCTGTTCCTGCGCGTCGCGCCCGAGCTCTACCTCAAGCGCCTGGTCGTCGGCGGCTTCGAGCGCGTCTACGAGATCAACCGCAACTTCCGCAACGAGGGCGTGTCGACCCGGCACAACCCAGAGTTCACGATGCTCGAGCTCTACGAGGCCTACGTGGCCTACGAAGAGGTCATGGACCTGACCGAGAACCTGATCCGCGATGTCGCGGTGCAGGCCGTCGGCACCACGGCGCTGGAATGGGACGGCAACGCGATCGACGTCGCCCCGGCCTTCCGGCGCTGGAAGCTCGAGGAAGCCGTGCGCGAACTCAACCCGGAGATCACGGTCGCCGACTGCCGCGACCGCGAGGCGCTGGCCACGCATTGCGCGCGCCTGGGTGTCCACGTCAAGGCCGGCTACGGCTGGGGCAAGCTGCTGCTGGAGATCTTCGAGAAGACCGTCGAGACCGGCCTGATCCAGCCGACCTTCATCACCCATTACCCGGTCGAGGTCTCGCCGCTGGCGCGTGAATCCGACAGCGAGGCCGGCATCACCGACCGCTTCGAGCTGTTCATCGGCGGCAAGGAGATCGCCAACGGTTTCTCCGAGCTCAACGATCCCGAAGACCAGGCGGCGCGTTTCCGCGCCCAGGTCGACGCGCGCGAGGGCGGCGACGACGAGGCGATGCACTTCGATGCCGACTACATCCGCGCGCTCGAAGTCGGCCTGCCGCCGACCGGCGGCCTGGGCATCGGCATCGACCGGCTGGTGATGCTGCTGACCGGCTCGTCGTCGATCCGCGACGTGCTGCTGTTCCCCTACATGCGCCCGCAGGCCGACGCCTGAGGTCAGTTGCTGCCCCGCGGGGGCAGGCCGGCCAGCCCATCGGGCCATCAGGCACCGCCCGGTTGCCGGGTAGGGATTTTCCGCATGGGTGGCGCGGGACTTGCTTCGGGAGGAGATCGCCCGCGATGATGCGGGCAAGGGGATACCGTGAGGAGGCCAACGGCATGAACATCGTCATCGTCGATGATCAGACGTCCGCAAGGACGATGCTGCGCCACATCCTGGAGGACATCAGCCCGGAGCTCGAAGTGTTCGACTTCGGCGATCCCGAGCACGCCCTGCGCTGGTGCGACGACCACCGCCCCGACCTGCTGCTGCTCGACTACCGCATGCCGGTCGTCGACGGCCTGGAATTCGCGCGCCGCTTCCGCCGTCCGCTGATGCATCGCGACGTGCCGATCGTGCTGGTGACCGTGGTCGGCGACGAGCCGATCCGCCAGGCCGCGCTGGAAGCGGGCGTCATCGATTTCCTGGTCAAGCCGGTGCGCCCGCGCGAGTTGCGCGCGCGCTGCCGCAACCTGCTGCAGCTGCGCCAGCAGTCCGAATCGGTCAAGCAGCGGGCGCTGTCGCTGGAACAGCGTCTGCTCAAGAGCATGCACGAGGTCGAGGAGCGCGAACGCGAGACCCTGACCCGGCTGGCGCGCGCGATCGCCTATCGCGACGCGAGCACCAGCGCCAACCTCGAACGCGTCGCCGCGGTGGCCGGCATGGTCGCCGAGGCGATGGGCCTGTTCGAGGACGAGGTGCGGATGATCGAGCTCGCCGCGCCGCTGCACGACATCGGCAAGATCGCCATCCCCGACGCCATCCTGATGAAGCCCGGCCCGCTGACGGCCGAGGAAACGGCGGAAATGCGCCAGCATCCGCAGATCGGCTACGAACTGCTGAGCAACAGCCAGAGCCGCTTCATCCAGCTCAGTGCGCTGATCGCGCTGCGCCACCAGGAGCGCTTCGACGGCACCGGCTATCCCGACGGCCTGGCCGGCGAGCAGATTCCGCTCGAGGCGCGCATCGTCGCGATCGCCGACGTGTTCGACGCGCTGATGTCCAAGCGCCCGTACAAGCGCGCCTGGTCGATCGAGGAAGCGCTGGCCTACATCGGCGAGAACAGCGGCCGCCATTTCGATCCGCGCTGCGTCGAGGCGATGCTGTCCAACGTGCCGCGCCTGCAGCACATCTGCGCCCAGTTCGGCGGACGGCCCGTCGGGCCGTTGCAGTGAGCCGGCCGGGATGAACGCCGCCATCGGCTGGCTGCGCGCGCGCCTGGCCGACCGCCCCGACAGCGAGCACGGCCAGGCCACCGTGCGCCTGGTGATGCTGTTCGTCATCTACGCCTACCTGCAGCTGTTCGTCGACGGTCGGCCCGAGGTCGCGCGTGCGCTGTGGCTGTCGGAGGCCTACCTGGCGATCGAGATCGGCGTGGCAATCGGCATCGTCGGCTGGCTGCTGTGGCGGCCGGGCGTGTCGCATCCGCGCCGCGTGCTGGGCATGGTGGCCGACTACAGCCTGATGGGCGTGGGCCTGTTCCTGCTCGGCGACCTGCTGGCGTGGCTGTACGTGGTGATCATGTGGGTCACGGTCGGCAACGGCCTGCGCTTCGGCCCGCGCTATCTGTATGCCGCGATCGGCTTCGCGTTCGTCACCTTCGGCACCGCCGTCGCGATCACGCCGTACTGGCAGCAGAACCTCTCGCTTGCGCTCGGCCTGCTGGTCGGCCTGGTCGCGGTGCCGCTATACCTGAGTTCGCTGCTGCGCGCGCTCACCGAGGCCACGCGCGCGGCCAAGGCCGCCAGCGAGGCCAAGAGCCGTTTCCTGGCCAATATGAGCCACGAATTCCGCACCCCGCTCAACGGCATCATCGGCATGTCGGACCTGCTGGTCACAACGCCGCTGAGCGCCGAGCAGCGCGACAGCGCGCACGTCATCCAGACCTCGGCCAAGGCGCTGCAGGCGCTGGTCGACGACGTACTCGACATCTTCAAGATCGAGGCCGGCAAGTTCCGCAGCAGCCATGCCGACTTTTCGCTGCCGGAACTGGTCCGCGGCATCCAGGTGATGCTGATGCCGAGCGCGCACGCCAAGGGCCTGCGCTTCGAGGCGAAGGTCGCCGAAGGCGTGCCCACGCTGCTGCACGGCGACAGCAACCAGCTGCGCCAGGTGCTGGTGAACCTGCTGTCGAACGCGATCAAGTTCACCGACCAGGGCCAGGTGACGCTGGCGATCGACGCAGTCGGCGGCGAGCCGGCATCGTCGCGCGTGCAGCTGCGCTTCTCCGTGCGCGACACCGGCATCGGCATGCCGCCTGAAGCGCTCGTCGGCATCTTCGACGCGTTCGAGCAGGTCGAGACCGGCCTCGGCCGCCGCTTCGGCGGCACCGGCCTGGGCACGACGATCGCCAAGGGCCTGACCGAGCAGATGGGCGGGCAGATCCACGTCGAGAGCCGCCTGGGCGAGGGCTCGCACTTCTGGATCGAGGTACCGCTGGGTGTCGTCGAGCGCAGCGATGCGGCGCCCGCGTCGATCAGCAACGTCATCCCGTTCGACGATCCGTTTGTGCGCCACCGCGCGCGTGTCGAGCCGATGCGCATCCTCGTCGCCGACGACCAGCCGGCCAACCGCATGGTGCTGCGGCGCCTGCTCGAGAAGGCCGGACATCGCCCGCACATCGTCGACGACGGCGACGACGTGCTGATGGCGCTCGAGGCGCAGACCTTCGACGTGGTGATCACCGACCTGCACATGCCCGGCGCGGACGGACTGGACATCATCCGGCAGACGCGTTTCATGGAGGCGGGCAGTGGCCGCCGCACGCCGTTCATCGTACTGACCGCAGATGCGACCGCCGAGGCGCGCGAGGCCTGCATGCGCGCCGGCGCAATGGCCTATCTGACCAAGCCGATCGTCATCGATCGCATGCTCGAGAAGCTCGCCGAAATCGCACTCGGCGGAGGCGCCGCCATTTCCGCGATGCCGGCAGAGCCGAAGGTCGTCGTCCGCGAACCGGACGGCAGCGTCATCTCGCAGCACATCCTCGACGAGCTGCGCGAGATGGGCCTGGGCGAGGCGTTCGTGCAGCGCTTCCTCGGCGAGTGCACGCGCGATGCACGCAAGTGCCTCGTCGACCTGGAGGAATCGGCGCGCGTCGGCAACTGGGATGCCGCCCGCGACGCCTGCCACGCACTCAAGGGCGCGGCCGGCAACATGGGCGCGGTCCGCCTGGCCGAGACCGCGTCGGCCGGCATGGGCATGCGCTCGGACCAGCTGCTCAAGGAGTGGCGCAGCCTGCTGCAGACGCTGAGCCAGCAGCTCGACCAGGCGCTCGTCGCGTTGCGCGAGCGCGGTGATCTGCCGCGTGCCGGCATGCCCGGGTCGGAGAAGGCCTGACCCGGGCGTCGGCGACCGGTCAGCCGACGTCGGCGGCCTTGTCGTCGTTCGTCGCTTCCGGCCGGCGCAGCTGCGCGCGCACCAGCCGTTCCATCGTCCGCAGCTGGCGATCGCCGAGCTGGAGTGCGGTGTCGACCCAGATCCGGGTGATGCGCATCAGTTCCTCGTGCGTGACCGGATGCGCGCCCTCGCGGACCTCGTGCAGCGCCAGGCGCGCGGCAGCGATGCGCCGGTTCTGACGGATCACCTCGTGCACCGCGCGCGTGCCTTCGCCCTTGGGCACGAGAACGTCGACGATGCCCATCGCGTGGAGCTCGTCGCTGGTGTACATGCGGCCGTTGAGCATCATCTCCTCGGCGACCTTCGGGCTGACCTTCTGCGCCAGCAGCGAATACGCGCCCATGCCCGGGAACAGGCCGAACAGCACTTCGGGGAAGCCCATCTGCACGTCGCTCTCGGCGACGATGGTCTGGCAGGCCAGCGCCAGTTCGAAACCGCCGCCGAGCGCATCGCCCTCGACCAGCGCCACGGTGTGCGCGTTGCGATGCAAGCGCGTGTGCAGCAGGTGGATGTTGTCCACGCATTCGGTCGCGTAGCGCAGCAGGCCGTCGCGGTTGCGGTCGCGGATCAGCGAGGCGAACAGCTTGAGATCGCCGCCCAGATTGAACACGTGACTGTCGGCGCCGAGCACGATGTGCGAGACGTGGGCCGGTTCGGCTTCGGCGCGGCTGGAGATGCGGTCGATCGTCTGCTGCGCGAACAGGCGCAGCTCGCGCAGCAGGGCCGGCGAGAAGCAGGCCCGATAGGTGGCATCGGAGAACGCCTGCTGCGCATGCATGAAGCACCAGTGGGAATCGTTGGAGCTGTCGTGTTCGATACGGATGGTGGACAGTGCGGCGGTGGCGTCACCGTGCAGCAGCTCGACGTTGGTCATTGAAGATCCCCTGTAGCGGACTTCCCGCCGGTCGGGCGCCCGGCAGGCGTCCCGATAAAAGTTTTCGCCCGATGCGGGCTTCTATGCGCGCATCGGGCGAAAAGGGCAAGGATTTCAATGGTCTAAACAGTGAATGCCAAATCCGTCACCCGGATTTGGGAACTGCGTCACGCTTTTGCGGGCTCGTCGCGCAGTTCGCGGCGCAGAATCTTGCCGACGTTGGTCTTGGGCAGTTCGGTGCGGAACTCGACGATGCGCGGATGCTTGTAGCCGGTCAGGTGTTCGCGCGCGTGCGCCTTGACCTGCTCGGCGGTCAGCGCGGGATCCTTGCGCACGATCACCACCTTCACCGCCTCGCCCGACTTCTCGTCGGGCACGCCGATCGCGGCGACCTCGAGCACGCCGGGCATCATCGCGATGACGTCCTCGACCTCATTGGGATACACGTTGAAACCCGAGACGAGGATCATGTCCTTCTTGCGATCGACGATGTAGAAGAAGCCCTTCTCGTCCATCTTCGCCATGTCGCCGGTGTGCAGCCAGCCGTCGGCGTCGATCGCCTCGGCGGTGTCCTCGGCGCGCTGCCAGTAGCCGCGCATGACCTGCGGGCCGCGGATGCACAGCTCGCCGACTTCGCCGACCGGCAACTGCGCGCCGTCCTCGCCCTTGATGCAGGCTTCGGTCGACGGCACCGGCAGACCGATCGCGCCGTTGTACTCGGCCAGGTCCATCGGATTGATGCAGGCCGCGGGCGAGGTTTCGGTCAGGCCGTAGGCCTCCACCAGGGTGACCCCGGTGGTCTGCTTCCAGCGTTCGGCGACCGACCGCTGCACGGCCATGCCGCCGCCGAGCGTGAGCCGCAGCGGGCTGAAGTCGATATCGGAAAAACCGGGCGTGTTGAGCAGGCCGTTGAACAGCGTGTTGACGCCGGTGATCGCGGTGAAGGGCTCGCGCTTGAGCTCCTTGACGAAGCCGGGCATGTCGCGCGGATTGGTGATCAGGATGTTCTTCGCGCCCAGGCGCATGAAGACCAGTCCGTTCGCCGTCAACGCGAAGATGTGGTACAGCGGCAGCGCGGTGATGATCGTCTCCTGGCCTTCGCGGGCCAGCGGTCCGATCCAGGCCGAGGCCTGCTGCATGTTCGCCACGAGGTTGCGGTGCGTCAGCATCGCGCCCTTGGCCACGCCGGTGGTGCCTCCGGTGTACTGCAGGAACGCGATGTCCTCGAGCGTGATCGAAACCTGCGGCAGTTCGTGCTTCGCGCCCGCCGCGATCGCGTCGCGGAACCGCACCGCGCCCTGGATCGCGTAATCGGGCACCATCTTCTTGACGTGCTTGAGCACGAAATTGACGATCGCGCCCTTCGGAAAGCCGAGCAGATCGCCGAGGCCGGTGGTGATGACCTGCTTGACCTGGGTGTCGGCCAGCACGTCCTGGACGGTCTTGCCGAAGTTGTCCATCACCAGCACCGCGGCGGCGCCGGAATCGACCAGCTGGTGGCGCAGCTCGCGCGGCGTGTACATCGGGTTGGTGTTCACCACCGTCAGGCCCGCGCGCAGCACGCCGAACGTCGCGATCGGGTACTGCAGGCAGTTGGGCATCATGATCGCGACGCGATCGCCCTTCTTGAGCTTGAGTTCGCCGAGCAGGTAGGCGGCGAAGTCGCGGCTGCGTGCGTCCAGTTCGGCGTAGGTGATCGTCCGTCCCATGTTCGAGAACGCGGGCCGGTCGCGGAACTTCGCGATGGCCTCGTCGAGAATGGCCGGCACCGAGCGGTACTGCTCGGGATCGATTTCCGCAGGTACGCCTGCGGGATAGTTCGCCAGCCACGGACGTTGATCGGTCATGCAATCCTCTCCCTGATTGAAGGCCGTCACTCGAACTGGTGACCGTACCTGTGCAATTCGCTCGATTGGAGCATAGGCTCTAGGGGGAGGCAAGGCGCGATGCGGCGTGAATCACGCGGATTGCGCGCCGATCGATGCGCATTCGGCGGACGAAGGAAGGGGATCGGATCATGCGTGAAACGGATGGACGGGCGGCGTGCGCGCGCTGGGGATTCGCGATCATGCTGGCCTGCCTGGCGGCGCTCGCCGGCTGCGGCCGCGACGCGCCCGAAGATGCGATCCGCATGCAGGTCGCCGCGCTGCAGTCCGCGATCGAAAAGCGCAGCGCATCGGATGTCGCCGAGGTGCTCGACGAGGACTTCATCGGCCCGCAGAACATGGACCGGCGCGCCGCGCGGCAGATGGCCGCGGTGATGATGCTGCGGCACCAGCGCATCGGCGTGCTCGCCGGACCGCTGGAGATCACGTTGCAGGGCGAGGATCGCGCGACCGTGCGCACGCGCGCCGCGCTGACCGGTGGCGACGGCAGTGCGCTGTTGCCCGACAGCGTGCAGGCATGGCGGATCGAAAGTGGCTGGCGGCTGCGCGACGGCGTCTGGCGCATCACCAGCCTGACGTGGACGCCGGTCCTGCAGTGAGCCACGGCGCCGCGAGGCGCCGCGTGCGCATCACTCGAAGTCGTACTGCATGCCGGGGCCGGCGGCGGCCAGGAAGTTGCCCTGGACGTAGTCGACGTCGGCGCCGAACAGGATCGACATGCTGGCCGCGTCCTGCACGAATTCGGCGATCGTGCGGATGCCGACCTCGCGCGCGCGGCGGGCGATCTCGCCGATGCGCGCCTGGTTCTCGGCGTTGCCCGGCAGGTCGTCGGTGAAGCTGCGGTCGAGCTTGAGCAGGTGCGGTTGCAGGTGGCTGAGCAGCTGGAACGAATCGAGGCCGACGCCGAACTGCTCCAGCGCGAAGCGGCCGTCGAAACGGGCGATACGCGCGGCGAAGGCCTGGGTCGCCTTGAGATGCGTGAACACCTTCGCCTCGGGCAGCTGCAGGACGAGATATTCGCCGGGCACCTGGTGCTCGGCCAGCTGCTCGCCGACGAAGTCCGCGAACGCATCGCCGTCCAGCGATGCCTGGCTGATCTTGACCAGCAGCGTGGTCGGCTGACCGACGCGCAGGCGCTGGCCGATCGCGGCGATCGCGCGCGAGACGACGTGGCGGTCGATCTCGCCGAGCATGCCGTTGTCTTCGGCGATCTGCAGGAAGGTGCCCGGCGCGATCAGTTCGCCGTCACCGCCGTCGAGCCGCAGCAGGATCTCGTAGACCGCGGCGTTGTCGCCCTGCAGGTTGATGACCGGCTGGTAATGCAGCACGAAACCGTCGTCGTCGAGCGCGCCGCGCAGGCGCGCGACCCAGGCCTGGATGCGTTCCTCCTCGACGCGGTCGACCGCGCTGGGGTCGAACACTTCGCAGCGGTTACCGCCGGTGCCCGAGGCCGATTCCAGTGCGTTGCTCGCGCGGGCGAGCACTTGCGCGACATTGGCGATCTTCTCCCCGACCTGGACGCCGCCGATGCTGACGGTGATGACGCTGGAGCGTTCGCCGATCTCGAACACGTGATCGGCGAAGCCCTCGCGGATGCGCTCGGCCGCGGCGGCGGTGGCGTGGTAATCGTGCCCGCGCAGCAGCACCGCGAGGGTATGGCCGCCGTAGCGGGCGACCGTCGCGTCGTCGCCGACCAGCGTCTGCAGGCGCGAGGCGGTCGCGGCCAGCAGGTCGTCGGCGTGGTCGAGACCGATGTCGGACAGCAGCTGCTGGTGGTGGTCGGGCTCGAGCATCAGGAAGCCGTACTGGCCGTCGGACTGCGCGGCGTCGTCGACCGCGTCCTCGATCGCGCGCAGGAAGGTCGGGCGGTTCAGCAGGCCGGTGACCTGGTCGCGGTGGCGCAGTTCCTCGAGTTCGAGCACGAGGTCGGCGTCGATCTCCTCGCGGCGGCGGAACACCACCTGCAGGCAGGGCTCGCCCTCGTACTGCGCGGTGGTGAATTCCATCGAGGCCGGGAACGCGTTGCCGTCGACGTCGCGCGCTTCGATCTCGTGACGCGGCGGCGGCGCTTCGCCCTTGCTCAGCGATTTCAGCAGCGCCTTGAACGATTCCACGTGCTGCGGCGCGACCATGTCCAGCAGCGAGATCCCTTCGACATCCTCGAAGCTGTCGTATCCGAACATTTCCAGATACGCCGCGTTGGCGCGGATGTGCATGCCTTCGTGGATGTAGGCGATCGGGTCGCGCGAAGAGTCGATCAGTGCGTCGCAGCGGCGCTCGGTCTCGCGCACGCGCGCCTCCAGGCGGCGCAGGCCACGGCGCGCGTCACGGTCGGCCCAGGCTTCGCGCACGCAGGCGAGCAGCTGCTGCGGTGCATGGCGCAAGGCGACCGCGCGGGCGCCGGACTGGATCGCATCGATGTAGTCGGCCTCGACCAGCGCATCGACCAGGGCGATGACGGGCAGGTCGCGACCGCTGTCGGCGACGCGCTGCATGACCTGCGCGAACGGCAGCACGGCCGAGTTGCGCGCGGCGATCACCACGTCGGGCGACTGGCTGCCGATGATGCGGCCCAGATCGTCGTCGGATTCGGGCCGCAGCGGACGCACCGCGATGCCGGCATTGCGCAGTCCACTGGCGAGCGCCTCGGCATCCTCGACACGGTCGTCGACGATCAGAAGGCGCAGTGCGGTGTCGGCTCGTGTCGACATTCAGGTCTCCGGGGCAGACCGCCTTATGCCACGGAGGGGGTGATCCGTCCATCGTCCGCGGGGCGCAATGCACGCTTGGATGCGTCACCTGCGACCTCGCGCACAAGTCGGGGCACCAGATAGCCGGACTGGCGGGCGACCAGCGCGGCGTGCAGGGCGAGCGCAGTGGCGTCGTCGACCTCGAAATGCGCGGCGCCGGCCACCCGGTCGAGCTGGTGCAGGTAATAGGGCAGCACGCCGGCGGCGAACCCGCGCTCGGCCAGCGCGGCGAGGGTGTCGACATCGTCGTTGACGCCGCGCAGCAATACCGCCTGGTTCAGCAGCACCGCGCCGGCCTCGCGCAGGGCGCGCATCGCCGCGTCGACGTCGGCATCGAATTCGTTGGCGTGGTTGGCATGGACCACGATCGCCACCGGCCAGGGCAGGGCGGCCAGCCAGTCGCACAGGTCCGCGTCGACGCGCTCGGGCAGGACGATCGGCAGGCGGGTATGGATGCGCAGGCGGCGGACGTGCGGGATCGCGCGCAGCGCGTCGGTCAGTTCGGCGAGCTTCGGCGTCGCCAGCGACAACGGATCGCCACCCGACAGCAGCACCTCGTCGATGCTCGGATCGTCCGCGATCATCGCCAGTGCGTCGCGCCAGCCGTTCGCGGCCGCGGTTTCCTCGCTGTAGGGGAAATGGCGGCGGAAGCAGTAGCGGCAGTGCACCGCGCAGCTGCCGGTCGCGACCAGCAGCGCACGCCCCTGGTACTTGTGGATCACGCCGTGACCTGCCTTGGCCGCGCCGTCGCCGACCGCGTCCAGGCCGAAGCCGGGGACGGGGCGCATCTCGGCATCGAGCGGCAGCACCTGGCGCAGCAGCGGGTCGTTCGGATCGCCGTGGCGCATGCGCGCGACGAAGCCGCGCGGCACCCGCAGCGGGAACTGCGCGGCCGCCGCGTCGGACACGCCCAGCGCGGCCTCGCGCAGGCCGACCATGGCCAGCAGTTCGCGCGGGTCGCGGACGGCCTCGCGCCAGGTCTGCTGCCAGCGGCGCGGCTGCATCGGAAGGGGGGCTGCGGGTATCATGTGCGACTGAATCCGTAGAGCCGTCCGCGCGAATCGCGGCCGGGAAACCCCATAGTGTAGCCGCCGGCGCAACCGGCCCAGCAGGAGCGAGAGATGGCCAGTTATGGCATGAACGACGTCAAGAACGGCCAGAAGATCCTGGTCAACAACGAGCCTTGCGTCATCATCGACACCGAATACGTGAAGCCGGGCAAGGGCCAGGCCTTCACCCGCATGAAGTACCGCAACATCAAGTCGGGCCGCGTCGTCGAGCTGACGATGAAGGCGACCGACTCGGTGGAAGTGGCCGACGTCATGGACACCGACATGCAGTACCTCTACAGCGACGGCGAGTACTGGCACTTCATGAATCCCGAGTCCTTCGAGCAGGTGCAGGCCGACAAGGCCGGCATGGGCGGCGCGGAGAAGTGGCTCAAGGGCGAGGAGGAATGCGTGGTGACGCTGTGGAACGGCACGCCGATCCAGGTCACGCCGCCGAATTTCGTCGAACTGCAGATCACCGAGACCGATCCGGGCGTGCGCGGCGACACCTCCGGTGGCGGCGGCAAGCCGGCGACCCTGGAAACCGGCGCCGTCGTCCGCGTGCCGCTGTTCGTGGGCCAGGAAGAAGTCATCAAGGTCGACACCCGCTCGGGCGAGTACGTCAGCCGGGTGAAGTGATTGATTCGCAGCAAAATCGCAGAGCGATTTGCGTCGCGAATCAATTATTCCCGCGCAGGCGGGGATCCAGCGCCTTTGGGCCGCCGCAGCGAAATCGCGAAGCGATTCGCGTCGCGGATCAATCATCCCCGCGGCGGCTTTGAACGGACGCATGTCTGGTCAGGTGGGGTTCTCGACAGCGAAATGGCCGGTCATCCAGTGCCCGTGCGCATCGTGAGCGAAATGGCCAAGCGACCGAGCTGGCGGCTCCGGGCAGGTGCGTTCGTGCTCCTGTCCATCGCCGCGGGCGCGCACGCGGCGGAGACGGCGTCGCCCCGCGACGCCTGCCCGCTGCAGACCGTGTACGCCATGACCCAGGCCGGACTGCTGCCTGCGGACGATGGCACACCGATCGTGGCCCAGGCCTGCCGGGTCTGGCCCTACGACCCGTCGCTTGCACTGGCCGCGGTCGCCTATCCGTTGCCGGGTGCCGACCGGATCGGCGAACGGGCGCTGCGGCTGGTGGTCGCGGTGCTCGATGCGCAGGACGCGCGCCTGCTCGCCACGCATGAAGCCGATCTGGGCGAGGACGCCGTGTTCGCGCTGGCCGAAGACGGCCTGCTGCTCGATACCGCGCGCTACGACCTCGCCAAGGGAACCCGCGCGTTCGGCGTGGTGCTGCGCAGTTCGGCGCCGGGCGCGAGTTGTCCGGATGGACGCTTCAACGACGAACTCACGCTGTATGTCCGCGAAGGCGAAATCCTCCGACCGGTGTTCACGTCCTACATGGATTTCTGGTCGCGCGTCGAAGGCGAGCCTTGTGCATGGGCACAGGACCAGCGTCTGGTGACCGAGGAAGCGGCGTTCACCATCGGCGTCGAGCGCGGAACGCACCACGGCTACGCCGACCTGCGCGTGACCGCCAACGTGGCACGCATCGAAAGCGCCGCCAGCAGCGAAGACGAGAAGACCGTGCGCCGACGCGACAGCCGGATCGTGCGTTACGACGGCAGCCGCTACGACACGGCTCCGCTGGAGAACGGTTTCTTCTGGACCCAGCCCGACGAGGACGAATGAGCATGCATGACGCGCCCCCGCAATCCATCGACCTGCTGATCGAAGCCGCGCACGTGGTGCCGGTCGAACCGCACGCGGTCGTGCTCGACGACCACGCGGTCGCGGTGCATCGCGGCGAGATCGTCGCGGTGTTGCCGATCGCCGAGGCGCGCCGGCGTTTCGCGCCGATCGAGACGGTCTCGCGTCCGCAGTCGGCATTGCTGCCGGGCCTGGTCAATGCGCACACGCACAACCCGATGACGCTGTTGCGCGGCATCGCCGACGACCTGCCGCTCAAGGTCTGGCTGCAGCAGCACATCTGGCCGATCGAGGGCGCGGTGATCGGTCCGGAGTTCGTCGCCGACGGCATCACCCTGGCGCTGGCCGAAATGCTCCGCGGCGGCACCACCTGCGTCAACGAGAACTACTTCTTCCCCGACGTGCAGGCCGCGGTCTACAAGCGCCACGGCTTCCGCGCACGCGTCGGCCTGCCGGTCATCGATTTCCCGACCGCGTGGGCGTCGAGCGACGACGAATACTTCGAGCGCGCCGGCGAGGTCCACGACCAGTGGCGCGACGACCCGCTGATCTCGATGGCGTTCGCGCCGCATGCGCCGTACACGGTCAACGACGCGAACTTCGAACGCGTGCGCATGCTCGCCGACCAGCTCGACCTGCCGGTGCACCTGCACCTGCACGAGACCGCGCAGGAAGTGCAGCAGTCGATCGACGAGCACGGCCAGCGGCCGATCGCGCGGCTCGACCGTCTGGGCCTGGTCAACGACCGCCTGATCGCGGTGCACATGACCCAGCTGACCGAGGGCGAGATCCATCTGTGCGCCGAGCGCGGCGTCAGCGTGGTGCATTGCCCCGAATCCAACCTCAAGCTCGCATCGGGTTTCTGCCCGGCCTGCGCGCTGGAGCGCGCCGGCGTCAACATCGCGATCGGCACCGACGGCGTGGCCAGCAACAACGATCTCGACATGTTCGGCGAGACCCGCACCGCGGCGATCCTGGCCAAGGCGGTCGCGAACGACGCGGCCGGCTTCGACGCGTTCACCGCGCTGCGCGCGGCCACGCTCGGCGGCGCGAAGGCGGTCGGCTTCGGCGACCGCATCGGCTCGATCGAGCCGGGCAAGCAGGCCGACCTGATCTGCGTCGACCTGTCGTCGATCGAGACCCAGCCGCTGCACCATGTGGTCTCGCAGCTGGTCTACGCGACCGGCCGCCACCAGGTCGGCGATGTCTGGATCGCCGGCCAGCCGAAACTGCAGTCGCGCGTCCTGGTCGGCTTCGATCTCGACGCCATCACCGCGAACGCGCGTCAATGGCGCGAACGCATCGCCACGCTGCGCAAGAGCGCATGAGGAACTTTCGATGACCGCAGCACGCGACAATTTCCACCAGGCCGAACTCGACAAGTTCGGCGCGCTCGCCAACCGCTGGTGGGACGCCGATGGCCCGCAGAAGGCGCTGCATGCACTCAATCCGGTGCGGCTCGAGTACGTGCGCGAGCGGACCCGGCTCGACGATGCGCGCATCCTCGACGTCGGTTGCGGCGGCGGCCTGCTCAGCGAGGCGATGGCGCAGCGCAGCGCGCGTGTCACCGCGATCGACCTGGCCGAGGACCTGGTCAAGGTCGCGAAGCTGCACGGCCTCGAAAGCGGCGTGCAGGTCGACTATCGCGTGCAGTCGGTCGAGGCGCTCGCCGCCGAACAGCCGGGCAGTTTCGATGCGGTGACCTGCATGGAGATGCTCGAACACGTGCCGGACCCGGCCGCGATCCTGCAGGCCTGCGCGACGCTGCTCAAGCCGGGCGGTTCGCTGTTCGTGTCCACGCTCAATCGCACCCCGGCCGCGTTCGCGCTGGCGATCGTCGGCGCCGAATACGTCGCGCGCCTGCTGCCGCGTGGCACGCACCAGTACGCGTCCTTCATCAAGCCGTCGGAACTCGGCGGCTGGCTACGCGAAGCCGGGCTGGAACTGCAGGACGTGACCGGGCTGATGTACGAGCCCTGGCGCAACGGCGCGCGGCTGATCCCGCGCACCGACGTGAACTACCTGGCCTGGGCGCGGAAGCCACAGTGAGCGATCCGAATCCTGTGCCCCGTTTTCCGGCCGGCGCCTTGTTCGATCTCGACGGCACGCTGCTCGACAGCGCGCCGGACATGCTCGCGACCGTCAACCGGATGCTGGCAACCCGCGGCCGTCCGCCGTTGGCGCTGTCCGACATCCGGCCCGTGGTCTCGCGTGGTGCACGCGCGATGGCCTCGGTCGCGTTTCCCGAACTCGATGCCGACGATGTGGTCGCGCTGGTGCCGGAATTCCTCGCGGTCTACGCCGAGGAACTCGGCCGCCACAGCCTGCCGTTCGACGGCGTAGAATCGATGCTGGCCGCGCTCGAAGCGGCCGGCACGCGCTGGGGCATCGTCACCAACAAGCCGGAATATCTGGCGGCGCGGATCCTGCCGCAGCTCGGCTGGCAGGACCGCTGCGCGGTGCTGGTCGGCGGCGACACCCTGGCCGAGCGCAAGCCGCATCCGTTGCCGCTGCTGCATGCGGCGGACGCGATCGGCATCGGACCCGAGGCTTGCGTCTATGTCGGCGACGATGCGCGCGACATCATCGCGGCGCGCGCCGCCGGCATGCCGTCGGTGGTCGCCTTGTGGGGCTACCGGCTCGGCGACGACGATCCGGTCGCCTGGCAGGGCGACGTGATGCTGGATGCGCCGCAGGCCCTGGCCGATGCCTCGGGTTGGCCGCAGCGATGAGCGCGACCGTGCAATCGGGCGACGAGGATTTCGTCGGCAAATGGCAGGCCCGCTGGCCGGAATGGCGCATCGGCATGGCCTTCGTCGCACCGGCGCAGCGCGAGCGCGCCGCGCCGTGGTTCTCGCTGCTCGACGAACTGTGCGATGCGGCCTGGGCCGGCGCCGACGCGACGCCGGGTCTGGCGAAACTCGCGTGGTGGCAGGACGAACTGCAGGGCTGGGCCAAGGGCGCGCGACGGCATCCGCTGGCCGCGCAGCTGCAGCGCGTGGATGCGCCGTGGCAGACGCTCGCACTGGCGCTGCGCCTGCTGCCCGCGACCCGCGAGCATCCCGCCGACACCACGCGCAACCTCGCGCAGCTGCAGGATCTCGCACTGGCGATCGCGGCCTGCGAATCGCGGTTGTTCGGCGACGGCAGTCGCGACAGCGGCGACGGCCGTATCGACGCCGCGCCGTTGCTGGCGATGCAGGCCTTCGTGCGCGCGGACCAGTCGCTCGCCGCGCATCTGCTGGCCGACTGGCCGGCGCAGGGCGGCGGCACCCGGCCGCGGCGGATCGCGAATGCGATCCTCGGCGCGCGCCTGCACGTGCTCGCGCGCGACGGCGAGAGCCGTCCCGTGCCCGGTCCGCGCGTGCTGTGGTCGAGCTGGCGGGCCGCGCGGCCGCGCTGAACATCGGCTGCGCGGGCGGGCGCGGAAACGCAGCGTTGCGGGGGTCGATGCGGGCGAGCCGGTAGACTGGACACCCACGACGGGCGCCGCACACCGGCGCCCGTCGCGTCATTCCCGACCAACGCCACGAGTCCCGTCTTGAGCACCGCATCCTCCATCGACCGCCTTCCCGACGTCGCCGGCGACCAGGCCCAGGCCGCGCGCCTGCTGGACTGGGTGGGCATGGGCAACATCGCATTGCCGCTGCGCATCGAGGATGCCGATGGCGGCGCGGTCACCGTGCCGGCGTCGGCCGACATCGGCGTGAACCTGATCGATCCCGACGCGCGCGGCATCCACATGTCGCGCCTGTACCTGCATCTGCAGGATGCGCTGTCGAGCCGTACGCTGGACCGCGAATCGCTCGCGGGTGTGCTGCGCGACTGCATCGAATCGCAGCGCGGTCTCGCCAATCGCGTTCAGCTGACCCTGCGTTACGGCCAGCTGCTGCGACGCCCCGCGCTCGCCAGCGCGCACAGCGGCTGGAAGACCTATCCGGTCGAGATCGACGCCGTGCTGGGTCCCGACGGCCTGGCGCTGACGCTGTCGCTGTCGGTCGAGTATTCGAGCACCTGTCCGGCGTCCGCCGCGCTGTCGCGCCAGCTCAACGCCGCGCGCTTCGCCGGCGACTTCACGCCCGATGCCGCCAGCTTCGACGCCGTGCGCGACTGGCTGGAATCCCCGCGCGGTCTCGCCGCGACGCCGCACGCCCAGCGCAGCCGCGCCGACGTGCGCCTGACGCTGGGCGCGGATGTCGACACGTTTCCGATCCTGGCGATCGTCGATGCGCTGGAACACGCGCTCGGCACGCCGGTGCAGACCGCGGTCAAGCGCGAGGACGAACAGGCCTTCGCCAGCCTCAATGCCGAGAACCTGATGTTCTGCGAGGACGCCGCCCGTCGCGTCGCGGCTGCGCTGGGCGCCGACCCGCGCGTGTCGCGTTTCGAGGCCAAGGTCTCGCACTTCGAAAGCCTGCACGCGCATGACGCGGTGGCGCGGGTGAGCGGGCCGTAAGAGCTCGAGCAAAGCGGTCTGCGCGGTTGAACCCTGCCCAGATCTCGATTCGTTCTTCATCGTCGCCCCAGCGAACGCTGGGGCCCATTTTGATTTGAAGAGTCTCGGACGTGATCGCGGAAATGGGTCCCAGCGTTCGCTGGGACGACGCTGGCGGGAATGTCCGGCAACCCGAGATCGCGCCGACTACCTGAGTCAGCGCTTCTCCAGCACCAGTTGCGGATCCACCCGCACATCCAGCCAGTTCATGCCCCAGTGCAGGTGCGGCCCGGTCGCACGGCCCGTCGCGCCGACGGCGCCGATGACCTGCCCCTGTTCGACCCGATCGCCCACCTTCGCGTCGATGCGCGACAGGTGCAGGAAGTTCGAACTCACGCCATGGCCGTGATCGAGCAGCAGTGTGCCGCCGGTGAGATAGAGGTCGGGCCCCGCGAACGTGACGATGCCCGCGGCCGGCGCCTTGACCGGCGTGCCGGTGGGCGCGGCGATGTCCATGCCCGAATGCGGCGAGCCCGGCTGGCCGTTGTACGAACGTGCACGGCCGAACCGTCCACTGATGCGGCCCTCGACCGGGCGGATGAAGCCATTGCCGAAATCCACGCGGTCGTCGTCGCGCACGCGGGCCTCGGTGACCTGCGCCTGCTCGCGGCGGATGCGTTCGGCGATCGCCGGCGGCGGATTCACCGTGGCCGGCGGCACGCCGTTGACGCGCTCGACCGGCCAGTCGCGCGGCGTGATCGCGATCGAAGCCGAATGGCGGCTGCCGTCGGCGCGGATCACGTCCAGTTGCAGCGGTCCGGCCTCGTCCCGCCCGACGCCGAGCACCACGGTGCCGTAGCCGCTGACGCGCAGCGCGCGGTCGCGGTACTGCACGCGGCTGCCCGCCGGCACCTTGCCGACGACCAGGCTGCCCTGCTGCACCTGCGCCGGAAAACGCACGTCGCCCGCGTCCTGCGCGACCAGCGGCGCTGCGGATACGAGCAATGCGAGGATCAGGAAACACGCGAGCGGCAAACGGCGGAGCAGGGTCATGCGGTGGCCCGGGCAAGAGAGGAATGCGCCGCGCACGCTACGCGCCCGGCGATGAAGGCACGGTGTCCCGGTTCGTGGATCAGCGCGCGAACGCGAGGCGCTGGCCTGCCGGATCGCCGACCAGCTGCGCGCCGTCCCAGGCGAGGCGACCGTTGACCCAGGTCGAGGCGATGCGCGACCGGAAGGTCGTGCCTTCGAACGGCGACCAGCCGCACCTCGACAGCACCTGTTCGCGCGTCACGGTGAACGGCGTGTCCTCCACCATCACCAGATCGGCGAAATAGCCTTCGCGCAGGAAGCCGCGTTCGGCGACATCGAACAGCTGCGCCGGCGCATGCGCGAACTTCTGCACGACACGGGTGATGTCGAAGTGGCCTTCGTGCACGCATTCGAGCGCGGCATTGAGCGCGAACTGCACCAGCGGCAGTCCGCTCGGCGCGCGCGTGTACGGATTTTCCTTCTCGCTCAGCAGGTGCGGCGCATGGTCGGTCGCGAGCACGTCGATGACGTCGTCGGCCAGCGCGCGCAGCAGGGCCTCGCGGTCGGATGCGTCCTTGATCGCCGGATTGCACTTGATCAGGTGGCCCAGGCGCGCGTAGTCGGCGCGGTCGAAGCGCAGGAAGTGGACACAGGTCTCGGCGGTGATGCGCTTGCGCAGGCGACCGGCGGCATCGACCAGCGGGCCGCGCTCGAACAGCACGAGCTCGTCGGCGGTCGAGATGTGCAGCACGTGCAGTCGCGTGTCGTGGCGGCGCGCCAGCGACAGCGCGAGCTGGGTCGACTTCATGCAGGCCTCGCGCGAACGGATGTCGGGATGGCATTCGGCCGGGATGTCGTCGCCGTACTTCGCCACGTACTCGCGCTGGATCGCGTCGATCGTCGGGGTGTCCTCGCAGTGGGTGATGATCGGCACCGGGGTCTCGCGGAAGATGCCGTCGAGCGTCTCGGGATTGTCGACCAGCATGTTGCCGGTCGAGGCACCCATGAACACCTTGACGCCCGGCGTGGTCAGCGGATCGATGCGGCGCACGTGGTCGAGGTTGTCGTTGCTCGCACCCATGTAGAAGCCGTAGTTGGCGCGGGCGCGGCCGGCGGCGCGGTCGTACTTGTCCTGCAGCACGTCGGCGCTGAGCGTCGGCGGGCTGGTGTTGGGCATGTCCATGAAGCTGGTCAGGCCACCGGCGACGGCCGCGGCCGATTCGGTCGCCATGTCGGCCTTGTGCTCCATGCCCGGTTCGCGGAAGTGCACCTGGTCGTCGATCATGCCGGGCAGCAGCCAGCGGCCGGCGGCGTCGACGATGGTGTCGCCGTTGTCGGCGGAGAGGTCGCCGCCGATCGCGGCGATGCGGCCATCGGCGCCGATGCGCAGGTCGCCGTCGAAGATGCGGCCTTCGTTGACGAGGCGTGCGTTGCGGATCAGGGTCGAGGTCATGGCTTGGGGTCCAGGTTCGGCATCGGTACGGGATCGTGCCCGCCCGGATGCAGGGGATGACAGCGCGACAGGCGGCGCAGCGCGAGCCAGCCGCCGCGCAGCACGCCGAAGCGGGCGATGGCGACCATCGCGTACGACGAGCAGCTGGGATGGAAGCGGCAGCGCGGGCCGAGCAGGGGGCTGACGAAGCGCTTGTAGCCGCGCAGCAGGAAGATGAGCAGGCGCGCGATCACGGCAGGTCGGCGAAGGCGATGAACACGGTGGTCGGGACGGTTGCCGCTGCAGGGGCATGCAGGGTATAACACGCCGCTTCCCCGCCCAAGGGAATGACAAGGATCGCAGCACGTGGCAGTCAAGAAACCCGCAAAGAAGGCCGTCAAGAAGGCCGCAAAGCCCGCCGCGAAGGCAGCCGTCGGGAAGAAGGCTGCCACCGCCACCAAACCCGCCGCGAAGAAGGCAGCGGCTCCGAAGAAGGCCGTCGCCAAGGCCCCACCCGCCAAGCCGGCTGCGAAGAAGGCGCCGGTCAAGGCGCCGGCGAAGAAGCCTGCGGCGCCCAAGCCTGCCGCCAAGGCGGCACCGGCGAAGGCGCCCGCGAAGAAAACGGCGAAGGCAGCTCCGGCGAAAGCCGCGGCCGCCAAGCCTGCGATGAAGCCCAAGGCCGCTGCTCCCGCAGCGGTGAGCAAGCCCGTCGCGAAGAAGGCGGCACCGGCCAGGTCGATCGCCGACACGTCCGCTGCCGCCCCGAAGACGGAGGCCCCGAAGAAGGCCCCCGCTCCGGCGAAAGCCGCCGCGCCCAAACCGGTGCCGGCATCCACTCCCACGAAGCGTCCACGTCCGGTCGGCAAAGTCGCCGTCGCGGGCGTTGCGCGCCAGCAAGAGCCGGCGCCCAGAACGAAGGTGAAGGTCGTGCAGTACAAGACCGATGCAGAAACAGGTCGTCCCATTCTCCCGCAGGGCTACAAGCCCGGCGCCGACGAGGAGTACATGAGTGCGTTGCAGCTCGAGTACTTCCGCCAGCGCCTGCTCAGCTGGCGGGCGGACCTGGTCGAGGAATCCAAGCAGACCATCGAGAACCTCAAGGACGAAGTCCGCGACGTCGGCGACGAAGCCGAGCGCGCGACCCGCGAAACCGAGAACTCGCTGGAACTGCGCACCCGCGACCGCTACCGCAAGCTGATCGGCAAGATCGACAGCACGCTCAAGCGCGTCGATTCGGGCGAGTACGGCTACAGCGTGGATTCGGGCGAAGAGATCGGTCTCGACCGTCTCGAAGCGCGTTTGACCGCCGAGCGTACGATCGACGAACAGGAGCGCTGGGAACATCTGCAGAAGCAGATGGGGGATTGATCGGGAAGCGGTGATTGGGAATTCGTGATTGGTGATTCGAAAGAGCCGGTCGCGGTCATCCGCCAGAAAAAAGCCCGCCATCGGCGGGCTTTTTTCGTGTTCGGAGCGCGCTCTCAAATCACTAATCACGAATGACCAATTACGGCTTCAGGTCAGCTCCCGCAGATCCAGCCGGCGCAGCTTCGGCGCCCGCCACGCCGTCGTCGCGACCACGCCCATCGTCACGAAGCCGCCGAGCACCACCGCCGGCACCAGGCCGAGCAGGCGCGCCATCGAGCCCATGTAGAACGCGCCGATCTCGTTCGACGAGCCGACGAACAGGCCATTGATCGACGACACCCGGCCGCGCATGTGGTCGGGCGTCGACAGCTGCATGATCGTCGAGCGCATCACCACCGACACGCCGTCGCACATGCCCGACAGCAGCAGGAAGAACGCCGACAGCCAGAACGCCGTCGACAGGCCGAAGCCGACCATGCACAGGCCGAAGCCGGCGACCGCGTACAGCAGGAACCGGCCCGCATTGCGCTGGACCGGATTGCGCGCCAGCCAGATGCCCATCGCCACCGAGCCCAGCGCCGGCGCGCTGCGCAGGATGCCCAGGCCTTCGGGTCCGTAGTCGAGGATGTCGTGGATGAAGGCCGGCGCCAGCGAGATCGCGCCGCCGAACAGCACCGCGAACATGTCCAGCGCCAGCGCCGCGAGCAGGATCTGGTGGCCGAACACGAAGCGTGCGCCCTCGGCGATGCTGGCGAACACCGGTTCGCGCTGCAGCTGTCGCGCCGGTTCGGTGACGCCCATGCGCCCGAGGAATACGATCACCACCAGCGCGAGGATCGCCGCCAGCAGGAACACGCCGGGAATGCCGAGCGGCTTGATCAGCAGGCCACCGATCGCCGGGCCCAGCACCAGCGCGCTCTGGAACACGATGCTGCCCAGGCTCGCGCCGCGCACGAACTGGTCGCGCGGCAGCACGCGTGCGAACAGCGCGTTGTAGACCGGTCCGAGGAATGCGCGGACCATGCCGGTCAGCATGATCGGCAGGTACAGCAGCCAGATGCTGACCTCGATCAGGTCCGAGGTCAGCAGCGCCAGCAGCAGCGGCGTGATCGCCAGGCCCGTCGCGGCCGCCATGCCGAGCTTGCGCCGCGGCAGATGGTCGACCAGGTAGCCCGCGAACGGCGCGACGCAGAAGTAGGGCAATACTTCGGCCAGGCCGATCAGGCCGAGCATCCAGGGATTGCCGGTCTGCGCGTAGATGTGCCAGCCGGCGGTCACCGCGACGATCTGGTACGACAGGATCGTGAAGATGCGGTAGCCCAGCAGGGCGCGGAAGTTGCGGTTGCGCAGCGGCGCTGCACGGCTGGAATCGCCGGCGCCCCGTTCGTCGGGCTCCGGCGGCGGCGCGGCACTCACGCTAGCGTGCGCTGGGCGTGGTCGCGGATGAAGGCGAGCAGCGCGGCCAGACCGTTGTTGCGGGTCGGCGACAGGTGTTTCGCCAGACCGATGTCGGCGATGTAGTCGGCATCGGTGTCGACGATCTCCCGCGCGCTGCGGCCGCTGTACACCCGCAGGGCGAGGTAGATCAGGCCCGAGACGATCGCCGAGTCGCTGGCGGCGGCGAAGTCGAGGTGGTCGGCATCACCCGACGGCACGATCCAGACCATCGACTGGCAACCATGCAGCCGGTGCGTTTTGGTCTTCCAGTCGTCGGGGAAGGCCGGCAGCTTGCGGCCCAGGTCGATCAAGTACTGGTAACGCTCGGACCAGTCGCCGAAGAAGGCGAATTCCTCTGCGATCGCGCGTTGCGCGTCGGCCGGGGTGGGTTCCAGGGGAAAAGGCGTGGCGGTCACGGGGGAGTCGGGGTCTCTGGCGCGTAGATGCGCGGCGGGCCGGATATTGTGACCGATCCGCCCGGGCCGCACCGGCATCGGTGGCCGGACGTGCCGTTCCATCGCGTTGCCATCCCGTTGCGGGCCGCGGATTTCGCACGGCCCTCATTCCCATTCAGGTACCTTACCGACGCTTGTTCGCGCAAGGGGGGCGCAATGGCACAGGCCATCGTCTGGTTCCGCAACGATCTGCGACTCGACGACAATCCGGCGCTGCGCGCCGCGTTGGATGCGGGGCTCGCGCCCGTCTGCGTCTATATCCACGCTCCCGACGAGGAAGGCGACTGGGCGCCGGGCGCAGCCTCGAACGCCTGGCGCCACCACTCGCTGGCCGCGCTCGATGGCGAACTGCGCAAGCGCGGCAGCCGCCTTCGGCTGTTCCACGGCCCGAGCCGGGCGACGCTGGAGACCCTGGTCGAGACCTGCGAGGCCGAGGCGGTGTTCTGGAACCGGCGCTACGAGCCGGCGATCGAAGCGCGCGATGCAAGGATCAAGCGTGCCCTGCGCGAATCCGGCATCCGCGCCGAGAGCCACAACGGCGCGCTGCTGTTCGAGCCCTGGTCGCTGCAGACCGGGCAGGGCGGTCCCTACAAGGTCTTCACCCCGTTCTGGCGCAAGGCGCTCAGCGAATGGCGCCTGCCCGACACCTGGGATGCGCCGGGCACGCTGCCGGCGGGCGAGAGCGGTCCGGTCGGCGTCGCGCTCGACGATCTCGGCCTCGCCCCGGCGCTCGACTGGGATGCCGGGTTCTGGACGCTCTGGCAACCGGGCGAGGCCGGTGCGCACGAAGCGCTGGAGGTCTTCATCGACGGCGCACTGCGTGGTTTTCGCGCCAGTCGCGACCGTCCCGACCAAGCCGGCACCTCGCGCCTGTCGCCGCATCTGCATTTTGGCGAGATCGCGCCGTGGCGCATCGTCGCTGCGCTCGAAGCCGAACGTACCGCCGCGACCGCGCCCGACATCGACGCCTATGTCCGCGAATTGGGCTGGCGCGAATTCAGCCACCACCTGCTGCACCATTTCCCGAAGACGCCCGAACACAACTTCAATCCGCGCTTCGAGCGCTTCCCATGGGCGCGCAGCGAGCCGGCGAAGCTCGAGGCCTGGCGGCGCGGCCGCACCGGCGTGCCGATCGTCGACGCCGGCCTGCGCGAACTGTGGCACGTGGGCTGGATGCACAACCGCGTGCGCATGATCGTCGGCAGCTGGCTGTGCAAGCACATGCGCATCCACTGGCAGGAAGGCGCGCGCTGGTTCTGGGACACGCTGGTCGATGCCGATCTCGCCAACAACACGCTGGGCTGGCAATGGATCGGCGGCACCGGCGCCGATGCATCGCCGTACTTCCGCGTGTTCAACCCGGTGACCCAGGCGCAGAAGTTCGATCCCGCCGGCGACTACATCGCCCGCTGGGTGCCCGAACTCGCCGCGCTGCCGATGCCCGTGCGCGCCAGTCCGTGGACCGATCCCGATCTGCTGAAATCCGTGGCGCCGGATTACCCGGCCACGCCGATCGTCGATCTGGCCGCAGGCCGCGAGGCTGCGCTGGCCGCCTATCAGGCCTCGCGCTGAGCGCGCGTTGACCCTGCCGCGGCCGCGTGATCCACTCGGCCGGCCGACTTCACGGGAGAGGAGATGGCCGAGTCCGCCGCACCACCACGCCGCAGCCGCCTGCGGCGCCAGCCGATGACGCGGGTCGACACCGCGTGGCTCCGCATGGAGCGGCCGACCAATCCGATGATGATCACTGCCGTGCTGGTGTTCACCGAACGGATGCCGGTGGACGCGCTGCGCGCGCTGATCGATGCCCGCTTCCTCGCCTATGCGCGGTTCCGGCAGAAAGCAGTCGATGCCGCGACCGGGGCGGCCTGGATCGAGGACGCGCATTTCGATCTCGACTGGCATGTGCGGCGCGCCGCCTTGCCGGGGCTCGGCCGGGCCGGCAATGCGACCGAGGAGAAACGCGCGCTGGAAGCCTTCGTCGGCGAACTCGCCTCGACACCGCTCGATCCGGGCAAGCCGCGCTGGCAGTTCCATCTGGTCGAGGACTACGCCGGCGGCTCGGCGCTGGTCGCGCGCATCCATCACTGTTACGCCGACGGCATCGCGCTGGTCCAGGTGCTGCTGTCGCTGACCGATACCGAACGCCATCCGCAGCCTGCGGAGACCCTGCCGCAGGCGTGGCTCAAGACCGATGGCGCCGGCGTCGAACGGCGCGTGGGGGCGGTCGCCCGCTACACGAAACTCGGCGGACGCGTGCTCGATCGCGGCATGGCGATGTACCGCGATCCGACCCTGGCCAACATGCTCGCGCGCGAAGGTGGGGAGATCGCCCGCGAACTGCTGTACGCGCTCTCGCTGTCGGACGATCCGCCGTCGCTGCTGCGCGGCGAACTGGGGATCAGCAAGCGCGTCGCCTGGGCCGAGCCGCTGTGCCTGGATGAGGTCAAGGCGGTCGGGCGCGCGTTCGACTGCACCGTCAACGACGTGCTGATGGCCGCAGCCGCCGGCGCATTGCGCGGCTACATGCGTGGGCGCGGCGCCGATCCCGACGGCATGACCCTGCGTGCGACCGTGCCGGTCAACCTGCGGCCACTCGAGCACGCGAAGAAACTCGGCAACCATTTCGGTCTGGTGTTCCTCGATCTGCCGGTCGGCGAGGCGAATCCCGCGCGCCGGCTCGAACGCGTGGCGACCTGCATGCGCGACCTCAAGGATTCGCGCCAGGCGATCGTCGCCTTCGGCCTGCTCGCCGCGTTGGGCATGGCGCCGCAGTCGGTGCAGGGCATCGCGCTGGATCTCTTCAGCCGCAAGGCTTCGGCGGTGGCGACCAATGTGCCGGGCCCGCAGCAGCCGCTGTATCTGGCCGGCTGCGCGTTGCGGGAAATGATGTTCTGGGTGCCGCAGACGGGTTCGATCGGCATCGGCCTGTCGATCCTCAGCTACGACAACCGCGTGCACTTCGGACTCGTCGCCGATGCCCGGCTGGTGCCGGATCCCGATGCCGCGATCGCATACTTCCGCGGCGAGTTCGACGCCCTGCTGTATCTGGCGATGATGGGCGACTGGTCACAGGCGCTCGATGCGGAGGCTGCCGAAGCGCTGCTCGACTGATGCGCGCAGCGGCGCTGAACGATGCCCGTCCGGGCGTCGCACCCGTCACCCCGCCTGCATTCTGAACACGCTAAGTTCGGGTCCGTTTCAACGTTCCGGGCAACATCGCCCGCATCGGATACCAGGAGACCCACATCATGCGCAGACTCACCACCGCAGGCCTCACCACTGCTCTCGCCGGCGCGCTGCTGTTGACCAGCTGCGCCACCTACACCGGTCAGACCAACGCACCGGACGACCCGAACCGCACCCGCAACAACGCGCTCATCGGCGCGGGCATCGGCGCCGTCGCCGGCCTGCTCAGCGGTGGCGATGCGACCGAACGCCGCCAGCGCGCGATGGTCGGCGCGGGCGTCGGTGGCCTCGCGGGTGGCGCCATCGGCGTCTACCAGGATCGCCAGGAGGCCGAACTGCGTCGCCAGACCCAGGGCACCGGCATCCAGGTCGATCGCGACGGTGATGTCATCAAGCTCAATCTGCCGGACGGCGTGACCTTCGACTTCGGCAAGGCCGACCTGAAGTCGCAGTTCTACCCGGCGCTCAACAACGTCGCGCGCACGCTGGCCGAGTACGACCAGACGATCGTCGAGATCTCCGGTCATACCGACAGCGTCGGCACCGACGCGGTCAATCAGCGCCTGTCCCAGCAGCGTGCCGACTCGGTGGGCAACTACTTGATCGGACAGGGTCTGCTGCGCCAGCGCTTCGAGATCGTCGGGTTCGGCAAGACGCGTCCAATCGCCGACAACAGCACGGATCAGGGTCGCGCGCTGAACCGCCGCGTCGAGATCCGCGTGATTCCGCTGCAGTCGTAATCCGCTGCAGGCTTCACGAAAAGCCCCGGCAGTGCCGGGGCTTTTTGTATCTATCGTCAGAAGCGAGAATCAAAATGGATCCCAGCTTTCGCTGGGATGACGGTATGTGTCCGTCCAACGCCGCATGTCAGACGACATCGCAGATCGAATCATCGTCGCCCCAGCGAAAGCTGGGGCCCATTTTGATTTCGATATCTTCGACCGGATTGCGTGAACCGACCGCCTCAAAGCGCCTCGATCACACCCGCCGCGCCCATGCCGGTGCCGATGCACATCGTCACCAGGCCGTAGCGCTTCTTGCGACGGCGCATGCCGTGGACGATCGTCGCGGTGCGAATCGCACCGGTCGCGCCCAGCGGATGACCCAGCGCGATCGCGCCGCCGAGCGGATTGACCTTGTCCGGGTCGAGTTTGCTGTCGCGGATCACCGCCAGCGCCTGCGCGGCGAAGGCTTCGTTGAGTTCGATCCAGTCGATGTCGTCGAGCGTCAAACCGGCCTGCGCCAGCGCCTTCGGAATCGCCGCGATCGGGCCGATACCCATGACTTCGGGGCGCACGCCGGCGACCGCGAAGCTGACGAAACGCGCCAGCGGCTTGAGGTCGTAGTCCTGCACCGCGCGCCCGGAAGCGAGCAGGATGCCGGCGGCACCGTCGCTCATCTGCGAGCTGTTGCCGGCCGTCACCGAACCGCCGAACTGGCCGTTGCGGAACACCGGACGCAGTTTGGTCAGGCCCTCGATCGAGGAGTCCGGCCGCGGACCTTCGTCGGTGTCGACCAGCAGCTTGCGCAGACGCACGGCGTTGCCGGCGAGGTCGGGCTGGTGCGAGACGATCTCGTAGGGCGTGATCTCGTCCCTGAACTCGCCGGCCTGGATCGCCGCGATCGCCTTTTGGTGCGAGGCGAGGGCGAACGCGTCCTGGTCCTCGCGCGAGACCTTCCATTCCTCGGCGACCTTCTCGGCGGTGATGCCCATGCCGTAGGCGATCGCGACGTGATCGTCCCTGAATACCGACGGCGACAGCGCGACCTTGTTGCCCATCATCGGCACCATCGACATCGATTCGGTGCCGCCGGCCAGCATCAGGTCGGCGTTGCCGAGGCGGATCTCGTTGGCCGCCAGCGCCACGGCCTGCAGGCCGGACGAGCAGAAGCGGTTGATGGTCTGCGCGGCGACGGTATCGGGCAGGCCGGCCAGCAGCACGCCGATGCGCGCCACGTTCATGCCTTGCTCGCCTTCGGGCATCGCGCAGCCGATCACGGCGTCGTCGATGCGGGCGGTGTCGATGCCCGGGGCCTGCGCGACGACGGCCTTGAGCACGTGTGCGAGCATGTCGTCGGGACGGGTGTTGCGAAACACGCCCTTCGGCGCCTTGCCCACCGGGGTGCGGGTGGCGGCGACGATGTAGGCGTCCTGGATCTGCTTGCTCATGGAATGTTCTCGTAATTGAGTGAGGGGGTGAGGGCGTCAGCCGGTCTGCTTCGACTGACGCTTCGCGCGCACTGCGCGCCTGACGTCCTCACTAGTTCCGAAGCGGCTTGCCGGTCTTGAGCATGTGGCCGATACGCGCCTGGGTCTTCTCCTGCTGGGCGAGCTCGACGAAGTGCTTGCGCTCCAGGCGGATCAGCCAGTCCTCGTCGACGACCGCGTTGCGGTCCACGTCACCGCCGCACAGCACGGTGGCGATGCGCTCGGCGATCTCGTAGTCGTATTCGCTGACGAAACGGCCCTCGAGCATGTTGACCAGCAGCATCTTGAAGGTCGCGATGCCGACGTCGCCGGCGACGCGGATCGCGCGCGCGGGCAGCGGCGGGCGGTAGCCGGCTTCGGCCAAAGCGGAGGCCTGCTGGCGGGCGACGTGCAGCAGCTCGTAGGCGTTGAAGGTCACGATGTCATCGCTCCGCAGCAGGCCGAGCTCCTTGGCATTGACCGCGGAGTTCGACACCTTGGCCATCGCGATGGTCTCGAAGGTCTTCTTCAGCTCGGCGAACACGTCGCCGTTCGGACCCGCGGCTTCCGATGCACGCACCGCCAGTTCCTTCAGGCCGCCACCGGCCGGCAGCAGGCCGACGCCGGCTTCGACCAGACCGATGTAGCTTTCGAGATGCGCGACGGTACGCGCGCTGTGCATCTGGAACTCGCAGCCACCGCCCAGCGCCAGGCCGCGCACGGCCGCGACCACGGGCACCAGCGAGTACTTGATGCGCTGGCTGGTCTTCTGGAAGTTCTCGACCATCGCCTCGAACGCATCGACCTTGCCGGCCTGCAGCAGGCCCAGCGCGCCGGCGAGATCGGCACCGGCCGAGAACGGCTCCTTGGGCTGCCAGATCACCACGCCCTTGAACTTGCGCTCGGCGATGCCGATCGCTTCCTGGATGCCGTCGAGCACGTGGTCGGAGACCGTGTGCATCTTGGTCTTGAAGCTGATCACGCCGATGTCGTCGCCGTCCGTCCACAGCCGGATGCCGTCGTTCTCGTAGACGGTCTCGCCCTGCTCGAAGCGCTCGCCCAGCAGCGGATCGGGGAAGCGCTGACGGCGGTAGACCGGCAGCGCCGAGCGCGGCAGCTTGGCGTTCTGTGCCGGGCTGTAGCTGCCCTCGGCGGCGTGCACGCCCTCGCGGCCGTCGAACACCCAGTCGGGCAGCGGCGCGCTGCTCATGGTCTTGCCGGCGACGATGTCCTCGGCGATCCAGTCGGCGACCTGCTTCCAGCCCGCGGCCTGCCACAGTTCGAACGGGCCCTGCTGCCAGCCGTAGCCCCAGCGGATCGCAAGATCCACGTCGCGTGCGGTCTGGGCGATGTCTTCCAGATGCACGGCGCTGTAGTGGAACAGGTCGCGCAGGATCGCCCAGACGAACTGCGCCTGCGGATGTTCGCTGGCGCGCAGCTGGGCCATGCGCTCAGCCGGGTCCTTGGTCTTGAGGATCGCGACGACCTCGTCGGCGGCCTTGCGGTCGGCGGCGCGGTAGTCCTGCCTCTCGAGATCGAGGACCAGGATGTCCTTGCCGGCCTTTCGGAAGATGCCGGCGCCGGTTTTCTGGCCCAGCGCGCCCTTGTCGATCAGCGCGGTCAGCCACTTGGGCGACGCGAAGTACTCGTGCCACGGATCCTCGGGCAGCGTGTCGGCCATCGTCTTGATGACGTGCGACATCGTGTCCAGACCCACGACATCCGATGTTCGGTAGGTCGCCGACTTCGGACGGCCGAGCAGGGGGCCGGTCAGCGCATCGACCTCGTCGAAGCCGAGCTTCGATTCCTGGGTGTGGTGGATCGTCGACAGGATCGAGAACACGCCGATCCGGTTACCGATGAAGTTCGGGGTGTCCTTGGCGTAGACCACGCCCTTGCCGAGCTGGGTGGTCAGGAAGGCTTCGAGGCCTTCGAGCACCGACTTGTCAGTGTTCTTCGCCGGGATCAGTTCGGCCAGATGCATGTACCGCGGCGGGTTGAAGAAGTGCACGCCACAGAAGCGATGGCGCAGTTCTTCAGGAAGAACATCCGCCAAGGCATTGATTCCAAGGCCCGAAGTGTTGCTCGCGAGTACCGCGTGCGCCGGCACGTGCGGCGCGATCTTGCGATAGAGGTCCTGCTTCCAGTCCATCCGCTCGGCGATCGCCTCGATGATCAGGTCGCAGCTTTCGAGCTCGGCGAGGCCGGTCTCGTAGTTCGCCGGAACGATGGCCTCGGCAAGCGACTTCGACGCCAACGGCGCGGGACTCAGCTTGGCCAGGTTCGCGAGCGCCTTGCGCACCACGCCGTCCTTGTCGCCGTCCTTGGCCGGCAGGTCGAACAGGACCGTGTCGATCCCGGCGTTGGTCAGGTGCGCGGCGATCTGCGCGCCCATGACACCCGCGCCGAGGACCGCGGCACGACGTACAAGCAATTTCTCAGACATTTGCTCCATCCCTTTGTGTCGAAAGAAACCCGGCGTGGGCCGGGCTGGTGGTCAGGCGCGGAACCCGGCCGCGGCGAAGCGGATCAGTTCGCCGGCGATGCGGGTGCGGTGCGCGTGTTCGGTGGTGCCCGGTGGGCGCTTGATCAGGCCGAAATCGGCCATTGCATAGGTCAGCGCGCCGGCGAGGAAATCGAGGCGGCCGTAGAGTTCGGCCTTGCCGAGTCCGGGCAGGCAGGCGGCGAGTGCGCCGGCGAATTCGCGCGGCACATGGCCGTACTGCTCGGAGAGGAACTTGCGCAGGGCGTCGTTCTTCTCCACGTACGCCCGGGCGATGACGCGGACGAAGGCGCCGCTGCCGGCGCGGCCGCTGGCCATGTCCAGCGCGGGCTCGACGAAGGCGGCGATGATCGGTTCGATCTCGCCCGGCTGCTCGGCCAGGGCGCGCTCGAGCTGGGCGAGGCGCTGCGCACTCATCTGGTCCATGCGGCGGCGGAACACCTCGTTGACGAGGTTCTCCTTGCTGCCGAAGTGGTAGTTGACCGCCGCGATGTTGACGTCCGCGCGGCTGGTCACCTGCCGCAGCGAGGTGCCCGTGAAGCCGTGGGTCGCGAACAGTTCCTCGGCTGCGCCGAGGATCTTGTCCTTGGTGGAGAACTGGGCGGTGCTGGTCGTCACGACGGCTCTCTCGATCAAACGCTTGTTTGGATGCTAGGGGGCAAGCGCCTGACGCGTCAATGACCGGCAGCCGGCGGTCGCATGCTCATTTGCGGCGGATACGTTAGAATTGCCGCAGCCATGTTGGCTAAACCCGCGTTTCGGCGCGGGTTTTTCCATGTAGACTCGGCCGTTCCGGAGTGGACGGCCCCATTCCAGACCGGAGAACACCAGATGGCGCTCGAGCGCACTCTTTCCATCGTCAAGCCCGATGCCGTCGCCAAGAACGTCATCGGCGAGATCTATTCCCGTTTCGAGAAGGCGGGTCTGAAGATCGTGGCGGCCAAGTACAAGCAGCTGACCCGCGAGGAAGCCGAAGGCTTCTACGCCGTGCACCGTGAGCGTCCGTTCTTCAATGCGCTGGTCGAGTTCATGACCTCCGGCCCGGTGATGATCCAGGCGCTGGAAGGCGAGAACGCCGTCGCCGCGCACCGCGACCTGCTGGGCGCCACCAACCCGAAGGACGCCGCGCCGGGCACGATCCGCGCCGACTTCGCCGACTCCATCGACGCCAATGCCGCCCACGGCTCGGATTCGGTCGAGAACGCGCAGACCGAGATCGCGTACTTCTTCAAGAACGACGAAGTCGTTTCCCGCTGAGTGATGCCATCGTGACCGAGGTCGCCATCGACGCCACCGTCGCCAAGCAGAACCTGCTCGACCTCGACCGCGAGGGACTGGAGCGCTTTTTCGCCGAGACCCTCGGCGAAAAGCGCTTCCGTGCCCACCAGATCATGAAGTGGATCCACCACCGCCACGTCACCGACTTCAACGAGATGACCGACCTCGGCAAGGCGCTGCGCGCCAAGCTCGAGGCGCATGCCGAAGTCCGCGTGCCGCAGATCCAGTTCGAGAAGCCCTCCACCGACGGCACCCACAAGTGGCTGCTGGCGATGGACGGCAAGAACGCGATCGAGACCGTCTACATCCCCGACAAGGGGCGCGGCACGCTGTGCGTGTCGTCGCAGGTCGGCTGCGCGCTGAACTGCCAGTTCTGTTCCACCGCGACCCAGGGCTTCAACCGCAACCTGTCGACCGCCGAGATCATCGGCCAGGTCTGGGTCGCCGCGAAGCACCTCGGCAACGTGCCGCACAAGCAGCGCCGCCTGACCAATGTCGTGATGATGGGCATGGGCGAGCCGCTGATGAACTTCGACAACGTCGTGCGCGCGATGAGCATCATGCGCGACGACCTCGGCTACGGCCTGGCGAACAAGCGCGTGACGCTGTCGACCGCCGGCATGGTGCCGATGATCGACAAGCTCGCCGAGGTCAGCGATGTCTCGCTGGCGGTGTCGCTGCACGCGGCCAACGACGCGCTGCGCACCGAGCTCGTGCCGCTGAACAAGAAATACCCGATCGCCGAGCTGATGGAGGCCTGCGCCCGCTACGCGCAGCGCAAGCGCGGCGAGTCGATCACCTTCGAATACACGTTGATGAAGGACGTCAACGACCAGCCGCAGCACGCGCGCGAGCTCGCCCGGCTGATGCGCGATTTCGACAACCGCCTGCAGATGAAGGACGCGGCGAAGGTCAACCTGATCCCGTTCAACCCGTTCCCGGGCACGCGCTATGAGCGCCCCGACGATGCGGCGATCCGCCGGTTCCAGAAGCTGCTCAACGAATCCGGCCGCATCGCACCGGTGCGCCGCACCCGCGGCGACGACATCGACGCGGCCTGCGGCCAGCTCAAGGGCCAGGTCGCCGATCGTACGCGTCGCCAGGCCGAACATCTCAAGCGTCTCGAAGCGCAGGGCGGTCCGGGTGTCGATGCGGCTGCCTGAGGCCGCCGTCCTCGTTCTTCTCGTGCTGGCCGTGGCCGGCTGTTCACGCCTCGATTTCGTCAAACCCAGCGGCAAGAGCAATCTGCGGACCGAGCAGCGCACCTACGAAACCCGCGGCAACGCGGAGTTCCGTCGCGGCGAGGAAGCGCGCAGCCAGCTGGGGCTCGCCTCGCGCGAGTTCGAAGCCGGCAACTTCGACGCCGCGGCCAGCGCCGCCCGGGGCGCGCTGAAGGGCGAGGGCACCGCCGCCGATGCGCACACCCTGCTCGCGGTGATCGAAGACCGCCGGGGCCGCAGCGTCCAGGCCGGGGCGCACTACAAGGCGGCCGCCGAGCGCGCGCCGAATCAGGGCGCCTACCTCAACAACTACGGCACCTGGCTGTGCCGCAACGGCCGCGCGTCCGATGCGCTGGCCTATTTCGACGCAGCGGTACGCGATCCGGCCTACGGTGATCCGTCGGGCGCGCTGGCCAACGCCGGCGCTTGTGCGATCACCACCGGCGACACCGCACGCGTCGAGCGCTATCTGCGGGCGGCGCTGGAGCTCGATCCGGAGAACATCGTCGCGCTCGACACGATGTCGCGCCACCTCGCCGGCGAGCATCGCTACTTCGATGCGCGCGCTTTTTCGCAACGACGTCTTGCCGCGGCCCCCGCAACTGCGGCAGCATTGCAACTTGCGGTACGGATCGAGACCGCGCTCGGCGACACAGGGGCCGCCGACCGATACCAGCGACGCTTGCGGGCGGAGTTTCCGTCAGCGTCGAACCTCCAGCCAAGGGAAACCAGTTCACCATGAGTGCTTCGAGCCAGGCCACGCCAGCGTCATCGTCTGGGGTCGGAGAGCGGCTGCGGGAAGCGCGTGGGCAGGCCGGACTGTCGGTCGCCGACGTCGCCGGTCGTCTGCGCATGCAGATCCGTGTCGTCGAAGCGCTCGAAACCGAGAACTGGGCCCGCCTCGGCGCGCCGGTCTTCATCCGCGGCCAGCTGCGCAGCTACCTGCGCCTGCTGAAACTGCCCGAATCGCTGGCCGACAGCGTGTCCGACGCGGCGACGGTACGGCCGCCCGAACTCACCCCGCGCACGTATACGCCGCCGATGCAGCGCATGCTCGACAAGGCGATGGGCCGCGCGGTGTACGTGGTCATCACCGCGCTGATCGCGGTGCCGGTGTGGGTGGCGACGCGTTCGCACGTCGACGACAGCCGGCCGGTGGAAACCGCTTCGCTGGGCCTCGACGGCAGCGTCCAGGGACTGAGCGAAGCGCCGCGCCCGACGCCGGTGACGGCCTCGCTCGGCGCGCTGCCCAAGCGCGGCCCGGCCGCGCCGGCCGCGACCGAAACGCAGCCGCAGTCCGGGGACGGGCTGGTGATGCGCTTCAGCGGCGACAGCTGGATTGAAGTGATCGCGCCCGACGGCACCCAGGTCGAGCAGGCGCTGGTGCAGGCCGGCCAGGAACGCCGCTTCGAGGCCGGCGCCGTGGGCCGCGTCAAGCTGGGCAATGCCGGCGCCGTCGAAGTGTCCAGCGATGGGGACGTTCAGGATCTGTCCCGGTTCCAGCGGGCCAACGTGGCACGCTTTACGGTATCCTCCGACGGCGCGCTGGCGCCGGCTTCCGAGTAAGACCGGGCCGACCGCGCCAGGTCCCGGACCGCCGCATCGCGCGCGGTCCCGCGATCCCTCTTTCATCCGTTTGACCCGCCTTCGACGGCGGGCGTAGAGACCATATGGCGATTGACGAGTTGCTGGACGAGCGCGAACAGGGGGAGCGGGTCAAGGCCTGGCTTCGCGACAACGGTCTGGGGCTGGTGGGTGGCCTACTGGTCGGCGCCGCACTGATCGGCGGCTGGCAGTACTGGAAGCACCGCACGCATGCGCAGGCGGTCGAGCAGCACTCGGCCTATCAGTCCGCGTTGCTGGACATCCGCGCCGGCGAGTTCGACAAGGCCTCGCAGACCGTGGCGGGCCTGCCGGATACCGCTTACAGCGAACTGGCCGCGTTGCAGCTGGCCAAGGCGCAGGTCGACAACGGTGACCGCGATGCCGCGATCGCGACGCTCGAAGCCGTCAAGGGCGCCGAGCCCGGTGTGGCGGCGGTCGTGCAGCAGCGTCTCGCGCGTCTGCTGACCGATGCCGGTCGCGGCGAGGATGCAGTGAAGCTGCTCGCCGATGCCGACGACGCGGTGTCGCTGGAAGCCCGCGGCGACGCGCATTTCGCACTCCAGCAGACCGAACAGGCCCGCGCCGATTACGCGCAGGCCCTGCGCCAGCTCGACAGCGCCGCGCAGCAGCGCGGTCTGGTCGAACTCAAGCTTTCCGAAGTCGGCGGCACGCCGGACGAACCCGAGGTTGAATCCTGATGACCGACCAGAGCGCGCGCGTCGCGTCTTCCCATGCGCCGGCCCGCCTCGTGCGGATCGCCGCGATCGCGCTCTGCGTGATGACCGTCGCCGGCTGCAGCACCATGCGCGGCTGGTTCGGCAACAGCGAGAAGGCCAATGCCAAGGCGCTGTCCGAACCCGCACCGCTGACCGACATCACCACGTCGGTGACCGTCTCGCGCCTGTGGTCGGCGAACGCCGGCAAGGGCGAGGGGCGCCTCGGCGTGCGCCAGTCGCCGGCCGTCGCCGACGGCCGCGTCTACGTCGCCGCGATCAAGGGCGGCGTACGGGCGTTCGACCTGCAGACCGGTGCATCGGTGTGGCGCTACGACTCCGACCTGCGCCTGAGCGGCGGCCCCGGCGTCGGTGACGGCCTGGTCGTGGCCGGCAGCCTCGACGGCGACGTGGTCGCGCTCGATGCAGCCACCGGCGCGGAGCGCTGGACCGCCAAGGTCTCCAACGAAGTCATCGCCGCGCCCGCGATCGGGCAGGGCGTGGTGCTGGTGCGTTCCAACGACGGCCGCGTGACCGCATTCGACGTCGCCAGCGGCGAGCGTCGCTGGTTCTGGGTGCGCGAACTGCCGTCGTTGACCGTGCGCGGCAACGACGCGCCGGTGCTCGGCCCGGGCTTCGTGTTCGTCGGCAACGACGACGGCACCATCGCCGCGCTGTCGCTGTCCGACGGTCGCACGCTGTGGGAGCAGGCGGTGGCCCAGCCCGACGGCCGCACCGAACTCGAGCGCATGTCCGACGTCGACGGCACCCCGGTGCTCGACGACGCCGTGCTGTTCGCCAGCAGCTACCGCCACCGCACGATGGCGCTGGAAGGCCCGAGCGGCCGCCCGCTGTGGGTCAGCGAGCACGGCGGCGCGAACCGTCCGGGCCTGTCGCCGCAGCGCGTGGTCGTGACCGATGCCAACGGCACGGTCTGGGCGCTCGACAAGTACAGCGGCACCGCCGCGTGGCAGCAGCCGGCGCTCGCGCGTCGCAACCTGACCGGCGCGGCGATCCAAGGCGATTACGCCGTGGTCGGCGATCTCGACGGCTATCTGCACTGGATGCGCCTCGACGACGGTGAGTTCGTCGCGCGCCAGCGCGCCGGACGCGATCCGATCCGTGGCGCGCTGGTCGTCGCGGACGGCGTGCTGGTGGTCCAGAACGTCGACGGCGAAGTCACCGCCTGGCGCCTGGCCCAGTAATTCCGCCGCAAGTGCGACAATGACGGCCCCGGGCAGCCCAACTGCCCGGGGCCGTGTGCTTCCGGGCCTGCCCGCGCTGCACGCAAGACCCATTCGAACGGAATCCGCCCCATGCTTCCCCTCGTCGCCCTCGTGGGCCGCCCCAACGTCGGCAAATCGACGCTGTTCAATGCGCTGACCCGCACCCGCGACGCGCTCGTCCACGACGAGCCGGGAGTGACACGCGACCGCCATTACGGCGTGTGCCGGCTCAATCCCGACATGCCGTTCGCGCTGGTCGACACCGGCGGCATCGCCGGCGAGAACATCCATCTCGAGAACGAGGGCCTGGCCGGCCCGACCGCGAAGCAGTCGCGCGCCGCGGCCGCCGAGGCCGATCTCGTGCTGTTCGTCGTCGACGGCCGCGAAGGCGCGTCGGCGCTCGACGACGAGATCCTGCGCTGGCTGCGCAAGATCGACAAACCCACGTTCCTGGTCATCAACAAGACCGACGGGCTCGACGCGCGCGCGGCCGAGGCCGACTTCTCGCGTTACGGCTTCTCCGACACGCATGCGATCTCGTCCGCGCACCGCCACGGCATCGACGAGCTGGTCGACGAGATCCTCGAGAAGCTGCCCGAAGTGGGCCAGTCCGAACAGCTCGACAGCGATCCCGAACGCGTCCGCGTGACCTTCGTCGGCCGTCCGAACGTGGGCAAGTCGACGCTGGTCAACCGCATCCTCGGCGAGGAGCGGATGATCGCGTCCGAAGTCGCCGGCACCACGCGCGATTCGATCGAGGTCGATCTCGAACGCGACGGCCGCAAGTACCGGCTGGTCGACACTGCCGGCATCCGCCGCAAGTCGAAGGTGGACGAGGCGGTCGAGACCTTCTCCATCATCAAGACGCTGCAGGCGATCGAGCATTCGCAGGTGTCGGTGGTGATGATCGACGCCAGCGAAGGCGTGACCGACCAGGACGCCAGCGTGCTCGGCGCGGTGCTCGACTCGGGCCGCGCGCTCGTCGTCGCGGTCAACAAGTGGGACGGCCTGACCGACTACCAGCGCGAGCAGACCGAAGCGCTGCTGTCGCGCAAGCTGGCGTTCGTGCCGTGGGCCGAAGTGGTGCGCATCAGCGCCAAGCACGGTTCCGGCCTGCGCGAGCTGTTCCAGGCGATCCACCGTGCGCATGCGTCGGCCAACTACAAGTTCGGCACCTCGGAAGTCACCAAAGCGCTCGAGATCGCATACGAGACCAATCCGCCGCCCGTCGTGCGCGGCCACGCGCCGAAGCTGCGTTACGCGCATCCGGGCGGCGAGAACCCGCCGACGATCATCGTCCACGGCAACCGCCTGCGGACGCTGCCCGACAGCTACAAGCGCTACCTGGAGAACTTCTTCCGCAAGCGCTTCAAGCTGGTCGGTACGCCGGTGCGCTTCCTGTTCCGCGAGGGCGACAACCCCTACAAGGACAAGAAGAACGTGCTGACCGACCGCCAACTGGCGAAGAAGAAGCGCCTGATCCGGCACGTCAAGCGCAAGTGATCCCGCCGCCGTCCCGCGACACGTTGACCGTCGGCCTGCTAGCCGGCGGCCGCGCGACGCGACTGGGCGGACTGGACAAGGCCTGGCTGCTGCGCGATGGCGTGGCGCAGGTCGAACGGCTTCGCGGCCACTTCGTGCCGCATGCCGCGCGCGTGCTGGTCAGCGCCAATCGTGATCTGTCGCGTTACGCCGGCACGGGCATCGACGCGATCCCCGATCGTCATCCCGACACTGGCCCGCTGTCGGGTCTCGACGCGCTCGCGGCTGAGACGTCGACGTCCTGGCTGTTTACGCTGCCGGTGGACGCGCTGCATGTCGATGCATCGGTGCTGGCGCGATTGATCGACACAGCCCGCGACACCGGCGCGAGCGCCGAGGACGACGACGGTCCGCAGCCGCTGGTCGCGTTGTGGCCGGTGGCTGCGCTGCGCGCGGTTGCCGCCGACGCGCTGACCGGCGCCGACTTCTCGGTGCGCGGCCTGCAGCGCGCACTCGGCATGCAGACCGTGCGCTTCGTGCGGGTCCGCTTCGGCAACCTCAACACGCCCGACGATCTGGTCCGGGCCGGAGTCACCCATGACTGAGCCCACGTTCCCGTTCCGCGTGCCGTTCGCGCAGGCCTGCGCGATCGTCGACGCCGTCGCCGTCGAGCGTCGCCTGCAGCCGCAGACGGTCTCGCTGTCGCGCGCGCATGGCCATGTGCTGGCGCGCGATGTCGTCGCGACGCTGCCGCAGCCGCCGTTCGACAACTCGGCGATGGACGGCTTCGCGCTGCGCCATGCCGATCTCGCGGCCGATGGTGCGCCGACGCGGCTGCACCTGGCGGGCGAACAGTTCGCCGGGCCCGATGCCGCGCTGACGGTCGAGGCCGGCAGCTGCGTGCGCATCACCACCGGTGCGCCGATGCCGGCCGGTGCCGACACGGTGGTGATGAAGGAAAACACTGCGCTCGATGGCGACGCGGTCATCGTGCAGATCGCGCCGAGGCTCGGCCAGCACGTGCGTCGCGCCGGCGAGGATTCGCAAGTCGGCGATCTGCTGCTGCGCGCGGGCGATACATTGACGCCGGCGCGCATCGGGCTCGCGGCCTCGCAGGGCCTGGCGCAGCTGGATGTGGTGCGGCGGCCGACGGTCGCGGTATTCGCGACCGGCGACGAACTCGTCGAGCCCGGCATGTCGCTCGGTCCCGGGCAGATCTACAACTCGAACCGCGACCAGCTGATGGCCCTGTTGCGCGCAGAAGGCCTGGAGCCGGTGGCGTTCCCGACGTTGCCCGACGACGCGGCGCAGGTCACCTCCGCGCTGCGCCATGCCGGCGAGGCCTTCGACCTGGTGTTGACCTGTGGCGGCGTGTCCGCCGGCGAGAAGGACCTGCTGCCCGAACTGCTGCAGCGCCGCGGCCGCGTACGGGTCTGGAAGGTCATGATGAAGCCCGGCATGCCGCTGCTGCTGGCCGAAGGCGACACGCTCGGGCCCGCGCTGTTCCTGTGCCTGCCCGGCAATCCGGTGTCGGTGCTCGCGACCTGGCTCGCGCTGGGGCGTCGTCTCGTCGACGGCCTGCAGGGCAGGGCGCCGCGGGCGCTGCGACGCGCGCGGCTGGCGTCGGACTGGACGAAGAAGCACGAACGCCTGGAACTGCTGCGCGGCCGCTGGTGGATCGACGACGATGGCATCTCGTGGGTCGAGCCGAATCCTGCCGACGGCTCGCACCGGATGCAGGCCGCGGCGGATTCGGATGCGCTGATCGTGCTCGATGCGGGCCCGCGCGATTACGCGGGCGGCACGCCGGTGGATGTGTTGCCGTATTGAGCGCGGGGCCTAAGACACGCAGTCCGCCCACATCTTCCACACCGTCATTCCCGCGAAAGCGGGAATTGCTCCTCAACAGCCGAATGGCTGATCATCCATGGACTTTGCTCTGCGGACGATTGATGCGCTCACATCGATGCATCGCCGCGATTCTCATCGTGCCGCTTGCTTCTGATGGCGTAACGTCCATGGATTCCCGCCTGCGCGGGAATGACGCTGCCCCTGCATTCCTCTGGGGCCGCGATCGACTCGCGTGACGACTGCACACAGCGTTCCCGGCGTGCAGCCCGCGTCCGCGCGATAATCCCGCCATGGCCATCCAGGAACTCACGCCGGCCCAGGCCCGGCAACGCCAGCAGCAGGGCGTGCGCCTGATCGACGTGCGCGACGAGCACGAGCGCGTGACCGGTATGGCCGAAGGTGCGGACGGCATCGATCGCGCGGCACTCGAAGCCGCGCCGCTGGCCCATGCGCCGGACCTGCAGGCACCGCTGCTGCTGATCTGCCAGAGCGGTCGCCGTTCCATGCAGACGGCCGAAACGCTGGCGGCGCTCGGTTACACCGACATCGCGTCGATCGCGGGCGGCACCAGTGCCTGGCAGGCCGACGGATTGCCGACCGTACTGCCGGACGGCGATGTCGATCTCGATTTCCATGAGCGCTACTCCCGCCATCTGAAACTGCCGGAGATCGGCCTCGCCGGCCAGCGACGTCTCGCCGATGCGACGGTGCTGGTCATCGGCGCCGGTGGCCTGGGGTCGCCGGCTGCGTACTACCTCGCCGCCGCAGGCGTCGGCACCTTGCGCATCGCCGATGACGATGTCGTCGACCGCAGCAACCTGCAGCGGCAGATCCTGCATGCCGAAGACCGCATCGGCCAGCCGAAGGTGCAGTCGGCGGCGGCGACGCTCGGTGCGCTGAATCCGCGTACGCGCATCGAAGCGGTTGCCGAGCGGGTGACCAGCGAGAACGTCGACCGCCTGCTCGACGGCGTCGATCTGGTGCTCGACGGCGCCGACAATTTCCCGGTGCGCTATCTGCTCAACGATGCCTGCGTGCTGCACGGCGTGCCGCTGGTCTACGGCGCGGTGCATCGTTTCGACGGGCAGGTCAGCGTGTTCGACGCCGGCCGCCGGCGCGGCGAATGCCCGTGTTACCGCTGCCTGTTCCCCGAGCCGCCACCGGCCGAGGCGGCACCGAACTGTTCCGAAGTCGGCGTGCTCGGCGTACTGCCGGGCGTGGTCGGCCTGCTGCAGGCGACCGAGGCGCTGAAGCTGTTGCTCGGCATCGGCGTGCCACTGTCCGGACGCCTGTTGCAGTTCGACGCGCTGCGCATGCAGTTCCGCGAGACGCGGCTGGCGCCCGATCCGGACTGCCCGGTCTGCGCGCCGGGCAGGGCGTTCCCCGGCTACATCGACTACGCGGCGTTCTGCGCAGGCTGAGCGCGCGGACGGACCCGGCCTTCACGTGCCGCTGGGGCACGATGGCGGCGACCGCGTGTCCCGCGCGGAATGGATGCCCCCGATGCGATCGACGCGCCATCTGTTGCTGCTCGCCTGCCTGCTGCTGTCCGCGCCGTTGACGGCGCTGGCGGCCGATCCTTGTCCGTTGCTGCGCGCACAGGTTGATGCGCCCGATCCGGCGACCCGGCTCGCCGCCGCCGCGTGCGAAGAACACCTGCTGTGGCACCGGCCCTTCATCGATGTCGAAGGCCGCTATGCCGGCTCGACGGTGCGCGAAGCGGAAACTGCGCTGCTGACCAATGGCGAGCAGGCGTGGCGGCGCGTCGCCGGTTACTGGCGCGGTGCCGGTCAGCTGTCGCAACTCCAGCATCGCCCGGGTGCGTACGACTGCATGTTCGCGCCGACGAGCAGCCAGCCGTCGCCTACCTGCCGCAGCTTCCTCGTCGATGTGCCTTGGTCGGCCGCGTTCGTGTCGTGGGTCGCGCGGCGCGCGGCGCTGCCGGGCTTCAACGGCTCGCCGAGCCACGTCGACTATGTCCGCAATGCCTATCGCAGCCCGGAAGCCAGTGCCTACCGCGTGGCCGATCCGATGGCGGCGCGCCCCGCGCGCGGCGACATGCTGTGCTACGTGCGCGCCGCGAACCGCGTGTTCGGGTTCGCCGGCCTCGCCACCCTGCTCAGCAGCGAGGATGGCGGGCTCGGCATGCACTGCGACATCGTCGTCGGCGTCGAGAGCGGGCAGGCGCAGCTGGTCGGCGGCAACGTGCTCGATGGCGTGACGATGCGGCTGATGCCGTTGACCGCGGGCGGACAGTTCGCCGCGCTGGCGCAGCGCGGACTCGACGATCCGCCGTGCAGTCCGGATGCGCCGCAGGCCTGCAATGCGAACCGCCAGGACTGGGCGGTGCTGTTGCAGTTGCGGCCTGCCAACGAGCTCGCTGCGTTGTCGCTTTCGCCGGGGCTGCATGTCGCGCCGCCGCCGATGCCGGTCGTGCCGGATGTGCTGCAGCCGGGGCAGTCGACGCCGCGTCAGCAGACTGCGCCGTGTTGCGTTGAGTGCAGCGCGGGGGATGGGTTGCCGCGGTGTCCGGGGGTTTGAGGCCTACGTTTTCAGCTGGACACCCGTAGGCGCGCGCTCGCGCGCGAAGGGCGTTCCCGGTGACGCCTCTCGCGCGCGAGCGCGCTCCCACAAGAAGAAGGCCCGCATCTGCGGGCCTTGTTCATTCCGATCAGGCGGCTTTCTTCGCCGCCAACTGCCGCAGCACGTAGTGCAGCAGACCGCCATGGCGGAAGTACTCGACTTCCTTCGGCGTCAGCAGCAGCACGTCGACCTCGAAGCGGATCTCGGTCCCGTCGTCGCGCCTGGCGACGATCTGCGCCGTCTTCGACTTGCCGTTGGCCAGGCCGGTCAGTTCGACCGTCTCCGACCCGTCGAGGCCCAGGCTCTGCGCGTTCTCGCCGTTGCGGAAGCTGCACGGCAGCACGCCCATGCCGACGAGGTTGGAGCGGTGGATGCGCTCGAAGCTCTCGGCGATCACCGCCTTCACCCCGAGCAGGTTGGTGCCCTTGGCCGCCCAGTCGCGCGAGGAGCCGGTGCCGTATTCCTTGCCGGCGAACACCACCAGCGGCACGCCGGCGGCCTTGTACTTCTGCGCCGCGTCGTAGATCGGCAGCTTCTCCGGCTCGCCGTCGCCGAAGTACAGCGTATTGCCGCCTTCCTCGCCGCCGAAGAACAGGTTCTTGATGCGGATGTTGGCGAAGGTGCCGCGCACCATGACGTCGTCGTTGCCGCGGCGCGAACCGTAGCTGTTGAAGTCGGTCGGCTGCACGCCGCGTTCCTGCAGGAAGCGGCCCGCCGGTGAGTCGCCCTTGATGTTGCCGGCCGGGGAGATGTGGTCGGTCGTGATCGAGTCGCCGAACAGGCCCATGATCCGCGCGCCGTGGATGTCGTCGATGCTGCCGACGTCCATCGTCATGCCGTCGAAGTAGGGCGGGTTCTTGATGTAGGTCGAGGCCTCGTCCCACTCGTAGAGATCGCCGTCGGGCGATTCGATCGTGTTCCAGCGCGTGTCGCCCTTGAACACGTCGGCATAATTCTTGGCGAACATCTCCGGCCCGATCGTCTTCGCGATGAAGTCGCCGATCTCCTTGTTGGTCGGCCAGATGTCGCGCAGGTACACAGGATTGCCGTCGCGGTCCTTGCCCAGCGGATCGTCGGTCAGGTCGATGTCGACCGTGCCGGCGATCGCATAGGCGACGACCAGCGGCGGCGAGGCGAGGTAGTTCATCTTGACCTCGCCGTGGATGCGGCCTTCGAAGTTTCGGTTGCCCGACAGCACCGCGGCGACCGCGAGATCGTTCTCGGCGATGCCCTTCGACACCGCGTCCGGCAGCGGGCCGGAGTTGCCGATGCAGGTCGTGCAGCCGTAGCCGACGACGTAGAAGCCGAGCTTCTCGAGATCGTCGAGCACGCCGGCCTTTTCGAGGTAGTCGGTGACAACCAGCGAGCCCGGTCCGAGCGAGGTCTTGACCCACGGCGCGGCCTTCAGCCCCTTGGCCGCGGCGTTGCGTGCGAGCAGGCCGGCGCCGAGCATCACCGCGGGGTTGGAGGTATTGGTGCAGGACGTGATCGCGGCGATGACCACCGAGCCGTCGCTCAGCTCGTGCTCGCCGTCGTCGAGCGTGATCTTCGACACCGGACGCGCGGCGAGGCGCTCGGCCTGCGGCTGTCCGCCACCTTCCTTCTCGAAGCGGTCGATCTGCGGGTCATCGCTGCTGGCCTTGCTGCGCCTGGCGATCAGCGGGCCCACGTTGTCGCGGAAGTTCTGCTGCACCTTCTCCAGCAGCACGCGGTCCTGCGGACGCTTCGGGCCCGCGAGCGACGGCCGCACATCGGCCATGTCGAGTTCCAGCACGCTGCTGTACTCGGCTTCTGGCGTGCCGGGCTCGTGCCACAGTTGCTGCGCCTTCGCATAGGCCTCGACCAGCGCGATCTGCTCTTCGCTGCGGCCCGACAGCCGCAGGTAGTTCAGCGATTCCTGGTCGATCGGGAAGATGCCGCAGGTCGCACCGTATTCGGGTGCCATGTTGCCGATCGTCGCGCGGTCGGCCAGCGGCAGGTGCTGCAGGCCTTCGCCGAAGAACTCGACGAACTTGCCGACCACGCCGTGCCTGCGCAACGTCTCGGTGACCGTCAGCACGAGGTCGGTCGCGGTCGCGCCTTCCGGCAGGCGGCCCTTGAGCTTGAAGCCGACGACCTGCGGAATCAGCATCGACGACGGCTGGCCCAGCATCGCGGCCTCGGCCTCGATGCCGCCGACGCCCCAGCCGAGCACGCCGATGCCGTTGATCATCGTGGTGTGCGAGTCGGTACCGAACACGGTGTCCGGATAGGCCCACTGCGTGCCGTCCTCGCGCTCGGCGGTCATCACCACGCGGGCGAGGTGCTCGAGGTTCACCTGGTGAACGATGCCGGTGTTCGGCGGCACGACCTTGAAGTTGTCGAAGGCCTTCTGACCCCAGCGCAGAAAGCCGTAGCGTTCCTTGTTGCGCTGGAATTCGATCTTGCCGTTGAGATCCAGCGCGTCGGGCCGGCCGAACACGTCGACCTGCACCGAATGGTCGATCACCAGTTCGGAGGGAATCAGCGGATTGATCTGCTCCGGACGGCCGCCCAGGCGCACCACCGCGTCGCGCATCGCCGCGAGGTCGACGACGCAGGGCACGCCGGTGAAGTCCTGCAGCACCACGCGCGCGGGCATGAAGGCGATCTCGATGTCCGGTTCGGCCTTCGGATCCCACTTCGCCACCGCTTCGATATGGTGCGCGGCGACAGTCTCGCCGTCCTCGTGGCGCAGCAGGTTCTCGAGCAGGATCTTCATCGAGTAGGGCAGGCGGGCGATGTCGAAGCGCTTGCCCAGCGCCGGCAGGCTCGAATAGGCGTAACGACGGCCGCCGACTTCGAGGTCGGCACGCGTGGAAAAGGTATCGGTCATGCGGAAGCTCCTGTCGCGGGTTGCTGGCGGTGACGCGGTCGGACCGGTCGTGGCGGGCATGCGCGGATGCGGTGGCATCCGGTGTGATGCGGGGTGGTGCGGGACGACGTCCGCTCGATGCGCGTCACGCGTCGAGGCGGCCAGTGTAGGCAGACCGACGTGGCGGACATGTCATCGGTCGCGCGCCTCGAGGCATCCGGCGGAAGCGTTCGTGCATCCGCAGCACTACCCGGCATCGTGCGCTCCTGCATCGCACCACGCTTTGCACAATGCCGATCGTACGTGACACCGCGGGGTGCGCGATCCCGCTGGTCCCGGATGGAGTGTTCCCGCTGCGGTGTGACCATCCGTGGCAGGAGGCGGAGGCGGCCGGCTTCGACCGGAACAAACGCTGTTTCGGGGAAGTCCACTTTGCATGAGCAGGTGGGTTCGAGGTGCGCGCGCACCTTCGAGCGCGCTGCGTTGGCTTGCGGGTGCAAGGCACGACGCTCGTCGACTGCTGGGCAATGTCGTTCCCGATCGCGCGGCCGTGGCTGGCCGGCGGAGCACGCGTCGGCGGGCGAAGACTGCGAAATCCTCGACCGCCGGGTCGATGCGCGGGAAAACGTTCGCCGCCAGCGCTGGTTGCCAAGGCGCGTGCCCGGGCCCAGGCAACCTACTGACGGCTCGCACTCCAACGCCGGGCTTCGATGCGATTGCGATCGGAGCCTGGCCGGATGCACGTGCAGACAGGGCGTTCCTCGGTAGTCCGGCTTGGGTATGCGGGTTCAGGTATGTATAATATGCGCATACTTTGCGGAGGTCCCCGATGGACGCCACCGTCGCCGAACGCGGCCAGATCACCCTGCCCAAGGCCGTGCGCGATGCGCTGGGCCTGAGCAAGGGCACGATCCTCAAGGTCGAACTGGAAGGCAGCCGGATCGTGCTGCGCAAGAGCGTCGACGACGCGGTCTCGCGCGCCCGTGGCCGGTTCAAGCTCGAAGGCTTCGACGACACCGACGCGGCGATGCGCGCGGTGCGCGGCCAGCCGGCGGGCGAGGGCGATGCCGACGGAGACGCCGACCGGTGATCGCCGTCGATGCGCCCGTGCTGGTCGACCTGCTGGCCGACGGCCCGCTCGCCGATGCCGCCGAGGCCTGCCTGCGCCAGTACCTGAGCGCGGGCCCGGTCGTGGTCTGCGACGTCGCGCTGGCCGAGATCTGCGGGGCATTGCGCGACGGTGCCGAGACGATGGCCGTGCTCGAAGACATGGGCGTGCGCTTCTCGGCGATCGAGGCCAAGTCGGCGCTGCGCGCCGGCGAGATGCAGCGCCGCTCCTGGCAGCGCGGCGACATCGCCGGCCGTCCGTCGCGCGATTTCCTCGTCGGGGCGCATGCGCTGTTGCAGTGCAATGGCCTGATCACCCGCGACGACGCGTTCTTCCGCACCTATTTCAAGGGTCTCAAGCTGATCGTACCGTCGGCCTGAGACCCGTTATCCCGGTACCACACGTACAAGACTCTGGAGTTGCCCGCATGTTGGAAGCCTACCGCCACCACGTTGCCGAGCGCGAAGCGCTGGGAATCCCGCCGCTGCCGCTCGATGCGCAGCAGACCGCCGACGTCATCGAACTGCTGAAGAATCCGCCGGCCGGTGAGGACGCGTTCCTGCTCGATCTGCTGACCCATCGCGTGCCGGCTGGCGTCGACGACGCCGCCAAGGTCAAGGCCTCGTACCTGGCCGCGATCGCGTTCGGCACCGAGCGCAGCGCGCTGATCACCCGCGCGCGCGCGACCGAGCTGCTGGGCACGATGCTCGGCGGCTACAACGTGCAGCCGCTGGTCGACCTGCTCGACGACGCCGAAGTCGGCGCGATCGCTGCCGAAGGCCTCAAGCACACGCTGCTGGTGTTCGACGCGTTCCATGACGTCGAAGAGAAGTCCAAGGCCGGCAATACCAACGCCAAGGCCGTGATCCAGAGCTGGGCCGATGCCGAATGGTTCACCAGCAAGCCGGAGGTGCCGCAGTCGATGACGCTGACGGTGTTCAAGGTGCCGGGCGAGACCAACACCGACGACCTGTCGCCCGCGCCGGACGCGACCACGCGTCCCGACATTCCGATGCACGCGCTGGCGATGCTGAAGAACGCGCGCGAAGGCGCGCCGTTCACCCCGGAAGAGGACGGCAAGCGCGGTCCGATCCAGCAGATCCTCGACCTCAAGGACAAGGGCCACCTGGTCGCCTACGTCGGCGACGTCGTCGGTACCGGTTCGAGCCGCAAGTCGGCGACGAACTCGGTGCTGTGGTGGACCGGTGAGGACATCCCCTTCATTCCGAACAAGCGCTTCGGCGGCGTGTGCCTGGGTTCGAAGATCGCGCCGATCTTCTACAACACGATGGAGGACGCCGGCGCGTTGCCGATCGAACTCGACGTATCGCAGATGGAGCAGGGCGACGTGATCGAATTGCGTCCGTACGAGGGCAAGGCGCTCAAGGACGGCAACGTGATCGCCGAATTCCAGGTCAAGTCCGAGGTGCTGTTCGACGAAGTGCGCGCCGGCGGCCGCATTCCGCTGATCGTCGGCCGCGGCCTGACCGCGAAGGCACGCGAATCGCTGGGCCTGCCGACGCTCGACCTGTTCCGCCTGCCGCAGCAGCCGGCCGACACCGGCAAGGGCTTCTCGCTGGCGCAGAAGATGGTCGGCCGCGCGATCGGCTTGCCGGAAGGTCAGGGCGTGCGCCCGGGCACCTACTGCGAACCGCGGATGACCTCGGTCGGATCGCAGGACACGACCGGTCCGATGACCCGCGACGAGCTCAAGGACCTGGCGTGCCTCGGCTTCAGCGCCGACCTCGTCATGCAGTCGTTCTGTCACACCGCGGCGTACCCGAAGCCGGTCGACGTCAGGACGCACCACACGCTGCCTGAGTTCATCTCCACCCGCGGCGGCATCTCGCTGCGCCCAGGCGACGGCGTGATCCACAGCTGGCTCAACCGCATGCTGCTGCCCGACACCGTCGGCACCGGCGGCGATTCGCACACGCGCTTCCCGGTCGGCATCTCGTTCCCGGCGGGCTCGGGCCTGGTCGCGTTCGCCGCGGCCACTGGCGTGATGCCGCTCGACATGCCCGAATCGGTGCTGGTGCGCTTCAAGGGCAAGATGCAGCCTGGCGTGACCCTGCGCGACCTGGTCAATGCGATCCCGCTGTACGCGATCAAGCAGGGCCTGCTGACCGTCGCCAAGCAGGGCAAGAAGAACATCTTCTCCGGCCGCATTCTCGAGATCGAGGGCCTGCCGGATCTGAAGGTGGAGCAGGCGTTCGAGCTGTCCGATGCCTCGGCCGAACGTTCGGCCGCTGGCTGCACCGTGCACCTCGACAAGGCGCCGATCATCGAATACATCACCAGCAACATCACGCTGCTGAAGTGGATGATCGCAGAAGGGTATGCGGACCCGCGCTCGCTGGCCCGCCGCATCGAGAAGATGGAAGCCTGGCTCGCCGATCCGCAGCTGCTCAAGGGCGACGCCGATGCCGAATACGCGGCGGTCATCGAGATCGACCTGGCCGACGTGCACGAGCCGATCGTCGCGTGCCCGAACGATCCGGACGACGTCAAGACGCTGTCGGAAGTCTCCGGCGCGGTCATCGACGAGGTGTTCATCGGATCGTGCATGACCAACATCGGCCACTTCCGCGCGGCGTCGAAGCTGCTCGAAGGCAAGCGTGACATCCCGACCAAGCTGTGGGTCGCGCCGCCAACCAAGATGGACGCCGCCGAACTGACCAAGGAAGGCCACTACGGCACCTTCGGCACCGCCGGCGCGCGGATGGAGATGCCGGGCTGCTCGCTGTGCATGGGCAACCAGGCGCAGGTGCGCGAGGGCGCGACGGTGTTCTCGACCTCGACGCGCAACTTCCCGAACCGCCTGGGTCGCAACTCGAACGTGTACCTGGGTTCGGCCGAGCTCGCGGCGATCTGCTCGCGTCTGGGCCGGATTCCGACCAAGGCCGAGTACATGGCCGACGTCGGCGTGCTGGACGCATCCGCGAGCGAGATCTACCGCTACATGAACTTCGACCAGATCGCGGAGTATGTGGACGCGGGCGAGAAGACCGCCGCCTGACGGCAGCGGTCCGCGGACACGAAAAACCCGGCCTTGCGCCGGGTTTTTTCGTTCTGGACTGCGACCCGCTGGAATGGGGCGACCGTTCGCGCCGATGTCGTGCAGGTCCCAGCGAACCGTCGCGCACGGATCGGCGGGTATCCGAGGTGGTGCGCCGGACATCAGCTGCCGGACGGGTGGACTACCAGACGGTCCAGTCCGCGGTACCACGAAGACGGCGGCCATCGAACCAGAGTTCGCCCGTGGTGCCGGACACCCGCAGTTCGAAGGCGGGCTGGCCGTCCGCGCGCACGGGATACACGATCAGCTGCCGCCGCGCGCGGTCCATGTCGATGTGATGGCGCCGCGCGGGTGCATCCGTCGGCTTGCCGGTCCACCTGGCCTGGACGTAGCCCGGGTCCTCACGGCCGACCAGGATCAGGTCGAAGACGAACGCGTCGGTCGACGCACTGAAACGGAACAGGTCGCCGCTGGCGAAGACGGACGGCGTGGACAAGAGAAGCGCGGCCAGTCCGACGGCCAATGCGGAACGGATACCGGACATGACCCCATCCTGTGTGCGTACCGCCGGCACTTTAGCGGCATCACGCGGTGCGTCCCGCATCCGGCTCGCGCTGACGGCAGCGTGGTTGCCGCCGTGCGCATCCGCACGCCGCGCAGCCATCGACCGCGGGGCCCCGGTGGCACCTGCCGCCGTCGAAGGCGGATCGAAACCCGACCTGGCGTTTCGACGACATGCGCGCACTCGTTCGTCTGCCGCGTGAGGCGGGCTCGATCCGTCACACCAGGGCGATATCCATGCCGATCCATTCGGACACGTCCAACGCGCGACATGTCCGCGCTGCGGCCTGCCGTCAGGCGACGGCGTTGTGATCCGCGAGTTCGAGCAGGCGGCCGGCGATGGCGTCGAGCGGCAGCACCTCCTGCGCGGCACCGAGCTTGAACGCCGCGCCCGGCATGCCCCAGACGACGCTGGTGGCCTCGTCCTGGATAAGGGTCGCGGCGCCGGCCTGGCGCAGTTCGAGAAGACCGCGTGCGCCGTCGTCGCCCATGCCGGTCAGGATCGCGCCGACCGCGTTGGCGCCGGCGCTCTGCGCGACCGACTGGAACAGCACGTCGACCGCGGGCCGGTGCCGGTTGACCGGCGGGCCCGGATCGAGCCGGCAGCGCCAGCGCGCACCGTCGCGGACGACGCGCAGGTGATGATCGCCCGGTGGCAGGTAGGCATGGCCCGGCAGGATCAGTTCGCCGTCGCCGGCTTCGCGGACCAGCATCGCCGAATGCCGGTCTAGCCGTTCGGCGAACGGCCGGCTGAAACTTGCGGGGATGTGCTGGGTCAGCACGATCGCGGGCGCATCGGGCGGCATGCGTTCGAGCACGACCCGCAGCGCCTCGGTGCCGCCGGCCGACGCGCCGATCGCGATCAGCCGGTCGGTGGTGCGGAACCGCGTCGCGACCGGGCCCGACGCCGGCGCGGCCTCCAGCCGGACGACCGGCTGGGACGCGGTCGCGAGCGGACGCACGCGCGCTCGCGCCGCGGCCTTGACCTTGCCGGTGATCTCGCCGGCGTACTCGCCCAGCGCCTGCGCGAGGCCGGCCTTGGGCTTGGTGACGAAGTCGACCGCGCCCAGCGCCAGCGCCTGCAGCGTGATGTCGGCGCCGCGCTCGGTCAGCGACGACACCATGACCACCGGCATCGGGCGCAGGCGCATCAGGTTCTCGAGGAAGACCAGGCCGTCCATGCGCGGCATCTCGACGTCGAGCGTCAGCACGTCGGGATTGAGCCGCTTGATCTTTTCGCGCGCGAGCAGCGGATCGGCGGCGGTGCCGACGACCTCGATCTCCGGATCGGACGCGAGCAGTTCGCTCAGCAACTGGCGGACGACCGCGGAGTCGTCGACCACGAGCACCTTGCAGCGGCTCATTCGAACAGCTCCACGCCACCGCTGACCGGGGTGTGCGACAGGCGCGCACGCACCGCGGATTCGGCGGCCAGCACCTCGGCATCGTGCGCATGCGGCAGACGGTTGACCATCACGCGCCCGGTCTGCGGGAAGAACCAGACCTTGCGCGGATGGATGCCGCGCAGGTCCTCGGCGACCACCGGGATCTGTTCGGCCGCCAGGTATTCGAGCACGAACTGCGCATTGCGCGTGCCGACCGGGTTGCTGGTGAAGCCCTTGAGCACGTTGGCGCCACCGAACACCTTGGCCTCCAGGCGCCGGCGGTTCGCGCCGCGCTTGAGCAGTTCGTTGATCAGCAGTTCCATCGCGTAGCTGCCGTAGCGCGCGGGCGCGCCGTCGCCGACGTTGCCCTCGGGCAGCATGAAGTGGTTCATGCCGCCGAGCTGCAGCAGCGGGTCGCGCACGCAGGCCGCGACGCAGGATCCGAGGACCGTGACCAGCGCGGTGCCGTCGTCGACGACCAGGTACTGGGTGGGCATCAGCTTGGCGGCCGGCACTTGGAACTGCGGATCGCGGTAGCGCAGCACCTCGTCCTCGCGCAACGCGGCACGGCTCATCGCGCGCCCGTCCCGAAGTTGCGCTTGTACAGCGTGCGTCCGCATGGGCGGATCAGGTCGGCGGCGTGCAGATAGTTCTCCGAATGCCCGGTATAGAGCAGGCTGTCGGCGTCCATGTGCGAGACCAGGCGCGAGAGGATGCCGCGCTGGGTCGGCTTGTCGAAATAGATCATCACGTTGCGGCAGAACAGCGCCGCGAACGGGCCGCCGATGTCGTAGCGGGGGCTGAGCAGGTTCAGCGGGCGGAAATCGATCAGCGCCTGCAGCGCCGGATGCACCCGGCACTGGCCCTCGTTCGGGCCGGTGCCGCGCTGGAAGAAGCGCCGGCGGCGCTCGACGTCCAGGCTCGCCACACGCTCGACCGGATACACGCCGCGCTGCGCGGTCGCCAGCACCTGGGTGTCGATGTCGGTCGCGAGGATCCGCACCGGCGGCGTCATCGTGCCGAAGGCTTCGCAGGCGGTGATCGCAATCGAGTAGGGTTCCTCGCCGGTGGACGCGGCGCACGACCACAGCGCCAGCGGCGCACGCACCGACGCACCGGAGCCGGCGAGCTGCTCGTGCAGATGCTCGAAATGGTGCGGCTCGCGGAAGAACGCGGTGAGGTTGGTCGTCAGCGCATTGGTGAAGGACTGCCACTCCTCGCCGTCGGCGTCCTGTTCGAGCCGGTCCAGGTAGGCACCGAACTCGGTCAGGCCGAGCGCGCGCAGCCGCCGCGACAGCCGGCCGTAGACCATGTCGCGCTTGCTGTCGACCAGCGCGATGCCCGCGCGATCGTGGATCAGCTGGCAGACGCGGCGGAAATCGCGATCGGAGAACACGAAATCGCGTCGGGCGATCGGCGGGTGGGGCAGGAGGGTCGCAGCCATGGGCCGATGGGACTCGAACGGTGTCAATGCGTTATCGACTCCGGCGGCGGAAAGTTGACCGCCGGCGTCGGATGCGTCCACGTGAATGGCGGGTCAGAACTCGGCCCAGTCGGCCTCGGCGAGAGCGGGAGCGCGCTCCGGCGTCCGTGGACGCGTGGCAGGTGCCGATGCGGCGGGACGGCGTGGCGTTGACGGCGCGGCGGCCGGCGCCGGGCTCCGGGCGAACGGTGCTGACTGCACCGATGCCTGCGCGGCCTGGATGCGGAACACCGACACGGTCTCGGCCAGGCCGGCGGCCTGTTCTTTCATCGCCCGCGCCGCGGCCGAGGCTTCCTCGACCAGCGCGGCGTTCTGCTGCGTGGTCTCGTCCATCTGGGTGATGGTCTGGTTGACCTGGTCGATGCCCGACGCCTGTTCCTGCGAGGCCGCCGAGATCTCGGCCATGATGTCGGTCACCCGCTGCACCGAGGCCACGATCTCGCCCATGGTCTTGCCGGCTTGGCCGGCCAGTGCGGCGCCGTCGGACACCTTGCCGGTCGAATCGTCGATCAGCTGCTTGATCTCCTTCGCGGCATTGGCGCTGCGCTGGGCCAGCGTACGGACCTCGGAGGCGACGACGGCGAAACCGCGGCCCTGTTCGCCGGCACGCGCGGCTTCCACCGCGGCGTTGAGCGCCAGGATGTTGGTCTGGAACGCGATGCCGTCGATGACCGAGATGATGTCGGCGATCTTCTTCGACGAT